>VOFC01006431.1_pt1 | contig 40250 bp, 59 predicted proteins | sample 5384161 | NCBI WGS metagenome assembly VOFC01 (sample SAMN12384722, study PRJNA508395) | human gut metagenome | isolation source: healthy gut B | host: Homo sapiens
TACTTGATACATATAAGCTTAATTATTGTCAAATTAGATATGCCATTTCAAAATGTAGATTTTTTTAGGTGCAAGAACACATGCAATGATTTCAGCATATTCAGTATGTGTCCCTTCGATTGTTTTAGGATATTCAATAAAATCTAAAGGAATTTCAAAAGATTTGAAAATGCCAGATTATACATTAATAGATTATAGAAACCTTAAAAAACAAAATGAATTGTTGGGAAAATATAAAATGTTACAACAAAATGAACATTATATTAGAAAAATCTTAGAGGACGAAATTCAAGATTATATCCAAAAAAGCGTATGATGCAAAGGAATGTATTCTAAGATTAGGGGCGTATAATGATAAGAATTGAAGATAAAAAAGTGTTGTGGATGTACAGCGTGTTATAGTGTATGTCCTGTTGATGCAATTGATATGGTAGAAGACAATGAAGGATTCCTATATCCAAAAGTAAATTCAACGAAATGTATTAAATGCGGTTTATGTGAAAAAATTTGTCCGTACAATAAAATGGCGGAATATTTATTCTATTAGCAAAAAAAAAAATTGTGGAACAAGACGGTATCGTTTTTGGTTCTGCTTACGATGATGAGTACTTAGCCGAACACATTTGTGTAGATAACGAAAAAGATTTAGAGAAGCTAATTGGCTCAAAGTATATGCAAAGTAGAATTGGAAACTCTTTTTCACAAGTTAAGAAATTTCTTCAGATGGATAAAAAAAAGTATTGTTTGTAGGTTCGACTTGTCAAATTGCAGGACTAAAATCATTTTTGAAAAGAGATTATGAAAATCTTATATGTGTAGATTTTATATGCTTAGGAACCCCATCTCCGAAAGTGTGGAAAGATTATTTAGATACTTTTTTTGAGAATGAATTGATAACAGCAGTTAATTTTAAAGATAAAAAATATGGATGGAACAATTTTGCTCTTAAAATCAGTACGGATAAGAAAACTTTTTGTTGCGTAGGAAAACAAACATATTATTTTACTGGTTATTATAATTTTTATATTCTCGACCATCATGTAGTAATTGTATATTTAAAAGGTAATACTAGGGCAAGTGACATTACTTTATCTGATTGTTGGGGATATGCCAATATAGCACCAGAAATGACTGATAATAATGGGTTATCATGTATTGTATGCCATTCTCCCAAAGGAAAGAATCTGTATAATGAAATAATAAAAGATGTTAATTGGAAGAAAATGTCATTCGATGATTTAATAAAGTACAATAGTAATTATAATAAATCTGCACCTATGGGGGGAAAGAAGAGAAAGTTTTTGGGATGAATATAATGTATTGGATAAAAAAGAACTATTTGCTAAATATTGTTCTCCTCAAGAAATTCCAACTAATAATAATATTGTCAAAAAAAATAGTAGAAGGATTTAAAAGAATAATAGGAGTTAAGTTGTGATACTAATAGGTTTTTGTTTTTATTTTTTAATATTGTTAAGTTCTATTGCAATAGACTTTTTTGGAAAAAAAACGAATTATTATTATAATCTGAGAATTTTATACAAGAGTTTTATACAGAAAAAAACGAATTTTAAAATTTTAAATTTAGGGTCAACATATGCGAAATATGCATTTGGAACATATGAAGATTTACACATAAACGGGGTTAACTTTGCAATGAATTCACAATCATTATTTTGTGATAAACTCGTTTTAGAAAAATATCTTAAAATGTACAAAAAGGAGGCATTGTCGTAATTCCTGTTGTGGTATGTTTAATGTTGTTTGACAATAATGATAATCAGAAATTAATAAAACAGATTTTTAAGAATCATATTCCTCAAAAAAACGGATTAAAATGTATAGAAAAGTAGTCAAAGATGATTTATACAAGCTAAAGGGATATATATGATGGTGACCCATGTTATTGCATAAATTGTGATAGTAAATTGGATTCCCTTGAAGAAATATGGCTTAAACTTTTTAATACAGTTATTTTAGAAGAAATTGTAGAAACATGCTTAAATCATGATTTAAAAACCTGTTATTGTAACTCCTCCTTTTTCTAAAGCACTTGAATCTAGGTTTTCGAGTGAGTTTAAAAATGTGGTTCTTTATAAGTCTATAAATACTATTGTAGAAAAGTATAATGTACTATTTTTTAGATTATCAAAGAAATTCGGAACTATTTGAAGAGTCAGGAGTGTATATTGATGGAGGATTTTGCTTAAATAAGCGAGGCAGCAAATTATTTCTGAAAAAAGTTGATGAATGATTTGAATTATTATCTGGGAGAGAACATATATGTTTAAAAAAATTTTTTAGAAATGAAGTAATAGTACCATTAAAATATACTGAAGAACTAAAAGCGGCATATTCGAGCGGAAGTGTTACAGGAGGTAAACTAAAAAACAAAACAGCCTTAATTACAGGGGCAAACGGAGGTATTGGATTATCGCTTTGCCTAAGATACGCAAAAAGAGGGATGTAATGTTATTTTTACTGTTAGATCCGAGAAAAATCGTCGTGTTACATATGAGTATTTAAGGAAAAATTATCCAGAAGGAAAGTATTTTGGATATTTACTTGACTTATGTTGCGTAAATTCAATTGAGCAGTTTTTATTAGAGTGTAGTGATATCAATATTGATATCGTAATCAATAATGCAGGAGTTCTTAGTGATATAGATAGAAATGGTCTTTTTTAGAAAGGTAAAAAAAAGAATACTTTGAAAAAAGTTTTAATACAAATTTGATAGGAATGAAAATTTTAACAGATTCTATTATAAAAAAAAAGCGAAAGAAAATGACGCAAAGTGTTCAATAATTAACATATCATCAATTTGCTCCCTTTATAAAAATTTTCAATTTACGCCATATGGAATTTCCAAAAAGCGGAGTATCTTCTTATACAAAAGTATTAAAGAAAATATCCTGATTTTAATATTCATGCCATAGCTCCAGGATGTGTTGCAACTGGTATGGTTAATTATAAATTGGGTGACGATTTGTCTTATGGACATAATATTCTGCAACGGGTTGCTTTGACAGAAGAAATAGCATCGTTGAGTGCTTTTTTATCATCTGATTATGGTAGGTATATTTCAAATACTCCTATAATAGCATCTGCAGGAGAAGTATTATGATGAGAGGATTATATGAGAAAAATTAAATGCATTATAAAAAAAAAAATCTTAGGTACTACAAATTATAAATATCCAATATACAATGGTTTTTTATACGAAAATATTGAGTCCTCATGTTGCGGAGGAACTCTTAATCAAGAACAATTATATATTGTTACCAATCTCCAGGAACATGAATTGCATTCTTTAGAAAAATTAATAAAACATGAAAAAAATTTGTTATAGTATTATAAGTTCTTTTGAAAATTATCAAGAATTTGAAAATACAGGGGAAATGTCATATAATCACATTATTAATATTTTTAAGTATACAGAAAATAATTCTTTATTGGATGAAATGTCGTTTGTGTATGAACAGCTCCAATATGAGGGTGATTATCTTATTGATAATGTGAAAGAAGGAAGTTGTACTACAATTCTTATTTCTGATGATATTGTTTTACTTGATTCAGTTGCAAGTATGATAAAAGGATTAGGAAAAGCTTTTGGAACTCACGGTGTGATTTGTAATGGAGTTACAAGCAATAGAACAATGAGCGTAATGGAGACTGTTCCGTTAGCACTTTATCTAAATTGTAAATATGGTCAAATATTGACGGGAGAAGTATTGGAGATGATTGAATAGTCTTATGAATAATTCACGTACAAAAAATTCTGTATTAACAATTGTTTCAAGTGGAATTCGTCAAGCTTTGACCTTAATTATGACCTTTGTTAGTAGAACTATATTCATTAAGGTTTTAGGTGCTGAGTTTCTGGGATTAAATGGATTGTTTACTAATATATTATCTATTTTAGCATTGTCAGAATTAGGGATTGGATCCGCTATTTCATTTTATTTATATAGACCGATAGCTGAAAAAAAATATAGATCGAATAAAGTCCTTAATGATATTTTATAAAAAATGTTATAGGATTGTTGGATTAATAATTATTCTTTTAGGTTCTATGATTATGCCTATATTACCAAAAAAGTGGTGAATTTTAATCAAGCCGTACCTGTAAATTTGTATCTCGTTTATTTTTTGTATTTATTGAATACAGCATCGTCGTATTTGTTTTTGCATATAAACAGGCATTGGTAATAGCTAATCAAGAACAATATAAGATTGAAAAAAATTAATATTTATTTTACTTTTTATCAACTGTTTTGTTGATATTATGGTTTTAGTTATTTTTTTAAAGACTATTATGCATATCTGATTTTTAAGTTTTTGCTAGTACTGCTTAAAAACCTTATTACTGCTAATAAAATTGATAAAGAATACCCATATTTAAAAGATAGAAAATCTATTCCAATAGAGAAAAGTGAGATGAAGTCGTTTTTTAAAGATATCGGTTCTGTTTTTATGTTTAAAGTGGGTAGTGTATTATTCAATACAACAGACAATATTATTATTTCTGTACTTTTTAGGCACAGTTGTTGTTGGATATTACAGTAATTACTATATGATAATTTCACAAATTTCTATGCTTGTAGGTATAATTATAAACGCATTTTCAGCTGGAATAGGGAATGTCATAGCAAAAGAATCACGAGAAAAACAATTTATAATATATAAACAATTAGACTTTTTGGTTTTTGGAATTAGTATTATCTGTACAACATGTCTATTTCAATTATTGAATTCGTTTATTAAATTGTGGATTGGAGAATTAGATTCATCGTATATATTGAGCCAACCTGTTGTTTTGTTTTTATGCATTAATTTTTATTTTGATACTACTACTCAGATTGCAAATTCGTTTAGAGAGGCAAGTGGCAATTTTGAAACAGGAAGAAGTCTTCAGTTAATAGGTGGTATTGTGAATATAGTTTTGTCTATTGTTTTGGGAAAATTTTTTGGCTTAGCAGGAATTTTTTCGGCAACTATAATTGCCAAAGGGTTAATTACGGTTACTCCTTTTATTATGGGAGTTGGTCAAGATGTATTTGGAATTGGTAAATGGAAACTTCTTAAACATTATTATTTCAATATGTTTATACTTGATTTATCTTTAGTTGTGACTTGGATTTTTAGGGTATAGATTTCATATGAATAATATGATTAGTTTTTGTATAGAATGCTTCATAGCTTTTAGTGTTCCAATTATTATAGTATTTGTAGTTTATAAAAATAATCCTGAAATGAGTGCATTAATTCATAGAGTTTTTAAACCCAAAAATAAAGTACAATGAGGTGATAATATTGAATATTAAATTGAATACTAGTTATATTAATAATATTGAATATGATAGAAAGTTTAATGAAGCATTTAGAGGAAAACTTTCTAAAGAATTTATTAGAGGGTATGAGTGGAAATATATATGTCTATATCGTAAATATCAAGCTAATAAGAATACCTTTTGGGGGAAAGATTTTTAAATATAAACTTCATAAGTTAGAAAATAAAACAGGAATTAGTTTTTGAATACAATACTTCGGTCGGTAAAGGATTAATAATCGGGCATTGGGGGAAAATTGTTATAAATGGGGAGACAAGATTTGGAAATTATTTTTTCATTACCCATGGTGTGACTATAGGAAGAGACATTAGAGGAAAACGAGAAGGCGTTCCTACGTTTGGGGATAGAGTTTGCGTTAGAGCTAATTCTACGATAGTTGGAAGAGTCAAAATTGGTAATGATGTACTTATTGCGCCAAATACATTTGTGAACTTTGATGTTCCAGATCATTCAATTGTAATTGGTAATCCTGCTAAAATTATACATAGAGATAATGCTACTGAAGGTCATATTCCATTAATTTATAATTCATGATTTGCTGAGGAGAAAATATGTTATTTAAAAGAAAAAAAGATTTGGATTATTATAAAAAAGAGGGCTTTCTATTGGAGAAAATGTTGAATGTTATTCAATAGATGGGATAGATTCACTTTTTCCATGGCTTATAACTATTGGAAACAATGTTACTATATCAACGAACGTTCAAATATTGACACATGATTCTTCCACTTTTTTGTGGGTGCCCATACTAGAGTTGGCGAAGTCAATATAGGAAACAACGTATTTATTGGAACAAAGAGCATAATACTTCCTAATGTATCAATAGGTGATAATGTGATTGTGGGAGCCGGTTCAATTGTAACGAAAGATATTCCTGCAAATAGTGTTGTGTGTGGCAATCCGGCACGTGTTATTACATCTTATGAATGTTTTAAAGATAAAAAATTATGAAAGATAGGGAGTCATCGTATATTATTGATTCAAAAATATATAAATGGCATACAGAGAGCTTAAAATCAATCGAAGGCCAGCTTTCGTTTTTTGACGAAGCGGACGCCGCCTATGATGAATCTTCCAGGGAGCCTTCTGCTGAAGAGGTCATTACTGCCAAGCGTGCAAAGAAAAAAAGGACAGCGGAATATCGACCTGAAAGATTTCCCGGAAGAAATACTTCCGCCATACAGTGTTTCTGAAGAACAGCTGGATGCTTTTTTATGGAAAAGGCAATTGGCGCCGTATGCCGGATGAAACCTACAAGAGGCTTCGTCATGAGCCCGAAGCATGGACTGTCGAAATTCATACTGTCGAGGTGTATGTGGGAACTGATGGTGATCATCAGGATGAGTTCCTTCGTGGAAACAGACCCAAGGACTTGCTTCGCAACAGTATAGTGACGCCATCATTACTGGCATCAATACTTAATGTAAAATATGTGAATTCATCAGCATTACACCGGATTGAGCAGGAGTTTCAACGTAATGGCGTAAATATATCACGCCAGACAATGTCCAACTGGATTGTCAGATGCTCCCAGATGTACTTAGAAACCCGTAAACCAGATGGAGTGTGAAGTGCACTACATCAGCACCAAGACCAACTGATAAAGCAGGGGAGGCGTCCACTGAAAAGAGTCCCTGCAGCAAAGGAAGGTCAGTAACAATCAAAACAAACAAGAGCTGTAGCTGGCAGTAGTTCTCTCCGTAGGGCATGACCCTGTTTGAAAGCTTAGCCGGCACTCAGTGTATGAGCAGATGGGACGAAGGAAGTTGGCACATGATGCCATTAGACACGGAAGGTTCGTCATCATAGTAGAACAGAGGAATTATAGCCTTTATAAAGCAATGGATGCTTTATTTGGTGTACCTGTTTTCAGCTATTCAGTACTTGATACAATGAATGTTCATGCACTTTAGCACTTGTTATGAGGTAACTGTTTAAAGAAAAAGTCCAAAAATCAATGATTTGGGGCTTGAAATTATAGGAAGGAAATTATATGAAAGGATTTATCAAAAAAGAAATTCTAATTTTGAATTGATAAGGATAATTGGGATGCTCTTTATAGTATCATCTCACTTGGCTGTCCATGGCGTTATCAATACGGCGGATGTTGTTTGGAAAGATGGCAGTGCAGTGAATAAACTGTTTTCCTCGGATTAATGGCCGGGGGGGGATAGGAGTTGCGCTGTTTGCAATGCTTACAGGGTATTTTCTTATCTATAATGATAAGATCAACTTGAAGAAAATAGTATGTGAATCCGTTTATTATGGGTTGTTCGCTACGCTATTATTTATCATATCATATGCCTTGGGATATAGATTTGATGATATTTCAAGCCTTATATCACTATTGAAATATGTTGTAGGTGATGCAATACTTCCGATTTCTAAAGGAAATTGGTGGTTTGTAACGGCTTATGTTTTGATAGTTCTTCTACATCCGCTAATTAATAAGCTGTTTATGAAATTAAACGAAAAATGTGCGTTATGCTGATATTATCCATTGGTATGTATGCACTTTTAACATCCTATGGATTTCAGATGTCGACCGATTCTATTATAAATAAAGGTATCTCGAAAATTATTACATTTTTGTTTGCGGTAGTGTTATAGTTCCGCTTTCATCTTTTATAATTTTCAGCTTGATTGGAAATTTGAAATGTAAACCAAATAGTGTGATTAATACTATAGCCGCTTCTACTTTGGGCGTCTATATGATACACGAATCGGCGGTTGCTCGATCTGTGATTTGGCATGGTCTATTGAAAGTGGATAAGTTATACATGGGCGCTCTTTTTTCCGATTTACGCTCTTGTGTGTATTATTATAGTTTTTTCGGTATGCAGCTTTTTGGATATTATTAGATTGAGGTTTATTGAGCCAAAAATGATTGGGATATTCAACAGGTGTGAAGCTATATTCGTTGATAATTTTCTCGTTGAATAGTACGCAATGAATATTCTTGTGCGGTGAAACCGCAGTTCCGTGACCACATTGGGGTCAGGCACCAATGTGGTCAACCTAATGTCAACTTAAGACAAGTGCTTGCTCAGGTTAATGACTAACGGTGCGAAATTGAGAAAAGAGGAAGGTAGATTTGAAAAGAAGACGCATTTTAATAGAGCTTCTCAGAAAAAGCCCTATTAACAGCTATTGATATTAGAATGCAACTTTTTTTATTGTTAAAATGTGTTCTGCCTATTGCTTTATTCTTCTGTCGTCGGAATGTTCTTCCAGGCATAATCTGTGAACATTGGGATCAGACCCCAATGTGGTCATATTCGTATATATAAATAGAAGGACAAAGAAAAATGATTAAATGAAACTGGAGATATACATATGTACAATCCTGATGAGGACTATCAAGTCATGCTTGCCAAGTTGAAGACAATTTGTCAAAATAAAAATATTACACAATATGCTTTGGCAAAGGCCACAGGAATGTCAACCTCCAGTATAAGTTGCCTAATGAGGGGAGAAACGAAACCATATATTTATACAGTACTGACAATTTGTGATGCCTTGAATGTGACGATAGCGGATTTGCTGGAGAGGCAAAGGGTACGATGAGAACTGTGAAGAAGATGAGGACGTGAGAGAGATGATTGAAGCATACCAATGTTTATCGCCGGAGAAGAAGCGGATGCTAAAAGTTTATATGGACATGCTATTGCAATATGGCGGGGAATTATAAAGAACTATGTCGATATTTAGCTATACTACCTCTGCATAACGAAAGAGAAAAAGACGCATTTCCTGTGTTAGAATGTAGACAGAAAAGTTTATAAACCGTGTCCCGATAATAAAGGCAGCCTGCTATGAGGCGGCACTGGGAAAGGTGTTTCAGATAGGTTTAGTAGGTTTGGACGGATAAGTTTGTCTGAGCAGACAAGTTCGGGATGGACATTATTGTAGATTTTGCTCTGTCAAACTTAATTCCGTAAGAGGGTATAGTGCGGGGATAAGGGTGATGGGGCTTTTTGATTAGGATTTATTATTCTTAAATTCAGAATTTTTGTGTACAGCATGATAAGGCATAGGAGGATTATCTTATGGCACAAAAAGTTTATGCATTATAATATTGTTGTATCATGCCCTTCAGATATGGTGGGTGATAGAGAAAAACTTCAAAATGCTGTGGCAATTGTGAATGAGCAGAATGCGCATTTTCGACAAATGCACTTTGATATTAAATATTGGCAAAAGGATGTCCTTTTTGGAGTGGGTGATCCACAGCTTATTATCAACAATAGCATTATCAAAAAAATGCTGACATGGTTATTGCTCTTTTTTGGAAGTAGATTGGGAACTCCTACTGCCAGGGCGACTTCTGGTACGATAGAAGAAATAGAAGAAATGATAAAGGCAGGGAAGCAGGTATTTGTTTGTTTTTCGGAAAAAAGATATAACGATAACGGCTTCTGATTCTGAAGAAAAGTTAAGGGACATCTTAAAAGTAAAAGGGAATTTCAAAAGAATTATAAGGGACTTTACATCACTTATAGAACCGATGAGGAACTTGAAGAAAAAAGATAACAAATCAACTTAGATTATTTGTCGGAAGCATTGAGGAAGATAGAGAAATATATATTTGTGACGTACCATTCACTTATCAGGAGGTTCGTGGGAATCGACCAGGCTTGGAGAATGCGAAAGAACTTATCTTTATTGCACGAACTGGAAAAATATTTCTTGGAAAACACTATAACCACATTAATCAGATGATTAAAAACGGTGGCAAGATTACATATGTAACATCTGAAGATTTTAACACGGTTAGGGATACCACCGAATATAAAGATAATCAGGACACTGCTCTTACCATTTTGAAGAGATTAAAGGACATATATCCTGATAGAGTAAACATTGGATTTCTTCCAACACCAGTTAATATATCGATGTACTATCTGAAATTGCATGATGGAACAGAGTATATTAATGTTAAGTTTAACTTCCAGACGTATCACGGGAATGATAAACATCCTATGTTTGATTTGTTTCCTAACAATCCTATGTTTCCTATTTTCCAACATGAGATTGTTGGATTGCAAAAAAATTGATTATTCCGATAGAATGAGGAGGATTATATGAGTGGATTTCATGAATGTGAATTGAAGGTAAAGATTGATAATGAGTTGAGAACTGAACTTCGGGAAATGGTGGTTAAAAAAGGATATGTTTTAACTGATAGTCGAATTGAAACTGATTATATTATGGATACTCCAGAGACGGCTTTCGGTAAAAATTTATTTCGAGTGCGCGATATGAATAATGCTGAAGGAAAGACAATTCTTTATACAATTAAGCTTAAAGGGACTTCTACTGATTTCCAAGATTACACAGAGTATGAGATTACTCCGAAAGAAGATGGCGCTGACATTTTGGCGCGATTAATTAAAAGTGTGTGTGGGGTAGAACTTGATGAGAGCATATTCAAAATTACAGATGTGAATAAAGCTTTGAACAAGTTGCTCTGTGAAGGTTTCATCATTAAACGAGCCTACCAAAAGAAGCGTGAGGCGTATTCCGATAAAGATACAAAGGTGTTGTTTGATATTTTTCCTGATCCGGTTGGAATGTTTGTTGAAATAGAAGCAGGTGGCGAAGAAAACTTAAAATCTACAGTGGAGAAACTTGGATTAATGAATTGTCCTTTGGAATCAAGAAATTATGGGCAAATTATTAGAGAGACTACAGCAGGTAATAATCGCTTGATGTTCAAGTAAATATTTCGATATGGATATAGTGGGAAAATTTTTGGAAGGTTATGAGGATTCGATATGAGGATAATTATTGACGGTACTGTCGGGTGCGGAAAGACTTCTGTTATTTTGGGTGAATCGCAGAGAGACTCTGAACATAAGAGGTTTTTAGGGTTGGCAGATCTTGGGTATCCCGTTTTCACTGATCTCGTTATAAATGTGATTAAGCATATGAGGAATAGTGGTATTAACGATCCAAGTCAGAATTGGGACATTTTTTCAAGATAGCTGTGCAGCATTGTATAAATAACTACAATAATGCAAATGTGGGAACAATCAATTTTTATGATAGAGGCATCTACTATCTTGAAATTATGGCGAAACGCTACGGGTGTACGATGCCATCGGAATATGATGATTTCTGCTCTAGGTTTCACTATGATAATCCTGTTTTCATATTTGAGCCAATCAAAAGTCTTGATATGACACATCCACATAGTACTGACAATAAGCAGAAAGTATATACATGGGAAGATCGAGTTAGGCAGCACCATGAGATCGTGAAACTATACGAGAAAAAAGGGTATGAGACGGTTATTGTTCCATTAAAAAAGCGATGATCCATACCGAAGTAATGATTATAGAGTACGATTCATTAAAGAGCGACTTGGAATTTGATTTTGTGAGGTTATATGCATTTTATTCTTAGAGTACGTTATTAGAACTATACAAATTTCTTTGTGGTGAGTAGCAAGTAATGTTAACGTTTATGTAATTAGTCACACAATTTGTAGGCTAATTATTATAACAGAAAATACGGCTGTTATTTTATTGTACACATTCGGTTCGCACGCCGTGTTATACAATAATTTTGTCACAAATTGATAATAGGAACTAAATTGGAGGAATGTCTTTGTGATAGGTATAGTGGCTCAGTTGTCAAGACAAAAATCTAAGATTTTTATAATGAACTGATATTGTGGATAAGTTACAAGGGAACATGGGGAGGATAGTGTAACTCTCCCCTGAACCATTTATGCTAAGCTACATATGGCAGCAGCATTGCTGGATAGTAGCATTCAGCCGGTGTCTGATAGTCAAGTGCGGAGTGTCTCCGCTCAAAGTTGTAGGTGTGGATATACTGTCCAATGGCGGTTCTGGCTTCCCTGATGTTGTTGTACTGTGTCAGATATGCTTCCTCGTACTTGAAGCTTCGGAACCATCGTTCAATCATGATATTGTCAGCCCACCGGCTTTTACCATCCATGCTTTGACGGATTCCATTATCCTTTACAAAGTCAATGTACTGCTGACTTGTGAATTGGCATCCCTGATCAGAATTCAGGATCTGCGGTTTTGCCACTCTGAAAGCTTTTTTTAAGAGCGTTGATAACCATTCTGGTACCCAGAGTATCATCGACTTCCCAGCCAACGATACATCGGCTGTACCAGTCAATCACGGCCGTCAGATACAGGAATCCACGCTTAATGGGGATGTATGTAATGTCGATTGACCATGCCTGATTCGGCTTGTCAATGACAGCATTACGAAGAAGATAAGGACACACCTTCGCCTGTTGCATCCGCTTGGAAAGGTTCATCTTTGGATAAATCGGATAAATATCCATTTCATTCATGTAACGTCTGGTTTTGCGTCGACCGACATGATAACCATGTGCCTTCAGCTGTGCGGACATCTGTCTTGCACCCCATGCAGGGTTATAGGTATGAAGATGATCAATAATCTCTTTGCAGGCAAGTTCGGCTTCTGATACAGGCATCCCCTTGTAGTAAATGCTTGTACGGTTGATATCAAGCAGCTTTGCTCCGACAGAAATGGGTAATTCCTTAGTCGTCATAAGGTTTTGGACTAAATTTACTCTCGTAGTCAGGTCCGCAAATTTCTTCAGATTTTTTTTTTTTGAGCCAGTCGACCTGCATGGTTAACTGACCAACCTTTTGGCATACTCCGATTTTTCCTTGCGCTCTTCGGCAAGCTTTTCTTTAAGGTTTTCCTCACGCTTGTCATCGAACACAAGGGATGCATTGTTAAGGAACTCTTTTTTCCAGTTCCGCAACAGATTTGGCTGAATATTATTTTCAACTGCCAGGGTATTGATATCCTTCTCACCCTTTAACAGTTCGATAACAAGGTCTGATTTGAATTTTGCGCTAAAATTTCTTCTTTTTCTGGACATGATAATGAATCCTCTCTTTCATACTGGTTTTAGTATATCAGATTCATTAAAATCTGTCCTGAAAAGTGTCTTAATTTATGAGACCATTATACAGGAAATATAATTGTTGGTAACAACAAGAAAGTGTAAAAATGCAAAGCTGATTCATATGAAAATGCCGCAAAAACCACAATATATAGAGGCATGTGATGGATTGCACTGGATATATAGAAAATTAGATTTGATAAAAAGTTATTTTTTATGATATGATATGAATTGCCTTACAAGTAGTTGTAAGGGTTGGAGATTGTTGTCAACAGTTCTTCCACCAGCTCAGCTGAGCGGGTCTGAAGCTGTCTGTTAGTACATATGACCAGATTGGTCAGGACTAATAATAAGATGATAGTTAAGAACATAATGTTGTCCTCCTGCTTGATTGTAACACAATTAAGTATTGCATCCACAGGATAGCTGGCAATCAAATATAGGTCGTGACCTATCATACAGATTACTAAGAATGAACGTATACCCATTGACTAAGGAACGCTATCCTCCGTGTCAATGGGTATTGCAAATTTAGGGGTGAAGATGATGGATATTAAAGCATGGATTTCAAATCCAAAAGTAATTGCAAATAGCAAAAAAAAGGGTATGCTCATTTTGACTTAAGAACTGACATTACAAAGGTTTCTGAATATATTTCAAATCCAGAAAAAGTAGCAAGGCACAGTTTTTATCCGTTTATACATTATGTTATGAGAATGGACAAATATAATAAAAAAGACGGGTGTCAAGCCTAAAACGCGAGAAATCTGTTATGCAGCTCATATGGATCGTTGTATTTATCAATATTACAGTGCAATACTAAATGAGAATTATAATAAGTACTTGATAGAGTAAAATATAGAATCGGTTCCCGTTGCATACAGAACAAATCTGAAAAAGAGCAATATTCATATTGCGCATGAAGCATTTCAATTTATTCGAGAAAATAAGAATTGTCTTGTTTTGATAGGTGACTTTACAGGTTTTTTTGATTCTCTTGACCATCAGTATTTGAAACAACAATGGTGTAAGGTTATGGGATTTGATTTTTTGCCACAAGATCATTATGCTGTTTTCAAGAATGTAACAAAATATAGTATGTGGGAATTAGATGATTTGTTATCAATAACAGGACTGAGCCAAAAGGAATTTAACAAGAGGAGATTGGCTCTTTCCAAAGAAGAGTATCGTAACAACAGGAGCCATATATCGAGGAATAATAAAACCAAACAGATACCACAGGGGTCGCCTATCAGTGCAGTGTTGGCAAATATTTATATGATTAATGCTGATAAAGAAATTCATGACTACGTTAAAGCGTTAGGTGGAATGTACATGAGATACAGCGATGATTTTATTGTCATTGTACCAGCTAATAGATCTGAGATAGCTTGCTTCAAAAAATGTATTAAGTATTTTGAAGGGAATTCCGAATCTGGAACTTGAGCCGAGTAAAACACAGATTTTTGCGGTTGCGGAATCAAGAGTGGAGAATATTGGGCGAGATTTATTAGAAAAGGCAGATGTGAGTAAGAAGGTGATTAATTTTCTTGGCTTTACATTTGATGGACAAAGTGTGTCTGTTCGGTCAAAAACGATAAGCAAATATTACTATCGTATGTACAGAAAAGCAAAATCAATTTCTAAGAATCCAACATTGTCCGGAGCGGATAATTTATATAAAAGCTATTCGATACACGGTGCTAAAAGCAAAACCAGGGAATTTTTTTACATATATTAATCACGCAAAGGAAGTCTTCGGTGAAGATGAACTGATAGACAGGGATTTGAAAAACCACATTCTAAAATACGTAAAGCATTAAAAGGAAAGAAATAATGACGAAGGTTTTTCTTTCTCTTAAACAAATGTATTATTTTAAGCCGTAAAAAAACGGCAAGCCCATTTTTCGGACTTGCTGTTTTTGGTTTTCTTCGTATTAATGTTAGATTAACTAAAACCTTTATTGCAAAATATCATTGATATAATGCTTAATTCCAGATTCGTAAGAAAAGTCATATTTTTCATTCATTGCCTGAAAATATGATTTGATATTTCGTCGTCAGGAATCGGCTCGTGAGAAGGAATACCATCACTATAACCAGCTCTGGCAGCTTTCCAAGGAGATTCTGAATGAGTAATTCTTTCAAGTACCTTTCCGCTATATTCGCCAAACGTATTGACCACTAAATCAATAATTAAGTGTTCATCAGCAGTGAGGTTGTCTTCAATACCATTAAAGATTGCGAAACGGGCATCCTCAATCGGATTGTATTTGAAATCCCGGAACAGATCATATACAACAGGGTATACTGGTCCATGTACCCAAGCCTGACAGGTTTCGGGAAACATCGGTGTTCTGTTGAGTGCATAAGATATTCCCTGAATAAAATAAAGTAATTTCTGTAACATAAGGGGAGTAACTTCTTCAAGCTGATCAAATACACAAGATATAACTCGTAACATTTTATCAGAAACAGAAAAAAAGGTTTTCAAGTTGTGTGGCTGCTTCCATAGATTTGGTATAAGCAGCAGATGCTATTTTCCCTTTATTTTCTAGCAGTTTCTGTTTCATATACGATGGGGAAGCGATGGCTGCTCTAATAATGTCAGAGTATTCTTTGGAAGGAATTTGTCCGGAAAGGTATCTCGTAATGGTAACCTCTCCAAATCCCAGTGCCAATGACAACGGAGCCTTTCCAATTTTATATATTTTCATTAATTTCTCAATTTCATCAATGGATACTAAATTCTCATAAGCTCGGTATTGTTCATCTATTTCCTGAATATTTTTTTTGTCAATCAGGCCAGGTACAGCCATTGCTTCGCCACATTCATCGCATAACGCAGCGGTAATGCTGAAGTTGTATTCTTTATCTTTTTATGATTTTATTAATGTTGATTTTTTTCTAATGTGTATGTGGTGTCTTTCCTGCATGTCGTGCAAAAATCCATCCGTTTTTTTTCTGCCATGATGATTTCCTCCTATCAACTTTCTATTTGAAATAGTATTTAAGTGGATATTTCTGCTCATGAAGAGATACGACAATTACATAGCAGTTTTCCAACTTGTTAAATTTTATGTAAAGTGAAACTAACTTATCAGAATTTCCAAATCTTTCTACAAGCTTAACGTCTTTACCAAAAATATATAGTAACTCATGTTCAAATCCTCTATGCTCGTTGTGACGCACTTCTGAGAAATCAGTTGCTGTTAGACCAAGCAATATATCTTTAGCCATTGATTCATCTATAATGTAGTCTAAGAATAGATTGGCATTATCCTGTCTACGAGGATTTTGTTCAATTCGATATCTGTTATTTCTGATTGACTCCTTTACTTCTGATAGGTAAATGTCAATATCATTTTTCGTAACGTCCAAGATTATGAATTCCTCCCCAATTAATGATTGCTTTTTTTAAAATTCCCTATCATCATTATACTATATGATTGGATTTTGTCAATATCCTATCATTGTATGCTCGTTAATAATCCTGCCTCCGTGTTGTTGATTGTCAAGTAAAATTGACCCACCTGTTTGTTTTGATTATTTCACACAGAAGCACCGGAGCTAAGCTTTTGCTTAGCTCCGGTGCTTCTGATGTGAAATAATCACTCATAATGATACTCCTTCTACTGCTGTCAGAAGAAGTCATAACCATAACATGATTGTATGAAAGAGTAAATATCTACTGTGCGAGAATAAATTCCATCACCCCATGGGCATGCGGACGAAAAGTTGGACTGTGTAATGCTTGATATATTATGAGGTACACACAAGAACAAATATCGACAGCACTTGTATTACTAAAAGCGACAGGATCCCCAGACAAAGTTGTCCAAACCTTAGGGTATCCATCTGCACCAATGCTTTATCATTGGCGTAAAAAGTATCCTGAATATTACGATGTTCCAAATCAAAAGCATTGGAGACAAGCTCCAACTGAATTGAAACATGACGTAATTAAACGTTGCCTTATTAAAGGCGAGCCTGTAAAATTAGTGGCAGAAGAAATCGGATACACACCTTCCTTGATATATAAATGGATTAGGGAGTATCGGGAGAAGGGATGTTTTCAACCCATGAAAAAAACTACTGCCAACATTAATGTAAATCCAAACGATATCACATCTGCGGAAGATATTAATGATCTCAAAGCTCAGATGCTCGATATGCAGATGGAAATAGATATTCTTAAAGAAACAATCAATGTATTAAAAAAGACCCCGGCATCGATCAGACAGCTCTCTCAAATCGGGAGAAGGCAGTGATAATCGATGCCCTGAAAAATAAGTATTCACTGCCGGATCTTCTTAAAAAACTTAACCTTGCAAAAAACAGCTACTATTATCGAGAAAAAAGCTATTTATGCAGAAGATAAATACTCTGATCTTCGCAAAAGAATCATACAACTGTTTCATGAAAATCGAGATATATTTGGTTATCGAAGAATTCATATGCTCCTCCATCGTGAAGGTACAAAGAGTTTCTGAAAAAGTAGTTCGTCGTATTATGAAGCAAGAGGATCTAATGATCAGACGAAAATGCAGGCAGAAATACAACTCTTATAAAGGTGAAATAACACCTGCTGTAGAGAATGTTATAGATAGAAATTTCCATGCTACAAAACCGAATCAGAAATAGCTTACTGATATTACGGAATTTTCTGTAAAAGCAGGAAAAGTATATCTGTCTCCGATAATCGACTGCCTTGACGGTATGCCGGTGAGTTGGACTATAGGCACTTCTCCAAACGCAGAACTTGCCAACACCATGTTAAGGAATGCTATTGCTACACTTAAACCAAACGAAAAACCTATCGTACATTCTGACAGGGGATGCCATTATCGTTGGCCAGAATGGATACAGATAATGAAAGAAGCAAACCTTACACGATCCATGTCCAAAAAAAGGGTGTTCTCCTGATAACTCTGCATGTGAGGGCTTCTTTGGTCATCTCAAAACAGAAATGTTCTATGGAAATGACTGGGATGAATATAGCATTGAAGAATTTATCCAGGAGATAAATGGCTATATGGGTTGGTATTGCAAAGATAGAATTAAATCAACACTCGGAGGACTTAGTCCTCTAGATTATAGAAGGAGTATAGGCATAGCGGTCTAAAAAAAAATGTCCGCATGCCCAATGTGGTGGTGGAATTTAAAATTTCATTTTAGGTGATGTAATCCATTATGAATTTGTGATATGAAAAGTAGGAATGATGTGATAAACTTGTAGTATGAATTTTAACTATGTGGAGGCATTATGGGAACTTCAGTGAGTTTAAAGAAAAAAAAAGTGTATGTATGTTATTACTATTCAAATAATATGGATATAGAATTGTTACGTAAGAAAATAAATAAAGAGGGTTTTCAAGCAATAACGAGTAGAAACGAGATTATGCCGGGGGAAAGGATTTTATCTGTCTCTGAAAGTATAACAAAATGCGACTATTTTGTGCTTATAATATCGGATGAATTTAGCCAATATATGCGTGAAGAGTACAATACAGCATTAAAGTATGAAAAAAGTGTCATGGTTTTTATAAAATCAGAGTTATATGGAGATGGAGAGATAAACAAGAATTTAAGGATAGGCTAGTTACGCTATGGGATAATGAAACTGAACTGTCAATGAAAATAATAGAAACTATGGTTGGACTTCGATATAAATATCCAGTGAGAGGATATCAGTTAGAAGTATTGGTTGAAGATTTGTTTAAATTCTATGGATGTGATACAAGAAGAACTGCATATACACAGGATTCAAATTATGATATTTATGCAGAAAAGGATGGAAAGAAATTTTATATTGAAGTAAAGGCAGTACGTTCAAGAATAATAAGTAAATCGTCTATTGCTAATACAATAGTAATGTCTGATTTGATGTCATTAAAAAATGATGAGTATTTTGTTCTTGTTGTAGCCAATATGATTCCAAGTTTAATAAAAGAATATGTTAATAAAAGACAGATTTCTTGTGATTGATATAAGTGCATTGTTATATCTAGTTCAGGATAATGAGGAATTAAAATATAGACTGCTTTCTTTTAGTTGAATTTACAACGGAAGATATTGAAATAAAAGAACCGAAAGAATTTTTGAGTCTGCTTGATGTAGTTGAAGATGAAACCTTAGATTCTTTAATAGATGATAATGAGAGGATAAAGCAACTGTTACAAGAAGTAAATGATTGGGAGCAAGATAAGAAAACAAGCGCAGAGTATGAAAAATTCTGTACAAAGGTTTTGAAGATTTTGTTTTTAAATGATTTGACATTATGGCGAAAGCAACAGAAATCAAATGATGACCTTTATAGATTTGATGTGATATGTAAAATAAAGGACGATGTGACAAGGGGCATGCGGACATTTTTTTAGACCGCTATGCCTATACTCCTTCTATAATCTAGAGGACTAAGTCCTCCGAGTGTTGATTTAATTCTATCTTTGCAATACCAACGCATATAGCCATTTATTTCCTGGATAAATTCTTCAATGCTATATTCATCCCAGTTATGGCCATAGAACATTTCTGTTTTGAGATGACCAAAAAGCCCTCACATGCAGAGTTATCAGGAGGAGACTGTGAGAAAAAGTCTGTAAATAAGTCTGTAAATAAGATTCTTCTATGATATGCAAGGGTGGTGAGCTTACAGTTTGAGCTTTTCACCCTTGTTTTATATATAACAGTTGTTGAATGGCATGTCAAGAGCAGGCGGTTTTCCGCCTGTCTTGATCGTCGGTTTACTCGTTATTCTGGAAGGCGACCTTCGTACATAATACTCAGTTCGCCATATACCTGCGCCCAGTTTCGAATCGTACTGGTCCATTTCTTCGTAGCTTCAAATGTGGCCAGATATAGCTTTTAACAGCGCTGTATCGCTTGGAAATACGCTTCTCTGGCGATTCAGTTTCCGGTAGGTAGAATTCAGGGATTCAATAGCATTTGTAGTATAAATCACCGTTCTGACCGTCGTTGAAAATTTAAAAATTGGAGAGATTGCATCCCAGTTATCCTTCCAGCGTTTCATGGAATTCGGATATTTCGGAGACCATTTTTCAGTTACACGATCTAAGGCTGCCAGCGCTTTCTTTTCATCTGTGGCCTGATAAATGGTTTTCAGATCCGTAGCGAAGGCTTTTCTGTCTTTATCCGGGACATATTTCAACGTGTTCCTTACCTGGTGTACAATACAGCGCTGATACTCGGTTTTGGAAAAGCAGCAGCGATTGCTTCTTTGATGCCGGTTAAACCATCTGCACAGATGATTAATACATCTTTGACACCCCGGTTTTTCAGTTCGTTCATAACGGAAAGCCAGTATTTTGCGCTTTCGTTGTCGCCAACGCTGATGGTCAGAACCTCTTTCTTTCCTTCCGTGTTGATTCCAAGAATCACGTAAGCTGCAAGCTTTCGGATCACACCATTATCTCTTACGGAATAGTGAATTGCGTCGATGTAGAGAATGGGATAGACTTCGTCCAACGGCCGGTTCTGCCAGTCTTCGATCTGTGGCAGGATCTTATCGGTTACATCGGAAATAAAACTCTCCGAGGTTTCAAAGCCATAAATATCTTCGATGGTTTCGGAAATCTGTCGGGTAGTCATTCCTTTGGCATACATGGAAATAATCTTCTGATCAATATCAGAAATATCTTTCTGCCGTTTTTTCACTACCTGCGGTTCAAAAGTGGATTTACGGTCCTGCGGGACTTCGATTTCCATCGATCCATATCGGCTGTTGACCTGTTTGCGCTTATACCCATTGCGGTAATCATCATTATCCGAACGTTCTGATTTTTCATAGCCGAGATGATCGTCCATTTCCGCTTCCATCATTTCCTTAATGGTACCGCCTAAAAGATCCTTGAGCGCATCCTGGATGTCTTCAGCAGACTGGATATCATACTCTTCCCTTCGGTCATTTGTACTTTGTGTACCGGTTTCTTTTGTCTTGCCATAATAAAAGGTCCTCCTAATGATATTTATTGTATCATAGAAGAACCTTCCAAACATTATTTTACAGAAAAAGTTTCATACTCTCCATGGTGTTGGCAAGTTCTGCGTTTGGAGAAGTGCCTATAGTCCAACTCACCGGCATACCATCGAGGCAGTCAATTATCGGAGAAAGATATACTTTTCCTGCTTTGATAGAAAACTCTGTGATATCAGTAAGCCATTTCTGATTCGGTTTTGTAGCATGGAAATTTCTATCTATAACATTCTCCACCGCAGGTGTTATTTCACCTTTTATAGGAGTTATATTTCTGTCTGCGTTTTCGTCTGATAATTAGTTTTTCCTGCTTCATAATACGACGAACCACTTTTTCAGAAACTTTTATACCTTCACGATAAAGCAGCATATGAATTCTTCGATAACCAAATATATCTCGATTTTCATGAAACAGTTGTATGATTCTTTTGCGAAGATCAGAGTATTTATCTTCTGCATAAATGGCTTTTTTCTTGATAATAATAGCTGCTTTTTGCAAGGTTAAGTTTTTTAAGAAGATCCGGCAGTGAATACTTATTTTTCAAGGCATCGATTATCACTGCCTTCTCCCGATTTGTGAGAGCTGTCTGATCGATGCCGGGGTCTTTTTTAATACATTGATTGTTTCTTTAAGAATATCTATTTCCATCTGCATATCGAGCATCTGAGCTTTGAGATCATTAATATCTTCCGCAGATGTGATATCGTTTGGATTTACATTAATGTTGGCAGTATTTTTTTTTTTCATGGGTTGAAAACATCCCTTCTCCCGATACTCCCTAATCCATTTATATATCAAGGAAGGTGTGTATCCGATTTCTTCTGCCACTAATTTTACAGGCTCGCCTTTAATAATGCAACGTTTAATTACGTCATGTTTCAATTCAGTTGGCGCTTGTCTCCAATGCTTTTGATTTGGAACATCATAGTATTTAGGATACTTTTTTACGCCAATGATAAAGCATCGGTGAAGATGGATAACCTAAGGTTTGGATTACTTTGTCTGGAGATCCTGTCGCTTTTAACAATACAAGTGCTGTCGATATTTGTTCTTGTGTGTACCTCATAATATATCAAGCATTACACAGTCCAACTTTTCGTCCGCATGCCATCTAAATACGTCATATTTGAATTTAAGAATTATAAAGATGTTATTACGCAAAAAGAGATATATACAACAGAGAAATATTTGTATGCAAAAGCATTGAGGTGTGTGGCGATTATAGTGTCATGTAATGGTTCAGATGAGAATGCAAAGAAGGCAATAAAAGGAACTTTGAGAGAAAATGGGAAATTGATTTTAAATCTTTCAAATAGGGATTTATCAAATATGTTAGAATATGAGCTTAACGGAAATTTAGCATCTGAATATTTGTACAATGTTTTAGATGAAATGCTTATTGAACTTGAAAAATAATATATTCATTTTTTAAAATGGAGGCGATGTTAATGAAAATCTTCGTTGATACAGGGTGATGGAGCAATCTGCACATTTTGGATGGCAGAACAAGGATGAAGCATTGTATGGTTTACGAGAAGGTTATAAGAATAGTGCAGATGAGTTGGTTGAGATTGCTGTAAATAGTGGAGGAAATCCTAAGATACTTGATACCTTCATTTTTCCTGTTTTGTTTTCGTACAGGCATTGTTTGGAGATATCATTAAAGCATATATACATGAGGGCGTGGGGAAAAGTACCGTCGGGTGGACATAATTTATTGACTTTATGGGATATTATTAAAACTGAGATTATAGACAAAATGATATGCTCAAGAGAGTTCATTGAGCAAGTAAAACAGTATAAGGAGCATTTTATTCAGTATAATTTGGATGGTATAGAATGTTGTAAAATTCGTTCTATGTTAAAGAAATTGCAAGAGGCAAATCAAAGGGATATTGAAGTAAATTCTGCAAAAAAGCAGGTGGACCAAAATGCGGAAGTATGGAGATATTTAATATCTACAGATGAAGATTTATTTTTTACCCAAGGTCATTCGATTGATTATTTGGTTTTAAAAGATGGAATTAATCACATCTATGAAGTGTTAGATTATATTTATCATATTGTAGATGAGTATTTATCATCTTAAATTCAGATAAAGAATGACGATATATATAGTGTTATATTACTAAGATTAATGTAATGGGAGCTAATAAGATTTGAGACAGGGAAGGTGTATTTATGGCATTTAAAACACGAAAGAAAGAAGAATTTTCATATTCTTCACCGCAAGAAATGTATCAAGATAATAAATTTAAGAAAATTATGGGGCCGTTGGATTATCAAGCAGCCATGCTAAATTTGTATAATGAAAATGCAGATAAAAAAGACGGTTGCATTAGAGTTGCCAACAGGAAGTGGAAAAACATTAGTAGGATTATTGATTGGAGAATATAGACGCAGAAAGAATAAAGAAAAAGTATTGTTTTTGTGTCCAACAAATCAATTAGTGTATCAGGTTGTTGAGCAGGCAAATTCAAAATATGGGTTAAGAGCAATTGCTTTTTGTGGTAAACAGAAAGATTATCTGCCGAAGGATAAAAAGCTGTTTTTTGATGGGAGAGGCTATAGGAGTTACGACATATAGTTCTTTTTTTGCATTGCATTCTTTTTTTTTGATGATGTGGATATTTTAATCATGGATGATGTGCATTCGTGTGAAGATTATATAATATCAAATTGGACTATTCAGATTGATAGTGGAAATATTGTATTTTTTAGAAATAGCAGAATTGTTAAAACCTTTTATCAGCGAGACTGATTACAAATATTTGTTAGAAGATGAGTATATTCCAGAGGTGGTATCATGGTGTAATATGTTACCGATGCCTTTGATAATGGAAAAGCTTGATGAGTTTCAGACAATTTTACAACAAGGATTAGAAGCAGGAACATCCAATTATTATGCATACTCAAGAATATCGGAGAATTTACAAGAATGCAATATTTATATTGCTAATAGAAAACTTCTTATACGTCCTTGGATTGCACCAACTTTGTCTTTTGAGCCTTTTGCAGGTGCAAAACAAAGGGTATTGATGTCTGCAACGTTAGGAAGAAGTGGGGAGTTAGAACGAATTACTGGTATAGAGAAAATATGCCGTTTGCCAATAGTAAACGATTGGGATAAAAAGGGATTGGGAAGAAAGTTTTTTACTTTTCCTGATTTGTCTTTGGGAGAAGACGAGCAAGGTAATGTAATTATGGCACTTCAAAATTTATGTAAAAAAGTGTTTTTCTTGTTCCTGATTCTCAGTCGGCAGAAGCAATTAGACAATTCTATGCAGAGCATATAGGAAATACAACAGTTTTTGAAGCAAAGGATATAGAAGAGTCTAAACAATTGTTTGTGGATGCACCGGAAGCAACTGTTATCTTAGCAAATCGTTTTGATGGAATAGATTTTTCTGATGATGAGAGTAGATTGCTATTTATTTGGAATCTTCCGAAAACAACAAATCTGCAAGAAAGATTTTTGATTACCAGAATGGGAGCTTCAAAATTATATGCAGAAAGAATACGTACAAGAATAATTCAGGCTGTAGGTAGATGTTCGAGAAATCCAAGCGATTATTCTATTGTTTGTGTAATTGGGGACACTATTCAAAATGATTTAACAAAACAGGAAAAAATCAAACAATTCGCACCAGAATTGAGAGCTGAAATTCAATTTGGACTAGAAAATTCAGTGGATTACTCAAGTGTGGATGATGTAATAGAACAGGCTAGAGATTTTTTTAGACAGAAATGACGTATGGCAGGAAGCAGAAGAGTATATTGTTGATTTAAGAAATGGATATTGGAATGAAGAAAATAAAGTAGAAAAACAGATAAATGAAAAACTACAGGAATCAGCAATTCAGGAATTAAAATTTCAATATGCGCTATGGAAAAAAAGACTATAAAGCTGCCTTTGATTATGCTTTGTAATATTGTTGGAATTTTAAATGCACCAGCATTAAATGGATACAAATGCTTTTGGAATTATATGGCAGGTTGTATGGCATATTACTTATTTAAAAAGGGCAAGTGGAGTACAAAACTGCAGGTATACAATATTTGTCTGATGCTTTAAAAGAAAACATAAGTATAAGATGGTTGTCGGGACTTCCAGAGAAATTGTTTTCCATTGAAAGTAGAACTGTTGAGGATGATGATTTCTTCTTTGACTGTATTGAACGGATAGAAAGTATGTTTACATCGATACCAACAGCACAAAAATTGGAGAAAAGGATTAAAGGTATTTTAGATAATTTAAATTCACTAGATGGAAAAGTGTTTGAAAGGGGACATAAAGAACTAGGTAAATTATTGGGTTATATTTCAGAAAATCCTGATAGTACTGGTGCACCTGACCCATACTGGATAATTAATGAGAATAATGTTATTGTCTCAGAAGATAAAATTTATGAGGAAAAAGCTCAGATAAAAGGTGTTCCGATATCAGATGTAAGTGAGGCGGGAAGGCATCATGCGTGGATTGTAGAGCATGAGAAAAGAATATCTAAAGATGCTAATATTTATACTATTCTAATCACTAATTCGAAAAGTATTGATGAGGATGCTCGTATATATGCGGGTAACATATATTATGTTTATAGAGAAGAATATGTTAGTTGGGCAATTAAAGCACTTACAGTCATTCGAAGTGTGTGGAATATGTTTACGGATGAAGGTGATATGGAATGGAGAAATTCAGTTCATCAACAATTCATCAAAGAAGGTATAACACCTAAAAATTATTTAGATTTTGTTTGTAAAAAAAATCTAAAAGATATAGAGTAAACTTACATAAGCCGAGGAGAAAAAAAATGCCGTGTGGACAAAACTGAACTTCAGGAGTTCACACGGTATATTTTAAAGGTTGCTATATAGTTTATAACGGAAATAAAAAGAAGAACAAAAACAAAAGAAACGGAGTGTGGTACAAAATGAATTTATCAAAAAATACATCATATTGGCATTGAATGTGAGCCGATCCGGGTTGACGATTATACCGGTAAGAAGATGACATTCTTCCACGATCCGGACGGTCTGCCACTGGAACTGCACGAATAATCAGGGGAGAGAAAAGAGCAAATAAAGCCAGAAAGCTTGGTGGCGTCAGGAAAAAGTTAAAGCCGGAGTACGATGCTGGGAAGAATCTGAAAGATCAGATGGATGCGGCTGTGGCCCTTTATAATTCTGAGATGTCCTTGCAGGCCATCGCCGATGAGCTGGGATTAAATCCAATCAAGGTACGGAAGTTACTCATCACGGCTGGTGTGTATGAGTCGGAAGTGGCGGAGAAGGTACAGGATACCTTTGAGGAGTACCGAAAAGCACAGGACTATAAAGAAGCAATCCTCTCAACCGCAAATACTCTTCAACTCTCCAAAGCCTCTGTTACCTCGTACCTGCCTTATCAGAAAGGCGTGTACTTTCCAAGTACAGCAGAAAAAGAGAAAATCAGTGTTGGAGCAGAGCGGCAGCGGAGATACAGAACGATGAAGCGATGGAGGGCTGATCCGACAGAAGAAAACTTCTGGGGGTGTGGTTGTGGCTTATGCCGGTGTGAAATTAGATGATTAATACATCTTTGACACCCCGGTTTTTCAGTTCGTTCATAACGGAAAGCCAGTATTTTGCGCTTTCGTTGTCGCCAACGCTGATGGTCAGAACCTCTTTCTTTCCTTCCGTGTTGATTCCAAAATCACGTAAGCTGCAAGCTTTCGGATCACACCATTATCTCTTACGGAATAGTGAATTGCGTCGATGTAGAGAATGGGATAGACTTCGTCCAACGGCCGGTTCTGCCAGTCTTCGATCTGTGGCAGGATCTTATCGGTTACATCGGAAATAAAACTCTCCGAGGTTTCAAAGCCATAAATATCTTCGATGGTTTCGGAAATCTGTCGGGTAGTCATTCCTTTGGCATACATGGAAATAATCTTCTGATCAATATCAGAAATATCTTTCTGACTCCTTCCAGGTGTTTACTTTCTCAGAATCGTATACTTCAAAACCGAGTACTTCCTTGTGACCTGTATTGTTTATCCCAATAGCGACAAACAATGCTTTGGACTTGACACGATGATCTTCGCGAACTTTTAAATATATCGCATCGACAATAATAAATGGATAATGTTCCGGCAGTAAACGTTCTTTAAAATGTTTAATTGGAACATCAAGTTCTTACAAATTTCAGAAACAGTAGATTTAGAGAAAGACTCTCCACAGAGTTCTTCAGTTACTTTTTGACATTTCTGGTTGATATACCCTGCACTACCATTTCCATCATGGTTGTAATTAAAGCTTGCTCATTACGCTGGTAATTCTCGAATAAGGAAGTCTTAAATGGGACATTACGATGTCTAGGAACTTGTAATTCAAAGTAAAGCTTCCATAAGTTTGCCAAATGCTTCATCCTTAGTTTCTGAAAAAAGTCCTACAAAAAAATCACTATCTAATGTAAAATGTAATTGAGCCATGGGTTTCGTCCTTTCAATTATGTTTTTGTGTGGTAACTTAATTATAACTGAAAGATGAGCACTTGGCTCTTTTTTATATAGATTTGTAATTTACACCATTATATAGACTTTGAAAAAGTGATGCAATATTATGATGAAGTACAAGAGGTCAATGAAAGAAGAAAAAGGCGAATATTAGCATATTATGAATATATAGATGCCAGAACAAGGGAGCAGATGGCAGAAGTAGTTCATAAGTTGATTGAGCAGAGACAGAGTCAGGGGTTGTCCCAACGGGATATTGCGGAAGCGACCGGAATGGCAGCGCCAAATATAGCAAGGCTTGAGAGCTGCAAGAGAATTCCAACGATGCAGGTACTGGCGAAATATGCGGATGCGGTTGGGATGAAGATTAACATTGAAGTAGTTCCAATTGCGAAGAACGCAGCGGAAGAGGATTAAAATTTTAGCGAAGGAAATAGAATCCTTCGCTAAAATTCAACCTTAAAAATATCATTAATGATAATGAGAAAGAAGATAATGGCAAGAAAGAATAGAAAATGGTTTCTGGGAGCAATCTATCATATTATGGCTCGGGGAAATTATAGGAATGCCGATGAATGGATATAGGCTGGATTTAGGGTTTCTGGAAGTTCACAAATAGTAATTCAGTAACAAATAATTGACATTATGGCATATATGCCATATAATATTTACAAAGGAGATTATATGACAGAATTTAAACTGATAGCATATGAAAAGGAAAATGGCGAAGTTCCAGTAGAGCAGTTTCTTGATTCAGTTAATCCTAAGATGCGAGCTAAAATATTTGGATTGCTGGGTATATTACAAGAGAAGGGAAATATGCTTAGAGAACCTTACAGTAAACATCTGGATGACGGAATATTTGAATTGCGTTGTAAATTTGGAAGTGATATCACAAGAGTCTTATATTTTTTCTATTATGAGGGGAAAATAATACTGACGAATGGATTTGTTAAAAAACACAGAAAACTCCTAAAGAAGAGATTCAGATTGCAAAGGATAGAAGAAAAGATTTCATAGAAAGGGTGATGAAGGATGAGAACATTTGATGATATGCTTTCTAAGCAGTTACAGGATGAAGAATTTAAAAAAGAATATGATGCAATCCAGCCAGAGATGGATGTCATAAGGGCTATCGTAGATGCTCGTACTTCTCAGAATATGACCCAGAAGGAATTAGCTGAACGAACAGGCATCAATCAGGCAGATATCAGCAAGCTTGAGAATGGAACGAGGAATCCTTCTGTTAATTTACTTAAAAGATTAGCAGATGGCATGGGGATGGCTCTTAAGATTGAGTTTGTGCCTAAACAGAAAGTGTGATTATATGACATCACTGGATTGGTGTCTAGTGAGGTTATTTTTACACCGTTTTCTTTATTCGACCGTAAACGCTCCACACATTTTGGGGTCAGGCATTAAAAAAAAGCATAGTTTTTTAGGGTTCTTCGATAGGGTCTGGTTTTAGGGTCTTTCGTGAGGGTAATTATATTTTACAATAAACATTGTAAGGTAAAATAGGAGCTGGGTCCAGAGACATTTCCTTGCTATTTAAATTTTCGGATGGTAAAATCAATGATAGATAATATTGATAGAACGTGTATCGAAAAAGGTGGTCTGCAAAATTTATGTATACAGAAGAACAATATATTTTAGAAATCGGACAGGCACTGGCGGATGATCATGCTGCGGTTATGGTCGGAGCTGGTTTTTCTAAAAACGCAGAAAAAATCAGCACTGCCGGTCGTGAATTTTTGAATTGGAACCAACTTTCGGATCTGTTTTATGAGAAATTGTATGGTGACAGTGAGTATCCGGGTAAAAATTACTGTAGTTCCCTGCGCCTGGCGGAAGAAGTCGAGATTATGGTTGGACGGCCAGGACTAGAAAAAATATTAAAGCAGGCAGTTCCGGATGAGGATTTTGTACCATCCAGGCTATATAAAAAATTAATGGAACTTCCATGGTGTGATGTATTTACAACCAATTATGACACATTATTGGAACGTACCGCTGATCAGATCACAAACCGCCGGTACAATGTCGTGGTATGTCAGGAAGATTTAGTAAATAGCAGCAATGCGCCTAGAATCGTGAAACTGCATGGTTCTTTTCCTTCTCATAGACCGTTTATTATCACCGAAGAAGATTATCGGATTTATCCGGTCAAATTCGCTCCTATGGTGAATACCGTACAGCAGTCCCTTTTGGAAAATGTTTTTTGCATGATTGGATTTTCCTGTGAGGACCCCAATTTCATCCGATGGATTGGCTGGATCCACGATCATCTGTCCAAAAGCAGTTCTCAGAAGATCTATATGATAGCGGTCACTCATGTGGCAGAAGCCCAGAAACGGCTTTATTTTGAGAAAAATATTATTGTAGTCGATCTGCAGGAGCTTTGGCCATCCAAAAGCATTGTGGAGCGTCTGAATGCCTTTTTTGCTCGCTTAAAGGCTTGCGTTGATAAAAAACAACTAAGCTAAGTTGGTTCAATTGGGGCGAGGAATGTAAAGATTCCACTTTTGAATCCAATATTGAACAAATGCATCGGCTATGTTTGAGCTATCCAGGTTGGATTTTCCTCCATGGGATTTGAAGAGTAAAACCAGCTATATGATTGATCACTTTGACCCCCCTTGGAAAAATTGATAAACTTTCATATCCTACCCAGGTTGATTATATGTATGAGTACGTGAAGTTTTTAAATATTGCAGGACGTCCTATTTTATCGCAAACAGCAGAATGCTTTTGGAGTCTATTGGAAGCAGGTCAACTGGAACCGGAAGTAACGAAAGAAATTCGGATCAAAATACAGACAATCTATCTTCATTTACTTCGTACCTACAGGGAGCTTGGTAATTGGGAACAAGTGGAGGCATGTAAGAAATCGATTCATAAGGAACAGTTAAATTATGAGGATCGGCAATTCCTTTGCGCAGAAGAATGTCGATTGCATCTGTTTCGTTTTGAAGCAAAAAGACCTGGAAGAACACCTGGAAAAATGGAATATTTCAGAAGGCGATGTCTACTGGCCGATCATCAAAGCCTATCTGTACTCTACTATCGGAGAAAATGAAAAGGCGATCGATCTGTTGATGAAAGATCTGATCACCGTGCGGAAACAGCTGATGAAGGATGGACAAAATGTTTATCTTGCGTCCATAGAAGAAAGCTGCGTATCGCTGGTGAATTTCATTCATCAGGCAGATAGCATGAAATATGGCAATAGCGCAAACCTTGAAAAATGCATTCATCAAGCCAATGCCGTTTCCTGGTGGGATGAAAATAGTAAATATGACTGGCACTTAAAAGCAGAACAACATATCACACCACCACAGACGATAAAATATCAATATAACCTTAGTAAAACTTATTCCATGCATTATGGTCGTGATAATACCGATATTTATACTTCTATGGAATATTGGAGATTTTTTTGAACAGACAGGCCATACATTTCGAATCGGAAATGTTACCTGTGCCGGAGGTTTTGAAGGCTCTATCAAACGATTATATCGTTATTATCCATACTGGTGTCTGGTGCAGATGCTTATTTCACAAGAGACCAAATATATTGATTATCTATTTGGAAGAGCAGATCTGGCACTACTTACGCAGCAACAGGCAGACGAGGACGCCCATGATTATCTATACATATTTGAAAGTGTGATTGAACAGTTAAAAGGGAGACAATCTCTGGGTTCCAAAATCTGTTTATGAACAGGCTGCTAAAGTTTTTACCAGAAATTCTTTTCCGCTTTACCTATAAATGTTCGGTTAGAGTATTGGATGAATTGCTGGATTTGCTTCTGAAGTTATGCTTAAGTAACAGACAGACGGAGCTCCCGGGTATTGGTTCGCTATTAAAAGGAGTTGTCAACGCATATACACCAGAGCAGCAATGGGAACGAATCCATAAGTTACTTCGTTTTCCTGTTGCTTCCGATCAATTTTCAAAATATCATGATCCGTTAAACGATATAAGCGTTCCTGCGAAGAAACATCAAATGGCACCGGATTTGTATTACAATATTCTTCCACAGCTAAAGCAGCAGCTTGAATCAGAGAATGAATCCATTCGTTCAGGCGCAAAGAATCGGTTCATAACACTGTGGCAGTTAATAGAACTGGACGAAAATGATAAACAATACTTGATCCAACAATTAGAAAAGGAACATGACCTCCGCTCTGTCTATATTCTCTATCGCCTGAAAGAGAATGATCCGGTATGTTTAAAAGCAATGATAGAAAACACTTGCGAACTTATGAAGCAGGACAGCAGCCAGGCACACTTCAGCGGTCGATGTGGCGGAGAATATGCCGAATTACTTTGGGCTATTGATGACATTGATTTTACAAATCTGAATACCATAGAATGGATGAATACATTAGAAACATTGATCCAGGCAATGATTCACTGGAAGCACAGTGCCTTTGGCGCTGAAGAGCGACTTCGTCAATGTTGTATCTTTGCCCTAAGACTTCTCATTTCCATGTGGGAAAAAAGAATATTATCAGATGAGTGAGCCAGAAGAACAGGCTTACCAGAAGCTGAAGCAGGCCGTGAAAGAAGTCTACGGAAGCGCAGTTGCTCTTTGAAATCGCAGCATCGGAGCTTCATGCGCAAGACGATTGTGATTCCAAGAAACTGGAACATGATTTCTGGACGTGCAATGCCGAAAGCATTCATTTGGCAAATAAACTATTAAATCGGATATCACATAGTAAAAAGATGCCGGATGAAAATTCTGTCATGCTACACTTCATCAAAAAAAGCTGTGAAATCTTTTCCATACGTCTGCTTCATGCGGACTTTGAAACCGAACTTGCATTGATGCGATTCCTGCTAAAGGCAGCGCAAATGAATCTGCTTGCTTCTGAAAATATAGACTTCATCAATCTGAAGCTGAATCAGTTATTAGAAGAAACTGTCATCACAAAAAGAAGATGACGAAAAACAGCGATTCATAAAACCTTAAGCCGAGAAGCCGCATGTGCTCTTGCACTGGAATTTTACCAACAAAAATGCATGCGCAGATGTTGTATTGAAATGGAAAGATGTGAGCGAAAATGTGGATAGTTTTTAGAAATACGGCAGATTGCAACTTAAGCTAGTGCATTAATTATGAGTAATGTAGTTAGAGCTTTTTTGTTAGTCAAGGAATGAAAATGTGATTAAAATTTGAAGTATTTTGCTAAAAAAAAATTTGACAAATTTTGACAGAATAAAACTCGACTAGTGTGCATATATTAAATATGAAATAAGCACGCTCGTTTGATTTTACTTGACTACCGTGCTTATTTCGATTACAATATAAGCACGGAAGGATGGTGATTCCATGAATGAGATGACAAGATTAGTTCAAAATTATGATTACCTTACGGCGAGAATCGCGGGAAAATCTGGAATTTCAAAATTTAAGTTTTACAAATATGTCCGAGAGAACGGATTGGAGCAGGTTGGCCGTGGTGTTTATTCTACGGGATCGGATTGGGTAGATGAACTGTATGTACTTCATCAGAGATGCCCGAATGCTGTTTTTTCACATGACGAAGCTTTTTATTATCATGGTCTGACAGACCGGGGACCTTTTGTCCATACACTTACTATATACAGCGGCTACAATGCACATCGGCTTACAGCGGATGGAAGTTGTAAAGTATATACGGTTAAAAAGGAATTACTGGATGTCGGAAAAATCATCGTGAAGGACAATGATGGGAATATGATTCCAATGTATGATCTGGAACGGACCATTTGCGACCTGATAAGAAGCCGGAGCAGTATTGAAGCACAGGATTTCAGTTCAGTTCTGAAGACGTATGTTTCCAGAAAAGATAAAGATCTGAATCGACTTATGGAATATGCAAAGCTATTTCGGGTCGATAATGTGATCCGCAGATATATGGGGGTATTATTGTAAAATGCAGCTGACACCAGAACAGGTTAAGGGAAGAATTAAGAATGTGGCAAAAGGAAAACAAGGCAGATGCCAGAACGCTCATGCGAATTTACATGATGGAGTGACCTTTGAGGTCAAGGAAGTTTCAATATCATGGATGAGATGGAGTATCCGGGTATCCGGTTTACCATGAATGCCGTGATGGGAAAAAACTTGTTACACCGATGAAGATTGATATTTCTACAGGAGATGTTATCACGCCAAGAGCAATCGAGTACAACTATAAATTGCTCTTGGATGACCGCTCCATTAGCCTGTGGTCGTATAACCTGGAGACAATTCTGGCTGAAAAACTTCAGACAGTACTTGCAAGAGGTCTTTTAAATACCAGAATGAGAGACTTCTATGATATTAAGACATTGCTTTCTATTTACGAGCAGGATATTGATACCGATGTACTGAATAAGGCATTTGAAGCAACCTGCAAGAAAAGAAGCACGGAAAATCTGAAAGAGGAAGCACCTAAAATTATGGCTGCCGTCAGTGATGACGCGCAGTTACATACAACTCTGGAAGTCTTATCAGAAGAAATATCCGTATGCGGCTGGTATCAGCTATGAGGATATCATGGAGAGCACAATGCTCTTATGTAATAAAATCAATAATTGGTAACAACCCCGTTGGAGAAAAAGGCGGTATTTTTCATACCGCCCTATTATTGTTGATTGTCAAGTAAAAATTGACCCGGGTCAGTTTTAAGTATAAATCAACAACATGCTTTACACCTGCTTTATTGCGGTGGACAGATGCTGTTCAGTAGCTAGTATAGATGCATGTGAGGCTGCAACCTTTTCAATGTATATAGATAGCCGGATGAACTGTTATCCATGTTCATTTGGTATATGGGATAAAGACATATCTGAGTCAATGAGTTGTAAAACAATACGAGAAATTTGGCAGGGAGAAAAATTTATTGATTTTAGAGAAAGGAAAAAAGTGAAATGCTCTAATTGTGGGCGCAGAGAACTCTGTCTAGATGGCTGTAGACTTGGTATAAATATAGATATGTGTATTGATTGAATAATTGTGGCATATACTATAAGTAACTGTAGAAATTGCTTGACATGAAGTTCAAAGTCGAGTAAGATAAATACAGTGATCGCGTTGCAGAAACCTGTGAGGCCTGCGACCGGGGGGAGAACCTGCGGGGGCTCCTCTTTTTTACTTTAAGGAGATATTGTGTATGCCAAAGATTTTTTTGAGTTATGATCAGCAAATAGAAAAACTGAAGAATGAGAAAAATCTGCAAATTGATGATGAGGAATATGCTAAAGAGATTTTAAGGCAGACAAGCTATTATTCATTAATTGGAGGGTATAAGGATATCTTTAAAAATCCAACAACCAAGAAGTATAAGGATGGAACGAAATTTGAGGATATTGTAGAGTTATATTATTTTGATGAATCTTTAAGGCAGTTGTTTTTGAAATATCTTATCAAAGTAGAAAACGAAATAAAATCACAAGTCTCTTACTATTTTACAGAGAAGAATGGTGAGAACCAAAAGAATATCTTGATACATCAAATTACAATTATGTGGGCAAGAAAAACCAAAGAGATATTGATCGTTTAATAAAGATATTAGAAGGGTATGTTACAAAACCGACAGATTATCATGAAATTCGTAAACTGGGTTTCTATTATATTGACAAGACAAGGCTTATAGAGCAGCTCTTACAGGGCTGGGGTAAGGTGACTCTTTTTACTCGCCCTCGCCGTTTTGGCAAGACTCTCAATATGAGCATGCTTAGGAGCTTTTTTGAAAAAGGAACGGACAAAACTTTATTTGAGGGCTTATACATTTCCGGCAATAAAGAGCTGTGTGACGAGCATATGGGGAAGTATCCTGTCATCTTTCTTTCATTCAAGGGTGTGGATGGTTTAGACTTTACTACGGCAAGACGTATGCTGTGTGCTATTTTAAAGGATGAGCTAGACAGACATTACTATTTGAAGACCAGTGATGTATTGACTGATGAGGATAGAACACTGTTTACAAAGATGCTTCATGGGCAGGATGACAATATTGAGGATTATACGAATGCTTTCAAAGCTGTTGTATAAGCACTATGGTCAGAAAGTAGTTATTCTCATAGATGAGTATGATGTTCCACTCGACAAGGCTTTTCAGAATGGCTACTACAAGGAGATGGTTTCTCTCATCAGAGGGCTTTTCGGGCAGGCGCTCAAGACCAATGAGTTTTTACAGTTTGCTGTGCTTACAGGCTGTCTTCGTGTGTCAAAGGAGAGTATTTTTACAGGTCTCAACAATTTTGAAATCAATTCTATTGTGGATATCGACCATGATGAGCAGTTTGGCTTCACTGATGATGAGGTTATGAAGCTGCTTTTAGACTATGACAGGAGCGAGAGGTACCCGGATGCAAAGGAATGGTATGATGGCTATCATTTTGGTAATGCGGATATTTATTGTCCGTGGGATGTGATTAATTTTGCCAAGAAGCTTGTTTCAGATCCGTCAGCCAGACCGAGTGCGTTCTGGATTAACAGTAGTGGCAACGATATGGTGAGCGCTTTGTGGACAAGGCTGACCAGACCACGAGGGATGAGATTGAAAAGCTCGTGGCAGGCGGATTTGTAGAGAAGCAGCTTCGCCTTGATCTGACATATGATGAGATTGACAATACTATTGACAATCTGTGGAGTGTGCTTTTTACCACAGGCTATCTCACCAAAATCGGAGAGGTCAAGGTGCCTGACAGTGAGAGCTATGCCTATAAGCTTGTGATTCCTAATAAAGAGGTGAGAGAGGTATTTATCCTTCAGATACAGGAATGGTTCAAGAGTGTGGTGGCAAATGATGATGATACTATGAAGCTTTTATCAAAGGCAATTCTGGATAAAGATGAGAAACAGATTACCAGGCAGCTCAATATCGTTATGAGCCGCATGATCAGCATACTCGATACCAAGGCGCCGGATGCTATGAAGGAGAATTTCTATCACGGCTTACTTCTCGGTCTACTGCGTGGCAGCAATCCGGACTGGCTGATTAAGTCCAATCGTGAGTCGGGAGATGGCTTTAGCGATATTTTGATTGAGCCGGAGGATCCGGATGCTGGGATCGTTATAGAGGTGAAGTACGCTAAGGAGATGAAGGAGCTTGACGCAGCATGCGAGACTGCTATGGCACAGATTAAGAATAAGCGCTATGATAATGTATACGAAGATGAAGACTTCAAAAAAATGTTCTCTAAAGTAGAAGATATAAGGAATGCAACAAAAATCAAATGGCCAGAAGTGAATCCTGATAATCAGTATGTCGCTATTTATGATTACAAGGAACTGATTGCTTACGGCGTGTTTGACATAGATTGCGATACATATCACAACTATGGATTGAAAGCAGGATGTAAAAGTACGAAAATATATAAAGGCTATGTACAGGATGGGCACTACCACGGAATGGGAATAGAGTATTATAGCAACTGCAGTAAGAAGAACGAGGGCTTTTGGGTTGCCGGAGATTTAAAAGCTGGAGTACAGCATAATAGTGTGGTGAAGTGTACGCAAGGTAGTTTAGAGTGGAATGAGGATGAAGGAGACTTCGATGGAAGCCCGGATTGCGAATTAGAATTACTTTATCAGATTAATGAGGATACTTTTGATGGTGGTCTCTATATGCTCGAACATGATATTGTGGAATCTGGAATTGATAATTATTATGTGGCTGATTATAAGTTTGCTGGGAATAAGAGAGGATTATTCACGAAGATGGTTTCGCTGGATGTTTTTTCTCAACGCCTGCTATCCGAAGGAAGTGGATCATATAAAAGAATTGCAAGATTATTACAACAGTTAGAATATCCAAATCCAAAGGTGCAGAAAATCACATGGCAGTAAGTGCAAAAGGTGAGATTCTTAGAGTTGCTACATGTCAGTACATTCAGGATGGGCATCATATCATCTTAAAAGGTGCATCTGGTAACGGAAATGTAATTTTTATTGTAGCAATGAAATGAGCAGATGCCGGACAAAATGAGAGCTGAATTTGGACAAGATAAGGAATCATAAATATTGTATTTTTGGCATTCCGCCATACTAGTATTAAGTATAGCGGATTATTTTTTGGAGGCTTTTATGGCAAATACGTTGAAGTTACCGGTTGGAATTGAAAATTTTGAGGAAATTCGTAAACTGGGTTTCTATTATATTGACAAGACAAGGCTTATAGAGCAGCTTTTACAGGGCTGGGGAAAGGTCACTTTTTTACACGCCCTAGGCGTTTCGGCAAGACTCTCAATATGAGTATGCTAAAAAGCTTTTTTGAGATAGGCACAGATAAGACCTTGTTTGATGGCTTATATATTTCAGGCAATAAAGAGCTTTGTGATGAGCATATGGGTAAGTATCCTGTCATATTTCTTTCATTCAAGGGTGTGGAGGGATTGACGTATGACGAGGCTTTTGATGCTCTTGTAAGAGTTATTGGCAAAGAAATAAGCAGAGTCTCTTTTTCTGGCTGACAGTGATAAGCTTACGATGCTTGAGAGAGAACAGTATAAGGGATTGACTATTATAGAGGACGGCAGTTTTGTTTTTAGTAAAGATAAGCTTATATCGTCATTACAGCTTCTTTCACAGCTATTGTATAAGCACTATGGTCAGAAAGTGGTTATTCTCATAGATGAGTATGATGTTCCGCTCGACAAGGCTTTTCAGAATGGCTACTACAAGGAGATGGTTTCTCTCATCAGGGGGCTTTTCGGGCAGGCGCTCAAGACCAATGAGTTTTTACAGTTTGCTGTGCTTACAGGCTGCCTTAGGGTGTCAAAGGAGAGTATTTTTACAGGGCTCAATAATTTTGAAATCAATTCTATTGTGGATATCGACCATGATGAGCAGTTTGGTTTCACTGATGATGAAGTTATGAAGCTGCTTTTAGACTATGACAGGAGCGAGAGGTATCATGATGCAAAGGAATGGTATGATGGCTATCATTTTGGTAATGCAGATATATATTGTCCATGGGATGTGATAAATTTTGCCAAGAAGCTTGTTTCGGATCTGTCAGCCAGACCGAGTGCGTTCTGGATTAACAGTAGTGGAAATGACATGGTGAAGCGCTTTGTGGACAGGGCTGACCAGACCACAAGGGATGAGATTGAGAAGCTTGTGGCAGGTGGGTTTGTAGAGAAGCAGCTTCGGCTTGACCTGACCTATGATGAGATTGACAATACTATTGACAATCTGTGGAGTGTACTCTTTACCACAGGGTATCTCACCAAAATCGGAGAGGTGAAGGTGCCTGACAGTGAGAGCTATGCCTATAAGCTTGTGATTCCGAATAAAGAGGTGCGTGAAGTATTTATTCTCCAGATTCAGGAGTGGTTCAAGGCTGTAGTTACAAAAGATGATGACACCATGAAGCTTTTATCCAAAGCAATTTTGGATAAAGATGAGAAACAGATTGCCAGGCAGCTTAATATCGTGAGAAAACCAACAACGCCCATGCATGAATGCATGGGCGAATTTTTATTTTTAAGCTTTTCTGTGCCGTAGAAAGCATCAGTTTAATACGGTTCAGCTGGTTTACCTCAGAAGCACCCGGATCATAATCGATAGCCACGATATTGGCATCCGGATGATCATGTCTGATTCTCTTTATAACTCCCTTACCCACAATATGGTTCGGTAAATAAGCGGATTGAGAAAATGACGCACTAATACAGAGGTTGTAGTAGCGCCGGAAAACTCTTCAATTGCAAGTTTGCTTTTTAATTCTTTTATTTTTAATTCTACAGGCCAGCGATAAAAGTATAGTTCTTGAAACATTGACTGGGTAATTGTCGAGTCAAACAGATTTGTTGCAAGATATTCCTTAGTTCCATTATCAAGAATGACTTCAATAACACGTATTTTAATATCCTTTGTGCCAACGTCCTATATTATGATGAAATAGTGGCTTTATAATAATCTATAACATTTACAAATGGAATGACGATTTTTCCATTGTTAAAAATTGACGAAGAAAGAGATTCTATTTTGCCTCGAGCTATGCCAATAAGTGCAGATGCTCCATTTATAGCAACTAACTGTTTGAAGTCTTCCTCTGATATTTTACCTTTTGAAAGAAATGCTCCGGTAATGGTAAAATGTATATTACAATTATCATTATCAGATTGATTTATAATTATATCGAAGTCAATTGTCATTTGTGAAAATATTTCTTTTGTTTTTTTCAATGTTTTGGAATTGAGGTTCATTTATAGTCATTCCAAAGCTGCGTTGGGCATCATTTTCTATATCGACAATGGTGTTGTCTACGGTAAGTTTTGTAAACGGGGAAGCACCTAGTAATTCGATTCCTGTATTAGAGTTTTTATTGTGAAATTGTATTCTCTGCTTTCCCAACGTGATACCATACCTTGTGATACATTCATATATGCTGCAAATTCTTTTTTTTGTGTCATATTTAATTCTAGGCGGCGCCTTTCGATTTTTGCTGATATTTTTTGCTAATTTATAATTGATTTTGCTTCTGCTTCTGCGATTCCAT
>VOFC01002282.1_pt1 | contig 40241 bp, 43 predicted proteins | sample 5384161 | NCBI WGS metagenome assembly VOFC01 (sample SAMN12384722, study PRJNA508395) | human gut metagenome | isolation source: healthy gut B | host: Homo sapiens
TTTTGAACCGTCGTATGGACGTAGATTAAGTGGGCGAAGTGTTCTGCATAGACGATGTCCTGATAGCGCAGATGGATCGCTTCCCTCCACCTTTAGCTCCATATATTTGTCCGGCTGCGGTATGCGGGCAAGCAGCTCGTCCGTCAGTGCGTCGATGTCCGCTTCGGTAAAGGGCTTGACCAGATAGTGCAGCGCCCGTACCTGAAAGCCCTCCAGCGCATGGTCGGTCGAGGTCGTGATAAAAACCAGCAGGCAGTCCGTGTCGGTTTTCCGCAGCTTCTTTGCCGCCTCCATGCCCGTCATGCCATCCATATAAATATCCAGAAATGCGGCAGTAAAGGGCGCTTTCCTTGCCGCTTCCAGAAATATCTCTCCGTTTTCGTATTCCAGAATATCTGCCTGTACGTTTCTCCGCTGAAGCTGCCACTCCAGCCGGCCTTTCAGCAGTGTGCGTTCCGCAGCAAGATCATCCACAATCGCAATTCTCATGCAGGTTTCTCTCCTTGTGCTTAAATTCCAAGATAATTATATCACAGCTTGTCGAGGATGACAAAGAACTGCTGTCGGAATTCGTGCCAAAATCGCCCCTTTCGTGCCACGGCGCTTGAAAAAAACGAATGGCCTTTTTATACTGAGCGCAAGCAAGATGCTAAATCGGATGAAGGAAGGAGTGAGATCTGTGTATCGTATTGCAGTGTTGGCAGAACAGGAAGCAGAGCGGCAGCGCTACGCCGAACAAATTACCCGTTTTTGCTTAGCGAATGGACTGTTCCCTCAGGTCATGCAATATGACAATCAGGAACATTTTTTTGAAATGGCGCAGAAAGCTGATCTAACCAATGCCGTCATTGCACTTTCCGGGGTGGCTGGGTTGAATGCGGCGGAGCACCTTCGTTCCTTATGCCCCGCGTGCCGGATGATCTGGTGCAGTGACCTGGATTTCTCTCTTCATGCTTTCCGGCTGCGGGCCGACTATTTTCTGATGAAGCCGGTTTCCGAAGAAGCATTCCAGCGAGGACTGAATGCCTGGATTGAATAAACGGGCATCGAACCAAACCGGGACAATAAGCACAAAAATGGAGGATATCAATGAAAAGAAAAAAGTTACAATGTTCTGTACCAACCTTTATGCTGGCCGGTGTGTTATGCCTGACATTTGCGACCTGCGGTGTGAAGCAGTCTTTCGACATGCCTGCATCGGATACAGAATCCGCGGTAAGCACTGCCCTGCCGGTAAAGGCCATGAATGCCAAACGTGTTGACGAAAACCCCTATATGGCAAAGAGCGACGCCAACATTCACCACGACGGCTACAATACCGACTCTACGGATGAAGTCCTGCCGCTTGGCATCTATCCGGAGATCAATGTTTCCTATGAAAAAACCAACGCGAACGCTTCGCCTGCCATTTATTTTGACAGCTACGGCCACGCAGTCGTTCCGTTGCTCGGCGGCATCGCCATCCGCAATCTGAACGCGGAGGAAACCACGACGCTGGGCTATTTCTCCCCAAAGCAGCATGATGGCGGCGGTTACGTCATCCAGAGTTCCTATACGTTCCTGGACTCAGAAAACCGCATCGTCTGCCCCACCAGCAACAACCATGTGCTGATGCTGCGGGCAACCGATGAAGCAGGAAACGTCCTGCCTGAATTTGAAAAGGTGCTGGACATTGACATCAAGGCTGCCGCAGAGGCTGCACTGGGCAAGACGCTGGAGCAGAACCTGCTGTCCGTAGTGTTTGATTATGAAGGAAATCTCTGGTTTGCCACCGGCGGCTTCCGCATCTACCCGGAGCGCCAGCAGCAGGGCGTGATGGGCTACATCGCACGCTCCGCCATTGACGCGATTTTAAATGGCGAACAGGCTGACCTCTCCGACGCGGTCTTTGTTTATGAACTCACCCCCGGTGAGGGCGCGGAGAACGGCATTGCCGCCTCCAAGGACGGCGCGGTCATCCTGACAAACCGGAACTGCTATCTGCTGCGTGCCAATAACGGTGTCGAGGCTGTCTGGTGCACACCGTATGAGAGCGTCGGCGCTAAGGTCAGCGGCGAAAACGACAAGACCACCGGCGGCGGTCTTACCTGGGGCGGCGGCTGCTCCCCGTCGCTGACGCCGGATCTTGTGATGTTCACCGACAACGCAGACCCCGTCAAGCTGCTGGCGCTCGATATGAAGACCGGTGAGATTGTTGCAAGTCTGCCGGTGCTGGATGATCTGCCCGAGGGCTATCAGGTGGCGGTTGATAACTCTGCCATCGTCTATGATGACAGTGAGGGCACCGTCAGCACTATCGTGTGCAACTGGTTCGGCGCAGGCAGCGCAGGCCTTGCCGATCCCAACAGTGACTCTTCCATCCAGAGCTACGCCAACATCTATGACATGAACTGGCTGACAAAGGGCAACTGCATGATTGCGCCCGGCGTCGAGCGCGTGGACACCGTGAAAACCGATAGCGGCTATGAGATGAAGAGCATCTGGTCTCGAAATGACCTGAGCGATACATCGATTCTCAAGCTCTCCACCGCGACGGGCTATATCTACGGCTATGTGCAGGATCTGGAAAGCGGCATGTGGCAGTACATCATTCTGGACTTTGCCACCGGCGAGACGGTATTCACCATGGACGTCTCCAACAAATATGGCTACAATAACATGGCTATCGGTATGTATGCCGGAAACAGCGGCAACGCGCTCTACTGCCCGACGGGCTATCTGGAGCTGCTCAGATTACAGGATCGCTTCGTCTATCTGCCCGAAATGCCGTACCGAGAGTCAATCTTGATAAGGCCGCGCGGAATGTACTGACACAGGAACAGTTTGAGCAGGCCGGCGGCGAAGGTACGGTCGCCAGCTGGCGCAATACTGTGACGGTCGAAAATGTTCATCCCAACACGACGGTCTCGTTCCGGATGAACAATCTTTCCGGAAGCGCCGCTGATTTGAAGCTCTATGCCTACGGTGCAGACGGAAAGTTGGCGGAGGTCAGCAACGAACTGTGGTCAATTACGGATGAAGCAGGCAGTGCCGTGGATAAGCTTTCTGACAGCACACTGTATGAGCTGCGTGTGAGCGTCGCAGACGGCGGTGCGTTCGACCTGAGCGAGGCGGAAAAGGAGATCAAAATTTCCGCTGTACTTGCGAAGTAAGACTCAAGGAAGGCTGTCAAAAAACTACAAAATCACCCCCGTTTCTGATTGATATGCTCCCTTTATGAGAGACAGTGAAATAAAAACACTATCAATTACGAAGGGAGCATTGTTCATGTCAAGAAGGAAAACCGGCAGATCAGAGCAACTGTCGGCGGCGAAAGCCTCTGCATGACCTGTGGACGCGTCAGCCCTTTGTCCACGCAGTCTACCTTTGAGGACTTGGCGGTGGATTTCGAGGGTACAACCGCCAGTGGCGCGGAGCGATTCTACCGGCGTACGCTTGATAAGCTGCGCCTGAAGCTGCTTGAAAGCAGGCTTGTCCATACCGTGACGCTGAAGCAGACCGAATGCCGCAAAAGGAACAAAAAATAGCCGCCGCTTCCCTTGTGCGGCTTGCGGAAAGAAAGGGGCGGAATAATCGATATTTTACCATAAAGAGAAAATCACAAACGACTTTATAGTCAATCCATACGCACAAACCCTTTCGAGGAGATGACCAAAAACAGAAGAGAATCATAGGAGGACAACATGAAAAAGATACTTGCAATTCTACTATCGCTGCTTACGCTGCTTTCCTGCGGGTTTCTTTCCGCCTGCTCTGCCGAAAAAACGCAGCCGGATACACCGGATACTGAAACCGTGTGGGAAATGGTCAGTGAGGCATACATCTATGCGTTCCCGCTGGTGCTGACCGACGCAACCAAAACATTATCGACCAATACGGACGGGACCATGACTGGCCGTGCGCCCATCAATCAGTTCAACCATGCAAAAAGCTGGCGGACGCCTCTTTCCGCACCGTCGTGACGCCGAACGTCGATACCGTCTATTCGCAGGCATGGCTTGACATCAGCACAGAGCCTATGGTCTACGTCCTGCCGGAAACGGATCGCTTCTGCAATGTGCAGCTTCTGGATGCGTGGACGAACACCGCCGCCGTGCTAGACAAGGCTGGCGCTTATGCCATGCACTTCCCGGCTGGGAGGGCGAGCTGCCCGACGGTGTGACGCGCGTGGACGTGCCCACCGCAACGATGTGGTCGATCACCCGCACGGTGCTGTCCGGGAACGAGGGATGCCCAATGTCTATGCTATTCAGGAGCAGATGCAGCTCCTGCCGCTTTCGGCTTATGTACAGGGAGGCGAGTATGCCGCACCGCAGGGAGCTTATAAAGAGGAAAATGACTTTGTTCCCGTGAACAAGGTGCTTTCCATGACGCCAGCAGAGTTTTTCAATACGGCTAACGCTCTGATGCAGGTCAACCCGCCCGCCGATGCGGATAAGGAACTGCTGAAGAAACTCTCCGCCATCAACGTGGGCGCGGAAAAGGCAGACCTGGGTCTGACTGCCGATGTCAAGCCCGCCACAGACTTTACGGCAAAGGCAAATGCCGCCATCTACGATGAACTTGACTTCGATGATAAGCAGGAATATGAATTCGCCACCCGTGGACTGATCGACGCGCCGGAAACACTGGAACTAAAGGACGAGGATGGGAAGATCCTCTGGAGTCAGGAAGCCTATGCGTTCCTGGACGATTACGAAAAAGCGCCTGACAGCGTAAATCCAAGTCTCTGGGAGAACACGAAAAATAACCACGCCTATGGCCTTTTTGAAGTGACGGATGGCATCTATCAGGTCCGCGGCTATGACATGGCAAACCTCACCGTTGTCAAGGGCGATACGGGCTGGATCGTCTTTGATACGCTGATGAGCGTGGAATGCAGCCAAGCCGCCATGCAGCTCATCGAAAAGAATCTTGGTAAATTCCGGTCAAGGCCGTCATCATCTCTCATTCCCACGTCGACCATTTTGGCGGCATCGCCGGCGTGATGGCGAAAGAGGATAAGGCAGACGAGACACTTTCTATTGAAGATCAGCTCGCCAGCGGCAAAATTCCCGTCATCGCGCCCGCAGGCTTTACGGAGCACGCCGTGAAGGAGAATGTCTACGCCGGTAAGGGTATGGGCCGCCGCAGCAATTATCAGTATGGCATCCTTCTGACCCCCGGCGTGACCGGCAAGCTGGCGCAGGGCATCGGCATGGGACAGTCCACCGGAACGGTCTCGTTCATGACGCCCAGCTATGAAATCACGCAGTCTGGCGAAAAGCTGACGATCGACGGTGTGGAGCTGGAGTTCCAGCTCACGCCGGGTACGGAAGCGCCCGCCGAAATGAACACGTGGCTGCCCCAGTACAAGGCGCTGTGGATGGCGGAAAACTGCACCGGCACGCTCCACAATCTACCGCGCTACGCTGCGCGGCGCGGAGGTGCGCGACGGCGCGGCATGGGCAAGCTTATATCACCGAGGCCATTTCCCTTTACGGCAAGGACGCGGAGGTCACCTTCCAGTCCCACAACTGGCCGCACTGGGGAAACAACGTGGTGAACGACTACATGGTCAACACGGCTGCCGTGTATAAGTTCATCAACGACCAGACTCTGACCTATATCAATCAGGGCTACACCAGCGACGAGATCTCCAACATGATCGAGCTGCCGGAGGCGCTCAATAAAATCTGGTACACCCGCCAGTACTACGGGACGGTCGCCCACAACGCCAAGGCGGTCTACCAGAAGTTCATGGGCTGGTATGACAGCAACCCTGTCAACCTGAACCCCCTCATGCCAAGCGACAGCGCAAAAAAATGGGTGGAGTACCTGGGGGATGTTGACAATGTCCTGCAAATGGCAAAGGCGGATTTTGACAAGGGTGAATATCAGTGGGTCGCCGAGGTCACAAATACCATCGTCTTTGCCGACCCGACGAACACCGATGCACGGCTTCTGTGCGCCGATGCACTGGAGCAGCTTGGGTATCAGGCGGAGTCCGGTCCGTGGCGCAACGAATATCTGACCGCCGCGCAGGAGCTGCGCCATGAAAATGCCAATTTCACCGCTTCCGCCAAATCTACCAGCGACATGGTCAAGGTCCTCTCCGCGCCCATGCTGTTTGACTATATGGCCATTGTCATGGACAAGCAGGCGCTGGCTGACCGCGACTTCACCATGAACGTGATCCTGCCTGACGTGGGCGAACAGCACATGCTCCGCGTGAAGAATGGTGTGCTGCTGGTCTATGCGGATAGGAAATTGTCTGATGATGCGGACGTCTGATGAAATACTTACATTAGACACTTTCCCGGAACGATTTAGGATTATGGATTCTGAGCCGGAAAAGAGAATGGAGTTGCGTAGAATGCACGTCGATAATTATTCAGTGTTTTACACAATCCGTGACGAAAGGGGAATTGTAACGGATGTATTATACACGGCATCTGATATAGAAGCACGTTTGAGAGGCGAGCTATAAAAGCACGCGTTTATTTGAATTAATCGGAAATGAAAAATTTGTATTTGAGCACAAGAGTTACTCAAAAGTTGAAATGAAAATCGTGGAACAAAATTATGCAATTTGAAGGAAATGGTTAGCCTTTATGATGGAAAAAAGATGATGAAAATGCAGGTGAAGAAACTGCACATGATAAGTGCGTAAGAGCATATCATGAATATCTTGAATATCCGTCAGATTTTAATAGAGAAGTATTAAGGAAAGCTTATGAAGCAGTTCCAGAAAGTGAAAGAATGTATCTTGGGGATATGGATAGTAAAGATAGTGATTATAGAAGGATTTTGTATTACCCGGATAAGAAGAGAGAAGTGTAGATTTAGATAAAACAGGACAGGAAATATAATAGAGTGTTGCACCAGTTGCATATGTAGCATATAAGAAAAAGAATATATACATAAGTATATGTTTTTATTACATTTGTAATTTGTTTTCTGTAATAAGTTTTGTATTGGAAGTGATGGGATAAATTTAGAAAGACACTCGAAACTTTCAGTCTTGTGGAGAGATTGAAAGCAACAGAAGATTGATTAGAAACCAATCGAAGTTGGTGTAAACGATAAAGCAGCTTACAACATTTGATAAACTGCCCTATCGTTTACATCAATTTCGATTTTTCTATAGTGAACAAAGTCGCGTCACCGGAGCCGATATGTATGGACTTTCAATCTTTACACTTTACTATAAGATAAAGGTTGTGCCATTGTGGCAGATGTCTCGTTTCTGAATCTAAGCACGACAAATAGACCTCATTTCTGAGGCTTTTCAAAAAAAATATGAATATCAAGTTCTTTAAATACGTAGTGGTATCCGCTGTTGTGGTTTTCAAGGTGTCCGCCACAGCATTTACAGATAGTAACCTTAATACCGTAGAGGGTTTCGAGCATCTGTGGAGTATCCAGGTCTTTCAGCCGGGAAAGATACTGTTTGCAGCCAAAGGAGATTCCGGCATAATGTCAGATGTCTGGTTTTGGTTCTGGTACATAGTAACCCATAGTGTCTGATTCTGACAAAGCGTTTAGGAGGCACATGCATAAGAAACCGGCGAATAAATTCAACACCGGAAATGGTAAATTCCTTCCAGTTGCCTTCTTCTCGGTAGTCTTTGACATAGTAAGTAACGGTATCTTCATCCATGCGGATGATACGGTGGTTGCTGATGGCAATCCGGTGGGTGTATTTTCAAGGTAGTTAATAACGGACTGTGCACCGTTGAAAAGTGGTTTTTTTGCAATGAGGAACCCAGTCTTTGTCATAACAAAGGTCTAGGAGTTCTTTGAAAACATAATGGTTGCGGTACTTTTCACTGCTTCCGTGAAACAGAAATTTTTTCTCTTCCCAGAGGTTTTTCAGTTCATCCAGATATTTACCCCGAAACAGTTTTGATAACACTTTTACCGGAAGAAAGAATTCTTCTCCTTTATCACGCCATTGATTGTTGGAAGTCAGACCACCACCGAGTAGAATGACATGAATATGGGGATGGTAATTCATTTCAGAGCCCCAGGTATGTAGCACGCAAATATATCCAACCTTTGCTCGAGATGTTTTGTATCTTCGGTCAGCTCATTTATAGTTGCGGAAACAGAATGATACATTGCATCATATAGAAGCTGCTGGTTGCTGTAGATTAAAGAATTGAGTTCTTGTGGAACAGTAAATACCACATGAAAGTAAGGAGAGCATCCAGAACATCCTCACGGCGTTTGTCTATCCACATTTCTTTTGGTAGTGCCTGACACATGGGACAGCATCTGTTACGGCAGGAATTATAATGGATTTGCAAGTGTCCACAGTCCTCACACATGCTTACGTTGGCACCATAAGCACCGGTTTTGCAGTTGATGATGCAGTTTGCAACTTTGGACTGCTGGGGAGAAGGTGTGTATTTATCAAGGTATTCAGGATAAAACCGTAGAAATATATCCTGTACAGTAGGATGCTTCATTATGAATCCTACTGTATATCAAAAGGGCTTTTAATGCCAAGTAAAGTTTTGTTACTGACATGAAGATAAATCTCGGTAGACTTAGGATCCAAGTGACCTAACAATGCCTGAATATATTTAATATCACATCCGGCTTCCAGAAGATGACTGGCGAAGCTGTGCCTGAATGCGTGTGAAGTGACATGCTTAGGGATTCCGGCCCGTTCAGAGCTTCTTCTTAATACTTGATTTACCGCAGAGATATCCAGATATTCTCCGGTTGTCTGACTTGGAAAGAGGATATTTCTGGGTCTTTGGCACTGAAACCAGTACTGAGTCAGAATGTCGAGAGTGCGGTCAGCCAGAATGGTGTATCGGTCCATTCTGTTTTTGGTATTGCGGATGTGAATGGAATGATTGCTTCGAGATATATCATCATAATGCAAATGGGTTGCTTCAGACACTCGAAGACCGCCTGAGTACATAACAGCAAAGATGGCTTTGTATTTCAGGTTTGTGGTGACATCAAGGATTGCATTTACTTCTTCTCTTGAGAGAACAGTAGGCAGGGAGCGGTCACGTTTCATTCTGGGAATTTCATCTTCGTCCCAGTTGAGTTTGAGTACCCGCTTGTACATGAAGCGTAAAGCACCATAGTAGTGGTTGTAGGTTTCAGGTAAAATGCCCATCAGTCTTTTGGTGGTCAGGTAATCATCCGCATCAGCTACAGTAAGTTCCTGCCAGGGTTTACCTGTAGCATTCAGGAAAGGACTAAGGGCGTGACAATACGCCTTTGTAGTGGATTCCTTAAGATTCTTTTTCTGTGCAGCAATAGTTATTAATTCAAAATATCTTCGTACATAAAATAACCTCCATGAAATAAAAGTAGTAATAACAACAGTAACTACCCATCATGGAGGAGCATTTGCAAAATAAAACTGCTTGTGAAAGCAGCCTGAAGGTGGTATCATTTTCATAGGCAGTTGTCGGGACTAAGCCCGTGTTTGAAGTTTGTTATTGGTCGTGCATTAACAATACTATCTTGGGACAATCCTGTCACTGCCTTTTTTAGAAAAAAGTAGAAAACTGCGCCACAGCCTTGGCAGGCCATCGCGCAGCGATTTTGTTCAATTTGAATTTTGATGTCGATTATCAGGGGGAATATATGGTGCATAAAGAAATATATATTGAACTGCAGGATACGCAATGGCAATTTGATTATATTGACCATGATAGAAATATTGCTAGAGCAATTGTATATGATGAAAACGGAATATTCTATTTTGTAAGAGCCGAGCGAGATGATGATTTTGGCAAAGCAACATTAATTGAAACTGCTGGCGGAGGAGTTGAGGTAGGCGAGGAGTTACAAACTGCCATTCAAAGAGAACTAAAAGAAGAATTAGGTGTATCAGTAGAAATAGTTTTTAAAATAGGAGTTGTAAGTGATTATTATAACCTGATTCATAGGCATAATACTAATAATTATTTCTTGTGTAAAGTAAAATCATTTTGGGAAAAAATTTAACGCAGGATGAAATAGATAGTTTTCATTTATCTACATTGCAATTGTCTTATGCAGAAGCAGTTCGAGAATATGAAAATAGAAAGAATACACGATTAGTGTTTTACAATGTCTGTGTGTTACCTGGGGAGAACCTATACTCTCCTGATTTATCAGGTATGATGTACGAATGAGAAAAGGAAATCAAAAGGGGTATAGGTAGTCGGATGGCCGAATAGTACCAGTGAAGGTGGGTAATGCCACTGGAGGGAAGTCGAGAAAGGATAGAGTATATCTAGCCACACGACATCATATCAAAAGGGAAACATTATCTGCACACAGAGGTAGAAAAAAAATAATGACAACGAAACTGGCGAGAATCTCAGAATTATCTAAACAGAATCCCGAAATGAAATTTAATTCTATTGGGCATTTGATTAACATTGAGATGTTAAAAGAATGCCACTACAAAATGGATGGCAGAAAAGCGGTCGGGATTGATGGCATTTCAAAAGAAGAATATAACTCAAATCTTGATAACAATCTAAAACAGACTAGTGGAGAAGCTTAAGAATAAAAGCTATCGACCTAGACCAGCACGTAAATGGAAATGCCAAAAAGAGAATGGTAAGACCAGACCTCTTAGTATTTACTCATATGAAGATAAGCTGGTACAAGAAGCACTTAGAAAGTTTTTTGGAATCGGTCTTTGAGCCCCATTTCTACAACAATATGTGCGGCTTCAGACCAAACCGCAACTGCCATGGAGCCATACGACAATGCTAAATGACATGATTGAAGGGCAAAGACAGATTATATATTAGACGCTGATATAAAAGGATTCTTCGACAATCTGAATCATGACTGGATTATGAAGTTTATTTCATCAAGAATTACAGACAGCAGTGTGCTCCGACTGGTAGAAAAGATGCTCAAAGCAGGTATTCTTAAGAATGGAGAATTTTATGTTGACGAATTCGGTGCCGGACAGGGAAGCGTATGTTCACCAATAATTGCGAACATATATATGCATTATGTTCTTATATGGTGGTTTAATGAGAAAATAAGACCACTGCTAAACGGATATGCAGACATAGTTATCTATGCGGATGATTTTGTGTGCTGCTTTCAATATAAGAATGACGCAGAACTCTTTTATGAACATCTTAAGAGAAGGATGAATCACTTCGGGCTGTCCTTAGAGGAATCAAAGACTCGATTAATTTATTTTGGTCGATTCACTGCTGATAACCTTAAAAGACAGGGGGAACAAACCAGAAACATTTGACTTCCTAGGCTTCACTCATTATTGTTCCAAAAGCCGAAACGGTAATTTCAGAGTAAAAACATAAAACTGCCAATAAGAAATATCGGAAGAAATGTAAACAGATGAATATCACTATACGCGACATGAGATTTGAAAAGAAGAAATATGTTCTTGCAAAAGTAAATCAGATTTTAATCGGGTATTACCATTATTATGGAATAAGTGATAACTATCAAATGATGGATAACTTCCGTAAAGAGAGTTATTCAGATTCTTTATTTTTGGATGAATAGGCGTAGTCAGAGGAAAAGTTATACATGGGATGGATTCAATCAATTTTAAAGAGTTCCATTGAGTTTACTAAAAAGAAAACTATTGCGGTGAACTGGTGCAGTTACTAAGACTGCTTTAATTAAATATTTTATAATAGCGTAAGGTGCATGGAAATAAAAATCCATGTGCCTTTTTGTTTTGGAAATACCGTCTTGCAAATACAGGGCGGTATTTTCTGCATAGAAGGAGTGTGAGCAAAAGCGGTTACAGACAGAAATAGAAGAATGGAAAGCGGCACTAGATGATGCAGGTCAGAAAGTTACCGACCTCAGATTATTACTCCGTACTCTCCGTGAAATTACAGAAATTAAAGACCCTACACCAACACTTGTAAATTCCCTTATTGAACGCATCGAAGTCCATAACAATGATAAATCAAGCGGTCACTGTTATGTAAAAGTTGATGTGTATTTCACTGCTGTTGGGATGATTGATATTCCAACTGAGCAAGAAATTCTTGCAATGATGGAAGAAATGCAAAAAAATCCTCAGCAGTTTCGTTTTATCGTATAATCAGAAAAAACGGTGCAACCCATTTCTGAGTTGCACCGTATAGGCATTAAACTAAAAACATCCTTATGTGGTATTGCCATTACAGCATCCCTTTTAGTATCTGAAGCACACCATTTTCCAAGTAGGGAGCGCAGATATCAGTAGCAGCTGCAAGGACTTCTTCGCGGGCATTTGCAACAGCATAGCTGGTTCCTGCACTTTGCAGCATTTCAATATCATTCAGGTTATCACCGAAGGTACAGGTCTCTTCAGGGGTAATACCAAGATATTCCTGGAGGAAAGAGATTGCAGTACCTTTCGATACACCAAGAGGATTACAGTCTACCCATTCTTTACCGGCAGCAGCCAGCTGCGCCTGATCTTTCCAGGTAGGGATGAAGAGTGGCTGACACATCTCTTCACAGGCATTCTTATGGTATACGGTGAATTTGATGATATCCGTCTCAGGAATATTGAGAAGATGTTCGGCTTCGCGGATATCATACCCGTAGGAATCTTTAAGCCAGTGGAACATTCTGCTGTTGGCATCTTCTGCGAGACAGTAATTGGGTGTGGCAATGAAGCAGTCACAATGAGGCATTTCGTCATGTACCATTTTACACATGCCCTTCCACACATCTTCCGGCATGGTGTGAACCTTTAGGATTTCTTTTGGAGTACGGACTACCGTGCCTCCGTCTGTAATGTAGAGAAGTTCATCCTTAATCGGAGCAAACAGCTTTCGCTCACTGATGAACTGACGACCAGAGCAGACAGCAAAATGAACGCCCTTTTGAATCAGTTGATGAATAACAGTCATATATTCAGGATCAATGTGCATAGTGCCGTCCTTTACCAGAGTACCATCCACATCGGTAGCAATTAATTTGAACATGTAAATACCTGTGCCTTTCTGCAGAATAACAAACATCCGATTTATTATAACATGAATACGTAAAACCATATACTATATTTTTGAACTGCAATTTAATTATTATACAGTTTCCGCGGGAAATGTGTTAAACTATGCTTACGAAAGGCATGGGGGATAAAATGAGAGAGTGGATAAAAGTAATTAGTTTCCTGATTGCAGGAAGTTTTTTCCTGTATGTATTAGGAAGTCTGATACCATATCATGTAAATACGAAGGAAAATGATAATGACAAACTTGTAATATATACACAGCATCCGGTGGAATTTGTGACTCCTATTGTAAGAGAATTTGAAGCCCGTACGGATATCGAAGTGGAAGTAGTGCGAGCAGGTTCTGGACAGTTGCTGGACTGGATAGAGGAGGACAGGGAGAATCCAAAGGCTGATATTTTTATGGGGCGGTTCTTACTATACCATAAAGCCTCATGCGGAGCTGTTTGCTGCATATCAGACAGAGAATGAACCGTATGTAAGAAGTGAATTTAAGAATACAGAGGGCAATCTGATTCGTTTTACGGATGTTCCAAGTGTCATTATGGTGAATACAGACCTTCTAGGAAATGAAACCATAGAGGGCTATGAGGACCTTTTGAAACCTGAATTCTATGGAAAGATTGCATTTGCAGACCCGAATATTTCATCCTCTTCTCTGAGCAGTTAATCAACATGCTGTATGCATGCCGTGATGAGGATGAATGGGGATGGAAGTATGTGGAAGCATTATGCAGGCAGTTGGATGGCAAATTGCTGACAAGCTCTTCGGCGGTATACAATGGAGTGGCGAACGGTGAATTTGTAGCAGGGCTTACTTTTTGAAGAGGCTGTGGCTGGAAGCATGGATGATGGTAAGCATGTGGCAATCGTATATATGAAAGAAGGGGTCATATCTACACCGGATGGCGTTTATCTGATTCAGAATGCACCTCACAGGGATGAAGCGGTGGAATTTTTGAATTTTGTTACGGGATATGATGCACAATATATGATTACCGCACAGCTTAATCGAAGATCTGTAAGAGTAGATGTACCAGCAACGGATAAATTACCGGCTAAAGACACCTTGCCTATGCTTCAGCCGGATTCAGCTGAGATAGAGAGTCATAGAAATGAATGGCTGGCGCAGTTCAACCAGATATGGAAGGAGTGTGCCCATGAATAAAAAGACAACGACCTTTCAGGAAAATATCAGAAATACTTTTTATTTCCTATGCCATTATTCCATCCCTGATTCTGGTGTGTCTGGCGATGCTTTTATTCTATTGGAGCTGGAATTACTCTATTATTCATTATAACAGACAGGATAATGAACAAATCACGCATACACTTGAAGCAATAGAGAACACCTGGAGTACAGAAGTATCGAATCTGTGTGATCTGGCGAAGGATGAGCCTACACAGAAGATTACGGATATCTATGAAATAATCTATGCGGCAGACAGAAGTAACCGATGCAGCAGTCAGGTGTATCTGCTGGATGATAAGGGAGCGCTTATCTGGAACGTGGAAGATGCGGATATGGATTTCCCTTTGCAGCCGGAGTATCAGCAATGGGGAATATTAGAATGATCAGGCAACAGCCGGGAGACACTTTCTACCTACATTCAGAATGATTTCCCTGTGTATGGGACAGGGAATACTGGATGAGAATGGTAAGTTTTGGTTATCTGGTCGTAGGCATTCCAGGCAGAGAATGTGCAGATATACTTTCTGGAATCAACAGGAAATATGCAATTACAGATGAAATGGGCTGGATATATCTAAGTAACAGTACGGAGTACCTCAGTGATGAGATGGGACGTTTTCTGTGGTTTGATAAGAAGCAGGATGGCTTTTTTACAGAGAATAATCAGCATTTTTATCGTGACACAGAATTATATATTATCTGGTCAGATCGGTGTATATACCATGACGGATACAGACCCAAAAGGTACATATTATGTGGTGGATGATTCTTATGATTGTTGTTATTTTTGCTATCATAGGAATTGTTACCTATTATTCGACCAGAAAAGGTTTCTGCAAAATATATACAGGATGTCAAGTTGCTGGCAGATGCTTTTACCAGTGTGGAGAATGGGGGGAATGGAATACCAGTCTGACCATGGACAGCACACTGGAATTTCAGGTAATCGGTAAGGCATTTAACAAGATGATCGACAGTATGCACAAACAGATGGAAGAGAATAAAGAGCTGGCGCTTCATGCAGCATTTGCACAGGTCAAGCAGCTGGAATCCCAGTTCAACCCTCATTTTCTGTTTAACACGCTGGACAATATCAGATTTATGATTCACATTGATGCGAATGCGGCGGACAAAATGATCACTTCTTTATCGAAGCTGTTAAGATACAGCATTCATGATTCCGGAGAAGAGATTTCGGTAAAAAGAGGATATGGAAAATATACAAAGTTACTTTAATATTTTACAGATCCGGTATAACAAGAGATTTGCCTATGAAGTGAATATCGAGGAGTCGATTCTGGATTGTATGATACCGAAGCTGATCATGCAGCCGCTGGTTGAAAAAATGCGGTAAAGTATGGCTTTACAGACAGAGATAAGCTGACTGTTAAGATAAAGGGTTATGAGAAGCAGGGCAGACTGATTTTTAGCTGTGAGGATGATGGTGCTGGCATGACACCACAGCAGTTAAAGGATATACGTCGCAGATTGCAGCAGAAAGAGAACAAAGAGGGGCATCTGGGATTGTATAATATTCATCGCCGAATACAGCTTATGTATGGAGAAGAATACGGTATTTTCCTGGAGAGTGAGATAGGACAGGGCGTTGTGGTAGTATTGGTGCTTCCTGTGAAACGTTAGATGGGAGAGAGAGTATGTACAGGGTTTTTGATTGTTGCGGACGAGGATATTATAAGAAAAGGCATTGCCTATACTATGGACTGGATGAGCATGGACTGCGTCATTGCAGGTGAAGCTGCCAACGGCAAGGAAGGTGTTGAGAAAATTCTGGAGCTGCGACCTGATATCGTAGTAGCGGATATTATGATGCCATATATGAATGGAATCGAAATGATCCGCAGTACGAAGGATCAGGTGCCTTATAAGAGTATTCTGCTTACAAGCTATGCAGAATTTTCCTATGCAAAGCAGGCGATAGATCTGAAAGTATCAGATTATCTCATGAAACCAGTAGAGGAAGAGGAGATTAGAAAGGCGATAGAGAAGGTCACAGGAGAGATCAGAAAGGAACAGGAGATTGCCAGAATCTGTGAGAGACATGCAGGTGAGTTCTCCATGCAGGAATTCTATAAAAGGCAGAGATGGATAATCCCTATGTAAAAGAAAACGCTAGAAATTACTGAGAAAGAGTATGCCAATAAGATCAGCGTAGAGAGTATAGCAGATCAGCTTGGTGTGTCTGCAAGCTACCTTTCCAGGAAGTTCAAGCAGATAACTGGACTTACATATCTTGATTTCCTGAATAAATATCGTATCAGTCAGGCAATCAGGCTTATGGAAACAGGGCAGTACAAGGTATACGAAATATCAGAAAAAACAGGGTTCAGCGATTATAAACACTTCAATGTAGTGTTCAAAAGATACACAAACCAGTCTCCGACTGAATTTATGAAGTAGGTGTTCAGAAAATAAGATAATTTTGCATAAAAAAGGGTATATAATATACTCTTTTTTTGTTTAATATGAACATACAGAAACAATTCATATATTGATTCAGAAGGAAGGGGTAACAATGAAAAAGTTAACAGCATTATTACTGGCAGGTTCTATGGTATTTACCATGGCAGGATGCGGCAGCAGCTCTACACCGTCATCAACAGCTACAGATGAGAAAGAGCCGGTAAGCTCAGCAGCAGACACTACAGCAACAGTAGCAGACACAGCAGACACTACAGCAGCAGGAAGTGATATGGATGCTTTGATTGAAGCAGCCAAGGCAGAAGGTACTCTTACAGTATATGGTTCCTGTGAAGAGGCATATTTATCCGCTGCCTGCCAGCAGTTTGAGAAGCTGTATGGTATTAAAGTAGATTATCAGAGATTATCCACTGGTGAAGTATATACCAAGATTCAGGAAGAACGGAAGTCCTTCTGGTGATGTATGGTTCGGTGGAACAACAGATCCTTATAACGAAGCTACAGCAGCAGGATTGCTGGAGCCATATGATGCAATGAATGCGTCTAATCTGATCAGTGATACATATAAGGATGCAAATAATAACTGGTATGGAATTTACAAAGGTATTCTGGGATTCATGGTAAACAGGGAAGAAATCGAGCGTCTTGGCATTGAAGAGCCTAAGGACTGGGATGATCTTCTCAAACCCGAATATAAAGGTCTGATCGGTATATCCAATCCTTCAACAGCAGGTACAGCTAAGCTGGTCATCAACACAATGGTACAGATGAAAGGCCATGATGAAGCAATGGAGTACTTTAAGGAACTGGATAAGAACGTATATCAGTATACCAAGAGTGGTTCTGGTCCATCCAAGATGGTAGGGGACCTGGCGAATGTGTAATTGCAGTTGGTTTCCTGCATGATGGTATTACACAGATCCTTGCAGGATATGACAATATTGACCTGATCATCCCGGCAAGCGGAACCAGCTATGAAATCGGTGCAACTGCAATCTTCAAGGGCTGCAAACATCCAAACGCTGCTAAGTTGTGGATAGAATACGCATTATCTCCTGATTGTGTGGATATTGCAAAGGACAATGAATCTTATCAGTTCCTGGTAATCAGCAATGGTACACAGCCTCAGGAAGCAATTGACTTCGGTCTTGATCCGGATAACGTAATTGATTATGATTTCGAGGATGCGAAGGCTAATACAGCACAGTATGTAGAAGACTTCTTCGAAGCAGTAACCAATGGCAGTGCAGATGCAGCAGATAGTTCAAGATTCCTGACAGAATAGAACAATATCAATAAAGGGATGGTAAATGCCATCCCTTTACCATACCGCAGAAAGGTGGGATGAAAGATGGCCGCAAAGAGAAAAAGTGCAGAGATTGACAGGAAAAAGCTGTTTTCTGATCCTGTTATGATAGGTATGATTGTTGTTTTGCTGGTATTTTTAATTTTATTCATTGTATATCCTTTATTTGTCTTGTTAATAGACAGCGTTTTCTCAGAAGGCAGGTTTTCACTGGATGTATTCAAAAGAGTCCTGAGTATGGACAGATTTAGAACGGCTTTTGTGAATACAGTAGAACTTGGATTGATCACAGGAGTACTTTCTTCTGCAATCGGTCTGTTGTTTGCTTATGTAGATGTATATGTGAAGCTGAAATATAAATGGATTGAGGAACTGTTCAATATAGTATCTTTATTGCCGGTAGTTTCTCCGCCTTTTGTATTATCCTTATCTACGATCATGTTATTTGGCAGAAGCGGTATCATCAGCAGATATGTATTCCACATTTATGATTCCAATGTATACGGACTGAAGGGTATTGTAGTCGTACAGACACTTACTTTCTTCCCGGTCTGCTATCTGATGCTTAAAGGATTGTTGAAAAACATTGATCCGTCTATCGAAGAGGCAGCCAGAGATATTGGAGCTTCAGACTGAAAGTATTCTTAACCATTACACTTCCACTGATGTTACCTGGTATCGGCAATGCATTTCTGGTTACATTTATTGAGTCTGTAGCAGATTTCGCAAACCCTATGCTGATCGGCGGTGACTTTGATACATTGGCTACTACGATTTACTTACAGGTAACAGGTTCTTATGATTCCACAGGTGCGGCAGCAATGTCCGTTATCCTCTTGTCACTGACTTTAATTCTGTTCTTTATACAGAAGTATTATCTGGAGAAAAAGACAACAGCAACTCTCACCGGCAAGGCATCCGTGTACGTATGCCGATTACCGATAAGAGTGTAACAGTTCCGCTTACTGTATTCTGTACAGTAGTTGCGGCTTTTGTTGTGCTGATGTATGTAATGATTCCTTTTGGAGCATTGTTTAAGTTATGGGGAAGAGATTATTCACTTTCCCTGAAATGGTTTGATTATCTGTTTAAATACAGTGGATTTAAGGCGTTTAAGGATTCCTTTGTCCTTTCTATCATAGCAGCACCGATTACGGCATTGATGTCCATGGTAATTGCTTATCTGGTCGTAAAGAAGAAATTCAAGTCCAAGGCATTCATTGAGTTTACTTCCATGCTGGCAATGGCAGTACCGGGAACTGTTCTCGGTATCGGATTTATCAGAGGTTATGCGAATGGTATCTTCCAGACTGGTGTGTTAAAAGGCATTTACGGTTCTGCTGCGATTCTGATTATCGTATTTATTGTCAGAAGTCTTCCTGTAGGAACCAGAAGTGGTATTTCTGCATTGAGACAGATTGATAAATCCATAGAAGAATCTGCATATGACCTTGGAGCCGGCAGTGGTAAAGTCTTCACTTCCATTACACTTCCGTTGATTAAGGATTCCTTCTTCAGTGGACTGGTAACGGCTTTTGTACGTAGTATCACTGCAATCAGTGCGATCATTCTTCTGGTAACACCTCAGTTCCTGCTGATAACCTGTCAGATCAATGAATTTGCTGAGAAGGGCTATTATGGTGTTGCCTGTGCATATGCAACGATTCTGATCGCAATTGTATATGCTGCGGTATTGATTATGAATCTGTTCATCAAATTCTTCGGAACAAGCAAAAAAGTAAAGGATGCAGAAAGGTAGGGGAATATTATGATAAAAGAAAAAAAAGGCGTGCGTCTGGAGCATATCTCTAAAATATACAAAGATCCAAAGACAGGAAAAGATTTTTATGCAGTAAAAGATGTATCCCTGAATATTGAACCGGGAAGCTTCGTTACATTACTTGGACCGTCTGGATGTGGCAAGACAACAACACTTCGTATGATCGCAGGTTTTTGAAAGCCCTGATGAGGGAGAAATCTATCTTGGAGATGAGGCAATTAATGAGCTGACCCCCAATAAAGAGAGATACTGCAATGGTATTCCAGAGTTATGCACTTTTCCCGCATTATAATGTATTTGACAATGTAGCATATGGATTAAAGCTGAGAAAGCTTCCAAAGGATGAGATTCAGCGTAAGGTTATGGAAATGCTGGAGCTGGTGGAATTAAGCGGTATGGAGAACAGACTGACGAATCAGTTATCAGGTGGTCAGCAACAGCGTGTCGCACTGGCAAGAGCACTGGTCGTAGAACCCAGTGTACTGTTATTTGACGAACCGCTCAGTAATCTGGATGCAAAGCTTAGAATCTCCATGAGAACAGAAATCCGTAAAATCCAGCAGAAGGTTGGAATTACTGCAATCTACGTTACCCACGATCAGGCAGAAGCAATGAGCCTGTCAGATAAAATCATTATCATGAATGGCGGCGTTGTAGAGCAGATGGGAACACCACAGGAAACCTATTATTCTCCTAAGAGTGCTTTCGTGGCAGATTTCATTGGAGAGGCTAACTTCCTGGAAGGTGTTGTAGAGAAGCATGATGTAATGAAGATTGCAGATGTATCTGTTCCGGTGAAGACGGGAGACATGGCAGCAGGTACTGCATGCAGACTGGTGCTGCGCCCGGAGAGCGTAACATTAAAGGATACAGGTATTCTTCCATGTAAAGTCGTATATTCCTGCTTTATGGGCTCTTACCAGAGTTATCATGTACAGGTCAAAGATATGCTTGTGAAGCTGGAAGAATATAATCCCAAGAATAAGAGAATCTATCAGGTAGGTGAGGATGCATTCCTGAACTTTGAGGAAGGAACAGTATTCCCATTATAGGCAGCAGAAAGGGGCGGTGAACCCGATATGAAAGGAGCATTGGGGTATCTTCAGGGCTGGAGTGATCTGGCTATCTGTTGCAGACTGATTATAGCAACTTTTCTGGGAAGTCTGATAGGCTGGGAGAGAATTTCCAAAAAGACATAATGCAGGAATCCGTACATTTGCTTTGGTCAGCCTGGGGGCAGCCGTATCTACAGCTCTGAATATAAAATTAGGATACATTCCCGGACTGGAAGCAGATGTAAGCAGAATTCCAGCTGGCGTGATCAGTGGAATAGGTTTCCTGGGAGCCGGTTCCATACTGGTTACAGGGCGTAATCAGATCAAAAGGGACTGACAACAGCTGCCAGCCTGTGGGTATGTGCTGCAATGGGGCTTGTGATCGGTGCAGGATATTTACTTGTATGAGGAATTGTGTGCTTTGCCCTGATTATGATTGCAAAACCGCGTACTGCAGAATCTGAGTGTGAGTGTGGAAGAGCACAGCCGCTATATCAGTATTTATCTGGAGGTGGAGAAATTAAAAGGGGTGTTGTGAAGCTGCGCAAGTACATCTCAGAAACCGGATATGAGCTGGTGTCCATGAATAAGACAAAAGAAGACATTACTGGATTCTGATGTGGCATTGACTGTTGTATTAGATATGAAAAGCACAACAGAACATCAAAATGTGTTAGATGCCTTCAATAATCTTGACTATGTAAATTATCTGGAAGAGATATAACAAATAATATTTTTCACACACAATGTACGATATATATAATGTATGGATACATGGTGTGAGCTAAGGACAGCGATTCCTGTGGAATGCTGTCCTTTTCTATATTGAGAGAAAGGTGTGGTCATAAAATGGAAATGTCAGCAATTAAAAATATGTCAAGATCAGAGTTATTGTCCAGTATCAGTGCCAGAAAAATGAAATCGCAGAGAAACTGCAAAAGGTGAAACACAGAGCTTTTGAAATTGGAGGAAGTTCATTTACTAATAGTGAGTGGGATAAGCTGATTAGCAAAAGTCGATTCACAGATTGATGAGATTAAGGAAGAGCAGAAGCTGAGAAAAAGAGAAGCAGGAGGAACAGCAGGAAGCATATGAAGTGGCTGCCTCAAGAACAAATTCCATGTTCCAGAAATTGAATGGAGTGTATAAGCAGGCGTGCCCCTATGAATATCTTGCAAAGGACGGAGTGATTGAATATAATGGGATAGTGTTCGCATGCGATACAGAGAATAATGCCATATCTCTTGGTGATGTATCGGATAAGAGTAAGGTCATCACTGTAAGACTTAGTGGAGGCGGTACTTTTGTATGTGAACCGTGAAAACATAGGAGATTTATCGCAGGCTATGGGAATGTTCTCACCGGAGGATGTGAACTGCATTCTGAGGGCATTGGCAGATGATGCCAAGATACAAAAGACCGAAGAAGAGATAGAAGAAGCGGGTGCGCACATCGGAGAAGAAAATCAGGAATAGTCTGCCATATAGGGAGAGCAGATTTATGAAAAAAAGATTTATTGCAGCAGTGCTGGCAGCAGGGCTGACATTTACAGGTTGTGGAGCAACGAAGCAGACAGTAACAGAGACAGAAGTATTTCAGGATGGAGAGGTGCAGACACAGGATGCTGCCCAGAGTGAGACTCAGATGCAGGAGAAGGAGACTCAGGAAACAGAATCACCAATTAAGATAGAAATTACTTCAGAGCATCATGAGGGCACAAGTGATGAGAGCCGTAAGGATATAAAAGTATACCTATGAATATGAACAGCCCATTGTGTCTATTTCCGGAAATGAAGAAGCGCAGAATGCAATCCAGAGTGATCTGGATTTATATAGACAGCTTCCTTGGCAGTCTGGAAAGTGGGTATTTTGGAGTAGTCTATGAAGATGGAGCGGAGACAAGTTATCAGGCTGTGGGGATGCAGGTGCTTCGCGCAGACGAACAGGTCATCAGTATTATGATGACAAATGAAGGTTATGATGGCGGAGCACATGGCTGGTTTACGATGGAATATTTCAATTATTTTACCGCCACGGGCGAGAAGATTACCTTTGACAAACTGGGAGAAGGCTTCAGAGAGCGTGCAGAGCAGTTAGTCAGGGTTAAGGCTAAACAGATGCAGCAGGAAGAGCAGTGCTTCTTTGAAGATTACCAGAAGAGTATTCCTCTGGTAGTACTGGATGGAACAGAAGACCGCAATGAGGTATACACTTCCATTTATGGAGATACGTGGAGTGATATGGAAAGCGAACCCATGATTCCTGCTTTCTATATAACAGATACAGGTTTTGGGTTCACATCGGGACAATATGTATTACAGCCTTATGCAGGAGGAATCATAGATTTCAACTTTACGGCAGCAGACTTTGGTGATACCCTTACTGCGGATATTTTTACGGATGCAGGAGCGGGGGAGCGAACAATCAAGGAAGATCAGCTCAACGCTGCAGACAACGCAGCCGCGGATGCAATCAGCGCAGAGGAATATGCTGCCTTTACCAAGACGGAGATGCTGTGGACGCTGAGGGCTTTGGCAGCTTTGATGACTTTGCACAGACCATGAATCAGGACTTTACAGGAACCTGGTATGATCCGGAGATGGAGAGGCCATCCGCCTGACTACTGAGGGAGCCTTGTATATATTCCTTTTCTTGACCTCTATGGAGACGAGCTGTATGAGTGGGAGCTGATAGACAGGTCTGCGAAGGGATTGTGCCCGGAGCTTGCCATATATTTTAATGGAAGAGATGTAGGTCCGTTGGCTTATTATGTGGCCGGTATCAGAGACAATTATTTCTGGTGCAATGCCCAGGCACAGATTTTTTACAAGCAGTAGGAATTTTGGTTAGTTATGATAAATAATAAAAAAATCCAATTTAACTATTGACCTTTGCAAATGGAGTGCTATAACACATATAGAACAAAGGAAAGGGACATGAATTGAATAAATCCTAAGCCCCCAACGCTCCGGGTTCTCTATTTGTAGAATTGGAGGAAAAGACAAATACTACTTTAAAGGTACAAAAAAAAAGAGACATGGAAACAAAAGGCAAAGAAACTGAGAAGAGAAGGTTTTATTACCGGTAATCTTTTCGGTAAGAGATTGAAGGTTCTATACCACTTAAAATCGAGCGATTAGAAGCAGAGAGAACTTTACGTGGATGTATGAAGGGTACACAGATCATGCTGGATGTAGAAGGCAAGATGTATGATGTACTGATCAAGGAGATTGACTTCGATGCAACCAAGAATCAGACGCTGGAGATTGACTTCCAGGCACTGGTAAGCAATGAGAAGGTTCATTCTGTAGCAGAGATCGTTCTTCACAACACAGAAAACGTTGTAGAGGGTGTTCTGGAACAGATACTGAAAGAAGTATCTTATAAGGCATATCCAAGCGCACTGGTAGATAAGATTGATGTAGACTGTGGTAATCTTCATTTAGGAGACTGCATCAGAGTAAAGGATTTGGAGATAGCTAAGAATAAAGATATCAGCATCATGACCAATCCAGAATCCATTATTGTGAATGTCATCGCAGTTCATAATAATGCAGGCGATGATACAGCAGATGACACAGAAGAAACAGCAGAGAAATAAAGGACAAAGAGCATGGGGCAGGTTGAAAAATCTGCCCCATAAATTTTTTAAAAAAATTTAAAAAAGTACTTGCATTTTTCTGAAACGTATTATATACTATCACTTGTGCTGATGAGTTACCAGTCACTTAAATGAATAAAGCGCTATCGCCAAACGGTAAGGCAACGGACTCTGACTCCGTCATTTTCAAGGTTCGAATCCTTGTAGCGCTGCTACAGAAAGCTCTCGAAAGTATCGAGAGCTTTTTATTTACACAGGAATGTGTAACAACAGATAAGTAACACGGAGTGCGTGAGGATGCGCATAATGGAAATGCAGTCTATAATGACAGCATAGGATTTTAAAGGAGAACGGTATGTTTCAATTAGGAAGAAAACAGGAATTAGTGGTAGTAAAGACAGTTGATTTTTGGTGTATATCTGGGAGAAGACCAGAATGCAGGCATGGACGAAAGAGTACTTCTGCCAAAAGAAGCAGGTACCTGAGAACTGCAACATTGGAGACAAGATAGAGGTATTTCTGTATAAGGATTCCAGGGACAGGCTGATCGCAACAGTCAATATCCCTAAATTAATGGTAGGAGAAGTAGGATTTCTGAAGGTATCCCAGGTGACAAAGATCGGTGCATTCCTTGACTGGGGACTGGAGAAGGATATTCTGTTACCATATAAAGAGCAGACAAGAAAAGTCAGAGAAGGAGAAGAAGTTCTGGCAGCACTCTATATTGATAAGAGCAGCAGACTGGCAGCTACCATGAATGTATATGAATATCTTCACAAGGACAGCGAATATAAAAAGGATGATATTGTTACAGGTATGATTTACCAGACCAGCGATAACTTTGGTGTATTCGTGGCAGTAGATAATATCTATTCTGCATTGATTCCCAGGAAGGAAGTAGTAGGTGAGCTTCGTATAGGTGATACTGTACAGGCTCGTGTAACCGGTGTGAAGCCGGATGGCAAAGCTGGATCTGAGTGTCCGTGAAAAGGCATATCTGCAGATCGAGAAGGATGCGGTGAAGATACTGCAGATCATCGACAGTTTCGATGGTGTGCTGCCTTTTACAGACAGGGCAAATCCAGAGGTCATCAAGCGTGAGACACAGATGAGCAAGAATGAATTCAAACGTGCCATTGGTAATCTGTTAAAGAATGGCAAAATCGAGATCAAGGAGAACTGTATCAGAAGAATATAGTGTAAAAAACAAAATTCCCCCAAGGAGTGTGTCCAAGGGGGATTTTGCTTTTTGGCGGCGTTTATACCATGACGTCTATATTGCCACCAAGCTCAGGATATACAGAATGCTCCATGGCAGAAGCATCCAGCATCTGTGTAATGGCACTTCCGGTATCCTGTGCCTGTTCCAGAGATTTGGATAAGACGGCAGTTCCAACGTCATTCAGCAGATTGGTCTGCGCCAGATTCATGGATAATGCAGCAATGTCCATCCTTATCCCTCCTTTCTTATATGCTGTACTTTCGGAAGCTTCATTTAGAAGACTCCGAGAGTACATTATGGGACTGTCCCATATATCGTATATATCGGTTAAAATGAGCCAAATATTAGCGTTTCCGGGAATGATAAGGCTTTTGTGTATCTTGCATACGGGGTAAAATTTCAAATTTTTGTCAATATCATTCAAAAATGCATAAAAAAATCGGGAATTACTATAGATTTATTTGTATAAATGTATTAAAATGGTTTCAGAATGCGAAGAATCAGAATATTCAGAAAGAAAACTTTTTGTGGATATTGTATAAGTGATGAGGAGAGTGGCATATGATATCAAATCAGATCATGCAGAATACAATCGAAGGAATTAAGGCGATTGCAAGAGTAGAGTTATTCGTGGCTGATATTGACGGTAAGCTTGTGGCATCTACCAAGTCAACAGGAAACAGCTTTGAAAGTTCAATTCTGGAGTTCGTGAAGTCTCCGGCAGACAGCCAGGAGATACAGGGGTGTCAGTTCTTTAAGATCTATGATGACCAGCAGTTGGATTACATTCTGATTGCCAATGATGCAGGCGAGAATGCATATATGGTAGGTAAGATGGCAGCATTCCAGCTTCAGAATCTGATGGTCGCATACAAAGAGAGATTTGATAAGGACAACTTTATCAAGAACCTCCTTCTGGATAATCTGCTTCTGGTAGATATTTACAGCCGTTCCAAGAAACTGCATATTCAGACTGATGTAAAACGTGCAGTCCTTATTGTGGAATCTCCAAATGGAAAGGATGCCAATATTCTGGAGAAAGTCAGAGAACTTCGGACAGAATGGAAAAGACTTCGTCACAGCAGTAGATGAGAATAACGTTATTATAGTGAAGGAAATCGCAGATAACGAGACAAATCGTGATATTGATAAATATGCCAGAGCAATTGAAGAATGTCTGAATAAGGAAGGCATTAAGGATGTACATATCTCTTATGGTACCAATGTAAAGGAAATCAAGGAAGTCAGCCGCTCCTACAAGGAAGCCAAGATGGCACTGGATGTTGGTAAGATATTCTTCGCAGAAAGAGATATTATTGCATATAGTGAACTTGGTATTGGCAGACTGATCTATCAGCTTCCGATTCCTCTGTGCAAGATGTTTATCAAGGAAATATTCGGTGGTAAAAGCCCGGATGATTTTGACGAGGAAACCTTGACGACAATCAATAAGTTCTTCGAGAATTCTCTGAACGTATCCGAGACATCCAGACAGCTCTTCATTCACAGAAATACACTTGTATACAGACTGGATAAGCTGCAAAAGAGCACCGGACTGGACCTGAGAGTATTTGAAGATGCGATTACCTTTAAGATCGCGCTCATGGTAGTTCGTTACATGAAATATATGGAATCTTTTGAGTATTGATATTGATACTGTAAAGCCATGCGCCGGATGCATGAAATGGCAGATACAAGCTTGCTTGGATGCTGACATTTTATGTATTTGGCATAGGGCGCTCAGCTCAAGTGAGGATTTACGAAGTAAATTCGAGCTTGCATGGCGTAAAATAGAAAGACTAATTAGGGGTGAATTTATTTGAAAAGTACAGCAGTGAAGAAACGTGTACAGCGTACAGGCAGTGGAGATGACCCGATTATTCTGCTGGAGAACGTGAGTAAGTCCTATACTGCTGGGGGAGTTCCTGCATTAAATGGGATTAATCTGCATATAAATAAAGGAGAATTCGTTTTTTGTAGTGGGAGACAGCGGATCAGGTAAATCTACACTGATCAAGCTTTTTACTTAGGGAACTGGTGCCTACTTCTGGAAGAATCTTTGTAAACGGTACAGATGTAGTACGTCTGAAACGCCGCAAGATTCCCAAGTTCAGGAGAAGCCTTGGCGTTGTGTTCCAGGATTTCAGACTTTTAAAAAAGACCGCAATGTGTATGAAAATGTGGCTTTTGCCCAAAGAATTATACAGATGCCCAGCAGAGAGATACGTAAGAATGTACCTGCAATGCTCTCAGGGTAGGACTGGCAGGAAAGTATAAAAGCAAAACCAAAGCAGCTGTCAGGTGGTGAACAGCAGAGAGTTGCCCTGGCTAGGGCACTGGTCAACAGGCCGGAGATTCTGCTGGCAGATGAACCTACAGGTAATCTTGATCCGAAGAATTCCTGGGAGATCATGAATCTGCTGGAGAAAATCAATAATGATGGTACGACTGTCCTGGTTGTAACCCATAACCGTGAAATCGTCAATGAAATGCAGAAGAGGGTTATTACTATGAAGAAGGGTCTCATTGTCAGCGATGAGGAAAAGGGTGGTTACATCGATGAGGATTAATACATTGTTTTACTGCCTGTGGCAGGGAATTCGAAATACATTCAGAAATAAATGGTTTACTTTGGCATCTGTAGCAACGATATCTGCCTGTCTTTTCCTGTTTGGTCTGTTCTATGCCATACTGACGAACTTCCAGCATATCGTAAAGACCGCAGAGGAAGGCGTATCTGTTACGGCATTTCTGGATGAAGGTGTCAGCGATGAGAGAGTACAGGAGATCAGTGACATGATATCCAAACGTGTGGAAGTCAGAGAAGCAGATTATGTTTCTGCTGACCAGACATGGGAGACTTTCAAGGCAGATTATCTGGGAGAGTATTCAGAAGGATTTACAGAAAATCCTCTGTATGACTGCGCTCATTTTGAGATTTATATGAGTGATGTATCCATGCAGCCGGAGCTTGTAAGCTATCTGGAATCCATACAGGGAATCCGTAAAGTCAACAAGTCTGCTGTTACGGCACAGGCTTTGACAGGAATCAATTCCATTGTCGGATATGTGACAATCGGAATCATTGCAATTCTGTTTGCGGTATCTATATTCCTGATCAGCAATACAGTTACCATTGGTATCTCCGTTCGTAAGGAAGAGATACAGATCATGAAATACATAGGAGCAACTGACTTTTTCGTGAGAGCCCCTTTCGTAATAGAAGGTATGGTGATCGGGTTCATCGGATCACTGATTCCGCTGGCAGCTGTGTACGTTATTTATAATCAGGCACTTTTGTATGTGGCACAGAAATTTGCATATTTGTCACAGCTGATGCAGTTTTTGCCGGTCAACGAGATCTTTACAAATCTGATACCGGTATGTATCGGCATAGGTGTAGGAATTGGTTTTATAGGCAGTTTTACAACTGTCAGAAAGCATTTGAGCGTCTAGGATGCATCCATTTACAGATGCTGTAGAGACAAAGAAAGTAATTAGGAGGAGATATATGCGTTTTAAGAAGATGATGAGGGGAATTGCCCTGCTGCTTATGACTGTCTTGCTTTCTGTCAGCGTATGTCCTTTGGTCAGCCATGCAGATAAAATATCTGATCTGAAAAAGAGCATCCAAGATAAACAGGATGCGATTGATAAGGCACAGAATGAAAAGAAAGCGCTGCAATCCGGCTTGACGGATGTAAAGAAAGTAATATCAGGTCTGCAGACTTCCAAGCAGAATCTGTCAAATTATATCAGCCAGCTGGATGACAGCCTTTCACAGGCACAGGCCAGAATCCTGGAGCTGAATACCATGATCACAGACAAAGAAGCTGAGATCACGAAGACGGCAGCAGAGCTGGAGGATGCCATTGCAACAGAGGAAACGCAGTATCAGGCCATGAAGGACAGAATTAAATTCATTTATGAGAAAGGTGATTCTTTTTATCTGGAAATGGTACTGACCGCAGAGTCTTTTGGAGAGATGCTGAACAAGGCAGAATATGTGGAGAAATTATCTGCATATGATAAACGTATGCTGGAACAGTATCAGGCAACGAGACAGTATGTGGCGGTGTGTAAGGAACAGCTGGAGGCAGAACAGGAGCTTCTGCAGGAAGCCAAGACTGATGTGGAGAAAGAACAGAAGTCTCTGGAAACACTGATATCGCAGAAGGAGCAGGAGATTACTGCCTATGAAAGTGATATCAATAACCAGCAGGCTCTGGTGAAAGAATACGAGGCTGAGATCGCAGCACAGAATGCGGAGATCAAAGCCATGGAAGATCTGGTAGCAGCACAGAAGGCAGAGCTTGCGAAAGAAAACAAGGCTGCAAGAACCTATGATGGAGGTATGTTTGCATGGCCTGCACCATCCTATACCAGAATTTCAGATGATTATGGTAATCGAATGCATCCTACGCTGCATGTGCAGCAGTTCCATAACGGTATTGACCTGGCATCACCGGGAGGCTCGCCGATTCTGGCAGCTTATGATGGAACAGTAGTATCAGCGGCATATAGTTCTACCATGGGTAATTATGTGATGCTCGACCATGGAGACAACCTGTATACTATATATATGCATGCATCAGCACTATATGTATCCAAAGGAGAAAATGTTGTAAAAGGACAGAAGATTGCCGCAGTAGGAAGTACAGGACGTTCTACAGGTAACCATCTGCATTTCAGCGTCAGACTGAATGGCAGCTATGTCAGCCCGTGGAATTATTTATCACATTAAAATGTATGACTACGTAAGGAAAGGCATGGATATAGAAATATGAATGAGAATGAAAAAGATGATAACAGGTCCTTTTGGCGGGGACTGGCGGTCGGATTGGCATCCAGCTGTGCGATTCTGCTGGTTGTATTTGGAAGTGTAAAAATATATCAGACATATCGTGTCTATGGCAGGCTGGCAAGTGGCAGTTCTGCTGAAACAGAATCCGTAGCCAATGAGAAAACAACAGAGAAGCTGGGAGTACTGGAAAACACGATCAAGCAGTATTTCTGGCAGGATGTGGATGAAAGTACACTGGAGGAAGGTGTATACAAGGGCTTGCTGGAATCACTGGATGATCCGTATTCTGTATATTATACTCATGATGAGCTGGTGCAGCTGCAGCAGCAGACAGAAGGCATCTATTATGGAATCGGAGCTTACATCAGCCAGGATAATGAAATGGGATATGTCAGAGTCAGCAAGATCATTAAGAACACACCGGCAGAAGCAAGCGGTCTGCAGCAGGATGACTACATTTACAAGGTCGATGGCGAAGATATGCAGGGAAAGGACAGCTCTTATGTTGTCAGTAAGATAAAAGGCGAAGCAGGTACGAAGGTTACAATTACCGTAGTACGTGAAGGCGCCACAGATCCTATTGATATTGAAGTAGAGCGTCAGAAGATCGAAAGCCCTACAGTAGAGTATCAGATGCTGGATAATGACATGGCATATATACAGATCACAGAATTTGACCTGGTAACAACAGAGCAGTTCGAAGAGGCTTATAAACAGGCGCAGACCGATGGAATGAAGGGACTTATATTAGACCTGAGAAGCAATCCGGGCGGCAATTTATCCACCGTGTGCGATATCGCAAGAATGATCCTCCCCAAAGGGCTTATCGTGTATACAGAGGATAAGTATGGCAAACGGGAAGAGTATACCTGCGATGGAGCCAATCAGATCAAAGTACCACTGGTAGTTCTCACCAATGGCTACAGTGCAAGTGCTTCCGAGATTCTGGCAGGTGCTGTCAAGGACTATGGAATTGGAACACTGGTAGGAACAACTACCTATGGAAAAGGCATTGTGCAGAAAGTCATTAATCTGTCAGATGGTTCCGCAGTGAAGCTGACAGTCAGTAATTATTTCACACCAAACGGGAATAATATTCACAAGATAGGAATTGAGCCTGACGTGGAAGTAGAATTCGATGCGGAACAGTATAAGAATGGTGTGGATAACCAATTGGAAAAAGCGAAAGAAGTATTGGCAGGGTTGATGTAACCCTGCCATTGTTTTACAGAAAAATAACTATATACATTTTAAAAATTTGTGGTATACTGTATTAGAACGTATATTCGCAAACAAATGTATTGCTTTGACTATGTGGAGGACGCAGAGCATGGAGTTTAAATTACATTCAGAATATCAGCCGACAGGAGACCAGCCGGAGGCGATTGCAGAACTGGTAAAGGGATTTCAGGAGGGTAATCAGTTTCAGACCCTGCTTGGAGTTACCGGTTCGGGTAAGACATTTACAATGGCAAATATCATTGCGGCGTTGAATAAACCCACATTGATTATCGCACATAATAAGACTCTGGCGGGACAGCTCTACGGAGAAATGAAAGAATTTTTCCCGGAAAATGCGGTAGAATATTTTGTATCGTATTATGATTATTATCAGCCGGAAGCGTATGTGCCTTCTACAGATACTTATATAGCGAAGGATTCTGCGGTAAATGAAGAGATTGATAAGCTGCGTCTGTCTGCAACAGCATCCCTGACAGAACGCAGGGATGTGGTGGTAGTGGCCAGCGTGTCCTGTATCTATGGTCTGGGAAGCCCCGACGAATATCAGGGAATGATGCTTTCTCTGCGTCCTGGAATGCAGAAGGACAGAGAAGAGGTTATACGGGCTTTGATTGAGATGCAGTATGACAGAAATGATATAGGACCTGGAGAGAAGCCGTTTCAGAGTGCATGGAGATATTGTTGATATCAATCCTGCGCAGGGTGGAGAGTATCTGATACGAGTGGAATTCTTTGGGGATGAGATTGACAGAATATCCGAGATTGACCCGGTTACGCAGAAGACACTGGCACTGCTGGAGCATGTAACGATATAATTTTAAAAAATTTTGTAGATTAAAAAAAAAATTCTTATATTTGCAATACAGAACAGAAATAAATAATGCCTTATTAAGATAGTTTAAAAGTCTTGAAAGTCTATTTGAAAAGGTAATAAAAATAATAAATAATAAAACTTTCAAGCAAATTTATTATGAAAAAATCAAATTAACAAAGTGAATGTAGAAAAAGAAAAAAGTGTAAACAGTAAAGCAAATAGTTTAATTTGCTTTTAGACGTTCTTAAATCTGTAAAAAGAAAAGAATGCAGGACTTTTCAAAACATCTTTAGAACGAAAAACAGAAATTTACAAAAAAGATTTATTTGAGGGTGCAAACGAAAAGCTTAAATAAAATCTTTGAGAAAAAAATTTAGAAATGTTACTTTCAATTTTCTTTCAACTATTGCAACAAATGCAGATAAAAAAACTAATTGGATTTATAGACTTTTATAAACAAGTCTATGTTATAAATGATTTTTTTTCTTCAATTGCAAGCGAAAATACAAAGAAGAAAGAAAGAGATATTAATAAAAGGCTTGAGATTGTAAAAAATCAATCAAATAAGTATTAATCAGATAGGGAATAAATTTATTCCCTATCATAAAAATAAAATTATTATGTTATTATTTGGTTTTGTTTATTATTTTATTAGTAGTTTTTGTTAGTGCTTTATTTGTAGTTTATATTCTTTTTAAAATCAAATCATGAATAATATCTACTATTATTGACGTGCAAACCTTTCAATTAATTAATATAGAGCAATTTCTATTACTTGAACAAATAAGCATGAAATATTTAAATGAAGTTGAATATACAATTTATAAAAAATTTTCTTTTAAAACTTTTTTTTATATATTGTTATTGTTTAAACGAACAATTTGAAAAAAATTTAAACAATGGATGGTAAGCCAAAATAGATATGTATTATTAGCTATATTTCTTCTAAAAATTTGGCCCAAATTTTAATTTCTTACTTGTATAAGAATGGTGATAACTTTTATTCATTTACATAAGTAATTATCTTGCTGCTAAAAGCAACTGGTTGAGTTTCCTTCTGCTTAAAAGTTTACTTCCTAACTAGCAGTGATAACTATAACTAGTAGGTTTTTAACTAAAAAATACTTATTAGATTTGAATTTTTTTTTTTTTGTTGGGTAATAAACAATAATGTATTGAATGATACTAATTATAAAAGCAATTACCCAGAATATAAAGCCAGGGTATATGCAAGCAGAATACTATAGCCAGGGATACCAGCAGGTAATATAAGAATCTACTTTTAGTATTTCTGGATGTTCTTCCTCGTATTTTTTTCTCTAAACTGTATTTATGAAATATAGAAAGGTAAGAATACGAGGAAGATGAGAAGCAAACTGGGAACAAGAGTAGGAGAAAATCCCCAAACCTTGCATTGATGATTCAGCATAATTACCCCTTCTTAAAAAGTATCTCATAGTAATTTGTATTTTATGTATCTGATTAATAGATAAATTGGAAATAGAGGTAATAACTATATGATATGAATAGAATAAGAGAGTGTATTTTTGTGAGTATAGGGTAAAATAATCCAAGCAAGCCCTTACAAAAATACAGTGAACGGTAAGCATACCAAATAAGTATTTAATACCCAGTAGTCATCATTGTTAAAGTATTTGTTAATAACCTGGTAAAAACCTCCTTATAAATTAACTCCACCCTGGCAAACCCATAACTCCCTCGCTCCTGCCAAAGCAATTATGTTTTTCTTGGTGAGAAATAGGCCTTATATGCAAGGAATAACTACCCACCGGTAAGCAGGGAAACCCCTTTTTTTTTGCCTGGATATGTGTCAAGGATTAAAGGTTCTTGCAAGGCTTGCTGATTGGTTCAGGCATTATGACCACCTTTTAATAGATTATTTCTTAAACTTTTCTCAATGATGGGTACCAGATAGGTGAAGAGAAACACTACTAGCTTTTTGATTTCTTTCTTTCTTTTTTCATATCTTTATTTATTAAGAATTTTCTTTATGCAAATATGCGAAATTATTTCTTATTTATTGCATTATCAATCATATTTTAATAAATTATAGGCATTGCATTCTTTGACACTCTAGCATTTTGTATTTGGGAGATAGGGCTTCGTTTAACTTAAAAACTTTATAGATGTCCCTGGTATGAGTAACTGGTGGTGATGTTATAGCGGATGGATGATGAAAGTTTGACCTACCAATAAACTAGGTGTTTAACTGGTTGGAGTTTAGTTTGGTAAATAACCACCAAAAGCCGAGGGCACCATTAAAATATTTCCGGGAATTTTAGTTACCCAGTGAGAATAGCCCTGGGTAATTAACCCGCAATTTTTTATTACTACTAAATACCCATAAAACTAATGATTAGAGTAAAAGCATTGGCTTAAATTTGTTTTATAACCATAAGTTGAGGGATTTGAGTTTATAAATCCCCCTAAATTGTAAGCTTAACCTTTCTAACTAATTCATTTTCATATTTATATTGCATTATTTTATAAGTTATATATGATAATAGAACCTCGAAACATATTGAAAATGGGTTATAAGCAATACTTTTGTTACTAAAATTGAACCATTAAAACTGATAAGTTATGGATAAACTAACAAATGAAATGATTAAAAAAACTATTAACAGGTTTTAAGCCTAACCTATTGAAAACTATTTAATTGGTGGAGCTAACCGGTAGAGACGGGTTTTTAGCTGACGGTAGGCCTCAAATTCTCTTTGAGGGTACATGTGTAAGAAGTAACAAGGAAATCCCCTGAGCAGAGATTTAAACTGTACTGTAAGAAAGATATATTTGTTACCTAAATGGGATAAATGAAGTATTTGGGGTGTACACGGAGGTATAAGGGCTCAGTGTAAATGAAATTGATGAGAATGTGTGCATTGAAGTCTGCCAGTTGGGGTATGTTCCAAATTATGGGCTTCAATCACCGCCTTTGTGGATGTAAAAGATGTAAATTTGTTACAAAGATGCTGCAGACCATGAAGCTTTAGTAGGCTATGTATTATTTACATGAATAAACTCTGTTTGTTTTGAGAAAACTAAAAAATACAAAACTAAAGCTAAACTTTAATAGAAAGTATAATAATTTCAGGTAATAAGTATTATAATTAAAGTTAGAAATAAACAAAATTTAAGATAAGTTGTAAGATGCTTATTTTAACATGGGTAGCAAGGTATTACCCCCAGTGCCAAGGCAATAAGCTATGTTGTATTCTTTTTTAAGCATAGGTAGAGGGTGTAAAACGGATGATATATGCAGGAGAGGAGCCCACTTGGTATACTTGGGTGAGTGTAGTATAGTGGTTTTGATAACAGTATATTTGGGTATTATTGATATACCTGGTGGGTAGTAGTTCCCTGTTTTATTCTAACACTTTGGTATATTATGAATATCTTCATCCTATGTGTTTTAATAAATGGGATAGAATGAAAGGTGCCATGATGTAAAAGTTTTTTTTGAAGAAAATACAATAATGATAAAAGCCCTGAGTTATTTGGAAATACCATGAAACCCATTTAACTTAGTTAAATATGTAGAATTGAGAAGTTATAAGAAATGAAAAGTTGGGGTATTGGGGGTGTGGGCAGGGTGCACTTCTATTCACACAGGGAAATTTAACTAGGGAATATAGAAACAAGAGGAGTTTTCTCTTAAAAAGTCAGTATGGAAGTTAGAAATTTTGGTGATATAACCCCGTATAAGAGGCTTTGTTTAGCGCTGGTGAGAAAGTAGGCATAGTGGTATGAAAAGCGGATGGTATACTCGCTAGCCTAAATGTGAGGGTGGGCTAGCGCAAAGAGGTGGGCGCCAGCTATGATGCTAACCTGAAGCCAATTTGACTCCAGTAACTAGTAGCAAAACTGAGGTATTCTTGAAAGCCTACCAAAATCTCTTACTGCCAACACCCATAAATGAGGAAATGCCCAAGGAGCACATAAGGCTTATTTTATGGTGAGTGATTGTGAAAGTGGAGAAATGCCCTAGGAAGCTGATTTGGGTGCCGACTGGGTAGCTCAAAAGAGCGTAGAAAATGACAGATAACTTTGGAGGTATTTGAAGTAAGCTAAGAGTAACTAGAAGCCTAACAAAACCCACGTTTAGCAGAAGATGATAGTATAGCCCTGGATTGGTAAAACTGACGTATGATGGTGCTTGAGGAAAGAAGGAGCTAAGCACTGTGGCAAGATAACGAACTGGGTTGAGATTTAGGAGTAGAGAAATGAAATTGCTAAAAGCAGGGTAGTATTCGGGGTAGAGATTGGAGTATGATAGAATCAACACCAAGAGCTGCAGATGGGCAGTGAGTGAATGGTTGCACGGGGGTTGAGGATTTAAGGCGTATGGGATTAAAGTAGAATTTAACACCATAGAAAGGGTAACTGAAGGATTTTGGATATATTGTTGAAACTTAAGCAGGCAAGATAACACAATTATGAAACGGTTTATGAGTAGGATTGTGGTTAAGCGTTAACTAGAAAATTGGTCACTAAAACTGAAAGTAAATTGAAACTGTTTTGAAAAACCTTTTGCACATTGAAGTTTTTCTTTTTTGGGAAGTGACTGGTAAGCTATATATATTAGCTGGAAGGTAAGAAGGGTTGTTGGGGAAAAGCGGTAGTAACAGAGTTTACTTAAAAGCGAAATTAACCATTGAAGAATTTAAGAATGTACTTGTTTGTTGTAACCAAGTTTAACTATTTGACTTTAACCAAGGTGCAAAACTGAGAGTTAGTACAGGCTACTGTTATGAAGCCAGATAGCAGCTATCTTAAAGCTGCCCAAAGCAAGAGAAGAAGTATTACAAAGAGATTGGAAGCAGGTAAAATATAGTTTGAATAGCAGATTGCAGATAATAGGCAACAATTACTGATTATGTAACTAAGGCAGTAAGCTACAATGCCATTACATGGTTAGAATTGATTTGAAGAAGATAAGTTGATTGAGTTTTATTAATAAGCTAAGGCTAGGCTTATTAACTAAAACTGTTAAATTAAACAGATAAGTAACTATAAAAACTGGTATGAAGGTAGTAAACTGAAGAAAGTTGCAGGTTATTATTAATTTATGCGTTATGGCAAATGTAGGCACAGCAACTATTGATATGGGGCTGGTGGCCAGAGTAAGAGATTTGGTGCGAGTGGTAATAACCTGCAGCTACTTGAAGGTGAAGCCCTGGGATGAGTGACTGTGCCAATTTAAATAGCGTATAAACTTTGAAGTAATGTGGCAGAAAGCTGCCAGAAACTAGAACTGCTAGAAGCTGAGGAGGCCTTACTTGAGTTTAGTGATGTTTACCTTTTTAGCTCACTGTATGTGATAGCACAGTAAGAGGAAGGTAAGATTGATTTATATTCATTTAGAAGCCAATTCTAATTTAAATAACTAGCGTCCAACATAAATCTAAGTGTAGGCAGGAATTGTAGAAACTTATTTTATGTGGCTGTTTGTGATATACTTAACAAAAGATAGCTACTTGCCAAAAACAACTTCTTTAAGAGGTGACAAGAAGATTGGGTACATGTAGAAGCCCATGTGGTAACACCAAACTATATGTGAAACTGGAGAATAAGCGATTTCTTCATGATAGAATTTGATAATGGTATTGTTGAACCAATTGGCTCACTGAAACAGTGGTTGGAGACCTTCTTTGTGGTGGCGGGCGGCAGTAGTTGGGTAGGCCTTACTAAATTTGATGCTTTTTATTCCCCAGCTGGTGGGCTAACCATTTAGCCAATACATGGGAGTTGGTAAACTTGCCACTCAAGCAGGTAGATGGCCATTTGCTGGAGGTAAACACCCAACCATTGATATACATGCTTAGATGCGGCCAGGCTTGAGATATAAGTGGTAGCATAAGCAAATGCCTAACTTTGGGTGCAAAAGCAGCTTGCTGTAGAAATGTGCAGTGAGCTCTGTACGCCAGGTAATGCGATGATGCCGATGTTGCCGTGATGTGGAAACTATGGCTGAAAACTCTGCCAGTGATTGCTATGGTAATAAAAGAAAGGTCCATGGTATGAACGAGGCAGTGTAGTGAAGCCGGAGGCCTGAGTAAAAGGAAATATTTACATTAGTGGCTGAAACGTTGCGCCTGGTAGAAGCTGTCTGACTCAACTTCTCGGCAACCCAATGGCTTGGATACCACTAGGAAGGAAAGAAGTAGTATATAAGGGAAGAATGGCAGTGGCTGTAAAGTTAGCTGGTGATAACTGGGGAAGTTGTTTAAGCCTGGGCATGCAAGCTAGAGCCAATGAGCGACGGTTTTGCCAATGGCTCTAAAACTTTCAAGATGAAGCTTAACCTAAACTCAACTAACTGATACCAGAAGATGTTTAAAGAAAAGGTAAAGAAGTAGGCTAAGAGTAGATAAAGCCCCACTGGTTTGGTTAGCCAACTAAAGGAATGCCAGTCCAGTGATGATAGAAAACAGAGAGAGATTGATTGAGATGCTATAACGCGGTAGAAATTCGTGCTTTGTGTGCAGAAGCTGTAACTCTTATGATGGTTTTGGGTAGAGCTGTTTGCAGTATTGGGTAGAATTGCTCAGAGCTAAGGTAGCTTGAGTAGGCAGCAGAGCGCAGGAAGGGGAGTATGTATGTCGGTGATGACCTTGCTTTGGAAGAAGCAGTAATGTGCCAGCCTAAGGGGAGAAAGGGAAAGAAAACTAAACGCTGTCATGCTTCAACAAGATGAAAAAGTAATAATTTAGTTGGGGTTGGGGACGTAAGAAGGACCCTCTCCAAGAAATAGTACATCCTCTGGCAAGAGGCTTCTTCAATTTAACTCTAGTAGGGTTTCAGTTGGCGATGATATGATAAACAATTACTTTCAATACTAGGGTTGAATTTCAATTGATTTAAAAATTACTGTGTTGATGTGATAACACTTTAGTGAAGTTTGCCATATAAAGTAAACTGATATGGGCATACATTGCAGATATGTTTAAGTTAAACTAAGCCTATTATCCCAATAAACTAATAATAACCAGATGAAAAGCCAAGATGAAGGCTTTAAAAAATCCAGGGGATGGAGTAGATATATTTCTTTGGTATAGATGGTTTAGTTAATAAAATGATTGTGCTCTGTAAGTGGGGCAATGCCAGCCAGAAGGAGTAACAAATGATAAAACTGTTGGTTTAAACTATATTGTACTAAATAAACTCTAGTTTAAAGCAATGAATTAAATGGGGTGTACCTGTAACCCAAAGAATATAAAATTTGTTAAGCAAAAAAGAAAAAGATTAAAAAAAACAAAGCTATTTATGTTGGTATGTTGTATTGTGATAAGCCTGTGGGTTATTTATTTACATTGGAGTCCCCAAGGGTAAAATGATATGAAGATTGAAAACAAAAGCTTTCTATATGGAGATTTGTGGTATGGTTGGTTTATAGAAAACTAAGATGCAGAAGCCTAAAAAAGTAAATGAGTATAAAAACAGGCCCCAGATTATATATAAACAATATACCAAAGCATGTGTAAAAGGGTATGAAGGATGGAGTAGTTGTAGTTACTCAGGTAGTCCCTTGAATTAGAAACTAAATTAACTAACTAAGATGACATATGAGAAACACTGGAATATGGAAATAACCCTAGCAGCAAATGGGTTGCAGGGGAGTTGGCCAAAAATACCAGCCAGGGGTGCCACTAGCTAACAATTTGAGAGGTGCAAAACTGAGGTACAATAACTTCAGCTAAGATGATTAAACAGTTAAAAAATAGCAAATGTTTTAATAGCTGTATTTGGAGTAACTGACCTTAAACTCTTACTACTTGCCTTTAATAAGGGAATGAGGTGATTGGGGAAACCA
>VOFC01006015.1_pt1 | contig 40163 bp, 44 predicted proteins | sample 5384161 | NCBI WGS metagenome assembly VOFC01 (sample SAMN12384722, study PRJNA508395) | human gut metagenome | isolation source: healthy gut B | host: Homo sapiens
CGCAAGACGAACCCGGGGTGTCTATGATATGGATATCCCCTACCGGGTGCTGAACTTGTAGACACAGACATGGCGGTAGCGCTGGCCGGGGCCGAGCACCGTCGAGGAAGCCGGGATGGTTGGGGCTGTCGGGGAAGTGCTGGGTTTCGAGCGCCAGCAATGCCGGCAACCGTAGAGTTGCCGCCCTTGCCGACTCCAGGGGAGCCGTCGAAAGAAATTACCGCCGTAGAACTGGATGCCCGGTTCAGTCGTCAAACCTCCATATAACGCCCGCAGCGGGTTCATAGACCGTAGCCGCCAGCTCAGGTCATAGGTGCTCCTGCGCGACAGACACCCACCCGTGGTCGTAGCCGTGGCCGTGGCGGAGCTGTTCGAAATCGGCACGAGGCGCGAGCCGATCGGTGCCGGACGGCGGAAATCCATGCGGCGTGCCTTCGACGGGCATCAGGCGGCCGGTGGGGATGAGCGTCGGTCGACCGGGCGAAGAAATCGGCGGCGATCATCCCATGGTCTCGCGCAGGTTGAAGAACGATCGGAGGGCGACCGCCCGGTCGGTCGTGGCGGTTGATGACGAAGCTGTTGTCGTCGGTCAGTCAGGGTTCCAGGTTCCCTGGTATCCCTTTGACGCTGTCGGGCGAGGCAGGCCAATACGATCTTCTGCGGCGTCACCTCGACGACATCCCACACAACCATGTCGAGCCCTTGGCACCGCCGTGCAGGCTGTTGGGGCCGTCGTTCCAGAGGCAGCGTATACCTTCCCGTCGAGCCAAATCGCCCTGCGGCGATACGATTGCCGTAACGGCCGATGTTGGCGCGCCGAGGAACCGCTCTCCGTTTTGATCGACGTAAGCGCCGAGATTGTCGTGCCCCAGCACGATGTCCGCGAAATTGCCGTCGCGGTCGGGCACCCATAATTCGGCAACGCGGCCGCCGAAAATTGGTCACCGTCATCTCCAGCCCGCGGGCATTCCTCAACGTGTAAAGGTCGGTCGCCTTGCCGTCCACCGTGGAGCGGAAGGCGGCACGCGAGACCTGCGAATGCCGCTCGGAGCCGCATCCGGAAAGCATTCCTGCCATAAAAAATACGATTAATAAGTTCTGTTTCATTTTATTCGGTTCAGGAGCCCCCAGCCGACGGCGCCTGCCGCCGGACAGGGTGCTGTCAGTCGGTTATGACAGGGGATGCGGATCAGCGTGAACGAGTGCGCCGGGAAGGCATAGGTGAACCGGTCGCCCCGCGCCTGCGCCTCTTTGGTCACGTTTTTCACGGCCTGACGGGTCATCGAGTTCTCGGCCTTGATGTCGGGGCCGTTGACCTCGTATACCGTCGCCTTGCCGCCGAAACGTCCTGTCTGGCAGAGGATGTCGGTCGTGATGGCCTGCTCCCGGTGGCGGTTGGTGACGTTCACGACCACTTCGCCGGCCTCCGCTGTCATAGGCCGCCGATACGTCGAGGTAGGATCCGCCTCCGCCCAGCGCATAGGTGTCACAGTCGACGAAGGTGTCGAGCGACGTGCCGTGGCAATGCGTGGCGAAGAGCTGCAACGGGTAAAAAGATCGTCTGGTACCACGAACCTTCCTTGGGGAGAAGATCGGGGCGATGACGTTGACCAGCTGCGCCATGTTGGCCATCTTGACCCACGGGCGTTGTGGACGAAGATGTTGGAGGAAAGTCGATACCACCAGCGCATCTTCGAGGTTTGCAGACCTCCTCGTTGCCCCCTCCTCGCTCCTTGGCGCGGTACCATACGTTGTACTCGTCGAAGGCGATGTAGATCGATCCTGTGTTCGGCCTTGGTCATCGCCTCGGCGATCAGTCCCTCGGTGATGCGGATACCTTCGGCGAAGCGCAAGTCGGCCATGAACTTGTAATAATCGTTGCCCGGTTCTCGACGTAGTTGTGCAGTGGGCGATGTAGTCGGCGTGGTTCTTCAGGTACTCCAGCACGCAGCACGGTTCCAGTCGATCCAGTTGCCGTTGTAGTCGCTCGAATTCGGCCACGACGAGTTTGATGTCCCGGTCGATCCACTTCATCAGCTTGGCCCGTCTCGAGGGCGAACTTGCCGTAATCCTCGGCGTTCTTGTGCCCCATCTGCCACTGGCCGTCCATCTCGTTGCCCAGGGCCCAGATATTTCACCTGTGGGGTTTCTCGCCCAGCCGTTACGGCGGCGCAGGTCAGACCAGTAGGTGCCTTTCTCATTTTTGTTAGTACTCGACCCAGTTGCGGGCTTTCGTCCATCGTCCCTCAAAGAGGTTCACGCAGAAATAGGGCTTGGTCGCGGCACGGCGGCACCACTGACGAACTCATCGGTGCCGAACGCGTTGCTCTCGCGGAAGCCCCATGCCAGGTCGATGCGCGTCAGGCAGCCACGGGCCGTGCAAATACTCCAGTAGTAGCCCGAGACGAAGTTGCCGCCCGACCAGCGCACCAGCGATGTGCAGAAGCGCCCGCGTCGCTTCGAGCACGTCCCGGCGAGTAGCCCTTCGTCGAAGAGATCGATCCCGGGCTCGTAAAGCCCGCCGTAAGATGCAACACGGCCGAGGTGCTCGAGCAAGTTACCGTAGATATTCCGGTCGATTTCGCCCGCTTTTGGCGTTCGATGTCGACCTTGATTCGGGCATTGCCCGTTTTCCCGCGCGCCCAAAGCCCGCCGGGGATCAGCACGGCGGACACGAGCGCCGCCAGCATGGTTCTTTTCAGATTCGCAGTCTTCGGTTTTCAGGGTTATTCATCCAGCACCACGATCGTATAGGAGTAGGGACGCTATGTCGACAGTCTGCGCAGCCCGGAAGTAACGGTTTCCGCCCGACAGAGGCGATGCGGCGCGGCTCTTCGAAGAAGGTGTTCACCGCGTCGAGGTCGCCCGAGCCCAGGCTCATGCGGGCTTGAAACCTTCCTGTCCGATGCGAGCGCACGCAGCGGCTCGGCGTATTGGCGATGTGGAGCACGGCCTCCCCGCCTCGCGGCTGCGGGTTGCGTCGTCGAGCACCCGTCAGCGCCTCGAGCTAAGCCGACCGTCAGGGGACGGTGGTGTGCCACGCAGCCATCTGCTGCACGCGGCGGGGGCATCACACGGACAGAGTGAAGAAAAGCCTGCCCCTGATCCGGCGTTGTGGTTTTGCCGATGGGTTGCGGGCGTGGCCGCGCAGGAGGTCCGCTTGCAAATTAGCCATGCGGCGCACGGCGTTCTGAAGCGTGACATTAACGCTTTTGCCATACCATGTCGTGGCGATTTGCCGTTCTCCTCGAAGATGGCGCATTTCATCGTGGTAGAGGGTTCCACCTGAGGAACAGCTCAGCATACAGCGCAGTTCGGCCTCGACCTCCCGGCCCTGGCGAGCTGGTCGGCCCGGATCGTCCCAATAGTCGGCTTTGCCGTCCAGGGCTGGAACGTCCGTTCCATGCTCGGCGAATCGGCACGCCACCACGCCGTGGAAATCAGTTTCACCACGAGGTCTTTTTACATGATGGCGTCGTGCAGCGGGTTGAAAGCGCTCGACGCGAGTGGTCGTATTCGTCGGCACGGTCGCCGTTGAAGAGCACCTCCTCGTTGCCGATGCCGATATATTTCACGCCGTAAAATCCAGGGTAGCAAATTCTCCGGCACGCCGGCGCCCCCACTCCGACGTCACCGGGCCGTTCAGGTACTCGATCATGTCGGCGCCATATCCTGGGGCGTCTCTTCGATATTGACCGCAAAGGCCGCCGTGAAGCCTGCCTCTTCGCAGAATTGCGGAAACTGATGCCGAAGCCGTTGGTCGACCAGCGGTACCAGTGCCCGTGGTAGGCGGTGCCGCTTCGTCGCGGTCGCCGATCATCTTCTGGAAGCGGTGGCCGGAAATGTTGATCATCGTACCCGCCGTAACGCAGGAAGGTCAGCCCCTGGTCGACCATCGCCTGCCCGATGTCACTCCCGCAGCGGCAGGCCGCGGAAGCGGTCTTCGCCCGTGGACATCAGCGTCACCTGATCGGCTCCGCACTCTGCCGGGGCGGTCGAGGTAGCGGGCGAAGTGGGCATCCCTGTCCGCTGCGGCGGCAGTCAGTTCGAACGGAAATTTCTTCCAGGCCGCACCGATGCCCGGGTGATACGCTGCGAGGCATATTCCTCTTTCGTGCCGTCGGCACTTGCAACGCCACGACCACATCGCCCGACCCGCGCAGGTAGAGGCGCCTTCGAACGTCTGCCCTCTTTGCGCACGGCAATGCCCCAGCGGTTCAGTCCGGCATTGGCGTGATGCCGAGTTTGCTCCCGGGTCCCGGAGAGACGAATTCCCACGCTTCAGGCGAGCAGGCGCCGTTAGGCGCGTCCCCCGCCTCGTGGCGGCAGCCACGGCACTGCCCGTCGAGAAGGCGTCCCACTGCCGGTTGACCTGCACGGCCGAAGTCGCGGAACACAAGTTTGCGCGACGCACCGTCGGCCGTGTAACCTTCACGTTACGGAACCGTGCCTCGGAATTTAATGCACGCAGGCGACCTCCCTGCCCCTGGGTCAGCACGGATTGCCGCCCCGGTATCGGAGCACGCAAGCCCTGTTCAGGAAAACCTGCAACGCGGCGGCCGTCGGTCTTGAATCCCAGCCGTCCATTGTGCGGGTCGCACGACACGGCAGCATCGGCGATCGGCGTGAAATTACCTTATGCTTGCCCAGCACGACCTGGCGCCGGGCCGTCGGCCGCAAGGCTTATCTCGTAGCTGGGAAATCTGCCGGCGCTGTTGCCCGGCCTGAAACCCCGGCCAGCAGGCCGGCATTGTCGCCACCGCCGCCGCGGGTGAATTTCTCGGTTCGACTCGCCCGCAGCCATCTCCAGCGGGTCATAAAACCAGCTTGGCACCCGCATGAGCGGTACAGAGCAGCTCGTCGCCGGCAACCTGCCACCCCCTCTCTGTAGGCCGAGCAGTCATCGAAAAGGGGGTTGGGCACGGGCTCTCGAAACTCTCGCTGAAGATCCGCTGGTCGTAAAGGCCTCCGTAAATCTCGTGGTTGACGTCTTCGATGCAGGCCCCTGTAAAGCCAGGGGTGACGCTGCCTCGACTTCGACGCATCGACCGTGATCGTGGCGTCTGTTGCGCTGCCCGCACAGGCGGCGGGCCATGGCGGCACACAAGGCCGCGAGGGGAATTTTTTTCAGGGAACGGTTCATATGTCCGGGCTCTTTATTTTACCAGTTCTTTCTGTATCTGTTCGGAGCGATTTGTCCTTGGTCTCGGGGAGCTTTATCGCAAAGATAAGGCTGCTGAGGGCAATAAGCGCGAAAAATCCGAAGATATAGCAAAAGCCGCCAACCGAAAGGAAGACAGGGAAGAACCACGACAACAGCGCCGACCACACCCAGGGTCATGTTGCCCAGCACCTGCCCCTTTGGCACGCACCGAATTGGGGAAGACCTCGGAAATGACCACCCAGATCGTAGCGCCCAGCGACACGGCGAAGAAGGCGATGTAGCCCATCAGGCAGACAAGCATGTAGTAACCTTCGAAGCGTTCGAGCCAGAACCCGCGCGCCACGAGCACCAGCGAGACGAACATCCCCACGGCACCTACGCCGATGAGCTTCTTCCGCCCCACCTTGTCGATGAGGAACATGCCCAGCATGGTGAACGTGAGGTTGGTGATGCCGATCATGATCGACTGCATCATCGCCTCCCCTCGCGGGAAGACGCCCTGACATCTCGAACAGGCGCATAGTAGAGGATGGCGTTGATCCCCGTGAGCTGGTTGAATGTCGATGAGGAACGCCAGCAGGATGGGGATGAAATATTTTTTCCGGAAAACCGTTGCCCGTATCGCCTGCCCTGGCGAGCGAGGCGCGGATCTCGGCCATTTCGGCTTCGACATTCTCGCGCGTGGTGCGTTCGAGTACACGGCGCGCCCGGCGTCACGGCTGCGGATAAGGCCAGCGGGGGCTTTCGGGCACGGCCGCCAACAGGCCGAAGGCCGGTGCGGGACGGGCCTCGATGCCCAGCATCCACTGCCAGCCGGGGAACTCTACGATCCAGTAATTGGTCAGGTAGGCGATGACGATGCCCAGCACGATGTTGAACTGGAAGAAGGCCCGAAACGCCGCGCCAGTGCGACGGGGGAGATCTCGGCGATATACACGCCCCACGACCGACGAGAGGCGCCGACGGCCAGCCCGCCCAGGAAGCGGAAGAACATGAACGAATACCAGTTGACGATCACGCTTTGCCCGGCGAGATGGTCGACGCGCGTCCTTTTCAGCAGCGAGCGCAGGCGCCCGTAGCGTTCGGCTGGGCCTGCCGGGCGCCGACGATGGTGCCGATAGCACCGTGGCGATCGTGAAGCGTGCGCAGGGTCCGAAACGCGCCGTCCCCTGGATCGCCTTTTCGGCGAGATCACGGCGCATCGAAGCCAACAAACCATGAGCAAGCGAACGAGGCGACATAAAACATAGAAGCCTTTAACGGATGTTTTCGCTGCCTCAGATCAGGAACCAGTTGGTTTTCAATTAAGCTACACTGGTTGGAGGCCTTGAAAACCGACTGGGTCGAACTCGAGGGGTCAGCGGCCGCCGTTGACCACATCCTCAGTCGCGGTTTGGTGAAGGATTTGATGACCGATACGGGGACCGCGCTGGTCGATGAACAGGCTCGGCGAATAGTTGGCGGGGATCATCTCCCCGGCACTACGGCCGTCGGGCGTGGCACCGAGGCCTGCGGCATGAAAAACATAGTACATGGCCGTACCGGTGCCGGCGCGGTAGATGCCGCCCGCTCGTTGCGGCGCCCCTTCGAGCGCACGTGCGAACGATGCGAGCAGGTCGCGCCCGATGGAATCGGCATAGTCGTCGTCCTGCCCCATCTTGGGAGCCTCCCGCCGCAGCAGGCGTTGTAATTCGGGTGCGCCGCGGAAGTCGTCCTCCAGCGCCGAGAGCAGCGTCGGGGCATCGAAACGGCGCTCCTCGAAGTAGAATTTGCGCAGCGCCGCCAGCGAGTCGGCCGCCGTGGCAATGCCCGTGCCGTGCAGACCGTAGTTGTTGTAGCGCGAGCCGAGCGAAATGTCCTGCGCCCGTTCTATGGTGCCGTCCATCAACAGCGACATCATCGGTGCGGGGGCGATGTAGAGGTTGCGGTGCTTGCGGCAGATGGCGTCGGCCTTTTCGGCGATCTTCCGCTCTACACGGCCGTAGAAGGCCGCATAATCGGGGCATTGCTCCAGTTCGGGCAACACCTCGCGCACGCAGCCGATGAGCGACACGGCGTCGATGTTGGGGATGTCCATCGCATGGTTGGGGATGATGAACTCCCAGCAGGCGGCCACGACATAATTGCGGGCGTCCTGCTCCGAATAGCCTTTCTTCATGAGCCCCGGGACGATCACGTCGTCGTTGCTGTACTGCGGGAATCCCAGCCCCTTTGCGGGTGAGCTGCGACCCCAGGAAGAAGATTTCGTCGGGCGTATCCGCGTCGACGCGGATGTTGATCTTGGGGTCGATCAGCTCCAGTTCGCAGCTGGCCCGCAGGCACATCTCCGAGAGGCGGTTGAAAAAGGTAGTCGCCGTTTGCGGCGCGGCCGCCCAGCACCATGCTCTGGCCGTTGTCGCCCTACTGCATACCGGGATAGAGGTCGCTGTCCTTGTTGCATGCGAGGAAGAACTCTTCCACCAGGTCGAACGCCTCCTCCTCGGTCAGCACACCGCTGTCGATGTCATGGCGGAAATAGGGGTACATGTACTGGTCGAAACGCCCCAGCGTATTGTGGTAATTGCCGGCCTCCCAGATCGCGAAATGGAGGATGCGCAGCAGTTGCAGCGCCTCGCGCAGCGACCGGGCGCCGCGCGTACGCACGGCCTCGAGCACTTGGGCCGTATCCGCCTGCCCCGCTTCGCGGGCATGGGCGGCGTAACGCCCCGTAAGCTCCTGCACGGCCTCGATGCAGAGCGCCACCGACCCCAGGAAGATACGCTGTTCCTGGTCGAGCGAATCGTCCGCCAGGCGGGAAGCGATTTCGGCCTTCCGGGCATCGAGCCCGAGGCGGATGGTGGTTTCGTAGTCGGGCGATATGTTGCAGACCGTCCCGCGCTCGTGGATGTAGTGCGACGCCTTGATCCCGTCCCACTCCTGCGGGTGAAGATTTCGGGCACTTCGGTAACGGTGCGGGTGAATACGATCTTCTCGCCCGGCAGGATCACGGGCTGTTCGGCACGCATCAGGGCTGCGAGCATCTCCGCCGAGCGCCTCACGGGCGGCATTCCGGCCGCTGCAAACCCGATATTGAGGTTGGCCAGCCCGAGCCGGGCCGGGGTACGGCGCAGGACATGGTGCTCTTTGCGGAGGATATAGCCGCGCAGGTTTTCGATTCTGGGATTCATTGTATGAGTGTTTTAAGATTGTAGTCGCTGAAAACGTCGTGGACACGGGGCTCCGCCCCGGTATCGAAACCGGGGGCATACGTCCGGCCGATCATGGCGTACTTCGCCCCGGCGGTCTTGTGGTAGCGCAGGATCTCGACCCGCTCCAGCCCCGGGGCATCCTTGATCAGCAGGCAGGTCTGCAACATGTTCTCCCGCGTATCGTTCACCCCGGGGATCAGCGGGATGCGGACGACGAACGGCCGGCCCGAAGTGCACAGCCATGCCAGATTGCGCAGGATGGGGGGCATTGTCCACCCCGTCCAGCGGCGATGCTGCACCGGGTCGGCGTGCTTCACGTCGAACAGCACCAGATCGGCGTGCCCCGCCACCCGGCGGAACACCTCCGGCGCGGCATAGCCGCTCGTCTCGACGGCCGTATGCACCCCCGCGGCCTGCAACGCGGCAGCACCTCTGCCGCAAATGCGGCCTGCAGGAGCGGCTCGCCGCCCGTGAGCGTCACACCGCCGCGGTTCATGGCGTATACCGCCTTGTTGCGCAGCAGTTTGCCGGCCAGCTCCCCCGAGCAGATCGCGTACCCGCACATCGTGCGGCCGTCGCGGCGATCCATATACTGCGGCTCGGGGGAAATGCCCTCGGGATTGTGGCACCAGGCACAGCGAAGCGGGCACCCTTTCAGGAAAACGGTGGTGCGGATACCCGGCCCGTCGTGTATGGCGAACTCCTCGATGCTGAAAACGATCCCTTTCTCCATTGCGCTGTGTGATCTTTTGGGCAAATATAAATAAAATTTCGTCATACTGGTACGAACTGGTATGATTTTTTTTTTATTTTTCGTACCGGTTCGTACCGATATTACCCGATTTTACGTATATTTGCACGACATTGCGTGTGCAAAGCCATGAAAAACAACGAATCGAAATACAAACAGGTCGTCAACTTCGTCATCGACAGCATCGCCGAAGGGAAGCTCCAGAAGGGGGACTGGATACCCTCGATCAACGAATTCCGCGAGAATTACCACCTCTCGCGCGACACGGTCTTCGCCGGGCTGAGCGAACTCAAATCGCGCGGCATCATCGCCTCGACGCCCGGCGTGGGCTACTACATCGCCTCGGCGCGAATCCCCTCGGAACAGAATATTTTCCTGCTCTTCAACGAATTCAACGAATTCAAGGAAGACCTCTACAACTCGTTCATGGAGCACGTCGGCAAAGGCGTAAGCGTAGACCTCTATTTCCACAACTACAACCGCAGGGTCTTCGACGCGCTGGTGACCGACGCCAACGGCAAATACACCACCTATATCATCATGCCGGGCAAGTTCACCGGCATCGGGCCGCTGCTCGAAAGCCTCTCGGGGCGGGTGTTCCTGCTCGACCACTTCGAGGCGCTCTGCCACGGGCTGCGGCATATCCGCAAATACGAACGGCTGCTGATGGTGCAGCACGAAAAAAAAGGAGCCGCAGGAGCGCTACGGATGACTGGTGCGCTTCTGTGCGGAACACGGGTTCGGGCACGAATACCTCGCCTCGATCCGCGACCGCGAAATCCGCGAAGGCGACCTGTTCATCCTCGTCAGCGACCGCGACCTGGTGACGCTGCTCAAACAGGCCGGGCGGCAGCAGATGATGCCCGGCCGCGAATTCGGCATCATTTCGTACAACGACACGCCGCTCAAGGAGATCCTCGCGGGCGGGATCACCACCCTCTCGACCGACTTCCGCCAGATGGGGCTGACGCTGGCGCAGCTGATCTTCCAGAAAGGCATCCGCAACATCGAGAACCCCTGGATGCTCAACATCCGGCGCTCCCTGTAAAACGGCAGCAGGCCGCGATTCCGCCCTGCGGGCGGGCAGCGGACTACCGACGGGCTGACGGCTTACAGACTAATGAGCCGGCGGACAGACAGACAGACAGACAGACAGACGAACGAACCAATGGGCTGACGGGCGGGCAAACTGGCAGACCGAAGGACTGGCGGGCCGACGGACTGGCGGGCCGACGGACTGATGAGTTGACGGACGGACAAACCGATGGATTGGCAGATTGACAGCCGGGAAACAGCTCCGGCATACGCCCCGAAAAACAAACATCCCGAACTACGAATGTCCGGGATGTTTTTTTTCTTCGCCCTGCGCAACTCTTTTCGCCCTGCGCTGCGCCTCCTGCGCTTCGGCCCGCTGTTCCAGCACCTCCTTGCGGGATCGGAACTTTTCCCGCCCCGACAAGACCCGCTCTTCATAACGCCGCTGTCTGAGCCTTCCCAACCAGTCGGGCGCCAGCACGACCGAGACATACCCGATCGCCTGTCCCGCGCAGTAACACCCGACCTGCGCCCACAAATTCCCCCCTCGAACGCCCTGACGGGCAGCACCCGGTATTCCAGCCAGGGAAACAGGGCGAACATCACCAGCAGCATGGCTGCATGGAGCCGTTCGTTGCAAGACACCCGAGCCTGCGCCACCCTAAGAGGAGAGCCAGCAGGTTGATGCACAGCATGGAGGGAATGGGCATCCGGGGCGTAAGCAGCGACACCCCGGGACGGAACAGGATGACATACAGCCCGCACGGCGGGCAAGACAAGCTGTGCGGCAAACAGCCCTATTTTCATTCGTTCGGTTTTCATAGAGATACGGAGATCGGGGCACCCTCCGATACGGCCCATCGAATATAGAAAAAATCCCGGACGGTGCAAATCGCCGTCCGGCTTTTCGTCCGGCAAGCTGAAACAAAATCCCGGCGAGCGAATACTCGCCGTTGCGGCAGACCATCATCACCAGCGTATTTTCGGGCAGAACAATATCCTTGAGCGTGTTCCCTGCCTCCAGCACCCCCTCGTTGACCTCCACTTCGGTCAGCGCGGATTTCATCTCCTCGTGGTGCATCTCGACGTTGAAGGCCGATTCGCGCTCCTCGTAGGCCAGCCCCAGCAGATTGGCCATGCCGCTCACGGTCGTACCCTGCACCAGAAGCGAGATGATCGTCGAGAGGAAGACCACGTTGAACAGCAGCTCGGCGTGCTCGACGCCCGCCATCATCGGGTAGATGGCGAACAGGATCGGCACGGCGCCGCGCAATCCGACCCGGGAGACGTATACATCCGGGCCTTGGTCGAGAAGTTGCGGAACGGCAGCAGACAGGTGAAGACCGCCGCAGGACGCGCCACGAGGATCAGGGAAGGCCCCGATGGCGCCTCCGAGGATCAACACCTCGGGATGCAGGAGTTCGTCGCTGTTGACGAAGAGTCCGAGCGTAAGGAACATGACGATCTGCATGAGCCACGTGAAGCCGTCGAAAAAGACCGTCCAGGGGACGTTTCTGCTTTGAGTTTGTAGTTTCCGACGACCAGACCCGCGAGGTAGACGGCCAGGTAGCCGTTGCCCTTGATCAGGTCGGTGAAGGCGAAGGCGAAGAAGATGAACGCCAGCAGCAGCACCGAGTAGAGCGAGTGGTTGGCCAGGTTGATCTTGTTGATCGTCCACACGGCCAGCCGCCCGATCAGGTAACCCGAAAGCGCGCCGACGACCAGCTGCACCACGAAATAGAGGGCGCTCATGCCCATCACCGACGCTGTCCGAGGGAGTTCGTGACCACGCCGATGAGCAGGATCGTCATCATATAGGCCATCAGGTCGTTCGAGGCCGCTCTCCAGCTCCAGCAGCGGGCCACGGAGATGCTGTTTGAGACCCCTGCTTCTTGCTTCGCAGGATCGAGAAGACCGACGCCGAGTCGGTCGAGGACATCGTGGCGGCGCAGCAGCGCCAGTACGAACGGCATCTCGATCCCCAGCCACGGAGCCACCAGCCACACGAAGAGGCCAGTATGAACGCCGTCATAACCACTCCCGCCGTGGCCAGCATGACGCCCGGCCCGATGATCGGCTTTATCTCCTGAGAACTTTGGTGTCCATACCGCCCGTGAAGAGGATGATGCACAGTGCGATCATACCGACGAACTGCGTCATTTCGACCGAACGGAACGAAATGAAATTCAGCCCGAACAACATGCCGACCCCGAGGAACAGCAACAATGCGGGGCGCCGAAGCGGTAAGCGACCTTGCCCGGCCATCACCGCCACGAAGAGCAGCAACGCACCGACCAATACTACATTTTCACTACTGATGTCTATCATCTGTCCAATCTGTTTTTCGTATCCACAAAAATTGCGGGCACGTTATCGGCGACCTTCAGTTCCGTCTTATCCGGGCTGATCTTCGGCTCGGGTCAGCGGCCGGTATTCCAGATCCGCATACTCGAAGGCCTGCATGGCGGCGAAGCGGTTGTCGGGTGCGGTACATGGCCACCGGGAGACCGCCGGAACCTGCGCATGGGACATTGCCAGCAGACGCTCCGCATTCCGTCCGAGACGGGCTGCACCACATCGCGGCTGGGATGCCGCGGTCGAAATAGAGCTCCTCGTAGAGCAGGAAACAACGCTCCTCCGGTGGAAGCGCTCCGCCCGAACCGAACATCTGGGCCGCGAGCCGTGATCATCCCCTGCGACGACCATAATCCCGCCGATGAACACCGCCGACGAGCGAGGTTGTTGGTGACATCGAGGCTCCGTAAACGTGATTCAGAACCATATCGCCACGCCGGCGACAAACAGCGCGGCGGGCAGCGAGAGCCAGGGGGCGGCGGCGTTTTACCGTCATTTCCCGGGCAAGGCGTACATCGCCTCGCAAATTTTAATCTTATCCATATCTCTTTCATTATCAGACGTTCGTATTTCAGGCAAACAGAACGGCGAACCGTTCGGGAAATACCGTACGCTAAATAATGAGCCGCCGCAGACCGGTAGACATAGTAATCCACGGCATGCGGTCCGGCGGAGAGATCGGAGGTTCGGAACGCAGCGGTTAACTTTCCCGTGCAGCCCCACGAAGCGGCGCCGCGCACGACGGCGCGTTCGGCCGGAACTGCCGGTCGCCGATAACGGAACGAAGGCTGCACCGGGCAGGATTCCGCCTCCCGGAGCACACGGGTTGATGGTTCAGATCCGAATTGTACGTACAGCCTGCCACTCGTCGGCGTGCATATCGCCCGCCGAGAAGGCCGCAGAGGGCGCTGCCGGATGCACGCACCGTCGCCGCCCTCCGGAAAGAGCAGGCACGCCGTGAAGGCCAGCACGATGAAAAGCAGTTTACGCATCTAACGGTTCGGAAAATTACGTCGGCTACAAAGTTACGTTTTTTTCGGACAAATCCGCGGCCGAAGCCGAAATTATCCATAAAAAAAGCCGATTTTCCCGACACAGGCCGCCCAAAGGCCTTCTTTTTGCCGGAACTCTTCCGCGGCTTCCGACCGCGGTCGACTGCCGGCCAACAAGCGGTAAAATCGAACGGACAACGCGCGAGATGCCCCGTCAGATCGGATTGGATATGCCCCAGGATGTGCGGCAGGCAAGCCGCAATCATCCGAAATCATTGGGGAATGAAGATATAAGTGATGGTTCCCGTCTGACGGGCAGGGCGCCGAGTTGTCGATGTTGAACAACGAATTGCGGGCGGCGCGCAGGCCGACTCGCGCATGCAGTCGTCGCCGCCCCTCGGTGACGCGCGGCGCCGGTTACCTTGCCCGCACGGTCCACCGTGACCGAAACCGTAACCACGTCGCCCCCGCCCTCGCACAGATAGGCCGGGACCTCCAGATAAGGCGCGACGTGCGCACGGGATCGGTAATCGAAAACGACACCGTCACCCGCCCCTTGACCTTGCTGTCCCGGCGCTCGGCACCCTCCTCACGCCCGCGGCGTTCGCGGATCGCCTCCTCGGCCAGCCCCTCCTCATAAGCCTCGCGGTTGGCGCGCATCGCGCCTCGGCTTCGGCCGCCGCCTCGTTCAGCGCTTCGCAGCGTTGGTCGGTCGTCGGGGCTTCTCGTTCAGGGCATTCTCGTTCGAGGCCCGGTTGCGGATGCTCCGCCAGTCGACCTGCTCCTGCCGCTGGCGCGCGCACCTCGCTTTCCAGGCGGTCGCGCTCTTTCTCCAGCTCCGCCAGCGTCTGAAGGTCGATAAACATGCCCTGCTGGTGCGTGCGGCCGACGACGATCTTCGACGAGACGAAGACGATCATCAGCGCCAGATAGGCTATCAATGGTCACGCACAGGCCGATGCGGTGGTCGTAGGCCCCACGACCGGCATCCTCTTTGCGGTTGTCGAAGGGCAGTTTGATACGCGGCCTGCGGGCGGGTTTCGGTTTGTCGTCACGGGGGTGTTTTCAGTCATCTGCGGTTATCAATTTTGAGCAAAAGTAGCGTTTTTACCGAAAATTTCCTATCTTTGCGCGCAAATATATAGAAACACCGCTTATGTCAACAAACAACAAACGCTGAAGGCGCCGATCTCATTTCTCGGGAAAGGGCCTGCATACGGGCGTCAAAGTTACCATGACCGTGAATCCCGCCGAGGCCGGAACCGGAATCGTATTCCGCCGCACCGACCTCGAAGGACAACCCATAATTCCCTGCCCTGTGCGACAACGTCGTAGACACTTCGCGCGGCACGACCGTCGAACCGGCGGCCACCGCGTGCACACCATCGAGCACATCATGTCGGCGCTCTGGACCCTCGGCGTGGATAACGCCGTGATCGACATCGACGCCCCCGAGACCCCCATCATGGACGGCTCGGCCCGCGAATACGCCCGGGCCATCACCGAAGACGACTGGCGGATCAGGACGCCGAGCGGCAGTTCTACCACGTGACCGAAAAGATGGTCTACACGATCCCCGAGAAGGGCGTGGCGATCATCCTCTACCCCGACGACGAATTCTCCGTCTCGCTGCACGTGGACTACAACTCGAAGGTGATCGGCAACCAATACGCCACCTTCAACCCCGGCGACAACTTCGCCGAAAAATTTCGCCCTGCCGCACGTTCGTCTTCCTGCACGAGCTGGGCCGCTGATCAATGAACCTGATCAAGGGCGGCGATCTGGACAACGCCATCGTGGTGGTCGAGAACCCCGTTCCGGAGGAGCAGTTGGAGCAGCTGAAGAAGCTCTTCAACAAACCCGATATTGAGATCAAGGCCGGCTACCTCAATAACCTCGAACTGCGCTGCAACAACGAGCTGGCGCGCCACAAGCTGCTCGACCTGCTGGGCGACTTCGCGCTGCTGGGGGCGTACGGATCAAGGGCCGCGTCTGGGCCACCCGCCCGGGACACTTCGCCAACACGGAGTTTATGAAGCAGCTCAAGCAGACCATCCGCACGCGGAGGCGAGAACCCCGCTACCCTACGACTGCCGCAAGCCGCCGCTCTACGACATCAACGACATCCGCCGCATGCTGCCCCACCGTCCGCCGTTCCTGCTGGTGGACCGCATTTTCCACTGCGATTCCATCGTCCGTGGCGGGCATCAAGAACGTGACGATGAACGAACCGTTCTTCGTGGGCCACTTCCCGACGAACCGGTGATGCCGGGCGTGCTGATCGTCGAGGCGATGGCCCAGTGCAGCGGCATTCATGGTCCTGGGCAACGTGCCCGACCCGGAGAACTACTCGACCTACTTCATGAAGATCGACGGGGTCAAATTCAAAGCGCAAAGGTCGTTCCGGGCGACACGCTGCAGTTCGAAATCCACCTGCTGGAACCCATCCGCCGGGGCGTCGCCCTCGTGGAGGCCAAGGCGTTCGTGGGCGAAACGCTCGCATGCGAGGCCGTCCTGATGGCGCAGGTCGTAAAAAAAAAAGTAAAGGAGATGATCAGCAAGCTGGCATATGTTCATCCCGACGCCAAAATCGGAACAACGTCACGGTCGAGCCTCTTCGCCTGCATCGCGGGCGACGTGGTTATCGGCGACGACTGCTGGGTAGGTCCCGGCGCGGTGATTCACGACGGCGCCCGCATCGGCAAGGGGTGCAAGATCCACACCGCCGCATCGGTCTCCTGCCTTCCGCAGGACCTGAAATTCGCCGGCGAAGTCACCACCTGCGAAATCGGCGACGACAACGACATCCGCGAGTACGTGACCATCAGCCGCGGCACCGCATCGACCGGCACGACGCGCATCGGCTCGAAAAACCTGCTGATGGCCTACGTCCACATCGGGCACGACTGCATCATCGGCAGCAACTGCGTGATCGCCAACCGCGTGTCGCTCGCCGGCGAAGTGCACGTCGGCGACTGGTGGTCATCGGCGGCCACGCCGCCGTCCACCAGTGGACCCATATCGGCGACCACGTCATGATTCAGGGCGGCGCGCTGCTGGGACAGGACGTCCCTGCCGTTCATCATCGTGCGCAACGACACGATGCGCTTCGCGGGCATCAACAAGATCGGGCTTTCGCGCCGCGGCTTTTCGCACGAACGCATCGCCGAGATCCACGACGCCTGCCGCATCCTCTTCCAGAGCGGCCTGAACTACCTGAACGGCTGCGACGAGGTCGAAAAGCAGGTTCCGCAAAGTCGCCGAGCGCGACGAACTCCTCGAAATTCATCCGCACCTCGAAACGCGGCATCATCAAACCCTATGAATCCAAGGCCAAAGAGGAGTAAAAATTTCGTATAAATATTGGTATATCGGAATTTTTCACTATATTTGCGGTGTCGAAAGACAAACGAAGCGGTAAGGGGACGGTAAGTCCCCTTATTTTATACCATATACGACCGAATTTCAGAAACATGATCGACACGAAAAAGATAATCGAAGCGGCGGAACGTCATTTGGAAGGCTCCGATATGTTCGTGGTGGAGTGCACCTCGACGCCCGGGCAACGAAATCGAACTGACGATCGACAGCGACACGTCGGTCGGCATCGACGCCTGCGCGGAGTTGAGCCGCGCCGTCGAAGCGCAGTTCGACCGCGACGAGGAGGATTTTTCGCTGACGGTCATGTCGGCCGGCATCGGCTCGAGCTGAAAAGCCTGCGCCAGTACCGCAAACTCGATCGGCGGCACGGTCGAGGTGCTGCTCAAGCAGGGATGAAGATGCTCGCCAAACTGGATGCTGCCGACGACGAGGGCATCACGATCTCGTACGAGGAGAAGCAGGCCGTCGAGGGCAAAAAGAAGAAAGCAGTTGGTGAAAGTCACGCGCAGCTAACGTTCGACCCTTCCACGAGGCCGCCGTCCGGCAACGCAGCAGACAGCAAACACAGGCTTAGAAGGCAGACCGGGACAGGACAAAACCGGAAGCAGGAAGAGGGAGTGGGTTTGGAGCGGCCCTCAGACAAGAAGCAGCCCCCGGCTGGATTTGCAGACGAAAAAGTAGACAGATAAACAATTAAAAACAAGATAAACGACACAATGGACAATCTCAATCTTATCAGCAACTTTGCCGAGTTCAAAGAGCTGAAAAACATTGACAAAAGTACGATGATCGGCGTGCTGGAGGACGTTTTCCGCCACGCACTGCAAAAACAGTATGAGACGGACGAGAATTTCGACGTCATCATCAACCCCGAAAAGGGCGACCTCGAAATCTGGCGCAACCGCACCGTCGTCGAAGACGACGCCGTCGAAGACCCGAACGCACAGATTTCCGTCTCGGAGGTCAAGGCCATCGACCCCACCTACGAGATTCGGAGACGAATACGCCGACGAGATCAAACTCTCCTCGTTCGGCCGCCGCGCCGTGCTGTCGCTGCGCCAGAACCTCGCCTCGCGCATTCTCGATCTGGAGAAGGCCAGCCTTTACGAGAAGTATTCGGAAAAGGTCGGCGAAATCGTCACCGGCGAAGTCTACCAGGTATGGAAAAAAGAGGTGCTGATTCTCGACGACGAAGAGAACGAGCCTGATTCTGCCCAAGGCGGAGCAGATTCCCAACGACTTCTACCGCAAAGGGCGACACCATCAAGGCCATCGTCAAGTCGGTCGAGATGAACAACAACCAGCCGCGCATCATCCTCTCGCGTACGGCCAACCAGTTCCTCGAACGCCTGTTCGAGCAGGAGGTTCCCGGAAATCTTCGACGGACTGATCACCAGCAAGAAGATCGTCCGCATCCCCGGCGAAGCGCGCCAAGGTCGCCGTGGAGTCCTACGACGAGCGCATCGACCCGGTGGGCGCCTGCGTCGGCATGAAGGGTTCGCGCATCTACTCGATCGTCAAGGAGCTGCGCAACGAGAACATCGACGTGGTGAACTACACGGCAAACCCGACGCTGATGATCCAACGTTCGCTCAATCCCGCAAAGGTGTCGTCGATCACCATCGACGAGGAGAAGATGACCGCTTCGGTCTACCTCAAACCCGACCAGGTGTCGCTGGCCATCGGCAAGGGAGGTCTCAACATCCGTCTCTCGAAGATGCTCACCGGCTACGACATCGACGTTTACCGCGAGGTCGAGGAGGAGGACGTGGCCCTCACGGAGTTCGCCGACGAAATCGACGGATGGGTGATCGACGCCCTGAAAGCGCCGGATGCGACACGCCAAGAGCGTGCTGGAGCTGCCCGTAGAGGAGATCGCGGCCCGCGCCGACCTCGAACTGGAGCAGGCCCAGAAGGTCGTGGAGATACTGAAGGCGGAATTCGAATAATCAAAGCAAGAAAGAAAGGAAAAGAGACAAGATATGGGTAATGAAAGAAAATTAAGGCTCATTCAGGTTGCAAAGGAGTTCAAGGTGGGGCTGAACACCGTCACCGACTTCCTGCAGAAGAAGGGCATCAAGAGCGACGGATCGCCCAACACGCTGGTCGATGCCGAGACTTACGCCGTTCTGGAGAAGGAGTTCGGGGCGAACCGCGCCGCAGGCAAGCGCACGTGATTCGATCCGCGAACGCATCTCCCTGAAGCAGACGACCATAACCCTCGAAGAAGCTAAAAAGCAGGAGCGCGAGGAGGAAAAGGAGGTGGTCATCAAAAGCAACGTCATCAGCGTGAAGGACGAGATCCAGCAGCCGAAGTTCTCGGCAAGATCGACCTGTCGCCCAAGCCCAAGGCGGCTCGGCCCCCCAGCCCAAGCCCCGCACCGGAGGCCGTGAAACCCGCACCCCGAACAGCCCGCAGCGAAAGCCGGCCCAGCCCGTACCCGGCCAGGAGGCCGTCGAAACCAGCCGCAAACCCGGCTCCCCGGCGAAACCGGCCGAGACGCCGAGAACCCGGCGGCCGCAACGCCGGCCCCCGCGAAGGTCACCGCTCCCGCGCAGGAGGCTCCGGCGGAAACGGCCCGCCCCGGCTCCGCAAAAAGGCCGCAGAGACTCCCGGCAGCCTGCCCGCTCCCAAACCCGGCTCCGGCTGGCGGTGGCACCCGCGGCACAAACGGCTCCGGCACCTGTGGCGGAACCGAAGCAGCGCCGAAAGACAACATCTTCCGCCCCGGAAACGGTGACCCTCACGGGGTCCGCAGGTGCTCGGCACGATGGATGTGTCGGGCTTCGTCGCCGGCGGCAAGCACAAGCGCAAACGCCTCCAGAAGGAGAAAGTCGACGTCAGCAAAGCCCCGAAGGGCAACAGGGGGCGGCAACCGTCAGGGCCAGGGCGGTCAGAACAACAACGGCAACCGTTCGGGAGGACAGGGCCGAACCGCGGCGGGCCAGGTCAGAACCAGCCCCAGTCCGGGCGAAGGACGCCGCAACAAGGGCAAGGGAACGCCGCCCAAACCGATCGTGCGCCCCGGAAGTGAGCGACGAAGAGGTTTCGAAGCAGGTAAAAGGACACCCTGGCGCGTCTGACGGCCAAGGGAGCCAAGAGCAAGAGCTCAAAAATACCGCAAGGACAAGCGCGACGCCGTCGCCGAGCGCATGAACGAGGAGTTCGAACGCGAGGAAATGGAGCGTTCGACGCCTCAAGGTCACGGAGTTCGACCGTCAGCGAGCTGGCCACGATGATGAACGTCACGCCGACGTCAGGTCATCATGGCCTGCATGAATCTGGGTCTGATGGTGTCGATCAACCAGCGTCTCGACGCCGAGGCGCTCGTGGTCGTAGCCGAAGAGTTCGGCTACAAGGTCGAATTCGTCTCGGTGGAGATTCAGGAGGCGATCAACGACGACAACGAAGACAAGGAGGAGGACCTCGTGCCGCGTCCGCCGGTCGTCACCGTCATGGGCCATGTAGACCACGGCAAGACCCGACTACTCGACACTATCCGCCGGACCAACGTCATCGAGGGCGAAGCCGGCGGTATCACCCAGCATATCGGCGCTTACAGCGTGGTGCTGAACGGGCAGAAGATCACCTTCCTCGACACCCCGGGCCACGAGGCCTTCACGGCCATGCGCGCCCGCGGAGCCGCCGTGACGGACGTGGCCATCATCATCGTCGCGGCCGACGACAGCGTCATGCCGCAGACCGTCGAGGCCATCAACCATGCGCAGGCCGCAGGCGTGCCGATGGTCTTCGCCATCAACAAGATCGACAAACCCAACGCCAACCCCGACCACATCAAGGAACAGCTCTCGCAGATGAACTACCTCGTGGAGTCGTGGGGCGGCAAATACCAGGACCAGGAGGTTTCGGCCAAGAAGGGCCTTAACCTCGACAAGCTGCTCGAAAAGGTGCTGCTGGAGGCCGAGATGCTCGACCTGAAGGCCAACCCCGACAAGAAGGCGCAGGGCACGGTCATCGAATCGACGCTCGACAAGGGCCGCGGATACGTCTCGACGATCCTCGTACAGAGCGGTACGCTCCACGTGGGCGACGTGATCCTGTCGGGCACCTACACGGGCCGCGTGAAGGCCATGTTCAACGAGAACGGCAAGAAGGTCGAAGCGGCAGGTCCCTCGACACCGGTTCAGGTGCTGGGTCTGAACGGCGCCCCGCAGGCCGGCGATACGTTCAACGTGATGGAGGACGACCGCTCGGCACGCGAAATCGCCAACAAACGCGAGCAGTTGCAGCGCATGCAGGGCATCATGACCCAGAAGCACGTGACGCTCGACGAAATCGGCCGCCGTATCGCCATCGGATCGTTCAAGGAGCTCAACATCATCGTCAAGGGCGACGTGGACGGCTCGATCGAAGCCATGTCGGGCTCGCTCATCAAGCTCTCGAAGGAGACCGTGCAGGTCAACGTCATCCACGCCGCCGTGGGACAGATCTCGGAGTCGGACGTGCTGCTGGCCGCCGCTTCGAACGCCATCATCGTCGGCTTCCAGGTACGCCCGTCGGCTGCGGCGCGCAAGCGGGCCGAGAAGGAGGAGATCGAAATCCGCCTCTACTCGATCATCTACGATGCGATCAACGACATCAAGGATGCCATCGAGGGCATGCTCGAAACCCGTGATGAAGGAGGAGATCGTCGCTTCGGTCGAGGTACTGGAGATCTGCAAGATATCGAAGGTCGGCACCGTGGCCGGCTGTATCGTCCGCGAAGGCAAGCTCCAGCGCAACACCCCGATCCGCGTCATCCGCGACGGTATCGTGATCTACACCGGCAAGCTGGGTTCGCTCAAGCGCTTCAAGGACGACGTCAAGGAAGTTGCCGCCGGCCAGGACTGCGGCCTGAACATCGAATCGTTCAACGACATCCGTGTCGGCGACATCGTCGAGGATACGAACAGGTAGAGGTGAAACGCAAATAGCAACGCCATGCTGAAACGTCTGACCGTTTTGCTGCTGTCGCTCTGCACGCTGTGCGGAGCGGCATCGGCCATGCAACCCGGGAGGGTAGCACCGCAAAGGAACAGAAGGCGCTGCAAAAGGCCCAGAAGAAAAACTCCGCCGGGAAGCGCGGCATTTCGAATCCCTGCGCAATGAAACCGTCGAGAAATTCGCCCGCGGGCACCAGCCCTCGGAGATCAGTACCCCCTCGTTCGTAAACGACTTCCGCATTTCGAACGTCATCTGCGCCGGGGACAACATCACGGGCAACGTGATGCTCCGTTTCGACATCACGCCCCTCTACGGGGGGTTCCGCCTCTATATGGGCGGCGAGCGCAACGGCACGGCCGCCTATGCCAAAGGCGCGGCCTATCCTTCGTCCGACCACTACGGCCGGGTCTACACGATGCGCGGAGGACAACCCGAACACGTCGTCGTCATGTTCTACAACATTGCCCCGGGTATCGACACGCTCGATCGCGTGGACATCAGCATGGGCCTTGCCCTGAATACGCTGAACATCATCACGATGCGTAACGTACCGATTTTCTGGACTTACACAGACAAGGCCATCAGGAACTTTGTCCGCGAAAAATCGGCGAAAGGAAACGCTAACCAAAACCAAAATACAAACTTAAAGTAAAAATGACTACCCAGATCAAATTTACGACCGCCGAAGAGGCCGTCAAGGTTATCAAATCGGGCGACCACATCCACCTGAGCTCCGTGGCTTCGGCCCCCAATGCCTGATCAACGCCATGTGCGCACGCGGCGAGGCCGGCGAACTGAAGGATGTCCACATCCACCACCTGCACACCGAAGGCCCGGCACCCTATGCCGACGAGAAGTTCGAAGGCGTATTCCAGCTCGATTCGTTCTTCGTGGGCGGCAACGTCCGCAAAGTCACCCAGAGCGGCTATGCCGACTATATTCCGATTTTCCTGAGCGAGACGCAGCGCCTCTACCGCTGCGGCGCAGTACCCTGCAATGTGGCGATGATCCAGGTGTCGACGCCCGACAAGCACGGCTTCGTATCGCTCGGCACGTCGGTCGACGCAACGCTGGCCGCCGTGGAGACCGCCGAGCACGTGATCGCCGTCGTAAACAAATATGTCCCCCGCGCATTCGGGCAGGCCATGATCCACTCCTCGAAGATCGACATCTTCGTACAGGATGACAAACCGCTGATGGAGGCGCACTTCACGCAGCCGAACGCCACCGAAGAAGCCATCGGCAAACACTGCGCCGCCCTGATCGAGGACGGTGCGACACTCCAGATGGGCATCGGCGCCATCCCGAACGCCGTACTGGCGCAGCTGGGCAACCACAAGAACCTGGGTATCCACACCGAAATGTTCGCCGACGGCGTACTCCCGCTCGTGGAGAGCGGCGTCATCAACGGCGAAGCCAAGAACATCGACAAGGGCAAGATGGTATCGACGTTCCTGATGGGTTCGCAGCGCGTCTACGACTTCATCGACGACAACCCTGCCGTGCTGATGATGGACGTGGGCTACACGAACGACCCCTATATCATTTCGAAGAACGACCGCGTGACGGCCATCAATTCGGCGCTGCAGGTCGACATTACCGGCCAGGTATGCGCGGACTCGCTGGGCACGAAGTTCTATTCGGGTGTCGGCGGACAGATCGACTTCGTATACGGCGCATCGCTGTCGAAGGGCGGCAAGGCCATCATTGCCATGCCTTCGGTGACCAACAAAGGCATCTCGAAGATCGCCCCCGTACTGTCGCCAGGCGCAGGCGTCGTCACGACCCGCAACCACATCCACTGGTTCGTAACCGAGCACGGGGCCGTAGACCTCTACGGCAAGACGCTGCAGGAGCGCGCACGCCTGATCATCTCCGTAGCCGACCCGTCGGCCCAGGAGGAACTCGACCGTGCCGCCTTCGAGCGTTTCGGCCAGCACCACCACTATGTGAAGGGTTACATGAAAAATAATTTTTTCACATCGAAAGGCGCCCGCTGCAATAGCGGGCGCTTTAGCCTAAATTGGTAGTATTTTTATCTAATCACGAATCATATTCTGTAATTTTTCCGGGGAAAATAATGTTTCCCCGGTTTTTTATTTTCGCGATTTCCGACTCTAATGGTTCCTTCTTCATGTTTAAATTTAGCATACAAACCCATAAAAATTCTTAATGTTATGTATGACTTTATCAAGCAACACGAAAGAGAGGTGGGCAGAAAGATGCCAGGCGTTCTGGTTTTGTGCGTTACTACCGTTCCGGTTTGACAAATTTGGCTCCACCCATTACTTGCGGAATCGAACCGATACGGCTCCTTATTTGGAATCGTTTTATTACGAACGCGATCCGCCCTTTTCGATTACCTGCGATTATAAAATGGTATCGCTCATTATTGAAAACTCCCCTGAAGTTCGCAGATCGTATTGGCGCTCCTTGCTTGATTTTCAGATCGGATCCGATTACATTTTCTGATTTATGGCAACGGCTTCGTTCTTTACCATGTTCTTAGCCCGGAAATAGCTGCGGTAATTACTAAATCCCGCATGGAGCACAATCTCCAACACAGGTATTTTTTGCTTTCTCTGCACAGCATCCGCATGTAGCCGCTCCACCTCCTTCAGCCGGTAACTATTGATGAAACGGTTGAAATTCACGCCATATTCCCGGTTGATGAAAGCCGATATATAAGTCCTGTTGGAAACGAGATCCCGGGCCATATCGGTTATTTTGAATTCCGGATTCAGATAAGGTTTCCGATCCTCCAAATACTTCTCGACCTGCTGCCGCCCCAGTTGCGGATAATTTCCCGACGCGGTCATTTCCTTCTCTTTGACGGTAACAGGTTCGAAAATCACGTAATTCTCCGAAAGAATACCAGGCACAGCACAATATGGGTGAATACCGCCGGCAACGTCGTGAATGCCCAGGCAAACCCCAACCCGCCGAACAGCCCGACACCCAATATCAGCCCGGCTATCGGCAGGGTTTGCAGCACGACCCTGAAGAGGATGATAAAGGAGAGCCAATCCAGCGACATGCGGTAGATGTCGGCGGAATAGTCGATTATCTTGCGTTTATACGACTTTATGCGGAGCAGGCTCAGCCAGGAATATAAAATACACAGCAAAATGCAAACGATAAACGTGATGTCGATGATTGCTGATGTAAGGTTTACCTCGTTATCATAAATAGCTGCCCATCGCTGCCGGAGCGGGACTGCCAACGCAATCGCGCAGATAATTAGGGTCAAACACGCCGGAAGGATGAAATGACAGGCCGGAAAAAGTTTCCGCTCGCCCGTATCCGTAATAATATGCGTGATCCGGTAAAGGAATACGGGGATGAAAGCGAATGAGGAAAAGAAAACGGGCAGGTATGCTATGAACGTGTCGCGGGCGATGGAATGCATGACCAGCCTGCTCCAAAAACAGTATCATCAGACAGTATACAGCGATCATGTTGTAATGGATCTTCCGGTCGACCGTATTGGAAGAGCGGGTCGTATCGAGCGAAATCAGAATCAGGCTGACCGCAGCACTTACCACCGGCATTGAGAAAACGATTGCACGTCCGATATCTTGATTCATCCTTCCTTATTCTTTATTTGCGGTTTCTCGTCGGGCTGTTTCTTGGCAGCCTTTTCCAATCGGATCGCACGCTGGAAATGCCTGGAGTCTTTGAATCCCGCCATAACCATTACCTGATACGGATTTTTACGTTCGTTCGAAGGATGTGCCATTAGAATCTGGTACTCCCTCGATCCGCCACAGGTTCAGGTAGCAGTTGAAATTCTTGCCGTAAGTCTGATTGATAAAATTAGACATGACGGTACGGTTCACCCCCATCGCCTCAGCCATGTCAGTCAGTTTGAAATCGGGATCGAGGTACGGCTTTTTGGGACATATAGTTTTCTAAAGCCTTACTGGTCAGCCGTCCGCGCGTGTTGTCCGGCACAAGGCGCTGTTTGTCGCCCACCCTGTTGCTCGCTCTTTTTCCCGGCGGACGGAAACAAATCGGCGGTTTTGTAAGAGAGATACTGCCTGCGGATAACATGGTACGTGAGCAGGATTTCCTGGGCTATGATACATAATGCGTTCAGGCGTACGAGCCAGCGGTCGGAACACACTACCGAAGGCAAAAAAGCGATCAGCCAGATAGCGATGAAAAGCACGAAGAGCACGACGAGCCAACGCGACGATCTTATACTGAAAGATTTTCGATCCGTGTCTACCTTCTGCACGACCGCCTGCTTATAATACCGCGACAACAACCGGCAAGTCGGAACGACATAGGCTATCGCCGTGACGAACCGCAACAAAAAAAAGCCGGAGATGAACAGATCCGCATAACGCCTCAAACGGCGATAATCCGGCGATTCCTTCTCCATGCGGCAATATCCAGGCCGCCGCCGTCAGGATAACCGCCAACGCGGGCACCGGCCAAAGGTAATTCAGGACGGAAAGTTTCTTTTTATTCCCCAAATAGGTCAGGTAATAAACGATGTTGTAGAACAATACGGGAATATAGACATACGACAGGGCAAAAGGAATATCGACGGAAGGAATACCGGGTCGTCAGAGAGCACATGCCAGAGTACGGACGCCCACCACACGGCGAGCAGAATACAGTAGATGCTCACGACCCGCCTCAATTTTCGTTCGGCAGGATTGCGATAATTCCAGATCAGCAATAAGGCAAAGACCGAACATATGACCGAACAGCAGATCGGCAAAATATAGACCATCAGGCTGCCGTATGTGACAAATGTTCCCATGATTCAAATTATTCCCCTCGAACGTGTGTTCCCGCCGGCTGTTTCCTGCACACTGGAACCGTCCGGGATGTCACCGGCCGCATACTTCCGGGAATACGACGTGTAAATACACCACAGCACGCTGGCTTTATTTACATTACGTCCGTTGACGACGAGACCCGTGCGCCCTGAAAAGTCCGTTTTTGATGATTTGACATATCCTTTACAAAATTGCGGTTTGCGTATATAAGGTCATTACGATTTTGCCGATATGATTTATACGTTTTGGCATTATGCGATAGCAAATATATCATTTCTTTGTGCAGAACAAAAAAATCCCACGGCTATTTTACAAAAAAGTTTTTCAGTCACTCCACCCGCTCTACCTATTATAATGAAAAGAACAGAATTCATTCTTCCGTCATAACTGCGGCAGCCTCTTCCGAGGCCGTTCCGCCGACCATCCCCCAGAACTATTTGACCGGATTTATCAAGCCGAGAAAGCAAGGACACCGCAACTGTCCTTTCGGATGTCTGTACCGGACAGACTGTAAAATCTGTAACGCAATAATTTAAAGTATGAATAATGGAATTATAAAACGAATGTTCGTCCTGCTGGCAATCGCCGTCACCGGTATTACGCAGGATATCGAAGCCCAGCGAGTGGCTGCCAAGAGCAATATCCTGGCAGACGCTTTCCTGAATCCGAATTTGGGAATAGAGGTCGGGCTCGCTCCCAAATGGACGTTGGACATAACGGGGCAATTCAACGCATGGACGCTCTCGCACGACCGACGCTGGAAACACTGGGTCTTTCAACCTGAAGCCAGGTACTGGTTCCGCGACCGGTTCTCGGGGCACTTCGTGTGGTGCCCACATGCATGGCGGACAGTATAATATCGGAGGTTTCGACGGACAAATCAACTTCTTCGGTTCGATGCCCGCAAACTGAAGGATAGCCGTTATCAAGGCTGGTTCGTAGCGCTGGTATCGCTTATGGTTATGCGTGGATACTGGGGCGACATTGGAACCTCGAGGCAGAAATAGGCTTCGGCTATTCCTATACACGCCAGCGACCGCTTCCGGTGTACCGGGTGCGGCAAGAAGATAGAAACGGACAAGCCGCACCACTACGTGGGACTGACGAAAGCTGCAATCAATCTTGTTTATGTATTTTAATCGTGTACGAGAAAAAAAGAGATTGTATATCCTTTTTCAGCCCTTTTGGGCATGGTTACGGCAGCGGAAGCGCAGACCGCAATCGACATGCGGAAACAGGACATCGTGGACGGCGTTTCCATAGAAAATCTCAGGATGGAACGCAACGGCGCGTACATCGCCATAGATATGCTTTTGGGATTTGTCTCGCCTCGACGTGGACAATAATCGCGCGGTGCTGCTCACACCATGGCTGGTCAACGGCAGCGATTCGCTCAGCCTGCAATCGATAGGGAGTTTACGGCAGACGGCGCTACTACTTCTATGTACGCAAGGGCGAGAGCATGCTGTCGGGCAGGGATGAAAAGAGCTACAAGGCTGCGGGAGAAGCCTGACGACATCGAATATCACAACATGATACCATACGCCGAATGGATGAACGGCTCCGGGCTGTCACTTCACCGCAGCGACTACGGATGCTGCAACACGCTGCTGTCAAAGCAGACCGGGATGCTCGGACGACATTCCGATGCGTTTTTCCCGAACTGGTATACGTACGTCCGCAAGGGCTGGTCGAAAAGCGGGATTCACTCGAAGGTTCGGCGTTCATCGACTTTCCGGTCGACCAGACAGCGATTTTTCCGGGCTATCGGCACAACACCGCCGAACTGGGGAAAATACAGTCATCGATCGACTCGTGCAGAACGACATGGATATAACCATCACCTCGGTATGGCTGAAAGGTTACGCCTCGCCCGAAGGCTCATACGTGCATAACAAAGAATTGGCTATCGGACGTACCGCCGCATTGAAGAAGTACATACAGCAACTCTACCGGTTTGAAGGCGATATGATAACGACCGGCTACGAAGCGGAGGATTGGGCTGGATTGCGCCGCTACGTGGAACGGTCGAACCTTGAACATCGCACGAGGATCATCGCTTTGATAGACGCCAATTTGGAACCGGATGCCAAAGAGTGGAAAAAAAAAAGCACCTATCCGGAGGAATACCGCTTCCTGTTACAGAACTGTTATCCGGCGTTGCGCCGCACCGACTACCGCATCGCTTACACCATCCGCAGTTACAGCGACGTGGAGGAGATAAAACGAATTATGCACGAGCGACCGCAGAAACTGAGCCTGAACGAGTTCTACCTCGTCGCACGAGAGTATGAACCGGGCACGGACGAGTTCACCGAGGTGTTCGAGACAGCGGTGCGCATGTTCCCGGATGACACCGTTGCCAACCTCAACGCCGCCAACGCCGCAATGCGCCGCGGCGACCTCACAGGTGCGAAGCGTTACCTTGCCAAAGCGGACGATTCGCCCGAGGCGGTTTATGCCCGCGGTGCATTGGCCATCCTGCAAAAGGATTACGACAGCGCCCGACGCTACCTGAGTGAGGCGAAAACGCTCGGATCGGAGCAGGCAGGCATCACGCTCGAACAGCTTGAAAAAAGGGAGACATTAACAAGAAAATATACCATTAACAAAATCAAATCCCACATTTATGAAGATGAAAAAATTATTTTTAGGGTTGTTCGCATGTAGCGCATTGTGTGCATGTTCGAACGATGAATCGGGAATCATTCCGGATGATACCCCGAAGATTTTCACTGTAGACGAGGCATACCTCAATGTCCGGCTCGCCGATGCAGGTTCCCTTACGAGGGCGCAGGAAGGCGAATTTGAATACGGAACGAACGAACAGTCCGTCAAAAAACGCCTATTTTTTACTTTTACGATGCAGACGGCGTATTCGTTACACAAGGTGATGTCTGGACGGGTGGCAACGCCTCGACGACAAACCCTGCCGGCAACATTGAATTTACGAGCAACAACGTCGTCGTACTGAAAGAACTGGGCAGGAAGAACTATCCCAGGTACATGGTAGCGGTGCTCAACAAAACCGACGGGCTTCCTGCATGGAAACACGCTCGGGGAAATGCAAATGGTGCTTGCGGACGCGAATGCGGAAGGTATTTATTACCCGTCAACAACCGATAATGTCACGACCGGTTACTTTACCATGAGCACGACGAGCTATACCGCAGCCAATCGGGCTGCGTATTTCGTAACGTGAAGTAAGTATCGATAAATAACGATAACAATAAATAGGAATATAGGGTGTAACTCAACAAGTTACGCCCTATATCTTTTTGTAGAATTTTCTTTGGCTTTGCTTATTTCTCGGATTTTTATCGTATATTTGTACCATAATTGTACCGACACTTAAAAGTAGATAATATGACACTTACAAGAATGCCGGTATTGAGAATGAGGAATATAAGTAAAAAGTAGATTATGCCAGCAGCAAAATTTGAAATAAAACGGAAGTGCCAGATTTGTGGAGAAGAGTTTTTAGCCAAAACAATAGAATCTTGGTATTGCTCTCCCAAATGTTCCAAAATTGCATGGAAGCGACGCAAGGATGAAGAACAAAGATTGCAAAGGTTGGACGAAGTGGTTAAGAAGATACCCAAGTCCAAAGAGTACATCACGGTTCCTGAAGCATACGCATTGTTTGGCATAAGCAAGGAAACTCTTTATCGTTTGATTCGTAAGGGTACAATCCCCAGTGTAAATGCAGGAGAAAGACAGACATTACTATCAAAAGCAGAACTGATGAAACTCTATCCTCCACGCAAGAAAGCTCTCACAAAGCCGAAACCTGTTGCCAAACTATATAGTCTGGAGCCGAAAAGATTGTTATACCATTGGAGAAATCACAGAGAAGTTTCTTGTGAATGAAAGTACAGTTTATCTCCATATACGCAAATACTCTATCCCTACCCGGCAGATTGGGAACTTTGTGTATGTACCCAAGAAAGAAATTGATAACTTATATAAAGGTGTGAAGCGATGAAGAAAGCATTAGTCAATACACGAGTGTCGGTAAAGCTCCGCAAATCTGAATATCGTGATGAATGGTATCTTTATGTGGAATCTTATCCTGTATTTCAATCCGGAAAAGATACGCCACAAAGAGTGCGTGAATATCTCAATCGTACCATTACAACACCTATTTGGGATAAGTCACGCAATGCAAGGACTAATGCCGAAGGCAAAACCACTTATAAGCCGAAGCGAGATTTGAACGGTGTCATTCAATGTAAGTCGCAATTAGACCAGGAATCATGTATCTATGCCGACAAGGTCAGAAGCCTACGACAAAAGGAATACGACAATGCAGCTTTATATGCCGATACCGATGCTGAACAGGCAGAGCAGTTGGAACGCTCCAGAAGTAATTTCATTGAGTACTTCGACCATGTGCAGCGAACAAGGCATGCCCATAGCTCTGATTCTATCATTGTCAACTGGAGAGAGTGCATGAATTATTGAAGATTTTCGCAAAAGGTGACACCATTCTCTTTTCGCAAATAGACTTAAAGATGGTTGAATCGTTCCGGCAATTCATAATGAATGCCCCACAAGGAGGCACTAAACGAGGTACGATTTCTCAAAATACAGCAGCAACCTATTTCTCTATCTTCAAAGCCGGATTGAAACAGGCTTTTATAGACGGATATCTGACTATTGATATTTCTGCAAAAGTCAAAGGCATTCAAGAAAGGGAAAGCCGGAGAGAATATCTCACGGTAGAGGAATTGAACCGACTGGCTCAAACACCTTGTGACCCATTACTGAAACGTGCTGCCTTGTTCTCTGCTTTAACAGGAATCCGTCATTGCGACATTCAGAAGTTGAAGTGGTCGGAAGTAGAAATGTTCAATGGAGGCTATCGGTTGAATTTTACTCAGCAAAAAGACAAAAGGAGTTGAATATATGCCTATATCAGAGCAAGCATATAATCTCTGTGGAGAGCAAAAAGAGGGTGAACTTTTGGTTTTGCCGGACTTCCTGACCCTTCTTGGATAAACCGTCCTGTCAAAAAGTGGGTTGAAGCTGCCGGAATCACCAAACACATTACCTTCCATTGTTTTAGGCACAGCTACGCAACCCTGCAACTGGCTGGAGGAACTGATATTTATACGGTCAGCAAAATGTTGGGACATACAAATGTGCGAACAACACAGGTGTATGCAAAGGTTGTTGATGAAAAGAAAGAGAAAGCTACAGAAACTATTAAATTGGATTTATCTCAAACAAAATAACCATTATTATACTTTGTAAGTATAGCCATCTGCGTAAAATCTGCGTGGGTGGCTTTTTGTTTTTATCTATGGTCTTTTCTTCTGACCATCTTATGATTCCTTTATGATTGAAGACATTATCATAAAAATCTACTACTGATATTCTCCACTATTCATGTTGATAATCAATGGGTAATCCTTATGATGATTATGTTTCGTTACTGCTTATTTATGTGATGTATTACACTATGAAATCAGTATGCGTAATCGCTGTTATTTTGCCGAAAAATCAAAAAACAAGTAGCAATATGAGTGAGAAGAACATTACATTTGAAGATTTACCCAAAGCAATGTCGTGGTTGATGGATAAATTGAATGAGCTGGATTCTAAAATAGATGGATTAAACAATCAGAATCAAAGCGTTCCAACCGAACAATGGATGAACCTTAAGGAATTGTGTGATTATATTCCCAGTCACCCGGCAGAGCAAACTGTATATGGCTGGACGAGTTGTCATCTAATCCCATTCCACAAAAAAGAGGGAAGCGTATCATGTTTCTAAAATCGGAAATTGACGAATGGCTCCATGCCGGCAAAATCAAATCTGATAAAAACTTGGAAGATGAAGCCGCCCAATTCATAAAGTCAAAAAGAAATACCAAATTCTAATGGATTCAACCAATTTATGCAATGCGCTCAGAATGGAATTTGAAGGGATCTTTGAAAACAAGATTCCTTTGGATGCTTTTCCTGCCAAAATTCAAGATATGATATTGGCTCTATCCCGACAAGAGAATTATTCCATAGAATATATGATGGCTTCTCTTTTGGTGGCAGTGTCAACCGCTATCGGCAACGCTGTCAATATTCGTATTCGTGGTGGATGGATTAGTAATCCTGCCCTTTATATGATATTGGTAGGTCGTCCCGGAATGGGCAAAACCCCACCTTTGGATTTTGCATTCCGTCCTATCCGAAAGCATGATGCCAAAATCATCAAACAATTTAAATTGGATATGGAGCATTATAATAGCTTGGTTGAAAACAATAAGGCTAAAAAAGACAACTCCTCTTCATTGCCGGACAAACCAATTTTACGAAGAACCATTATATCCGATTTTACACCGGAAGCTTTAATGCGTGCGTTGGATGACAATCAGCGAGGTGTCGTGGTATATGTAGATGAAATCATGGGAATGTTTAATGCCGTGAATCAATATAGCAAAGGACAACTCATTGAGCAGCTATTGACAGCCTTTAGCGGAAAACCATTGGATATTTCAAGATGTAGCATCCCTGTACCTATTCATATAGAGCATCCTTTTATAAATATTGTCGGCACGATGCAAACGACACGTATGCACGAACTGATAGAGAAAGGATATAAAGACAATGGGCTGATAGACAGAATAATTTTTGTTTATCCATCGTCTCAGGAAATTTCAGATTGGGGGCTGGATGAAGAATCTTCCGTATCAACTTTTGGTAAATACTCATCAATGTGGGATTCTATTATAAATAAGGTAATTAGTTTGCCATTTATAGAGAATGAAGATGACAGAGCCATACATAATGTATTGGAATTTTCTTCGGAAGCCAAAGCCTATTTTACAAACTGGCGCAATAATGCAGTTCGGGCTGTCAATCAAATCCAAGATGATGGACTCGTGGATAGCAGAGTGATTAAAGCTCCCATGATTACTGCTCGTTTGGCTTTAGTCTTGCAAATCCTTCGTTGGGCTTGCGGTGAAGAACACAAGGATTTTGTGGATATTGACTCAACCAAATCTGCTATTGCATTGAGTGAATACTTTGAGAACTGTTATACCAACATTCAGAAATATATGTTGCGAGAGAGCGTTGAACCGCAAAAAAAAGAGAATTGCTTGATTGCCTTTCCGCAACTTTCACTACTGCCGATGCCATTCAAGCCGGAAAAGAAGTAGGATTGTCGGAAAGGTCGGTAATGTATTCTTTGGTTAGCCTTGCTACGAATAAGGTTATCAAGAAAGTAAAGCGAGGTGAATATGAGAAGCTGCAATAAACGACACCTTTTGCAGTTTGCAGTTGTTGCAGTTTGCACTTTGCACTGACATAGGATTTCTGCAAAACTGCAATAAGTGCAAACTGCACGGACTGCAATAACAAAATGAAGAAGTATGGCTGAATATAGATTTTCTCTTCAAAAATATAAGCGTGGGTCAAAACTTTCATGCCCGAAGTGTGGAAAGAAACAATGTTTTGTCAAGTACATAGATAGCCAAGGAGAAATAACTTTTCCTGATTATGTAGGCAGATGTGACCATGAGCAATCTTGCCAATACCATTACACTCCATCGGATTATTTTCATGATAACCCAATGGTAGTGGATTACAACAAGGATAACTTCATTGAAGCCGATAAGCCTAAGCCCAATTTACTGCCTCCAACCTCTTTTGTTGACAATGAACTAATGAAACGTACTCTTACTAACTATGGTATGAATCCATTGTACATCTACCTGTCTGGGATGTTGGGTAAAGATAAGACTTCTCGGATATTCCAACTATATCATGTTGGCACATCAAAGAAGTGGGGCGGTTCTACTGTCTATTGGCAAATTGATTGGCAAGGTAATGTACGAACAGGGAAGATAATGTTGTATGATGCAGAAACAGGACATCGGACAAAAGAGCCAAGAAGTTATGTTAGTTGGGTACATACAGAACTGAATCTCCCAAACTACAATTTGAAGCAATGTTTGTTTGGCGAACATCTGTTATCTGAGAATCCGACCAAACCTGTTGCTATTGTGGAAAGCGAAAAATCCGCTTTGATAGCTACCCATTATATGCCGGAATTTATATGGTTGGCAACAGGTGGAATGCATGGATGCTTCAAGTCTGACGTGGTAAGTGTATTGAAAGGTCGGTCGGTTATGCTATGCCCGGATTTGGGTGCAAGAGAGGTTTGGCAAACCAAGATGGCTTTACTCATTTCCGTATGTTCTAAAGTTGTATTGAGTGATAGTTTGGAACAATGCGCCACAGACGAACAGCGCAAGAACGGACTTGATATTGCGGATTTCTTATTGATGACTGAAACACCTGCGATGGTACTTCAAAAGATGATAAAGCGAAATCCAAACCTACAAACTTTGATTGACTGCTTGCATTTGGAACTGGTGGATTCCGGTTAGTGATGTGTTTTTGGAGAAGCCAAACTAAGGGGAAAGTAAAACTATTGATTATCCAAATAGATATAGGTGACAATAGCCACTCTTAAAGTTGACAGACAAATGGCATAGTTCGGACAAAGACAATGCTTGCATTAAGATATGTAATGCCCCATTTTTAATGGGTATTCTATGCAAGAAGTACCACCGTCCGACAAAATGTTTTCACTCATTTGTCGTCTTGAGGCTTCTTGCATTACTCGCAGGCTCGCAATGGATAGAACATTTTATTAATAAATTCCAGTTATAAACGCTTATGGATATACAACAAAACAATGGAAAACAGGGTGTTCGTACTCGTCATATAGACATTCGTCTGACTGAAAAAGAGTATGAAGCGATAGTAGAAAAAGCAGCCGAATGTGGACTGACACTTAGTAACTACGGACGAAGATTATTGCAAAATCACCATCCAAACAAACGACTTTCAGACGAGGAAGTACAAGGATTGAACTCTTTATCGGATGCACGAGCCGACCTTATCCGCATTCAGAATGTACTCAAAGGTAAACCTGATGAGATTAAAAACGATATTTCCGAGATGAGAATTATATGCGTGCTTGGATAGAAGCAGTAAATAGGCTTATTGTCCGATGGGGACAAATACGAGATAGTATAAATCAAATTTGAAATTATGATAGCACAAGGAAACGCAATTTCTCATGGAGCACGAGCTATTGAGTATTCTATGGAAAAAGACAAAGCCCAGCTCGTTAAGGTGCATGACTTGCCAGAAAATATAGAACCTTTGGCTATGTGGTCACGGATGATGCAACACCAGCATCAATGTATGAAGGACAGATATAATCCGAAACCCATAACGCTGAACGCACTGCGCTTTGAGATTTCTCCAGCCAAAGAAGAATCGGCAGGGTGGACAATGACGGATTGGCAGAATTTGGCGGATGAGTTTATCGCCGTGCTTGATAGCATTGACAGAAGATGTGGCAAACCAGATAGTCATCTTAAACCGACCAATATCAAAAATAGCCAGTATGTTGTTTCACTACACACTGACAGCAAAAGTGGCATCCCTCACTTGCATATTGTAGCTAACCGCATAGACAATATGGGCAAGACAAACGATGCGCATTATATTGGTGAACGTGCCGTTCATGCTGCCAACATCATCAATGAGAGACGTGGCTGGGTGCAATCCGTGCAACGTCGTGATGAGAATATTCAGCAAATCAGTGAAGACTGCATCGCCATTTTGAAAGCTATGCCAGAATTTGATTGGGAAACTTATTGCCAGATGTTAAACGCCAAAGGGTATGATATTAAGTTGATAAAGGACGATAAGGAAGTGGTCAAAGGGTACGCTATACGAAAAGGGAACTCTATTTATAAATCCTCGATATTGGGTAAAAGTCGAAAATTGATGCCATCAAAAATTGAAGCGACTTGGGTGGGATTACATGCTTCTGATAAACAAACTGCAATTCAGTCAAAGGAAGTATGTACTCAAACGATGGCGCATAATAATAAAGAGGTGATGCCACAATCAAAGCCTTCTATTTACCACTATTCCATAACAGTGGATGGAGAACAACTCGAGGTTGATATACCAGATATGGTTAAGTCTGTCTTTGACGAAGAGTTTGGAAGCCTTGATGAAGAAGTCAAACAGACCAATTTATTCAAAGTTGCCGCCTTACTATTTGCCGGATATTTGGATGCTGCTACTTCTATGGCGGCTTCAAGCGGAGGTGGTGGCAGTCCCGGTAGCGGATGGGGTAAAGATAAGGACGATGATGAGCGTAACTGGGCTGTTCGTTGTGCAAAAATGGCAAAATGGCTCTGCAAACCGATTAAACGTAGCAGGGGTAGATAGTATTTCATTTATAATCACATAGAACCATGCGTAAAAGTAAATATGACCAATCTTCTTTGCCTGTGCAGGATAGCAAGAGCATAGATAGTGATGATAACATTAGCAAAATTGAAAATCGTGTTGATTTTGAAACCGAGCTTGTAAATCTCACGAATCAGATTAAGGACATCAAAGATGTTATCCAAGAATTGAGACAGATAAAAGCATTTGTAGATGCTTCAGTGTTAACTTTTGAAGAATCGGCACAGGTTCTCAATGCTGCTGTAAAAACATCCGACAATATCCCTGATACTATTAGCCATGCAATTATTCAGGCAGAGAATACTGTTATAAATGTCAAACTTAGCGATGAAGACAAGTCTATTCTTACAGAATATCGCAATAAATTGATTGAAGAAGAAAAATCTTTATTTGAGAAGCAGATAACAGAATTGAAGTCACTTCATACGAATCACTGGAAAGAAGTCCATAAATGTGTGAAATCTGAAACTTCGTTTTCTCTTAATGGCAAAATAGCCAAATGTGCCGTTGTCGGATTCTGGATATTGTATGCGTATTTTTGTTTGACACTGGGAGGATTGATAATCTATATGAAGTTCTTTTAAGGAATTGGAAGGATGGGCTGACCAACCTTCCAAATACATCACCATGTTATGACCTTATCAACAATCTCTTGTTGTTCGGCACTGCTACGCCTCAAATAAATGCGAGTGGTCTCAATGCTTTCATGTCCCATCAGGTCAGCAAGCTAGAGAAATATCGTTGAACTTCTCCAAGAAATTTTTAGCAAAGCGATGACGGAATGAATGGGGGTAAACCACTTTTCTCATTCAATCCGTATTTGGCTGCGTAGTTTTTCAACTGTTGCGCAATCCCTCTTGTAGTGATACGCTCACCAAAGCGATTAAGAAAAAGATAGCCGGTGGTACGATTGACTTTGTCTAAGCCATTCTGTGGCTTCCTTGCGCAAGGACTTTTCGGAATGTAAATACGACGTATTTTGCCACCTTTGGTGTAGATGTCAAAATAACCCATCTGCACGTGTTCAGCCTTCATTTGGATTAGTTCACTGACTCTTGCTCCTGTTGCTGCGAGGAAACGAACTACGAAATACCATTCTTGGTTTTCCTCCTTTTTTAGTTTGTTTTTTAGAAAAGCGTAGTCGGCATTACTGATTACATTTTCCAAGTAACTCCGCTGCTGCACTTTGACGGATTTTAATCTCAAACGAGATTTTCCCATGCTATCAAGATACTTGTTCATTGCCTGAATACGAAGATTCACTGTCTTAGGCTTGAATTTCTCAATGAGATAGGTTTTATACACAAGCAAATTGCGCTTGTTCAATTCCTTTTGTGCCGGGAATAATACTCTTTTTACGGCATAGCGATAAGCTGCAATTGTGTTCTCCGCCATATCCCCTTGACGAAGATACGTTTCAAAATTTTCAATGTTCATGTCAGATACATTATTAGTTAAACAATTCGTTATCATAATAATGTATGGTATTGCCAAAACGAGGTGATGCGAATTATTATAATGGCAAAATTCTATGGCTTAAAACTGGAGAACTGAATAATGGGATAGTGTATGATACTGAGGAAAAAGTTACGCAGAAGGCTTTTCAGGATTGCTCTTACGTATGAATAAAATTGGGGATGTCCTTATTGCAATGTATGGTGCTACTATTGAAAATTAGCAATCGTAGGTAAGGAACTCACTACAAATCAAGCCTGTTGTGGTTGTACTCCTTATTTGATTTATAATTGGTATCTATTTTATTTCCTTATGGCAAGCCGAGATTCTTTTTCATAAAGAAAGGGAGAAGGTGGTGCCCAACCTAATATTTCGTGTGAAACTGGTTGAGCACTTAATACCTTTGCCTCCACTAAAAGAGTCAATATCGCATTGTTGCCCAAATAGAAAACTATTTTAGCAACTGCGATAATTCATTTACCCGTTCTGCTATACGTTGCTGTTCAGCTAAAGGTGGAATACCAATAAGCAGGTTGTAGAATAACTCTTTATTGAGGTGCGGAATTCGCACCTCTTTTTGAATTTCTTAATTCCTCTTTGTAGAATAGGATGAAAGCCAATACATAAGGCTTCCACATGACTGAAGAAAGCCATAGTTGTTTGAACGTACTCCCCATATATCCATCCTGTGGAACCAAGAAAACTTCACCGGAATTTTCACCATCTACAAGAATGATGTTATCCCCAGCATAGACAAATTTTCCTTTTCTACAATGGTAGCAGATGATTTTCCACGTAGGTATTTTGCATCCAAACAAATGTCCTTCCGTTTTTCTCTTTTTCACCGTCTATTAGTTGGCAAATATCTTTCAAACGTAGCAAGACAGATATTCAAAAGGAAGCTCTATTTCAATAATTTGCCCATTTATCCTCTCATAATACTTGCTAATTGCTCAATCTTTGAGATAATTCGGGCTTTGCTCCATCAGAGGAACTAGATAAGTTTTTACTGTAGCAGTTGCAAGCTCCTTTTGTTTTGTGCTACCATCCGATTTATCTTCTATTACAGATTGTACCGTATTGCTTGTGAAATAGTAATAAAGGTATTGTGGCAGAACAAACTTTTTCATTGCTCTTATAACAGTAACATGACTATCTGCCACAGCCAATTCATACGGGTTTAAGGTACTACAATAAATTGCCATTCGTCCTAATGTTCCCAATCCTGTAGAGTTCCACATTAAATCTCCGTCCTGTAAAAATACGTTCTTCACCATACGATGATAAAGTATCTGGATCTATGAATTGGGCTTTTATCTATTGAGAAACCACTCCATTGATTACACTTTTGCGCTACAACAGGGTATTTCTTTATCAGAGAGTATTTAGGTGACTTCCCTCTTTGGATATAAGAACATATATCGTTAAGTCTTACCCAACTCCAGCTATCAGGTATTTCAAATGGAATCTCGTCAGTAATATTCATTTCCGTATTTCCATTCTTCTCAGAAGTACTTGTTATCGTCACCTTTATAGATAACAGAATCTGTTAAAAGCTGACTTTTTAATTTGCCATCTTTGACAAGTTTTTCTTTCTCGGTTTTAATCTGTTCAAGCAATTCTTGGGCTGTACCTTCCTCTGCAATCTGTGGAACCAACTTGCCTTGAATAGCCTCCTGCAATATGGATTTTTTTTAATAAGTATTGGATTTCGACATTTAATTGATTTTGTTCTTCTTGTACTTTTTGAATACTTTTCTACCAATGGTAAGGCTTCGGACAACTTTAACGAAATACATTTTTGTTCCTTTAAAGGT
>VOFC01003609.1_pt1 | contig 40149 bp, 24 predicted proteins | sample 5384161 | NCBI WGS metagenome assembly VOFC01 (sample SAMN12384722, study PRJNA508395) | human gut metagenome | isolation source: healthy gut B | host: Homo sapiens
GTTTTGGGCTAGAGGAGGAGGAATGCTACATGGAGTGATGCATATGATATGTATGTAGGATGCTTGAGAGTGGCTTATATGTACTGAGTGTCTATATATAATAGCATATTGATAGGCCGAATGTAATGGGCTGAGGTGATGAGGCAAGCTGCCAGATGTAACCCACCTAAGCCAATTTCAGCGAGCAAAATTACGCCTTGTGATATGGTATATGCAGGGAAGTCTTTTATAGATGCTAATGAGGCGTAAACTACGAGTTAGCTGTAGTGAAAAGTAGCTGCGTAGACCTGGTTGAAACCCTGGGTTGGAGTGACCAAGTGAGCCTGGGCAAAGAAATGGTAACTGGCAGGATTCAGGATTGTAGTGAACTGATTGGTATATATTATGATGAGAGGCTTTTTTAGCTGTTGGGTTGAGGTAGGTTGTTATATGACCTTAGGCATATATGAAAGTATGGTTGAAACCAGGATAACTAAGTTATTGATTTGTTTGTTAAATTTTAAGGGGAATGGGTTAATAGGTTTGTAATTCATCTAATTTCATACGTTTATTATTTAAAATGTTATTATTACAATGCAAATATAAAAAATAATATAATATATATGCAATAACCCCAATTGCCTTAGGAATACCCAGGCTTGGTGTTTAGGCTGCCTTTATCCCCCAAAACCCCCAGGGGTTCTACCTTTACCTTCCCCCACAACTTATAGCTATTATGACCCCTTATAGCCAACTAATGAAATTATTGAGAGGTAACTAAATATAGAGTATAAACTTTGTAATAATAATATAAATAACTAAGCAGAATTAATAGTTTGAGTTAACTAGGAATATTAACTAAGTTATAGTGTTGTGGTTTTTTTTTGTGGTTGTTTTGTTTGTTTTTGTTTGGGGGGGTGGGTGTTGTGGTTGAGTAATGACTAAGTATAATAAGTATTTAGAGAAGCTAATAATTTTAATTGTTATATTATAAATTGGATTGCAGGCCAGTAATATTTTTTTGGGGTGCTGGGCAATGATTTGGATAATGAATTAAGTTTTTTTGTGGTAAACTTTTTTGTTTTTTTTGTGTTGTTTTGGGGTGTTGGTAGTTTTGTAATTTTATATGGGGTGAGTTGAGGTGGGTTTTTGTGGGGGTAGTTTGGCTAAAATAATTGTTTGTTAGTAAAAATGCAGTGATATGTTTATGGGGTAGGTATTGTGTATTAATAGATGGTATATTGGTTATAGAGGGAGATAGGTGAATTTTATATTGTGTACCAGTTGGAGTTAGTATGATTTTGTTTTGTTTTTGTGTTGGGTAGTGTAGGAATTCCTTCAGTGATTTGTGGGTACCTGTGGGTGTTATTAGGTGGGTATAACCTGGCCAGCAGAGGCATATAACTAAAGGTTATAATTAAATTATCTAATAGATGAATTTGCCTTTTGTTAGGTAAGAAACTCTCATTTTTAGGATTGAGGAGCAAGGCCAGTGCGATAAGTAGGATTAGTGATTTATAATTTTTTGGTATTATTATGTGTAACACCCAGGTATATTATATGTGAGATACCAGGATTGAGTGATGAGGTGTATAGGGTTGAGATTGTGCTTCTTGAGATTATATAGCCTGTTTTTGTTTTGTTGGGTGGGTGTAACTTGGTATATTTCATTGCATGTAGCAGAGGTTGGGATAGTCCCCCAACGAGATGGGATTGTGGTTGATAGAGGATATTATTATATGAATGTAAAAAAACTACTTAATTGTTTTAGTAGCTTCATTTGGTGTATGAGAAAGGATAAACAAGCTTTACTGGGTTTTGCCTTGAGAGATGAGCATCTTGATTCTTAACAATTTGGTTAATAAACTTTTGAAGTTTGTTGTTGAATATACGGTGTATGATTTGAAGTAATAATGTAAGAAATTTAGTTTGCCCTGTTGCCATATGTATGATAACTATGATCCTGATACGAAATAGTTATAGAAGAGCCAAATAGTATTTTTAGAACATATACCGAAGTTGATATTGAGTTTTTACTTGGTAGAAGCCTGGGTTTGTTAACCCGTTCTTATGGGGCCAACAAGGGCCTTGACCCTAGGCAGATTTGACTGGTTTACAGGAATAACAATTTGTGATTTGAGTTTCTGACCATGAAACTACGATTATGGATAGAAGACCATGGGATATTGAGTATGGGATAATTGATTGAATTCTGTGGGCAAGAAAGAACTGCGTTATGTTTGCAGAAGTAATGGGTAGAGTTTTATTGGTTTTAGAAACTGCTCAGGCGCTCTGATTCTAGGATAATTTGAAAGTTGAATGTGATATTAGCACATTTGGGATAAATAGATTTGGTTACTACTAATTTATGATTACTTTTGTGGTAGTGAAGGATGACAGATGCCTGGGTTTATTTGTTGAGATTGGTACACAGAGCTCTTTTTGGTACGTTTGGTAATTTATGTAAGTTTAGCCCATGGTGATTATTTATTTGGTTGGTTAAATGATCCTGATGGCTACAGGTTACGTTTGGAAGATTTGTTTACATTTGATTGCATTTTTTTGATAGCCATTATTGAATGATGTATTTAGTGCCGATACTGATTTTCAGCCCCTTGGATGAAATTGAGTGTTTTTGGTGATTTATGATATAGCCTGGGGGTTGGTGGAGGATTAGGCCAAAGATAAACCGCTGAGGGGGTGAGATAGCCCTGTATTTATGTCAACACCTTTGTTGTGCTTCCCTGGAAATAATGTTTTTGGAATTTTTTGGGGCATAGGTGATGACCTTGAGATATAAGCGGCAAAAGGTTACAAGTGATGAGTAAAACTGGATATTTGGTAGCTTCTTGTTGTATAAAAGTATCAGCTGTAATATAAGTATAAATGGGATGAGAAGCAAGCTTGAATTTGGATAACCTCTAAATTTTTTAATTCTTTCATAACGTGTCTATATTAAAATTATTTTGAAATATTTCTCACTGCAAATATACAAAATTATTTCTAAACTTGTTTCTATAATTACTTTTTTTTTTATAAATATAGAAGATTTTGGAGGTGTTTTGAGAGTAACCCAGAGGATTTTAAAGTAATATAATTACATTCAATAATGAATTTGAGAACTTATTTATTTCTTTTCTTGCCAATTAGGGGTTTGTAGGCCTCCAAGGTTGCGTGTTGTTTTCCCTCCATTGCTGTGCATGCTTTCATTTTGTTTAGCAGGATATACACCCGGTGAAGTTTTTTGCCAAAGATTGGCAAAATGCCTAGATATTCTAAAAGAGTTAAAAGATTTGCACCCCCTAAATATTTTTGTAGGGGTTTTTATATTCTTTCTATAGTGAAGTAGGGTGATTGAAATAAAATTGCCAACAACCAATAAAGGCCAAGTATTCGTGGAAATTACTGAGCAGGCGACAGATCAGATGCGTTATAACTAGCCCTCTTGATTGAGAAATTAAGTTGGAAAATCCAGTTGTTTCTATCGAGTTGATTGAATGATATGAAGACCCCCAGTGATTATGACCAGAATCCATCCATGAATTGAGCTCTTGAAGATAACTATTACCCTTATAGAGGTTGTGCCAACACGGTTACCTAGTTAAATGAAGAATAATGGAGGGCCAGTATACTATAGATTTGTACCTGATTAATATCCAAGCAATTGAGTTTGTAATCATCCTCTAGTTTGATTAAGAGTCCCATTAGAAGATTTAAGAGATGACCCTTTTTCATAATCAAGTTGAATGGGGCTTCTTTCTAAAATTGTAAATCACCTTAGTTTTAGTTTCTGCCTGATTGTAAGTTTTACTGAGTTTTTCATATTTTTGTCTATTTTTTAAAATTGACATGCCAAATATAAGCATTTTTTATTTTTATGAAAAATATATCTAATTTATTTTTTAGGGAGAAGCTGAGGGATGTGCTTTGTGAAGGCGGTGGTTAATTTAGTGATAAGGTAATTGGGGGAGTTGGCAAACCTCTTATGGTGAGCCAGGTTCAAGAGGGTTACTGTTGATAATTCCAACACGTTTTTAAATAACCTGCATCAGCCAAACAACTTTATTTTTGGTAAATGTCTTCTGATAGCTGAGATTTAAGAGATAGTAAGCACGTGTTTACCTCAACAGTTTGACCAATGTGGGTTTTCTTCAGCTGAATCCTGTTGTATTCGAAGAATATTATACCACCCAAATGTTGTGGTGACCAAAGAAGATAACTAAAATTCACCACTGAAAAATTTAGTACTTAAAATCTAACTATGATATGGTTGTGACTAAAGGGTAAGGATTACTGTGAGGTGTATTGAAGCCTTCTGATGGGTAATAATTTTATTGATTGAGGTATTTTGTATAACCTGCTGGCCAACTATACTTTAAAAACCCATTGAGCCTTGGTGATGGCTTCTCGTTATAAGCAGGGTAGGTTGTCCTTAGGTGACCTCGCCCTGGTAACGCCAGTGAGGGAGTCTTCATGTTTTGTGGCATGAGGGTACCAGGGCCACGGCTAAACGCTTCTGGAGCCCCACAGAGAGTTGAGCCAACCATTCTTTATGGGTTTGGTTTTGTTGAATTTAAGTTGGGGCTGGAGCAGTTATCGCTCACCGATGTGTGTTGGGCATTGTATAGCTTATCCATGCACGCCAACAGGTTTTTATAGCAACCACTGCTAAAACTATTTGAAATTGCTTTCAGGATATTGAGAGCCAAATTTCAGTTTTTGTAAAGTTATAGGGTTTGCTGGTGAGATGTTTGGATATGCCCTGATTTGGTGTCTAGATAACACCATGGCAGTGAATGGCCCCAGAAGATGGTGGTTTAAAAAACTTTGTAAATACCATAACATTGTGAGGTAAGCAATTTGTCAAATTCCCTGCCTGAGGCATGTTTGCGCTTGAAGGCAAAACTTTCTTTATTTTATATTGTCATTTTTTTGAATGAAACTACAAGCTGAGTTACTGCAGTTACCCAGTATGTTACTAACTATTGTTTTATTTTCTTCATGCTCTTAGGTGAGCATATATGGCAGCCTATAAGTGAAGGATGTACGAATAACCCACTGTTTTGCGAGATTGTCCAATAGACCTGTAGCCATTACTTGATACCTGAGCTGATTAGCTATATAGGCAGGAACCTTGCACGTAACAAAGGATTTTAAGTTTTGGTGAAACTTGAAACTGGCCTGGCGGTGGTGATATAACTAAAGCATTGGGTACTAAATATAAATAATAGCTGGTTGCCAAGATGATTGGAAGCTAACAAGGGAATGGTAGGGAGGTAACTACTGTGTTTTAATTATGTAAAGCAAAATATGAAGTTTTGAGTATTGAACCCCCCATAAATCTGGTAGAGGTATGATAAAACTCTGCTTAATATAACCGATTGTTTTAGGTGAATAATAAAGTTAATATACCAGCAATGAGTTTAACCTTTTTGATAAATAAAAATTATGTGATTAAAATGTGAAGTTGGCTATTGTAATATCATTCTTTAAGAATGCTCTCATGATTTGAGTACCACTCAATTTATGGCTTAGGCATGAAGTTTGGTAAATACCAAATAATTTACCAACTTCATAACAGTTGCGTATTATGAGTGGGTTTTAATTTAAAGTAAGTAACCTCAGTTAACCTGTTAAGCTAGTTTTACTATTTAATTTTCCTATTATTCATTTTAAGATTATTTGAACAAAAGGCACCACTGTTACGTACCCACAGACTTGCTGTATTGGGAAAATATTATAAAGTGAAAGGTTAGCATACTAACAGTTGATTGGTATAAAAGTGTATTCGATTATTGGCAAACTAAATAAAAACCCCAATTGATAAAGGTATAAGCACCATATTTTATAGATTGAATGGTGAATATGCAGAGCTGAGATTTGAGTCGCCCAGAGGCTAGAAAGCCTGCTAAAGGAAAGATAGTATTATTAGTGTTCAAGGTTTTTCATATGTCTATATTAAAATTGATGATGCAAATATAGTGCTTTCTTTTTAAATATGCAGCCTTGATTATAACTTAGGGCTTACTTTATTTGGAGGGGTGAGAGGATGCCAAGGCTGCACCACGCTTGAGTACCATGTTGGGCGCTATATTCTTGGTACCGCCAGCTAATTTCATATTTTCCCTCATTATGATGTTGCGTTTGAGGGAAGTAGGCCATTGTTAACGCCAGTACCATTGATTTTGCATTGAGATTGGTTAGCTCCCATTGCTGGTCCTCCACTTGTTTTGGTAGCAGCCCTGAGTGAAATGTTAACAGAATTTTCTTGCCTTGGCTCTTTGGTTTCACTGGTTTTCCATTAGCCTTTGGGATTTGATGATTTGAGCGAGCCTTAGCACTGTGATGGCATTTTTGTAATGTGGCTGTTGTTGATTAAATTGAGGCCAGAATATATTAGTAGTACTAGGTAAGATTACCTGGTGATTGAGTGGTAGAGATTAGTTTTTGAATTTGAAGTATTTGGTAGAGATATGAAGGTAGCTGTTTTTTGAGCTAAGATGTGATGTAGCTTGATGGGAACTATAGCGACCTACCAAAGCCATATTAGTTTTTCGGTAAACTTTGCGGCCAAGCCCCTTCTCCCTTGCCCCGTTGCCATGCATAGAGAACAGCCAAATTGCCCGCAAATACGCAGTATTGGCGGTGTGCCTTATAACCGATGCGACAGGGAAGGTATTGTGCCATAGGTAATAACCCTTGCTCTGGCTCATTTGATTGATGATGCGGTATGGCGCCTCCCGCCAAAGAGTACCGCCAGGATTGCACGTTGATACAATGATTTCGCGGGTGTGAGGCTACAACTGCCACTGACATGCAATGAGATTTTGTGATTGAGGCTTCCACTATTATTAAGCCATATCTTGCTCTTCAAGTAAGATAGGTTGTAGAAATACTTCTATAACTTTTTATTCGCTGATAGGGGTAAAGGTTACTCAGGTTGAAATTACAGTGAGATAGAAATAACTTCCCCGGTTGTTGGTTTTGAGGCCAAAGGTTTGCCTTAACATATTTGTTTCGCGAGACTAGGATTTACAGCCATGTTAACTACTTTTTTGGGATTGAGGGTTTTGTGCCTTGTTTATCTTGTTGGGGTTGGTAGAGTGCTGGGTATTACGGATACCCTTCTAGGTTAATTTTTGTGAGGGGTAGTTTTTTTAAGGGTAGCTTCTTTCTAACTGAGCATTATAATTTGGTAGTAGTTTAACACAAGTTTGGTGTAGAATTTAGTTTGAAATTACTTTTATTTACCAAAGCCCGATAATGACAGATATGCCCGTAACTTTGGTTTGCCAACTATGGTGGTGTTTTGGCAGGTATAGAAATACTTTACTAATTGGATAGCAAAACTCTTCCCTTTTTTTAAAAGCCATAATAGTTCTCTTTGGTTTAAATAGTTTGGTATGGCTTATTGGTTACCATATAAACTGCTTGTGATTTTGTTAAACAGGATGTTCGCAGTTGCCCCAGAGAATAGCGCCCACCCGCCCCTTATATTGTGAGGGAATGGAAACCACCCTGCCAGAAAATTGCCAAGTTGTGCGCTCCAGTAACAAAGTATCAGGCGCCATAAGGGGTTATTAAATTACGCTGGTAATTTGAGTAAGGGGTTAGGTAACCCTTAGCCTGATATTACAGTAAGCTGGCAGGTTGTAATAACTGTCCAGTAAGTGGTTTTTGTTGGTAATTACTGATTATGCTGATTGCCAGTTTGATTTGACTATATATGTAGGTACTTTAACTATTTATTCAAAGCATCACCAGCCATATGAAGGTTGTGGCGTGATAACCCGTGCTATAGTGGGGTGTTTGTGAGAGCGTGCTCTGCAATAACTGCACGCTGGTAGTGTCACAGAGTGCTGAGGCTCAGAGTATGTGGATGGGTGTATGATAGGTATAGCATGGGTTCTACTGGCTAAGCCAAGCTGAAGCACTGTGTGTGTGGCAGCCAACCTGAGGGATATTTTGATTTGTAACTGGTAACCAACACTTTGAGGTAGAGCTTGGCATCCTAACTTTCAGTTGTTAATTCTTTTGCGTGTGCTATTGTTAGTGTGATGGATATATTATGATGATTTGAGCAAAGCAACGCTTGGACACAAAAAGATGTGTATAGAAACTGAAAAGAAATTACCAGATACATTGGGATTGACAGCCCGTAAAGCTAAGGATGCTTGGTATTTTTAGAATAACAAGTGAATGTGGATAAACCAAGATTTTCCTGTTTGTAGCTTGGCTATCTTGCCCTGTTTTTGCTTACCTGAGATGAGGTAGCCCATTTTTGTATGAATTGGGAGTGGCCAGATTATTCGGGCAGCTGGTTATAAAGGTTTGTAGGCTATTTTGGTTTGAGGGCAACTGGCAGCAGCACGAGATTGAGTTCCTGGTACTTGATTGGTGGCCTCAATTGCAAGTTTCTTGGGTTGTTCCCGTTGGTTTTGTTGCTTCATTTACCCAGCAGCAAGGTATATGCTGGATATAACGTGTTTAACTCGGTAGATTGCCCTGTTGATGATGGGGGTTTTGTTGTTGCCCCCAAACCAACCCTGTTTTTTTGGAAGTTTTGGTTTTGGGGGAGTTTGTAATTTAGCATTGGCAAAATTGGTGGCAGCTTTCAGGCATACACAGCAATTACTTTTTTTTTAGTACTTTTTTGTATAGGGGCAAAACCAGCAGTACCAAATTTTTAATTATAAGTTGTTAACAAGCCTGGTTGCAAACGGGTTGAAAGTAAACTGGTTTCATTCTTTTTAACGTCTATATTAAAATTGTTAATAAAAAATAAAGTTTATTTCTTTTTCTCTATGCAAATATAGAATAATATATTTTATGCAAAAATATTTCCTATATTTTTCTGTTTATTAGGATTAATAATAGGAAGTGAATTCAGGATAGTTAATTTATTAGATTTATTGAAGTAACCTAATATTAACCATATTTCTTAATAGGGTTATACTGTGATGTATTTGGGGTATGCTGTAGAGATGTTTACATTTGAGCCCTGCTTTCAACAATTGTGCCTGGCTTTGATTAAATTGGCCAGGTTACGCAGGAGGAACAAGTTTACTTCAGCCTGTTATGAATTTCAGCCTGCCAGATTTGATTTTGGAGCCGTTTATTTAGCCAACCGGTACGCCAACCATTGGCTGCACCTCTTGCGGTTTGGTCGGAAACTGCCTGAAGGCCAATGTGGCTGTTAGAACTAAGCGAAAAGAAGGAGCAGTAATGCCACAAGGGGCATTGTATAACTAAGTAAAAGTGGCATTATTATGGCGGTGTAAAAACCTTAGTTATTTTTGGTTTGAGTTATTCTGTGGTTTGAATTTGTGAATGTTGCAGGTATTTGCGTTCTCTATTTTTCGATAAGGTACTTTTCCCTGTGATATAACTATTTGCCCAAAGCAAGTCAAAGTTTTTGTTTGTATTAGCCAAAATTAATATTGGAGGGATTACAGGGAGACCAGCCCCATGGTGTTATTCTTCGATTTTAGTATTGATGCCCCACATGCCCCTATGTTAAAATTTTAGAAGTGTTGGTCCCTGGGTGAATTTGAGTTTTGCTGGAATATTGTATGGTAGCTAGTAACTTCTGAGAATTAGTATGCCTTCATTCATCTTCATTCTGAATAGCCAGCCAGAGGCATACCCGGCATTTGGTGGCCACTTGGCATATTTACTTGGTTGAGGGGTATTGTTCATGTAATTGGTATATTATAGTGTGGTATTTAGCCACCCAACCTGAAGGAGTTTTTTGGTTAGTACCAGACATGCCAGCCCCATTTTTTAACAACCCAGTTGAGTTGGTGATTAACTAGACCCAGCAATGAAAACTTTTGATAGCCACACATTTTACCAACATAATAAATTTTCTTTATGCAAATATACTAAAATTATTTTATATAAAATACTCTTTTAATAAATACGGAGGTAAGTGTTAGCGGTTCTTGATTTCTTCCATCTTTTCCTTTATGGAGTCTGGGAATATAGCATCGTTTACCCATCTTAGGAAGAATTTAGAAGGCTTCTTTTCGGGACTTAGAAGCAATTGTCTCAGTTAATAGAAGCGCCCGGATCGCACTATAACAGGAAGTTTAGTGAATTGAAATGCGTTTTTTTTATAAACAAATTGTGCCAATGGTTCTCTTACTATGAGATGAGGATAACTTTTTTGATGGTATTAAGGATAATAAAATAAAGATGATAAATAGATTGGTATAGCTACTGGATACAACGTTGATATAAGAGAATGAATTTGGATGTGCTGTGCTATTCTTTCCTTTTATTAAAAACTAAGCAGAAGTGAAATAGAAAATGCCAGTGAGGATAAATAACAGCCCAGATTTGTGAACCTTGTTTGTAACCAGCCCCTCTGCACCACAAAGAATGCCCAGGTGATTAAATTGCCAGTTTGGAGAGCCTGCGGGTACCAGGTGTACCAGCGAGGCAGTAGCGGCAGATAGCTTGCTATTGCTGAGTTGCCAAGTTGCCTTGTTTTATTGGTAGGTTAACCCTTAGATGGGGCCGATATGTCTTCAGCATTTTGGGCTGAATTACTTGGTATAGCTTCAAAACTACTGATAAGGGGTAACATGGTGTGGTGATTAAGTTTTGGTTTGTATAACTCTTATTTATTTGACAATTTAGAAAATAAAAGCTGAGGCATTTTATGCTTGTTAACCTGTATTATTAACGAATAACTCAAAGCTTGATGGTAAAAGTGACTCTTGGTTTTGCTTGTGGCTGCCACGCCGCTGCGCGCAGCGCCCCTTGCCCCGCGCCCGGAAGAGCGGTTTTTCTTTTGCCCTTCGCCCGCACGCAGTTTTTTACCGGTACCAGCTGAAGCAAGTTTGCTTTAACCTCGCGGTATTTTTTTTGCCAATAGTACCTAACCATTGATGAGGGGATAGCCATTTGGTAGCTGTTCTTTCTTCATTTTCCTTGCACACCTTTTTGGCGGAAACTGCCACCCTAGCTTTACTCATTTCCTGGTTTTAACAATTTGCTTGTTTGTTAATTTAGCTGGGATGAGCGGCAGCTTAGCTTTTGCTTTTGTTGAAGCTTGTTTGCCAGTTGATGACCCACCGCCATGTTTGAATGCCTTTGTGTACCCAGGGAATTTAAACATTTACTAGGGTAAGCGCTAAAAGCTGCCTGGCGAGGTTGGTACTAGTTGTTTGACTCTTGCCCCCTGTTTTATAATTTTGACCATATTGGGTGAATGGTGAATTTATTTAACAATAGCCATAGTTACTAATTTGGGTTGGGTTGCCAATTTAAGTTTCATTCATTGTTTTAAAAGCTTCTTGAGTTGAAGTATGCCCTGCTTACTGAGAGATAAGTGTAAAGTTTGTTAAAAGGATTTGCCACGTTGGCTCTATAAAAATTAAATTGGGCAGCAGCAAAATTCATGAAGTGTTATTGAAACCTTACCAGGTGATATGAAAACTTCCTGAATGATAATTAATCTTGAAAATGGCGTTGAGTATTGTGCCTTAATGTGCGCTAAAATAACCGCCTTTTGTGAAGCAAGGTGGCAGCTCTTAATTGCAGGTTTGATTGTGTCTTCGCTAATAACGTGACTTTACCCCGCATTTGGGTGCGTCGACGTTTGTAGATGACCCACAGGTTTACCCTGATGGCATTTACTATGTCATTGACCCTATATTGGTGGCAGAGTTGCTACTAATTGGGTTTTGGTACTATACTCCCTAGTAGCGCTCAGTATAGTATTTTGTGTGTGCCCAATGCAGAGTATTGAGTATTACTGAATTGTAATTTCTTACCATGGGTATAAAAATTAAAATAAACTAACCCCCAGGCAATGGCTGACGAACTGCGTAAGTGTGTGTAGGGTTGTTTATTATGATTAGAAACAGTTTGTGAATGTTTTTTTTTGGGATGTATGAGGTAGCCTTCTGTTTGAGCTTCTCGATTTTTGTCCTCCTGTTTTTGGAGGCAAAATAAGCTTCCTTCTTTGATTTTAGCGTAAGATTGCCAGGCGAAAGCAAGCCAAGTAGATAGTTTTGCCCAATGTAAACAAAAGCTGAAGTAACTATCTCAGTAAATTACTGTTGTCGACATAGCAAAGTTGTCAACACAGTTTTGTGATTGATTTGCAATGATGGCAATTGCTGCTGTTGGGGCGTTGTTGCTGGAATTTGTTTTAAAAGCAAGCTTTGCGTTTTGTGCACCTGTACCCCTTTTGTCCTGCACGAGTGTGGCTTTTGCTTGTTGCCATTTCTTTTTAATTTTTAAATGTTGTGTTTGCTAAATGGTTTTTAAAAGGTACTGCCAGGTATACCCAGTAATATTTTCCCATAATTTCTTGACTTTTTTTTGTCTTTGGCAAGCTGCCTTTAGCGGCAGTTTGAGGAGAGTTGCAGCTTGTTAACTGGGTTTTTTAGCTGCCAGCCTGCCAGCCGCCTGGGTGATTTAGGTACTGGCCCGGCACGAGCAAGTTGCCAGTCCATTTGACAGGAGTTGCTGATTTGGTGCCACCCTTGCCGGGGCCGCCGCCGCCGCCGCCGCCGCCGCCGCCCGGCCGCCGCGCCAGCCGCCGCCCGGCCCCCGCCCTGCCACCGCCCCGGCAGCGGTTAGGAAACGAAGGTACCTTCCGACGGAAGCATGATAGGGCGGGGATAGCTGCTGAAGCCCGATGCCCGTAACCAATGATGATTGCATCGGTGATTCCCTGTTGCAGAGAACTGCCCCAGTTGACCAACGCCATATATCATTTGTGTGTTTGAAGTTGGTTGTGATTTGTTTATATACTCTGTTATAAGTTTGCTGTGGTAGCATGGTTTGGTATATTCAGATTTTAACTAATTGAGGCAATTGAATTTGTTTTCCCTCTGAGTTGTGCCCAATTACTTGATTGGTGATTTGTTAACTGAGGCAAGTTACAGCCCACCAGTGAGGAACCTGCCAAAAGGCTCTACCCAAATGGGTTTTGCTTTGGTTGATGTCTTCTTGATTTTAAAAAAGCCTTCGTTGTTATTAACTATATTATTTAATTTTGGTTGCCAAGGAATATTCAGGCTTTTCCCAAATAACCCGGTATAGGATTTTGTATTTACTTTTATCATTGTTTTATAGTTATTGGATAGCCAAGTGGGTAAATTATATTTTATTTTATCATATTTGTATTATATAAGCATAGGCCTCTAAGTTTTAACAATGGGTAAAACCTTGAAATAATGAAACCAAAACCCCTTTAGGCAAATACCTAAAAAAATTTGAAGGTGATTGTTATTTGGGATACTTGTTGGAGTGTTTCATAGGGATAGTATTTTGTATTGGGATGTTATGTTGCCATAGATATAAAAAATAATGAAACAATGGAGGATAACTGCAGGAATAACAGGTGAATGGCCATTTTAAATTCTTTGTTGTAAGCCCAGGATAGCAAGATTGATTTGTAATCTCTTTTGCCCTTGGGAGATACGCCGTTAATATGATAGTTGATTGAGTATGCCCCAAACTGTTTGCCCCAGGCAAAGAGCTGGTGCATTTGATAAGCCTTCGTGGTGTTTCTCTTTTTTCATGGGCATTATCATCAATATTTTAAATATTCATTTTTTTCTTTTTGAAATTAGAGAATAAATAATTTTAATCTTGTCTTATTTCTCTGTTGTTTTTATAAAAAGCCTTGATAAGGTTTTTGCTCGGTTACAGCAGTGGATTTGGGTTTTGCTGGCCATTTCCCCCTACCCAAAGCCAAAGTGTGTTATAAATGGGTACCCTTAATTTTTAATTGCTGAATTATATTTGTTAGTAGTTTATTTCTTGCGTGCTAACAACCAGAAACCAAATAACAAGCAAATTTTTTGTAAACGATATTACCCCTCTTTGGAATATGAGAAAGCCATGTTTAAAGCACAATGGAAAAACAAAGGCCTTTTCTACTCTTTTTTTCCCATATCATCAATATTTTTAAATATTCATTTATTTTTTTTGCAAATACTAAAGAATAAATAATTTAATCTTATCTTATTTCTCTATTTATTTTTATAAAATCCGAGGTTTTAACTTGGTTGGCAGTGAGTTTAGGTTTTATATGTGTGTTATGTGTGTTATAAAACGGTGTTTGTTGCCTGAATTTAGTTTAACTCTTATTGAGTAAACCAGTTTTTTTGATTTATAGTTTGTACTCAACTCCGGTATTGAAGACTAAACCAGAATTTTTTTGCTTCAAAATTTCTTAATTGATTTTTTGGCCATGAAACAGACCGCCAAAAAGCAAAGGAACATAACGCCACTGCCCAGTTTTAAATACTTTCATATCCCAGGAGGTACTGCAAAGTTGTGCTACTAAGAGTAGAATTGTAGCCCATATATGCCCTCCATTACACTCACCAGAAACTACTTTTTACTTATATGTTTCTCTGTATAGAGTTTAGCTTTGGGGAGTGGCGATTTCAGACCAGACAACTTGCTTTCCTTTTTCTTTTTAGCCGATTTCTAAGCATCCCCCATATAGCCTGGAAATTACCAGCAAGGGCAGCCTAATTTGAAAAATAGAGAGTGTGTTTCAAAAGAAGCCCGAATAAAGCAAAATTTGAGCCCATTCAGTTTAGATACATGTGAGATAAACTTAAAAATTTATAACTTTCATGATTTAACTTGATAGTTGAAGGAATAATGATTGGTACACAGTTATAGCATGAAATTAGCCGCTTCAACCATAGCTTCTGTGCTGCTTGGGTTTGTGATTGGGTATATTGGGGTGGCATAGCTGCCTATTTGTATGATTTAATATACCTCTATGAATGCGTTGGCCAAAAGGCCAATTATAACCATTACCATTTGAGGGTATGTAAAACTTTGACTCTTTTTTAGGGTATTTTTGCTTAATAACTGTGGCACTTCTTCCCATAAGGATAAGCCATGCAATAACTATAGTAGCCCCAGGAGGCTTTATGGACAACTGAAAGGCTCACTTGACCCCCCTGGCAGCCGTTTGAAGCCAACCTGCTCTCTTTTGTGCTGGTAAAATAAAGAAAGACCAAGTGACCACCATTTGGCCAACCCAGCACACGCCCTTGGGTGCATTGCCTGGTGCGCAAGCAAGGTTGTGATGCCAGATATGTAACGTAAACTTATTGAAGAGAAATGCAGGAATGTAATTTGGTGGGCATTATAAAATATAATGGTGAACAATAACTGGTAACCAACCGAATAACCATGCAGCCTTTTGTGGTTTTTGTCAATAGCGTTGCCGCGAGACTCAATTGCTGCGAGACTGAGCCCTGTACCGAGTTGCGGTGATTTTTGCCAGTGACTCCCAGGTAAAATATATGTATGAGTATGCGCATAGCGCCATGGGTTAACAATAGAGGTAAACAAACTTTGTTTTGCATGTAACTGCAAACTTACGCCAGTTTTAGCATCACCAGTACACGCCACTTTAAGCCACTTGAATAACAAAGGAGCCCACTACTGGTGATTGCACGTTAGCCCTTATTGTAGGCTTTGTGAGCCAGGGGTTTGTGATGGCGAGGAAGGTAGAAATTGCCTTTGAAACTACTGAGAAAGTCACCCTGAGGCGTGGGTGCCCTGTAGAGTGTGCAGGAGGCTTTGTCTAACTCTGCTTGCCAGAGAAACATTTGGAAATTTTTGTATATGCAAACCTTATTAACTAGGTAGATGTTTGGAAAACAACCCTCGCCAATTGCTGCGTGGCAGCAGATGCCTGCGCCAAGGCATGCGTAATGCTGGGTGAAGCCAAAGTGGTGGGTACCGTTGTTTTGAGATAATAGACTAACCTAACTTAGGAATTGTAGCTTATTTACATTTGATAAAAGCTTCCAGCAATCGGTGATCCCAACTTTTATTATAGAGTTATAATATGTGGTGTATTTGTATTTTTATATATTATTAGTAGTGGTGGCCAACTTCTTCTAGAAATGCTGTACTAACTGCAGAATTTTTGGTACCAGCAAGGAGTGAGCCTGAGTGGGTTGCCAAGGGATGCGTCTTTGCAGACCTATGTGACATTGGTAGTAGCTTTACTTCTGTTGCCGACGAGCTTAAAGGAGATTAGACTCCCGCCCCGCCAAATGCTAAGTTGGCCACCAGAGAGCAGTAGAAACTGCATCCCGTACCGGAAATGCGTTGCGGCAAACCAATAATTGTTTTCAGCAACTAAGTTATATAATGGTATTTTCGTTTTCACTTACTGACAAGGTAGTAGCTTTAGAAAGTCCCTTTTGCATGACTAGTCCCGTAGTAGAATTAACCTAAGCCCAATAACTGAATGACAAGCTTGGGCATTTGTTTGAAACTAAGGGATTGACCAAATGGTAAAACTACCATTGACTATTCAATGGTGATAATTGCTCCAGCAATCTAAACTATTATTGTGAAAGTATATAACTTTAACTAAGTTTTTGTTTATAACTTGGAGGCTCGAACAAACACCGCTAACTGCAGGGTATGCCAGCAGAGGCAGCCAGAGCGAGCGCCGCCACCATTTGATTTTGGTACCCGCAGCTTCGCCATTTTCTTTGGGTTACCAAACGCTAATAACCAATTTGATTACTTTGCCATGTTTGTAGGTGAGAGAAGCGGCATATATTGATTTGGCGCCATATGTGCGCGTTTGTGGTGAGCACCCTAATGCTGTAACTGGTACTGGTAACACCACTTGAGGTGAGTGGCATCGATAGATTACTGCGCACGCCTGCCCCAAGCCAAGTTAGTTATGTTTTTTTAGCCTTGCCTGAAGCCAGCACTAACCAGTTTGTTTTTTGTTTTAGTAGTAGGCTTAGTTGAAACCCTTTTGCTTCTTCCCTGGATTTTTTAACGGAAGGATTTTCTCCCCTGGTAAAAGCTGTCTTGTTGCTTAATTGCTATAAGCATTTGGAGCATATTCTCTTATTTTGAGATATGAAGTTATTTTGCCACTTGTGTGCAATGTACTGGCAAGGTTTAAAACTAAGCGTAAACAGATGCCGCACACTTGGGTAGATTCCAGCGGGCACGCCAGCCTGATAAGCGCAGTTGAGTTATAAGCAGAGGTATGATAAAAGCTGCCCCTGGGTTTGCTAATACCCCGGCCTCCAGCATTGTAGCTATGCTGCCCCATGAGGAGAGGAATTTCTTGCCCAACACTTTGGCAGCCAGCCCCAAGTAACCACTACATCTTTGAGCACCTTGTGGCAGCGAGGCCTTTAGAAATATGACTTAGCAGCTACCAGTAGCCTTGTATTACTAGAGCCTGTAACAAGTATTTAGCAGCTTCTTTGGGTTTTTCGCCTTATTCGCCATAACAAGGCAGAGGGAATGGTTGATTTGCCCCCATTTGGTGTGGCTTGATGAGGTAGGTGGGGTTTGGTGGCAGATGTGGGATTGTTGGGACACCCTAACCCCTAAGTTTGAAACGTTAGCTCATTCTTCTTTTTTGAGGGTGTTTATTAGAGATTGGTTTTGGCTTCACTGCAGCAGGCTTACCCCAACAGGTAACCATTGAGAGAGTTAACAGTATTACCTTGTGTTTTGTTGTTAACTGGGTAGCTAAACTTTTTGAGGGATTAACCGGCCGCAGCTGGGTAACCGCCACCAACCAGCCCTTCCTTTTCCTTGATGAGCATTTTTAAAGGTACCGCAGAGGCTGCATGCCATAGATTTTGTGCCAATTACCACCATGATTTGAGGGGTTGAAACTATTATATAAAACCTGCTTTTGGTTGACTTGTGGTTTTGTTGATGTATAATAACTAAATGAAACATTGGAGCTCCACCTGCCCAGAAGTTTTTGCGGGGCCTTTAACCCCCTACTCCTGTTTGCATGGGATAATGATTGTGTAGTAAAGAACAATGCACTACTCACCCCAGATTGTTACATTCATTCTTAATAAGGAAGCCTTGTAACCCTTAGCCTTTATGTGTGTAGAGATGGTTGGGTTTTTCCCTCTTCTTACATGATAACCTTAACCCCAACAGTAAAAAAGCCAAGTAAAGGGTTTTGGCCAGACACCAACATTTTGCCAATATATGATTTTGATAGCACTATGCTTAAAGCCGTTGATTGGATATGGCTACTATTGTGTAATTTGTTGTTTTGCTGCCCATGAGCAAGCTAACAAAATAATGCGGGGCAGGTTTAAAACCTACTACAATTTGGCATTATTGGCTTAAAAGCCAGAAGCTATTGAGATTTGTGATTGTTCAAGCCATGGTTGTGTTGAAGCCTGGAAAGTATTATTAATCTACCCCCCACGCCCTTGCTAAAGTGGTGGTGATTTTGTTCCTCATATTAAATGACAGAATAAATAGTGGGTATTTGATTGCGAAGCAATTATAGAGATGATCTTGAAGCGGAAGAGCCCTGTTGGTTACCCCGGTTACCATTTGAGCCAATGACTTTAAGTACAAGTTTGTGGTAAGAAGATTGTGATACCATTGAGTACGTGGTAGAAAAATGTTATTTGCTCCCTGGTAAAAGTTCTCGATTGCACTTAAAATAAGCAGTAAACCGCCAAGCTGCCAGTTGCGAAGTAATGCCTGCAGGTAAACTATTGCACGTTGAGGACCTAACTTTGCCGTAACCCCAAACGAGGATATGTTGTATGTGATATACTGTAGCAGGTAGCCAAGTAAGCTCTTAACCAAAAGCCAAAAGGTGGGGCCACCCACCTGCCTCAGCAAACTAAAGTGTTTTTACTTTAAAGGGGGCTAACACGCTCAATCTCTTAACTACTGATTGTGTCTTTAAATGGTTTTATAAATTGACGTAGAAATGAAGTGCTGAAAGTGTATTGATAACAAGTTACTGAATTTCTCATGACAAAAGCTCTGCAGACAATTTGGTAGCAACCTAATGGTTATGTATAACAGAAGGTGATTGAAGCTGTCCCCTTTTGTATTTGAAGATGTGTGCAACTGGGCGGCCAAAACCCCTCAATTCCCACCGCCAAGTTTTTCCAACTTTGGACAAGCATATTCGGGGAGGCCAGGTGCCGTGGAGGCCGCTAAAGCCCATTTGCGGGTACTTCTTCGTTTATAAGTGACAAGCGAATGGTACTTGCGGTTGCCCATTACCCGCGCCACTGCTGGTTGGCCTGCCAGATTTGTTGTGGCAGGCTGATTGAAAATTTGCCTTGAAGATATGGTATCACACCTGGTTGGAATTTTTTTGGTACAGGTATGTAACTAAGTAATTATATATGTGATTTGCCAATTGAATGTAGTGATTATAGCGCATAACCAGCATTTTAAATATAATTTGCTTTTAACTTTTTGCGTGATTTCTTCTTTAGATATATTTTTTATCTTAATGGTGGGCAGCCAAACCAGCCCAACTGGTGAATGGCCATTGAATGAAATATAAAGCCCCACCAGTTTGGCTGCTGTGAAGATGTGTAGCAGAGATTTGAAAAGCCAAATATTGCTCAACTCGGATTTTGCCATAGTAGATTTAAGTTTTTTCAAATTTGTGAAAACTTTGGTGTAAAATATTTTCGCCGTCAACTAATAATATTAATTTTTTTATTTTTCATATTTATTTTTATATTTAATATAATAATCTGATATTGAATTGATGCTTCAAACCAGGATTTGCGCCTTGATATACTAGTAAATCCCACTAAACAAACAGGTATGGTACTTTGAGACCCTCTGTACGATGCATTACAACACTTTTTGGTTTGTTTAACCTTACAAACTTGAGAGCTATGTTGGCCTTTTTTGTTGTATAACTAAAAGGTTACAAACTGAATTATTGCAGTAGGTACCCATGCCCTTGCTATATGAGGGTAAAATTTTGAGATTGGGTATATAAAAGGCTAAAAAGTAACTAGCCTATTGGCAACCAAGCCCATTTTTGTGAAGTAACTATAACTGTTTGAGATAGCCCCAACCTTACTTAGCCCGTGCCTGTTTGGAGTGAGGGGTTGTTTTGAGTGATGCTGTTTGACTTTCATGCGCCCGCCCATTACAGCCGGTACTTCGGGCCTGAATATATGAGATGGCAGGCGCTGGACGCCCTGGGATATTGCCATAGTATTTTACATTCCCTGATATTACCAGGCATGGTGTGGTGGGAAATTTGGGCAAACTGCTGCCACCCAGTGCCCAGATGCCTGCAGAGGGTGTGTGTCTGCCAACTCTTATTGAAAGCTAGTGATACAAGTGAGCTCACCAGACCTTGCAAGTTATGGCACAAGCCAATTACGGTTTGGCTTATGAAAACTTGGGTGACTATTGAGATTTCGCAAAACCCTGGTGCGCAGGGTGACTCTACTGGTGGCTTCCCTCTGCCAGCACGCCCAACACTGCCCTTGACCGCCGGCCACGCCCACAGACCTAGGAATGGTTTTTGCATGTTACTCCTTATTTCAGGGAATAGATTTTGTTTCAGTACCTCAGTTGACTTTTGGTGCCAGCTAATGAGGGTGTTTGGCTGCAGGCTTCGTAGAGTGTTTTGCGGCGAGTTCGCTCAGTGCGCCAGGCTTTGAGATTTTCTTACTGCGTCTTTTGCTTTGGTTATGTCAGCATTAGTGGTTTTGAATTATGATGCTTCTAACAGTGTCTTTCTCGAAGCATGGCACTTCTTCAAACGAACCAGTGGAGTTTGGGATTGAAGTATAGCAGGGCATTTTACATGATTTGGCCAGGTGAGGAGGCGCTGAGCTTGTAATGTAGGTATTGAGGTAGCTGGTAGCAAAACTTTGCCCCCATGTTTGTGGTAGCTTAGAGCACTCCCTGAATGATAGAGCAAAACATGTTGATTTGAGCCAATGTAGAAACAAGTGCTCATCGCAGTTGTTTGTATTGTCTTTAAACGCAGTCAAAGCGGTTCGCAATTTGGTTGGCTGCAGCTTCTGAGATATACTGGTTTGTGCCAGAATGAGCCCACTCGCTTCCGATGAGGAGGTATTTGTAAAAGCTAGCACACAGCTTCGCATATGCAGCCCTGCAACCAACACCAGCGCCCCTGCTGTTGCCTTGGCCAGCGGTAGTAGCTTCTGTAGGCCAATGATCCAGCTAAGAGTATGCCAAGTTACGTGTGAGGATTGGTGAGGCTGCTGAAAATGAAATTCGCTAGAGAGCTGCTTTAACTTCTGCGGCCTTATTGACAACGGTGTCACGCCCGTGGCAGTGGGGTTGCAACTCTTGCGGGAATTTCTTCGTTGATTTAGCTCTTGAATTACCAGGATTTGTTGCGCTAACCATATACCTGAGCCCTAATTCAGTTGTTGGTAGCGCAGAAAGCAGAAGTTGCCATGACCAGCTAAAGGGTTTAGCGAGGATCCAGCGGCTACGTTTTGGCCATGAGGAGCTACTTAGCAACCGAATAGTGGTGCAAAGCTTAAAGTGGGTAGGTAGCCTTTGTGACATGTGCGCCCAGTTAGCACTACTTCTTATTTGCTATCGCACTATGTCATTTTAGCTATTTGACGACTTTAAAATTAGACTTACCAGATTTACTTTCAGCAATGTGATGACTTTCCAAAGAGCTAAAGAAGGTGATGGCCAGAGCAGGCTTATTTTGTCAACGCGAGTGAAAGCCCTTGTTGACTAAACTCGTAGTATGCCGTTGGCTTGTACCTTTGCACGCTTGGGTTGCTCACGCCATGTATTGAATTTGTGCTGACGAGGCTGCCAGTTTGCCACACCCACTTAGTCGTCCCACTTCACGTCAGTTTGGTGCAAGATACGTGAAGTAAGCCTTAATTCCATCCTGGGTTTGGTTTGAGGCTTGAAACTGCCTGCCCAGGTGGTAGCAACACTGATGTTGCTATCAAAACCTGTTATGGTTTGAGCGAGGCGAGTAAGTGGTGCCTGGTTTGGCAAATTCGGCAGGTAACACCCGATGCCAGCCAACTGCCCAGTGGACCCTGTCATATATACTTCCAGCTCACGCCAGGGTGAGATTTGTGATGCTGGTGGCTGGTGAGGGCTAAAATCCGCGCACTTTGTGCCCGTGTCTTATTCAACTGCGCTTTCTGCCCGCGCTTAGAAATTGAAGTGACGGCGGCCAGATGCTCGTACCAACTTGGTGACGGGTTTGTGGCGGGATTGCCCAGCCGCCTCGCTTGGGTTTTTGATGCAATTTCAGCGGATGGGCGAGTTATAGGATGTAAAAACTAGGAGATATGCTTCAAATTGCTGAGCCTTCGGGTAGTGAATAATTTTGACCTTCAATTGCCGGTACTCACGAGATGGTCTCGCCCCAGGAGATTTGCATTTGGATATAACTGAAAGCTAAACTAACCATTTGTAACGGATTACAAACTTGTTTGCCACTACCCAGCACTTTGTGAAATTTGGTGGCTTGACACCCCCTCGTGTCTCGTACTTTTGCCATAGTGATTGGTTTTGGTATTGATTTGGTAAAAAGCTATTTGCGTCCCTCAACTAATAACGTGGTAAGAGCGTTTTAAAAGTTGTTTGAGGCAGGAGATGGTTTTGGCCGTTTGAGTGGTGCCCCAGCTTGCGCCTTGCAAAGCCCTTGGGTAACTATTCAACTAACAGCCTTAATTGTTGGGTTTTGCGTGCCCAGTAATTTCCTGGCACATTTGCTGCTGCTTTGCGAGAAGCTACACTGTTTGTGTTGGGATAGCCAAAACTGGTTTGGTTTGGTTTGCTGCCAGGAGATAAAATAGTAACTCGGTTTTGTTGGGCATGGGTAGTACTGATTGAGAATTTCCCTCAAGCTGCTAGAGGTGAGATAGTATGGCACGTGAATAATTACTATTCCCCTAATAACTGTAAAAGTTGGTAATTGTTTATGGTTAATGGGTTGCTACACGCAGGTTGCATGTGGTCCAATAGCCATATTTTAGCAGTAATTCCCTGCTTGACACACGATTGTGAAACTTATTTGCAACTTTTTACTCTTTAAATAACACCGCCATGAGAAGGTATTTGTTGGGTTTGCTGCCGCTGAGATAGCGTGACTATGCCCTTAGCATTACGCATCTGTAATGTAAGCCAGGCATTGAGACAAAACTGCCCTTTTTGCTTAGCTAGAGCATAGCGCACATAGCCCCCTAGAAGTAACAATGAAGCTAGAGGAGATTCAATAAGGCTGAGGTAATGAATATTCGGCCAGTAGATAATTACTTTTTGGATGCCAACAACAAGTTTTGTGCCAAATTTAGCTTACTTTTGGTTTTTGAATTTTGGCCTCCATCAAGAAACCCTAATGGGTTTTAAAGTAGCCCTTTGACTAAATTACCAGCCCATTGACTTTGGTTAACCGAGGCAAAAGCCATTTTGATAAAGAGAGTTTACCAACTGGCTTGGAAATTAAGAGTAGTGCAGCCAGATGTCTTACTGCCAACTAACCAGTCGGTAATTGCAGAGTGCATGAAGTTGCCAATGTAACCGAACTAACCCGGTGATCTAAAGTGCAGTAATGAAGCCAGCCAGATTTGGCTATGCCATAAAGCAGAGTTTTGGCTTAGCAACCTCCGCCAGTATTGGCCATGAAAACTTCAGCCTAAAGTGGTAAGATTGGTTTGTGCGACAGGGATAGGCTGGTGCTGGCCATGTTGAGTAACGACACTTGCCAACTGACCAGATTGGCTCCCACTTTAAGTGACAAAGTGAGGCTTTTGATATGGAGCATACTATGGCACACTAGAAATTCCTTATGGTAAGGGCAGGGTGAAAACTTGACCTTAGGTTGCCAACTGGTGATTTGCTCGCAATTCGATAGAGTTTTGTATTACGTTGCATGGCCCTTAACTCAGTAGCCTCTCTTTCGCCTGTATGGTGGTAGATGGCTGAACCTGAATCTTTATATTGGTTTTTGCGAGCCAGGGCGTGCCAACTGCCCAAAATAGCCCAGATTTTGTGCTAAAGCAAAGATACTGGTAGGCGCACTCGCGTCCACAGCCCTCGCGCTGGGCATTTTAAAACCGCATACCCGTGGGCTGGGTAAAACCCGCACCCGCTGTTGTCTTTCATTGTGTTTGTTAAGCGTTGCCCACCCATATCAAATAGGCGTATGTGTTTTGCATATTTACCAGCATGTCTCGCCATATTACCTGAGAGAAAGCCAGAGTTGCGGCTCACTTATGGCCCTCTTCGGAATGAGAGGTAAACTACTACAGCATTGAGCTAACCAATGGCAGCTTCCTGTAGCTGTGTGGCTCGACTTTGCCCAGAAAGCCAGTATGCAGTGGTGTGTTTATATTGCTCCCTTTCTCATACATATAACTAAATATTGTGTCCTCTGGTTTTGGCTTAAGCTGATGAGTGGCACCACATGGCATCAAAGCTCTAAACGAGCAGTGGTACAGCACTTATGTACAGCTTCAATAGTAGTATGTGAGGCATAACCAAATAAGCTTTCCTGCCAGATAACTCTACCTGATTTGAGCTGAGGAGGCCCAGTAGCCACAAAGCATAAAAGCTCCCACTTGCGCGTGCCCGGGCCATATTTGGGGTAGCCTGCAAATAGTGCAGTAACAGATGTCGTACTAAAGATCTTGTTTTAGCAGGTACCAACAGCGTTGAGATTTGCCCAAAGTAGGCCCGCATGAGCACCACAGGCTGCCTGGTGTAGCCAACCAGACATTTGATTTGAATGGTTTTTGACAACTCGTAGTGCATTAATTATAAATGAAATTTAAAAGCAATTTTGTTTGACTAACTTTTAACACACATCCCTATGATCCCTGGATGATTTTTATCCATATGTCATAAGGCTCATATAGGGTATATGATGTTTGGTAGCAGCAATTGACTAAGTGAGAATTTGAGTAGAGTTAAAAGCATTAAGATAAGTTCTCAATAGATGAAATGACCATATTACTAATTACTATTACAAACTAAAATATAGCAATATGTATAGGTTGCTAGAGGCTTTGGTGTAATTTAATATTTGGAATTTGGATGCTTAGGAATTTGTTGAGCATTGGGGTTCTAGAGAGGATAACACCAAACATTCGCATGAATGAAAGCCTCCGTAGCAGCCCACGCCACTGCCAAAGAGCTTGCATCGAAGCCCTGCCAGGCTGCCTTATAGCATTCTCTAAGCCCAGCGCAATTAGAGAAACTGCCAGATATTGGCCTTTGGGCAGGAGCCCTGAGCTGCTTTGGCCGTTAGCCCACTAAGGTTGGCCAAAGTTTGCCTCAGCCAACGCAGTTTGTAGCTTAGTGTAATGCCAATTACCCAAAATGAAAACACTCACCCTGATATGCACTGTGCAGGGCCAGAAAAGTACAGCTGAGCTATCAAATTGTGGGTACCCAGCGTACTGTTGCACGGATTTGGCGAGACCGCCTAGCCTACTGTATTGTGAGGGTACCTGTTGATACGGCTTCTGCGTACACTCGCGTTTGCCAGGTAGCCATAGCCTAAGCTGGGCCCTGATTGTGGGTGGATAGATTGGATATAGCTTAGCTGCACAGTTTTTGCCAGCGCTTTGCCCAGCCTGGCTTGAAGCTCTATATACTTTCAGCTAAATCGTCACGCTATCGGTTTTATGTGTTTGGTAGTTGATTGTTGAAACTAGATAACATGCCATTACACTGAGGTGGCAGCTGACGGTGCGAGGGTACAATTGAAAGTGAGAGTACTTTCTTAACAAACAAAGGTAGCTAGCTGGCCCCAGGAGTGCCGCTACAACTAAAGGTATGGCTGAGCTTTCCCTGTTGGTGGCAGGGGTAGATGACACACGCCCAAAGGTATTTTTATGACTTGCTTAACCCCTGATTATATATCTGGTAAATATAACACCATTGATAAGCCATGAGGTCGTTTGTGGATATTTTTGCAAGCATAACGCTAAAAGCTAACTGAAAGACATATTGACAACTTTTCGGTTTGCCCTGGTCCAAAAACCAGTTTATGTCAACACTTGCTATATAATTCCGTTCTTACCAAATTTACCGGCGCCTTTTTAATTAAACCGGGTGATGAGTATAGCACGTTTTGTTTAGTAATTTAAAGGGAGCTAGGGCATTAAACTGACTAGATGAGTAGCAAGAGAATTTGTTTGGGCTTGGCCTGATTATAGCCTTGAACCGCTGGCGTTTAACCAGTACTAAGCAGTTGTTGCTGCTGAAACGTGAGTTTGCTAGCTTGCACTGTATTGTGATACTTGTTTTGTTACTTAATTGCCCCAACCACTGATGAATAAAGTAACTAGAGTACCCATATCAAGAGATATTTGTATTAACTAGACACTGCCCCATGTAATTTCTTAGCACCATTAAGTCTTGAAAAGTGGCGTGTATATGGTAGAAACAAAAAGCTAAAAACTATAGTTGTGTTTAGAATTTGTGCCCTACTGCAGTATTAGGAGATAGACTCGATTGCCAGTGACTTTTTGGTGAATCTCTATACCATTTTGGTATGTATTAACAATGAAAACTCACTATATTCTTATTAATATGAAAAGCTCTAAAAGCAAGTAAAGCGCATGTAAATTCATTCGAGAGTGTGATATTATGCTACTACATTGTGAAATAGTAGTAGCGCGCCCAACCCTTTGAAAACACTTTAAACTATTACTTTTGAAAGTAAAGAAGTGGTATACTAGATATGTATATTGGGGTAACCTTTCTTTGATATTTTGAATATTTGGTAGCCCATCTATACCGTAAATTATGATGAATGAAATGTATTATTTATGTATGCAGTAGACCCTATGGTATGATATGCTGAATGCCCAAGCCCAGAGCACTTTACTTTTACCAGTGCGTATTATTAGTAAAACTAAATAAATGCCCTGTCAGCTTGATATGTTGGGCGAAGCTGGCTCCAGTGATGGCAAAGTATGTAGCCATAACTGAGCGGAGGAAGCCATAATATAGAGCAGGGAATAACGTTTTCTCATCCCATAGCGGTATGGGCCGCCCTGTTGTTAAATATTTGAGTGCCAAATTGGCTTTACCAGCCTTTCATTTCTGAAAGCAGCTAAATAACGGCCATTGACATGACTTTCCTTACTCAGTATGTGTATGGCTTTCTTAGCACCGCCAAGGTATTTCACTTAAATGCGCAATTTAAAGCTCTAGTTTTATGCCGAGTAGGGTATGTGCTACTTAGGCCGCCATTTGCCCGAATGAGAGAGGGATGCCTTGAATAATGCGTAACTGGGCAAGTGTGAGTTAAGCTTGTAACTGTTTGGCAGGCTGAGTAGGCCCCCGCTTCCTTGACAAAGCCCATCAGCCAGCACTACATTTTGACATTAGGTGTTTTGCTTTGCTTAGTTTGAGGCCTTATAAGCTGTTGAGGATTCTTCATTTGGGCAGCTAAAGCTAACTGTGAGTGACTATGACCCCTTTTGTGTGTGTGAGTTTTGCTGCAATAACTTTGCGTTGAGGAGCCATGGGATGCCGACACACGGACATTGCCTATGCCATATTATTAATGGCAGAAATTGCCCAACACTAGCAAAAACAGTGACCACTCTTGCAGCTGGAGGCATGGTAACTTTGGCTCAGAAAATGACTTTGAATGATGAGGCCCATTGCACCTGTAAACGTTTTTATTTTTGAAGCCACTACCCGAGCCCTAAAGGATTGCCCTAAGCCTTGATTAACTAGCAAGGGGTTTTTAAAGTGAAGGCCTGAGAAGGGTTCACCATCCCATGGCGGGTGCAGGTAAGTTTGCCTAGCAGTAATGTTACAATTTGGCGTAACACCTATTGCTCCGCCTGGTTGGATTGGAAAATGTAGTGCTTACTTTTTTGCTTGATTTGGTAATCGCTCCCATTTGGAGTGAGCAGCGCGCCTTACAAACCTGTTTGACCGTTATATGATGATTGCGCAAGTTATGATTGTAATTGGTTTGGTAACTTATTTCAATAACTAGTTTGTATTGGAAGCCTAGCCAGTTGTTAGCAAAGCTAATTGCAGTTTACTTGTGGTGGCCTGTATAGCCAAACCTAGATTCTCCATGTGCTGTTTTTTATGAAAGCTGTGGCATATCTAACACTGGGCTACTGGCGCGGTAGCGTTCCCGTGCTCAAAACTGAGAATTTATTACCATAATGATTGGCAAATTCTTGAGGTGGCAGGGGCTAATGAATTGCCCATTGGTTGGCTCCCTAATTTATAATATTAACTGTAATTTAGTGCTGATTTTTTGGTGGTTAACTAATTTGGTTTAACCCCATAAGTGAGGCGTTGTTTTTAAAAGAATAAAACTAAATAGCCCGCAAGGAGTAAAACTATTATAAACTAAGAGGCTTCATAAGTAGAAAACTTTTTTCTATTGATTTGAAAGCCTATTTGCCCCTGTACGTAACAGTTAGTTTTGTTTAATTTCGGCAGGAAGTTGCTAACTTTATTGAGTTATATATTGTCGCATATGTAAACTCCTCATTTTTATGGTAGCCCATGGTGGGGGGATGAAGCTGCTGCTGCAATCCTTTGGCCAGTTGGTAGCCTTGGGATATTTATACTTGATGATTGGGTGACCAGGTGGAGCCAGGTGACTGGATAATTACCGTACTTTAAAGCCTGGCATGTTATTTTGGCCTTAACGTATATTAGAATACTTACAAAGCAAAAGTAAAGAAGAGCCAAGGCATACCCATTCGGCTTGCATTTTAACTAGATGATTTTAATAACTGGTGGCTGACGTACCCTGAGTTGAAAGCAGCCAAAGCCAGCTTATACGATAACGCGGAGTAACTAACCGCCAGTGAGATTGTAGCCCTTGATTTGGTAGGTAAAGCCCCAACCAATGAAGCCCACTTTTGGCGTACAACTTGGTTACGCGAGTTTGTTGCGCCTAAAGGACCAGCCTGGTAAGCACTTAACTGCCAAAGGGTACATTTACCCAAAGATGACCACTACACCCCAGCGACACTTGCTCTCGTTTACCAACAGGGCACTTGTTCATTATATTCGCCTTGTCACTATTTTATGTTTTTGAGATGAAGCAAACCCTTGCGTGATTGGTAGCAAAAAACTATAACAGACCTATTAATATAAATGGGTAACAGATAAATTGTAACAAGCTTTGAAATTAAACCAATAATGAATTTACTGAAGTGGTATATAACTCTATTATGTCTCTCCAACATAAGGGGAATCCACTATCTCGGCAGTAAAGATTAACCCTTTCTTAGTAGCTATACCAGATTTGTTTGCTGCCATTAACATAGATACAGGAGGGATTCTTAAAAGTACACGATATTCAAGGGGATAAGTATAACGTGAGCTGGTTTTTAAAAAATATATAATACCTGCGGAAATTTTACATTAAATGGTAAAAATAATTCATTTGAGGCCAAATTACGACCCTTAGCCATGAGACTCTTAGGATATAAATTAGTTTGTGCTCAAAAGCCCCTAAGCCAGCGCCGGCCCGGGTTTTGCTGTTTGGGAGATAGCTAACCTTGCACTAAAGCTAAACCTATTCCCTGTATATGTGCATTGCGTAAAAGTTGGCTAAAAGGGTTGAATTTAATTTCGAAGCTCTTAGCTATTGAATTGCTACTGATTACTGAGTGAAACCCCTTTCATAAATTGGCAAGTACACTGCTTGCTGCAAAATAGTTTGGGTTTGTTGGGTATGGCGAGCTCAAAGCCATCGCCACTGTGGTTTTAAACTATTTGTCGCTACTTTCTTAAAAGTTCTTACGTTCTGGGTAGACAATTTCTGTTTTGGTAATAATTTGCTTTTGTGCCTTTGAGCCAAACAGATGTATTTGCCAGTAACCAAGCCAGCCTTTTAACAAATACTGGCAGCCCGGTCCCTTCCTAATTAACTTGCCTTGTGTTATGGGGCTTTATGAGCTGCTCAGTTTAATTCCATAATTTAGCATCCTTTGGTGGATAGCCACTTCAATAATATAAAGCATGGATACGTTATTAACTAATTGGAGCTTTTTATTGGTGTAGTAACCATGTTTTGATAAATGAAGTTGTTTGCACACTTTTCATTTTCTTTGTAAATGTATATATTTTTAATATCATCTAGGGTTGCATCTTGAATAAGCCAATGTTTGTTAAATAGTCCCCTGAGTTTTGGATAGTCCCCTGGGCAGAGATTCTAATTTGTGGTACCTTGTTTGTAATTTGACCTCTGGCAGAACTAATATAAAGGCTAAATGAATGGGTATAAGCTTTTCCAGGGTATACCCCAGTGTTTGTAGGGGTTATAATAAACCTGCAGTGAATATGTTTGGGATTAACTGGCAGGTGGGTTATAATTTAATATTGATTCTCAGTTTCGTATATATTGTTATTTTGGTTTTCCTTAATAATATCCAGCAGTAGATAACTAATTGCGGATATTTGCTTGTTATTCTATAACCCGATTTGTAATTGTATTAGCCAGTCCGCCAATGCCACCAGTAACATGTAATTTTTTATGCCCCTCAATAACCCGGCCTTAACTTATTGGGATGTGGTATTTAACGGAAAAGCAATTATAGTATTTCAATTGGCTAGACCAAAGTATGGTTGGGATGTTGCCATGGTTTTGGCCCCTTAATAAGATTGGCTTACCAGTACCCAGCTGATAATGACCTTTGTTTTATGTACTAAATGAACAACCCAGGATGGTGAAGGTATAGGTACTTCCACGATTTATGATTTTGCCAACAAAAGCAAGCAAAAGGAAGCTGAATGGGTACATAGGGCTACCACTGACCCAACTGCGTTAGGCAAATAACTTTGCAAACAGGAAGTTTTTATGAGCAATGATTGTAGTTGATAACAAGATGCTTAATTTGTCAGCCCTAAAATACTCGTATTTGTTGTATAATAGATTTGGTATTATACGCTGAAAGGCAATGTTCCAGGCATACTCAGTTTTCAAGAATTTGTATGATTTTATGTGCGTATGTTGCACTAATTGCGAGGCAGGGATACTTCTTGCATTGTATTATAATGACCATTGTAAAAACCATGATTCATATGTTATTTTGATGGCCAGGGCCATATATATATAGGATATGCAACCAGATTAATTAACCGTAAGGTTTGCTAGGCCCTTACGATAGTTTTGGTTGAGTAAGCCTTTAGGTGGGAATATGAGTTTAAAATTAACATGCCCATTAAAGAAGCATCTAGGTTATATGGTGCCCTTGCCAGCAGGTTTTATTCCTGTAAATGGTGTGGGCCAGACTATAGCGAATTCCCTGGTGGCTTGGTGGTGGTGCCATCCCAGATATTTAACAACTAACCTTACCCCGCCACAAAGTAACCCTTCATTTGAGATAATTGCCGAGGATGGATTGACACTCTATAGTAAAGTTATTTCGTTTAAAACGCCTTGAGCAAAAGGTGATGCCCTCCGGAAGATATTGGCAAGTACTAAACAGTTTAAATAGCTTAGTACGTGGTTGTTAGCAAGTCTTGGCTAACCACTTATGGGTTAAATGTAAAAGGCAATATGATAAGTGTGTTGTGAGATATGGGCCCATTAGATGGTAATTGTGATGACAGGTACTTCATGCCCTGGATGTTGCCAAGATTTATCTTCCCTTATTTTGCCCAATAGCAATTGGCTAGAAATATTTGAAGTCCAGTCCCTATACTTTGCCATTTTAAGCTAAAATTACAACAAGCAATTAAAGCGGTTAAAGAGTTGGCCCTATTGCTAGTGAACCAACTGTGTGACTTAAGCAACCATGGGTTTTAAAACTACACCCCAAGAGAACTGCCATAAAGTTACTGGCAAGGTGGTAAAAGGTAGTTTGTTATTTCTGTAGTTGACCCGTTGAGGAATTGTAGGAATGGCGACGCACAACCCCATGGGTATTTAATTTCAAACTCCATAAGGTATTATGAATGGTTATGTCATGACTATACTGCTTTAACCCCATTAACTGAGGTATAACGGGTTTGATTGCTGAAACTAACCCTAGAGATGGCCATGAAACTTGTTTGTGACTTCTTGGCATTTTAGATTTGCTGTGGTAAAAGATAAGGACCTGCAGGAGGATGAGATGGTGACAACTTCTATTGCCCTTGTAAATAAAGCTAACTTCATAGCAATTGCGAGCCACCATAAAGGAAACGTCAGAGGAGCCTTACGCTTGGTATGTGACTCGCATGGGCGGTGACAGTAGTGCCCTGGATATTGCTGGTAGTTTGGCAAAGGTGGTATGCCAGTAGATATGTGAAAACACTTTAAAGTGCTGTTTGGGGGTTTTATTTCTTAGGAGTTTTTACGGAGTTTTACGCCACTTGGTAGGCTTTGAGCTTCAACTTCAGCTTCACCAGGCTTGATGTAGACGTGTATATGTTTGATTTTGAAACCCGGTGAATGTGAACCCTTACTCACGGACGAAAACGCAGAAATTGTAAGCCTAAGGGACACGCTAGGGTGTCTTGCCCGAGCTGAGTATGTCCCTAAGGAGATAGGTAAGCATACTGGCACAAGCCCACTTTGGCTCTTATTCGTGGCAGATTACTTCATAGTAAGTATAGCCTGGCCGCTACTGCTCACAGTAGGTAGCAAGCCACGAGGCGGTGCTTGCAGCTAACACTCAGCCTCATTGTAAAACTACATTTGGGTTTTAACTAATAACACTACTTTGGTAAGGAGCTTGTACGCCGCCAGCCTTGCCTTTGTTTAGCGGTATAGGTAATCAACCTTGCCTAGTAGGGTAGAGGGCCTTGCTTGGTGCATTGCCGGCAACAGTGGCCAGCTAATGCTGTCTTGGAAGGGTGGCTAACTGTTATTATTACCCAGAGCAAACTCTTTCCCTCTTCTGGTACTTAATTTTGTGTTTAACTATATTGTAAGCTAACTGACTGAACTTGGGTAGGGTTGTTTACCTTCAAGCTTGGGTTTGGCCCCCATTTGTCTTACCTCTTGACCATGGCTGCCAGGGTAAAGGCTATTTTGAGTAATCCAGTATTGGTGTGTGGTGAATTTTGTACTTCAATTACTGCATGGTAGAAAGCATTTGGATGTGAATGGCAGAGTAATATAAAGTTTGAGGAGCAAAGGTGAGGTAAGTTGCCTGTTTACATTGAATGGTAAACAGCTCATTTGATGGTGCGGTTACTGCCAGTGGCTTTTGCCCATAGCCATTGCTGCCAGGGAGTTTACTGTGATGCCAGCCCAGTAACTAAGGAGTAATTACGTCATTATGGCCAGAGCGTTGTGTTGGTGAATTGTACTGGTTTTTAGCGGTGAGTTCATGGTTTCTTAGGGTAAAGCAGCCTTGAAACTTATTTAAGTGAAGTAGCTAATTGGCAGGATTGTATGCATGGTGGGAGTAGCCCCGGCTTGGAGTTGCACTTTGTAGAAGCCAGATACTTGGCAAGATGCCCCACTAACAAGAATAACTAAGCAATACAGTCCAACTGAGCCCTAGAGAGCTGTTGGGTATAACCTTAATTGCGACAGTTACAGAGCTGGGCATTACCAAGCCACATAGAACCAGTAATTGCCTCATGAAGCAAGGGTGATTGCCAAAGCCAAGGATGAGATTGTGATTGGGCTGAATAATTAACAAAAGCATTACCGTACTTATCTGTTTGAAAAATTGTAAAACCCTGTATTACTTTTTTGGTATTAATTTTTTAGAGAGAAACACCAATTTCTTAGGATTTTTTGTTATATAATATATAAATAACTAGCATACTCAGTAACTTGCCAGCCTTTGTGCAGCCTTGGTAGCCCATTGCACTTCATGCAGGGTAAAGCTGAGCGCCAGCAGATAGCACCCATAGCCCAAACCTGCACAGGAATTAACTTGCAGGGGTAGCTCTTCCCTGGTTTTGTTTTCCCGCATAAGAGTCCATAATAGCCCGGTTAGCGCAGCGTACCAACTATGAAATATGCCATGTGCTCTTTGGTAAGCTTTTGAGACTGAATATTGCAGTGCCAAACTGACTGACTTGATTGTGTGTTGCCCTAGCAGATATTAAGCGCGCATGCGCATCCCTATATTGACCATACTTTTTAGTATTATATGACAGTAGAAACCTAGTATTAAGTTTAAAACCCAAAAGTATTGCTTTCTTACTCTGCACTTTTGCTGGTAACCATTAATTAACTTCCAGTTGAGCTTCTTAGCAAAACTTGCCGGTTGCATATGAAATGCCAACAGCAGGGGCAGCCTTACACAGATGTGGTAAAATGTAAGCATTCAATTACTTGTTTGAAACTGGAAACTCTTATGATTTGTGCTGACAATAGCTAAAAACAACTGGGGAGTGCTAACCTAAAGATTGTTTGTATTTAAGTTGAGGACTTAGTTATGTGGATGAATTGGGGCGTTTGGTATTATATTGAGGTTTGAGTAACTATTGGTGTTGGGTGTAATAGCAGATAACGACAAGACCGTTTGTTATACTATAACCTGATGGCAAATATGATAGCATGTGAGCTCACTTTGGTAGCCCTTGTGAGGGGATTTGAATTGCACAGCTTGATTGTGCCTGTGAGCTTGGGTAAAATTCATTAACATCATAGGTGTTACCATAGGGTATATAAATTAATTAATTTGTTATTTGAGGGTTGCCACTAAATGCTTCTGTATTATGTATCATTGGGTTTTGGGGTTTTATGGAGGCTAAAACTAATGTATGTGAGCCAATTTTTTTAGTGGTAAGTACTTCAACCTTTTGTGTACCAGGTATTTATTTATTAATAAACCCTTCCGTTTTTTAAAATAACTAACAGGCAGTAATTAAAGAATCTTGAATACCCGGAATGGGTTTGACTAGCTTTAGGTATATTTGATATGGATAAACCAATTCGATTTTTTATATTATATTTGTGTATATTTTTTTTATAATATAATAGGAAACTATTTATGAGTTTGATTGTGCCAATGCCGATAGCTTGGTAACTGGTGGCACATAGCCATGAGGGTTTGGCTGGGTTGGGCAAAGCTAAAGTAATTCTTCAGAAACAGACCACTTGTTTGTTATATTAGCCTCTTGTGTATGATATGCTAACCCGATTGAGGGGTAGCACTATGCACCATGACTTGCTTTGTGGTACTTATAGCTACTCAGAAATGTAGCCTTCAACCTAACTATATTGAGGATTGGCTTCCCTTTTGAATATGTGGTTTCCTCTCGCTTGTTTGCAGAGTGTGCCCCGAGAGCCCCGCCATAGGGCTAATAACTGGAATGCCACCTGCCACTCTGTTGTTTGCGTTGTTGCTTAAATTGTAGCTTGCTTGACTGACTCACGTTTGAATAATGTTAACGTGGAAGGAAGAGCCCTTGCCTTTTGTAGCTATCTGCTAACGAAGAATGTGCCCTCTTACTGACTCAGTAGGTTGAAAAGATTCATGATAAGCTGGGCAGTTGCCCGGCTTGTGGCGGGTGAGTAAGGATGTAAATCTCGCGCATGACAGTGAAACAATGCAGCACGTGCTGATGTAGCGGTGGGCATTACGCCGCAATAAACTAGAGTAGCGATTACAGGCTGAAGTTCGGAGAGGCTGCGGCCTTGGCGTGATGCTCTTTGACGCTCTGCTTGCTTTCCAACTGTTGATTGCCAAAGATGCTGTAAGCGTAATGGTAGCTCATAAAGAGCACAATGCTGATGCCGATTGGCTGAGGTTTGATTGCTTATATAAATTGGTATTGGTGGCCATTAACTGGTGCTGCTAACTCAGCTAATTAACTAAATGCCAGAGTTTGCCAAAGTAGCTGCCCGCAAGTTTTGCCAGGTAGTCTTCAGTATGAGTGCCCTTGGTTTTGTTAATGACTGGATTGAATGAAAGCTGTCCTTGACCCTGTTGCCAGGTACATTTGTGTAATATATATGTACTGATACTAAATACTAGAGGTAGCTTACTGCAGGTTTAGCCCATAAAGAAGGTTTTGCGCAACCTTGGGTTTTGCCCCAGTATACAGCCAAGCTAGCGAAGTAACGTGGATATGCATTGGTCGAGATTGACGCTAGCTAACTAAATGGGCGAGGCATGATCAGGAGGTTGATTTGGCCTCCCAAAGCGACCTATATGTGCTTCGAGGCCACTTAGCAGGGTTACACTTGGGTTTTGGCACACAGGTAGCCTGCAGCCTGAATTGTACCACTGTTGAGGTTGCCCTAAATGAAGGCCGGCCCGAAGTTACCACTCAGAAACTGAGTATATACCTTTGTGTGGCCAAAGGCCCAGTAGGGGTATATGATGAGGGGTAACTAGGTTTATTGATGTGGGTATGCCACTGCCCGGGTGCAAGCCCAACATAGGTTTTGGGTCTAGTAAACTACGTAACCCCTTTGGGAATATGAGCAGGGGCATTCTGCAACCACTAAAATATTTTGATATCGACGAAGACTGAGGAGGGTATGACAGGTGGTAGTTTAGCCCACACTTTTGAGGTATCTTACCCTTGCAAGCACAAAACTGAGTATGCCTGAAAGCTAAGGAGGAAAACTGAATTTGATGTTGTACTGAGGGTTTGCCTAAACTATATGTTGCAGTATTGTAAAGCTAATAGATTTTTGATAGTAACCGAGAATAGTCCCTGAGCATGTTGGCTGCCCAAGCTACCTTCAACTTCTTACCAAACTAGATTGTTGTATTATTGTTTTTAAGAAAAATACATATTTGCATAACGAATATTTAAAAAAGCATGGGAAAAGTAAAAGGAAATAATGAAGCTCAAAGCTTCCCTCAGATTAAAAACTAATACTAGGAATATGATGGCTTTCATAACTTCCAAGCTTTATAAAGAGGCCCTAGCAACCAGAAAGCCTGCCATTAGAGGTGATTGTAAAGCAGTTTTAGCCTAGCACCGGATGTGTCACTTATTTCGGGATAAGATGTTGTTTTTTACTTAAAATAACTATGGTGAATGTAACTGAAAACTCAAAGCAAGAGCCACTGCGCCCTGTGTCAAAGCCAAAGTGCACCGTCCCTGCATAGCGGAGAGCTTGAGGCGCATAGCCAAAAAGCTGCAAAACTGATAGAACTTATTGGCTTGCGGCAAGAGGTAGAGGATGATGACCCAGAGAAGGAAACTAAGCCAAAGTAACTTGTTAGGTGGCATAACCTTGAAGGATAAAGCTTTAGATAACCTGCATTTGAGGTTATTGGTACTACACGCAGAAGGCTTGAAAGTAGTGACTAGGTAAAACTATGTAATGGCTTGAATTTTTTGAAATATTAAAACTAATGAGCCCTGAGATATATGCCAAACTTAGGCAGATATATTGGGAAGAGCGAGCTAAAGAAGCAAGTAGCACCAAAAAGAAAGGGAACAGCCCCCAATTAATTTTGCTAACAAGCACTAGATTGTAGCAAATGTTTGCTCTTACTCTTAAATAACCTTTTATGAGGTTTTTAATAACTACTAAATATACTTTACTTATGATGATATTTTTGAATGCCAATGGATAATAGTAGTGGCAGGTCAATCCCAAAGTTTGGCTGGCAAGGAGATTCCCTATTGGGTTGGGTTGTTGCTAACGATGGCATGCCAGACCAGCGGTGGGGTTTTGAAATTCATTGCTTAAACCCCAATTGAGAAGGTTGAGGTGACGTTCATTTTTGTTGGCGCCGCCTTGTTTGGCTTGCAGATGCAAGGCATGTATGTTAGGAAGATTCTTGTGGGGATTGAAATTGTCCTTGGTTGGTGGTGTAGTGACTGGCTCCTGGCAACAAACCACCCAATTTGAGGCACCCAGCTGGTGACAATGGCTTATTGTCCGGAACCTTCTGCCAGGTCTGGAATTACAGTGTTATAGTTTAAAGAATGGCCATTGATTGGTAGAGTTGGCAGTGACTAGAGTTGAGAATTGCTGATGAAACCCCAATTTGAGTCTTGGGTAACGATGTTTGAAACCCAGTATTCGGTTACTCCAACTGTGGAGAGCCTAGTTTTGCCTAATTTCATTTTTGATTATATCACTCTGGCAGGCGGTAGTGGGGATTTGCAGAAACTCTTCAGTAGGGGTGACGATAGCGATATTTGGTTTGGTGACTTGGCCTTAATTTACCATATTCAAATGAAACTTGAGTTTTATTGTAGGTAATGGGGCAAGCATTCCTTAGAGATTTGGCTTGAGGTACTGCAGCCAGTAGGGTATATACGTATTGTGATACCCGATGTATGATTCCCCCACTTGACATTGGTTAATGAAGCCTTGAAACTTTTGGCTTGGGTGTAGAAGAAACTTTTGAGAGGTCCCGACCCCAATGAGACTGCTAAAGGCGCTGCAAGGTTGCTTCTTGGGATTTGAGAATGGTAGTGTGTTTGCTACGAGAGTAATAACTTACCCGTTGAAGCGTAGCCTTGGATGATTAATAGTGGGGTTTTGTTACAGGTAGAAAACTCTTCACTTGCGAAACTTTCAAAAGTTTTGCTGGCAATTAGCAGCCCTGGTACTGGCCAGCATAACGCACAACCCTTAGCCTGCCGATTGCGTCAGCAACCAGCTTAGCAGCTGACGAGGGAGATAGCCAGCTAAACTGTTGTAACCATTTTGTGGTCGCTTTAAGCAAAGCCAGAAGATAAAGCCTTAAAAGGGCCCAGAAGGAGCGGCGATTGTACTAGACTGATAATAACCATAACAAAAGTGGCATGCCATTAGCCTGGTATAGGTGATGTTCCCTGGCATCTTGAAATGCTCCTTGCTGCCAGGCTTCAAGGTTGCTTGTTATAAGGTATTATATAACTATACCGTTTGCCAATAACCCATGTCATTTACAGGTAGTGGCCCCTTATATAACTACCCTAACCAACTGTGGCATATTAGCCATAAGCCGTTGATTGACCATACTGTGGGTTACCCATGAGGATTTAATAAGCTTTAATACTAGGCACAGCATAAGTAGAAACTCATGAAGTATAGCTAACTATGTTTGGGGGATTGCTCAAATAGATTTTTAATTTGATTTTCTGTAGCTAATATCGATAAACTAAACCATAAGCCCTGATAGGATTGAGAATTGTGCAGAGGTACCACCACTAAGCCCTCTTAGATTTTGTGTACTAATATAACCAGCAGTGAATGTGCCAGACCAAAGGCTGAGTTGTGAATTTGTTGATTATGATTGTTGAATTTGCCATTGTTCTGCTATTTAGTAAGGGTGATTGACTGTAGGTTGTATTGGTAGTGTTTTCGAGGGAAATGGTCATCATTTCAAATTTAAACTTTTGAGGCTTCTTTTCGAGGTACTGCGCTAACAACATTGAGACTTGAAGTTACGAGTAACTTCAACATGCTGAGTGAGATGGCAATTGCTTCAAAACTTGTTGCGGTTAGCTGTGCATAAAACCCAGCGCCAGCTAGCATTATAAAGTGAGTTTGACTGTGAGACTCCCTTACATTTGACTTGCTGGTGGTTTTGTTAGAAGTAGCCTGATTTAAAGTGAGATGACTTGTTTGGCGGCTCCAGTTACAAAGCAGGTAGGGTGGCAGAGGCCGATGATTTGGCGGGATGTACCCAGTCATTGACGTCTTTCTGTGAAGAGCAAACGCCGCTTCTGCTTGCCAGGGTATGGCAAGTCTTGGTAGAGCTGACTCATTATGGGTTGTGGGTTTTCGCATTCCTCGCTGAGCAACGCGGTGACCCGGCTGCGTGGGCCCATTTGCAAGATGGAAAGCTTTCTTAGCGAGGCTTAGTGGTGAGGCGTAACTGCATCGCCAGTGCCACTGCACTGCTAGGCCTCCCTGGTGATAACTGTTGGGTTTGCCCCAATGACTGCTTCTTGGCATGAGGTAACTGCTGGTAGCACCCTGTTTACTGTTACGGCTGACTGGAGAATTGTGCTAGCTATTAAGTAGTACTTAGCGGTAGGGTAAAGTCAGAGGCTGGAAGGTGAAATTCTTCTGTTTGCGGTAGCCTGCTCAAAGCCATTGAGGCATTGAGTTTAGTTTTATTATTGCTTAACTGTAATACCATTGTAGAGAAATGGCATTGGCCTTGCTGGCTGCTTAAACTTTGAAACCGGTGAATAGTAACTTGAGTGTTGGTGAGCTTCTTGGTATTGGATATACTGCACCAGCAGATAACTATTGAATGTAACTACGCTACCAGTTTGCCCAATTGTGGCCCAAGGTAACCCTTAGGCTATTGGCAGTAGGAAACACTTATGATCCCATAAAAAGCTTAGACAGTACATATAATTGCATTCTTTGACATGATTGTTAAATGATTAAGGTAATTGATTGATAGTAAAGTGGTATTGGCATCCTTGATATACACCTTTCTAAATTCAGAAAATTGTACATCTTTTGCTTGCCTTGTCATATAAATTTGCAACTTGAGGAAGTTTGCTTTGCACAGAACTCTGCAATCAAGATATGGTACCCAGGCTCTG
>VOFC01003900.1_pt1 | contig 40117 bp, 70 predicted proteins | sample 5384161 | NCBI WGS metagenome assembly VOFC01 (sample SAMN12384722, study PRJNA508395) | human gut metagenome | isolation source: healthy gut B | host: Homo sapiens
ATCACCGGTGCTAAGGCATCTGTGACCTTGACTTTTAATGTCAGCACCTGTTCTTTGTATGTAACGGTCATTTCATACTCTCCGACTTTGGAGATATCTACTTTGCTTGTGTCAATCTTCAGCTTTTTTAATTTACTCTTTGGTACATCCACATATTTGCTGATGTCTAAATCCATCTTTGTTCCCGCTTCGATGACTACCTTGTCATCTATGAGTTTGATCTTATCATTTGCAAGAACTGCTCCGGTACCGATCCCTAATAAAGCGAGTGCGGCAGCCGGAATGACGATATACTTCTTTTTTTCGTTCGTTTCCTCTCCATTCTCTTTGTTCATTCATACTTGGTTTTTAGCATAACGTTTTAGCGTTAGTTTTGCAATATATATTAATAGTTTTTCGTTATATGTGTCATTTTGTATAACGTATATACGTTAGTTTTTACCACTGCTCAATGCTTTTCGTACTCTCACAAATAATGAAAACAAAAATATTTGGAAATTATAGAGATACCTAATTTCTCCGCAACGCTTCGTCGGGCTGAGCCCTGCCGCTTTCTTTGCCGGATAGATTCCAAAGAAGATTCCGATTCAATGGAAAACAGCGTTGTAACTAGCACGGCTGCCGGACTGACCGATGGCGTAAATGCAAATGCCGGCTGTATCATGGCGATCACTTTTGCAACGCCAAATGCCCCGCCGATCCCTAACAAAATTCCCACAACTCCACCGATCGAGTGTAATGATGGCAGACTCAGACAGAAACTGGAGCATGATCGACTTCGTCTTTGCGCCAAGTGCTTTTCAGATTCAATCTCTCTCGTACGTTCTGTTACGGATACCAGCATGATATTCATGACACCAATACCACCGACTAACAAAGAAATTGCCGCCACAAAAGATACTAACGTTGTCACAATACCGATAACCTTATCGACTGTGGTCATGTAATCACTAAAATTTTCCACCTGATAGATATCTTCTCCACTGCACTGATGTCTGCGTTCTAACAGATTCGACGCTTCCGAAGCAATACGATAGGTATCTTCTCCCTCTTCCGTTAAAATCATGATCTGCCAAAAACTCTCTGTATCCATGCCATACATGGTTGAAAATGTTATCAGCGGGATCTGAAGCTCAATTGGTGAGTTTTCATAAGTAAAGGAAAACATAGAGTCCTCGGAAGCCTTTTCCACACCAATGATCGTCAGTCCCATTTCTTTTCCATATAATGTGACATCCAGTTCTTTTCCTACAATATCCGTGGAACCGAAGATCCTGACCGCATCTTTTTTCACCAATGATTGCAAGCGGCTGACCCGCGAGATACTCTTTTTTGTAAAATATCTGCCTTTTAACATTCCATTTTTAGAAAAATACTGGTAATCCGGCATTTTTCCATTGATATTTGCTTTGAACTCGCCTTTTTGCGTCATCACGCTTCCTTCTGCACCATATCCTGCCGAAATTGCACGGATACCTTTACCCCATCGTATAATGCATCGATATCTTCCTGTGTAATATCATAGGAATTTGTATCATCATAGGAATAAATAGCAATCTGGTTAATTCCGATGTCTGCCATTTCATCCGTAATGATATTTTTGCTCCGTTACCTACAGACATGATCAATATCACAGATGAGATTCCTATGATAATTCCAAGCATTGTCAACAGCGAACGCATTTTATTTGCTCTGATATTGGCAACTGCCATTTTCAAATATTCTAAAAACTGTGACATTCCTGCCTCCTACTTCTTCTCTGCTGCTTTCATTCCGTCCTCAATCGTGGTATCGATCGTTGTGACTACTGTTTCTCCTTCTTTCAGACCTTTGATGATCTCCACATTCTGTTTAGAAGAAATTCCTGTCTTAACATATTTTTTCTGAAGTTTATCCTTGCTGAACACATAGACAAAATCCCCTTTTGAATCACTGTTTACCATGCGATCGGTACTTTTAAGACATCTGTCTTTTTACCTAATTCGATTTTGAGCTTTGCATCAAGCCAATGATCAAATGATCATCCGGATCATCGATATGCACTCTGGCAGTCGCCATTGCTACCCCCTGTTCATTTTTTTTCCGCTACTTTTCCTATATTGGTAACACTACCCTGATACTTTCTGTCTAAAGAAGTAATGGTTACCTTCTGTCCTGCTTCAAGATTGGTCAGATTATATTTTGACACTTTAAAATCCACGCACATTTTCGATGCATCTGCAATCGAAAACATCGGCGCACCCTCCTGCACGGCACTTCCTGCTGCTACCTCTGTTGAAGTAACGATCCCATCAAATTCTGCCTGTATTCCGGCTTTTGCCTCTGCTAATGAATCTGCGGATTGTGATAGCGTCAATTTTGCCGCCTGTTGCGAGGAAGTAATTCCCTGTTTTTCTGCATCGGTTAAAACAGAGGCTTCTCCGGCTGCTTTTTTTCGACTGTTCTTCTGCTTTGCTTCCCTGTAAACTTTCTGCCTGAGACTGCAGGTTTTTCAACTGGTTCTCTAACTCACTGACTTTTGCCGTCACATCGCCATAGGCTTTTCTCTGTTCCTGTTTTTTATTTTTTTCTTTCTGTATCTTTTCTAATTCTTTCTGCTCTTCTTTGGTCAGATCCTTCTTATTTTTCAGTTCCTCTGACCGCTTGTCTAACTCTGTGATCTCTTTGTCTAAATTACCGGCTTCCCGCTGCAGCATTTTTACTCTGCTCTGTCTGTGCTGCCAATTCTGAGATCGACCATTTAAGCCATTTAACTGATCGTCGATCGACTGAATCCTTGCATCTGCCTGTGCCGCCTGCTCACTTCCCTTAGCACTCATTTCTAATGATTTCTGATTTCCGCATCACTGGCTTTATTCTGCAACTGTGAAATGTTATAACTTTTTTCTAAAGAAGCTGTATTAAATGTGATCAGCGACTCTCCTTTCTTTACCGGTTTTCCCACCTGCGAATCGGCTGTTGCAATTTCCGCATTGACCGGTGAGGAATAAGTACGCATATCTTCACTGCCTATTGTTCCGCTTGTCTCTAATTCTGCTGTGATATTTCCTTTTTCTGCCTTTGCCGTCTCTACTTCCTGTACCGGTTCAGAGCTGCCTTTTTCTTTTTTGTACAAATACAATCACAAGAATGACTACTACCGCAACCGGCAAAATCATTTTCCACTTTTTTCTTCTTATTATTCTTCTCCATTTTCTTCCTCCATGCTATTTTTATCTGCCATGCCACTGTCCGATTCGATCTTTGCCATCCATGATCCGGATGATCCGCTTTGCGGACTGTGCGATCTTATCATCATGCGTAATTAAAATGACCGTCCTTCCTTCGGTGTGCAGTTTTCTTAAAATCTCCATGATCTCACGGCTCGACTTTGAATCTAAATTTCCCGTCGGCTCATCCGCTAAGATCAGGGGCGGTGCCGCCGCTAACGCTCTTGCTATGGCAACTCGTTGCTGCTGTCCTCCCGACATTTCCGTAGGTTTACGATCCATACGTTTTTCCAATCCAACCCGCTTTAGGGATTCCTCCGAAAGTCTTCTGCGCTCCGCCGCGGAACATTCCGATAAATCAGCGGCAGCTCCACATTTTCTAATGCGGTCAGATTCCGGATCAGGTTAAAGCCCTGAAAAATGAATCCTATTTCCTGATTCCGGATCTCGGATAACTCATCATCGCTTAACGATGACACATCTTTCCATTCAGAAAATAGTGACCGGAAGTCGGAACATCCAGACAACCTAACATATTCATAAAGGTGGATTTTCCGGAGCCTGACTGTCCGATAATTGCCACAAATTCTCCCTGTCCGATATCCAAAGACACATCATCCAAAGCCCTTACTTCATTTTCACCCGGATTGTATATCTTCATTAAGTTCTGTACTCTGATCAATGGTTCCACAACATCCTCCTTTTTTTCTTGTACTTCTGTATTATTTTAGCCTCTGTTTCTCTCATAAATATCATGTATCTGTTTTCTATAACGAGATAGAATACAGATTATCTTCAACCAGCTTTCCATTTCGGATTTCCATACGAATCTCTTTAGAATTCAAAAATGACGATCCGCTCTCTCGGATTGTCCCCTGAAAATAAATCCCTGCAGTCAATTTCATCCAAAAATGTCAGTTCCTCCACGGTCATAAGATATGCCATATATTCCTCTGACGGATAATAAAAAAATACAGTTGCATCCGTCTCGGTTTTTCATAATAGGATTCCCGGATACGCGCCATCACTTTCCGTAAAATTTCCAAAGAAAAAGGATTGAAAAAAATAAATGCGGTCCACTTCCAGCTTAAGAAAGAAAACTGCTCCGCATTTACCACGATAAAATTTACCCGTTCCGCTGATATGGCAGTCTCTTTATTTTCTACTGCCTTTGCATAAATCCGTTCATTATATTCAATACCAATAGAACGACAACGTGTCTGATAGGACAGAAAAAATCTACCCGCCCTTTGCCGCATCCATAATCAAGAAGTGTATTCTCCTTTCGTATCCACCCTGAATTTCCCAGCCGCTCTAACACCGAATACGGGGTCGGCTCATAAGGATAGCGATATTGATCTGCATCGGTATTATCCGTTCCTGTGGTATGGATCTTTAAAAGTTTGTCCCATTCATTTTCGTTCATGATTTTTCTTTTCCTCTTTCCTTTTATTTTTACCGCATTTCTATTTTACTGTTTTACCAACGTTTCAAATAGTATGATTTTGTAGGTAAATGTGTCTATTTTTTTCTTTCTATCATACGAATTGCCGGACAGAATATTCCGTTCGGCAATTTGTATGTGTTATCTTTTCTTATTTTGTTATGCGCTTCAATACCTGTATGGCATACATTTTCAGTAATTACTTATATGTCATACACCAGTTCCTGCAAAATTTTTCCGCTTCTTCTTTACAGTCTAAATCTTCTATTGTCCTACAATATAGCTCATGGATCTCTTCGTCCGATAAATCTAAAAAGACTGCACCCTGCTCTCCATCTGTTTTGAGATGAAAGTGATAAGAGATAATTCATTTCTGCTTCCGTGCCAACAGCTCCTCCACGATGGAAAAAAGGCAGGCGTCCATTCTGCTCCCTCGTTCTCCTCATTCACAGGTTCTTTCACAGGCTGTATGTTTCTTGCTTTACTATTCCTTTTTTCCGCTATCACAAGGCTCAGCACCACAACTCCAAAGATCATAAAAAACACACCTGTTACGATATTTTTTCTATGAATATTTCAGACAGCCCCACTATGAATGCTACAATGATAAGGATTACAATTTTCAGTGATAAATAGTCGTTTTCATTCTTTTTTTCTTCATGTTGTACTCTCACATTATTTATAAAAATTTCTTTTGATCTCCTCTATGGATTTTCTGCCACTCTCTGCAAAACTCAAACGCAACCGGTACGCCTGATCCAGTGCCTTGATCCTATCCTGTTTTGTCTCTTCCACATAACTTCCATCTTTTTGCAACAGCCATGTTTTTTCTCTGTTCGGATCTGCAAAATCTTCTTCTATCCTGGAGTAGATGATCTGATATGACTTTTTTCCATAACGTCTAGGAATTCTTCCTTGGAACTAAAATGTTCTCCTTTTTATACTCCGCCTCTATCCCGGATGCCACCTCCTAATTCACACTGGAACATGCTGACAGGATCATGATATTTACGGTATGCAGCTGCTTATTCAATTCTTCTCTCTGCTTTTGATAATGAAAAGAAGAAACCATAACCGGATCGTCTTTGAGATACTCCCGCCAGTTCTTTGACTTTGCCAGACCTTCATCCGAAAAGGTTACTGTATCTTTTAAAACTTCATCTTTTAAATATCTGGTTTTGATGGCTCTGTCTTTCCTGCCTCCTGGAATAAATCCGGCGTTTTTATATTTCCATGATGATATCTTCCTGCATAAATCTGTGTACCCGGTATATTTAATGCCATATAAGAGCTCCCTTCGCTTTTGATTGTTATTCTATTTATCGGCATTTTTTACCAGATACTTAAACTTTATCTTCCTTATTCTATATGCTATAATATTATACATTTAGATGGATTTTACTTCGGAGGAAAACACATGGATTTACTATTTACGATAATCGTTACATTTTTTGCAGGTATGGGTGCAGGACTTGGAACAGGATTTGCAGGAATGAGTGCCGCTGCAGTCATTAGTCCGATACTTATTACTTTTTCTTGGCATCGATCCATACATGGCTGTTGGTATTGCATTATCATCCGATGTATTAGCAAGTGCTATCTCTGCCTACACTTATGGAAAAAACAAAAATCTGGACATTAAAAACGGACTGATCATGATGATAAGTGTCCTGTTATTTACCGTTGTCGGCAGTTATGTGTCCAGCCTTGTCCCTTCTGCAACCATGGGCAATTTTTCTGTATTTATGACGTTTCTGCTTGGAATAAAATTTATCGTAAAGCCTGTAATGACAACGAAAGAAGCTATGGAACAGGTTTCTGCCAAAAAAACGTGCTGTCCAATCTGTCTTATGCGGCATATTCATTGGTTTTATTTGCGGATTTGTTGGTGCAGGGGGCGGAATGATGATGCTTTTGATTCTGACTTCCGTACTCGGTTATGAACTGAAAACAGCCGTTGGCACAAGTGTATTTATTATGACTTTTACAGCCTTCACCGGTGCTGTGTCTCATTTTGCCATAGGCGGTATGCCTGATCGACTGTTTTTTGTGCTGTGTATTGTGTTTACTTTGATCTGGGCAAGTATTGCTGCTGTTTTTTGCAAACAAAGCAACGCCTAAAACACTCAATCGTGTTACAGGCGTTATCCTTGTTATATTAGGTATTGTAGTTCTGACTTTTTCATTTATCTCATAACTACCTATATACTGTGTTATATAATTTAAACCCATAGTCTAAAACATCTGAAAGCTGCTCTCTTTCTGCACTTTTCAATTTTCTGTCCAGTCCGTCATCATTCCGGATGATCAGTGCATCATAATCAGGATCACCGTCCGCCTTCATATAAAGACCAGCAAATACTGATCGTTTCTCCATTTAACTTAGTGGAACAGTCTACGTCTTTTGCATGAAAATCTGTTGAAAAGTCAAAATAGTCCGGCATTACCTGATTTGGCAATGTAAAGTAAGTGTCTTTATCATATGGGATGCATAGTATCCTCCTTTAGAACAATTCTCATCAATCGAATATTCATACTTCGCTAAACCCTTTTGAAACTTATCCTCGGTTACTGTTTTTATAATGATTCCACACTAAAAACCAAACGGTTTGCGATCGCTACGATGACACCCAAAACTACACCTAAAATAATCCGCATATGTTTCGCCCAGTGAATTTCCTTATTTAATTTTTTCCGTCATTTTGATATCCTCCTTAAGCATTTTGTCAAGAGAGATATGAAAATTATCGCTGATCGCTACTAATGTCAGCAGATCCGGATAACTCTTTTCATTCTCCCAGTTTGAGACTGTCTGTCTTGTAACATGAAATATTTCTGCAAATTCTTCCTGTGTCAGATGATTTTCTTTTCTGATTTTTTGTATTGTCTGACCTAATTGCATTACATTTCCTCCTTTCAGTCTCAGTATGCTTAACAGATATCTATATGACAAGCAAGCAACCTTTTGCTCTACCTTTTTAGAGGACGCAAAGATTCTTTGCACTCGGCTAAACCGGCTCCTCCACTGCCCCAAGCAGCTTATGCAAAAATCCTGTATAATTCCTTTGCATCCTCCCTGTCCAGTTTGACACATCCTGCCATTTTATAAAGGAATCTCTACCGCCTGTTCTTTCAGTGCTTCCCCTTCTTTGGTAATATTGATCATAAGAACCCGCTCATCCTTACTGTTACGTTTTCTTATGACGAGACCTTTCTGCTCAAGTCTCTTTAAGACCGGGGTCAATGTTCCTGAATCAAGATATAATCTTTTTCCTAATTCCTTGACATTCATTTCCTTTTCTTCCCACAACACCATCATCGTGATGTACTGTGTATATGTCAGATCCAGTTCATCGAGAAATGGCTTGTATCTTCTGACAATCTCCTTCGCACAGGCGCACAGCGGAAAACATATCTGATTTTCAAGTTTGATCGCATCGTATTTGTCATTCATATTTTACTTATCTTTTATTCCTCTTCCGGCTCAAGCAGTCCGTCATAAGCTTTTCTTACGGCAATGGCAAGCTGACCGGAACAGGACGTCGGTCTTCTGCCACATTTAATATCCCCAAGTTTCTGCTCAATCTCTTCTACCGTCCAGCCGTCTAAAATCCTTTCTATGGATTGCAGATTTCCATCGCATCCACCCATATATTTTATATTTGTTACCACGTTTCCATCTAAATCAAATGAGATCGTCTGGGAACAGGTATTTTCTGTCAAATAATTATATCGCATAATTTCATCTCCTACAATAATTCTCTGATCTTTTGTTCTACTTCATACATATCTGTGGTTGGCTCAAAACGCTCGACTACATTTCCGTCCCTGTCAATGAGGAATTTTGTAAAATTCCACTTAATATCCGAAGTGCTCTGATAGTCCGGATGTGTCCTCTCTAACATTCTTTCAAGCATCGGTGTCAGCGGATTTTCCTGATCGAATCCCATAAATCCCTTTTGCTGTTTTAAAAAAACGATACAACGGATGTGCCTTTTCTCCATTCACCTCAATCTTTGCGTAATGTGGAAAGGTAACGCCAAAGTTTGCATCACAGAAGGAAACGATCTCCTCATTTGTTCCCGGTGCCTGATTTCCGAATTGGTTACATGGAAAATCTAAGATTTCTAATCCCTCTTCCTGATATTTTTCATACAGATCCTGCAGATCATCATACTGCGGTGTAAAACCACACTGTGTTGCCGTGTTCACAACCAGTACTACTTTTTCCTCTATATTCCTCCATGCTGTGTACTTCACATCTTGTATACTCTGCTTTAAATTCAAAAAAATTACTCATATGATCTAATAACCTCCTGTATTTTCTCTTTTACAATCTTCATTCCCTGTGTCGGTTCAAAACGTTCCACCATATCACCGTCTTTGCTGATCAAAAATTTTGTAAAATTCCACTTAATCTTACTGTTATTCTTATAATCAGCATCCATTTTTTTTAACTACCGGTCTGATCAGCAGACTCATCGGACCTTTTCCAAATCCCTGAGACGTGGAATTGCTTTGTAACCATTTGTATAAAGGTATTGCCTGCTCCCCATTCACCTCAACTTTGGAAAATTGCGGGAATGAGATTCCATATCTTCCGGTGCAAAAATCATGGATTTCATTGTCATCGCCCGGCGCCTGATTTGCGAACTGGTTACATGGAAAATCCAAAATTTCCAACCCCGATCGTGAAACTCATCATAAATCTCCTGCAATTCGGAATATTGTGGTGTAAAGCCGCATCCTGTTGCCGTATTTACGATCAGTAATGTCTTTCGCTTATAACAGTCCATGGAGATTTCCTCTCCGTCCTGTGTCTTTACTTTGTAATCATAGATACTCATTTGATCTGTTCTCCTTTTTCTTTTAATTGCTTGCTATTTAATTGTGCACAATTTATCTAATTAGTAATTTACCACCAGTAACTTATTTTGTCAATAGATTGTGCACAATTTTTTCATTTTATAGGAAACACGGTATTTTCTATAGAAATTAGGGTGTCAAAAGTCGGCCCACAGCTTAGTGACCGGCAACTTGCACAAAACCGGAACTGCTTTTTGTGACTTTGGGAGAAAATTAGTAAATCTTAGTCTGGCTGTTCATGTATAGTGTTTTGCTGCCATGGACGGCAGCAAAAAAGTCTTAACGCCCCATGGACGGGGCGTTTAAGACGTACACGTCACTCCACCACAGCCTAACTCAGGCAGACTTAGATTTTCTTATTTTCGTACAACGGAACAAAACAGACCCGGCTTGCCAATCAAAAAAAATTTGAAATCTGCCTTTTTACACCCTCAATCAAAAATTTGAAACTCCGCCTCTTTTGGTATCATGATTTTTGTCATCACGGATAGAACCGCCCGGCTCAGCCACATATTTTACACCGCTCTTATGAGCACGTTCCACATTATCAGCAAACGGGAAGAATGCATCGGAACCAAGTGCCACATCTTCTATTCTTATCTAACCATGCACGTTTTCTTCTCTCGTAAATACCTCCGGTTTTGGTCTTTGAAAATTTTTTCCCATGCACCGTCTGCTAAGACATCCATATACTCTTCACCGATATATAAGTCGATGGAATTGTCACGGTCTGCTCTTCCGATGCCGTCCACAAACTGTAATCCTAAGACCTGTGGAGACTGGCGGAGCCACCAGTTATCTGCTTTGCTTCCGGCAAGGCGTGTACAATGAATTCTAGACTGCTGTCCGGCACCGATACCGATTGCCTGTCCACCTTTGACATAGCATACTGAATTGGACTGTGTGTATTTTAATGTGATCATGGAAATTGCAAGATCGATCTTTTTGCAGATTCCGGGATTTCTTTGTTCTCCGTTACGATATTTGAGAAGAAATCCTCATCGATCTTTAATTCGTTTCTGCCCTGCTCAAACGTAATACCAAATACTTCTTTTCGCTCGATTGGGTTTGGAACATAGTTCAGGATCAATTTCAATGACATTGTAATTTCCTTTTTTCTTTGCTTTTTTAAAATTTCTAATGCTTCATCATCATATCCCGGTGCAATAACTCCATCAGATACTTCTCTTTTAATTAAAATGAGTGCTTTTGCGGTTGCTTTATCACAGACATCAGAAAGAGAAATAAAATCTCCAAAAGAGGACATGCGGTCAGCTCCTCTGGCTCTTGCATAGGCATTGGCAATCGGTGTAAATTCTACATCCATGTCATCTACCCAGTAAATCTTACTTTTCTACGTCAGAAAGTGGAAGTCCCACTGCTGCACCTGCCGGAGAAACATGTTTAAAAGAAGTGGCTGCCGGAAGCCCGGTTGCTTTCTTTAATTCTTTTACTAACTGCCAGCCATTGAATGCGTCTAAGAAGTTAATATAACCTGGTTTACCATTTAATACTTTGATTGGCAATTCGCCATTTTCCATGTAAATTCTGGATGGTTTCTGATTTGGGTTACAACCATATTTTAATTCTAATTCTTTCATTTTATTTTCCTCTCTCGCACGAATCTTATTCACAAAATCTTATTTGTTCTTGTTTACAATGCGGCTTTCATATTTTCCGGTTTCAATATCAATATATCTTACAAATAAAGATACCTTATTGTCTGCATTCAGTTTATTCCATACCAGTTCGGTAAATGCATCAATGTCATCTCCGATATCAACCAGTACCGGCTCGCCCTCAAAGCTTGGTAATGGATTTCCATCATTCATATAAGTATGAATGAAATGTCCTTCCCCAGCTACCGGATTCTCATAAGCAAATGTATAACGGTTGCAGGCATCCGGATTACCATTGTTGCTCTTTAAAATAGACATTGCATAATTGTATTTTCCATCTTCTACATGCATGATTCCGGAAATTCTTGGTGTATAGTTTGGAGCATCCGGCTCAAACTCTCTGGTTCTTAATGCCTGCTCAAACGTCTGCTGTTTATCCATCAGTTCATAAATGGTGTCTGTCTGGTCCCCATTGGTAACAATTGTTTTATTGCCAAGTACACGAACCGGAGCATAAATAATCAGGCTTGGATCACTTAATTTCGAAGGATCAAATGCCTGGGTACGGATTCCTTCCCCATCCTCAATGTCAGATCGGGTACCATAATGACCTTTAATCCTGCTGCATGAGCAGAACGGACTCCGACGGAGAATCCTCTACTGCAATACACTTTGAGGGTTCTTTTTCTAACTGCCTGCATGCCTCTAAATAGACATCCGGCATTGGCTTACCGTTTTTGACATTGGACACGCTCAAGATCCGGTCGAACTTTTCTAAAACGCCAATCTGTGACAGATAAGAACTTGCACGCTCGATATCCGTTGCCGTTGCAACTGCCGTCTGTAACCCTTCTCTTTTTAAAACAGCTAAAACCTCATCCACGCCCGGCTTTCTCTCTATGCCCCGATTTTCTAAAATTTCACGGAGCCGTCTTCTGCGTTCTGCATGGAAATATTCAAAGTCAAAATCCGCACCGTATTTTTCTAACAGCATCGGCTTGAAAATTTCCGGTTTAGGCTTCGCATGGATAAAAAGACTTCTCTTGGAATCTCGTACCCCATCTCTTTTGTGATGTCCATCCCAAGCTGTATGTAATATTTCTCGGTGTCGATCAACACACCATCCATATCAAAAATAACTGCTTTGATCATGTTAGTTCTTAAAGCTATGGATCGGTGCTGGAATCCTTCCTCCGCGATGTACAAACGCATCACAGGAATATTTATTGCGATTGCCATCTCATCTGCGATAATACCGGAAATAGTGGTGGCCTTTGTATCACCCGGAATTGCGATCATGTCAAGACCAACGGAGCAGACACAGGTCATCGCCTCTAATTTTTTCTAAGGATAACGCTCCTGCCGTTACAGCGTCGATCATTCCCTGATCCTCGCTGCCCGGAATAAACGCACCGCTTAACCCGCCAACGTAAGAGGATGCCATGACGCCACCTTTTTTCACCTGGTCATTTAACAGTGCCAAAGCTGCTGTCGTTCCCGGTGCTCCTGCATACTCTAAGCCGATTTCCTCTAAGATCTCTGCCAAACGGAATCTCCGATTGCCGGTGTCGGTGGTGCTAAGGACAGATCGATAATTCCAAACGGAAATTCCTAATTTTCTGGATGCCTCCTGCGCTACAAGCTGGCCGACTCTGGTAACTTTGAATGCGGTCTTTTTGATCGTCTCGCAGAGCACTTCAAAATTCTCGCCACGCACTTTTTCAAGAGCTGTCTTAACAACACCTGGTCCCTGATACTCCGACATTGATGATCGCATCCGCCTCGGTCACTCCATGGAATGCTCCTGCCATAAACGGGTTATCATCCGGTGCATTGCAAAGCACTACTAATTTGGCACATCCTAAGGAATCATTCTCCTTCGTATATTCTGCTGCCTGTAAAATGACATCTCCCATCAGTCTGACGGCATCCATGTTGATCCCTGTCTTTGTGGAACCGAGATTGACGGAACTGCAGACACGCTCAGTCTCGGCAAGAGCCTGCGGGATAGAACGGATCAACAGTTCATCTACTTTTGGTCATACCTTTAGATACCAGTGCAGAATAACCGCCGATGAAGTTTACTCCTACCTCGCGGGCTGCATCATCAGTGTTTTTGCGATCGTCACAAGTCTTCCGGTGTCTTACACGCAGAAGCACCGATCAAAAAATCGGTGTGATACGAGATTCTTTTTATTTACGATCGGAATACAGTATTTGTTTTCGATCTCTTTTCCTACTTTCACAAGGTCTTTTGCAACCGTTGTGATCGGTTGCGGTAGATATTTTCATTGACCTTTGCTAAATCCGTATCAATACAATCGAGCAGGCTGATACCGATCGTAATAGTACGCACATCTAAATTCTCATGCTCGATCATCTTATTTGTTTCATTTACTTCCCATATATTGATCATGGTATCTCTCCTTAGATTCTGTGCATTTTTTCAAAAAATTTCTTCTCTCTGGCATTTGATCACAACGCCGATCTCTTCTCCGATCGTCTAACTCTTTTTGAGATGTCGGCAAATGGTTTTTCTGTTCCACTCAGATCTACGATCATCATCATGTTAAAAAATCCCTGCACGATGGTCTGTGAGATATCCATAACGTTTACACGGTTGTTTGCAAGATAGGTGCAGACTTTTGCAATAATACCTACGGTGTCTTTTTACTACTGTGATAATTGTCTTATTTGCTGATGTTTCCATTTTTGATTTCCTCTCTGTTTTTTCTAAACACATAGCATTGGCATCGGTTCATTGCGTTTTGCCACATATATCGGGAAATCATTTCCCTTATATGGATTTTCTCTAATGTGACTTCCTGACGCACGGTCTCATAAGCCAGCTGTGCATAATTATTCTCTTTACTTAAATGCCCTAAAATTACGGCTTTCATATCATCATGGAGCAGTTCTCCTAAAAGCTGCCCGGACACTTCATTCGAAAGATGCCCCCGCTCGCCTAATATCCTTCGTTTTAACGGATAAGGATAGCTCCCGGCTTCTAACATGCGCACATCGTGATTTGCCTCTAACAGTAAAATGTCCAGCCCCTGTAATTTTTCAATCAAATAATCATCGTAGATGCCTAAATCCGTGATAATGGCGATCTTATGATTTTCATTTTTTTAAAATATAGGCAACCGGATCTGTTGCATCGTGCGAAATGCGTACCGGATGCACGACGATCTCTCCGATCGTAATATCCATATCCGGCTCTAAGACACGGTACAAAGACGGGTCTATCTTCCCAACAGAAGGCGTATTGGCAATCGCCTCTAACGTTCCCTTCGTCCCATAGATTGGAAGTCCATATCTTCTTGCAATGACTCTAAACCACTGATGTGGTCAGAATGTTCATGCGTGATCAGGATTCCTTCCATCTCTGCTGTTTTCAATCCCACGGAGTTCAGCCCCGCTTCAATTCTTTTTCCACTAATTCCGGCATCGATCGTCAAATGACAATTCTGTGTTCCCGCACAGATACAGTTGCCACTGCTGCTTGCTATACTACATATTTCCATCAGTTATTCTCTTCCCAATAAATGTCCACGACATCGCCATCCTTGAGTGGTGCCGTATACTCTGTGTTCTGTCCGTTCAGATGTGTGACGATATTCCGTCCTCTTGAATCATTCAGATTAAACTCTATATAGTCAAATACATCTACATAAATGTATTCTGCTTTTCCACTCATAAAGATCGGCTCTTTATTTACGATGACCTGAATGCCTGCCGGTTCTTCTTTCTCTTCCTTTACCGGCTCTTCCGGTGTGGCTGCCGGTTCACTTTCCGTCTGTGCTCCCTCGGATGCTGCTTCTGTTTCTTTTCCACTTTCAGAAACTGCCGGTTCCTCCGGTGCAGCCTCGTCCTGTGCAAGATCCTCAATATGTGTTCTGGTCTCTACCACCGTCCACTCTACGGAAAAATTCTCATAGACTAACGTTGCCATATCTGCATCCCGGTTATTTACTAAAATCTCCTGATCTAAATCCAGTTCCACATCCATGAACTCCACAAGCTGTCCTATCGTATAATAATTGCGCAGCTCGATCCTGTCACCCTCCTGTATCCGGTAAGATGGCGGCTCTAAGACACCGTTGACCTCTACAAACCGTGGGCAGATTACAGTCTTTTTATTGACTTCAAATACGATCGTAGACTCTGTATATTCTTCTAACTGTTCTACCGTACCTGCTGCATCTTCTCCGATCGTAGACGGTTCAATGACGATCTCACAGTTTGCCTCTAACGGGTATTGATATTAACGACCTTTCCATTCATACGCACGATCGCAGATTCTCCGCTCTGTCCTCTTAATATCCTCGGTCTTCCATTGACCATGAAATTCACTTCTTTTCCTCTTCTTGGGAAAAGCTGGTCATTTGGGAATCCTGCCTGCATTCCGCATCCACAATGGTCAGCTTACTGTTGTCATACAGCTTCATTCGTTCTCCGTTAAAATGGATCATAATAAAGTTATTTTTCTGGTCATAGTAATTCAGGCAGATACCGATCGGTGTTACTAACAACGGATCTTTCTGGATATCGGTCTGCTCAAAATGTACTTCCTGTAATACTTCTTCTCCACGAAGTGCCACACGCTCATGCGGAAGTCCTAATTTGTCCGCTAACATCTCCGTAAAACCGTGAATCTTTCCGCCACCGCCGACAACGAATATCGCACTGACCGATCTGTCCCCCGTTTAATGCCTTGATCTTCTCTGCGACAGATGTTGTGATCCGGTCTACTAATTCCTCTGTGATATCCCATACCTCCTTTGCCGGGATCGTATGAGAAATACTCATGATATCCTTAAATTCTATCTCTTTTTCAGAACCGGAGCCTAATTTAATATGTTCTGCGGTCTGGAAATCGACCAGATAATGCTGTACTAACATTTCCGTAATCTCATCACCTGCAAACGGGATCATGCCATAGGCAATGATACTTCCATCTTTCGTGACGGAAATATCCGATGTTCCGGCTCCGACATCGACTAACGCGATATTCAGCATACGGAATGCCTCCGGAATTGCCACATTGATCGCTGCAATCGGCTCTAAGGTCATATTCGCAACTTCTAATCCTGCTAAGTTGCAGGCAGAATACAGTCCGTCCACAACATCCTCCGGCAAAAATGTCACGATGATATCCTCTGAAATACGCTCTGCCTTATGCCCCTCTAAATTAGAAAAAATATCCTCGTTTAAATAATATTTTACAACGGAATAACCGACACAGTAAAATTTGAACTTTGTGTCATTCTCTTCTTTTAAAATGTCGGATGCCTTTTCAATTCCCAACAGGTCCAGCGTATGTATATCTTCCCTTGTAACAACCGTCTCTTCGTCGTATTCATACTCTACCGTTGTGGTCACTGTTTTTAACACACGACCTGCGGCAGCAATACAGACTTCCGTAAGCGGTGCTCCTCTGTTCTTCTAACTGCTGCTTTACTGCTTCAATGGTCTTCCAACTCTTCCAATGTCGTGAATCTGACCGTCTAGCATTGCACGGGTTTCATGCTCTTTCATGTACTGTGCAACTACGATAAATTCCGTACCCTCTTTGTATCCGACGGTTCCAACAACATTTCTCGTTCCGATATCCAATCCAAATACCAATGGTTCCATCTTATTTCTCCTCATTTAAAAATCGTTTTACAAGTTGTAAATTTGTATCTTCTACGCTTCCATTGTTATCAATGACTTTCACACAATGTCTGCGGTATTCCTCCTCAGTGAGCTGGCTTTCAAATATCCCATCTATTTTTTCATCGGAATATCCGCGGTTTTCGACTGCTTCAGCCTTCCCTACGATTTTCTTCACTGGTATAAATATACCATAACTCATCACAGATTTCATCATAATGCTCTTCAATTAAAATAATGCCGCTCAATACCAGAAAACGAAGTGCCCCCTTTTGTCTTTTCCTGCTTAATACATGACTTCTAAGATATATTCCCGGACTGCCGGATGTACGATCCCGTTCATCTGCATCTCTTTTTGTTTCATCCGAAAAAAATGACCTGTGCCATCTTCAGACGGTCAAAACTTCCATCCTGTCAAAAAAATATCTCTGCTCCAAATGCTTCCTTTATTGTATCATAACATTTTGTTCCCGGCATCATCAAATCATGGGCAATTTCATCTGCAAGCATTACTTTTGCATTATAATGTTCTGCAATATATTCTAATATTGCGGATTTCCCGGCTCCGACACCGCCTGTAATTCCAATAAATTTCATCCTATTTTGCCTCGTACCAGTTCTTTCCTGTGTGGGTGTCAATCTCAAGTTCTACTGAAGATCTGCTGCACCCTTCATTTCTTCATCAAAATCTTCTTTACCTGCGTCCTGTTCTTCTTTACAGGTCTCAACCAAAAGTTAACTCATCATGCACCTGTAAAACAGTTTTGATTTTAATCCTTCGTCTTTCAGGCGGTCATGCACATGAATCATGGCTATTTTAATAACATCTGCTGCAGTTCCCTGGATCGGAGCATTCATTGCCACACGTTCTCCAAAGGAACGCTGCATGAAATTACTGGAGGATAACTCCGGCACCGGTCTTCTTCTGCCAAACATTGTTGTGACATAGCCTTTTGTCTTGCCATCCTCTACCAGTCCGTCTAATAAATCCTGACTTAATCCGAAGGAACTGATTCCATAGACAATACCAAAGTTTACCGCCTTTGCATTTCTTCGCTGCAGTGGTGTTACTTCTTCGAACGGCACATGAAATACCTTGGATGCAGTAATCGCATGAATATCTTCTGCATGCTTATATGCATCAATCAGATTTTTATCTCCTGACATATGTGCCAGCAGACGAAGCTCTATCTGGGAATAATCCGCATCTAAGAATACATAACCTTCTCTCGGTAAAAACACTTTACGAATCAGCCGTCCCAATTCCATCCGGATTGGAATGTTCTGTAAATTCGGGTCTGTACTGCTTAAACGTCCGGTGGCTGTTATGGTCTGCTGGAATGTACTGTGAATCCGTCCATCCTCTGCAATAAATGCAGCCAGTCCGTCGGCATATGTGGATTTTAATTTGGTCAGCTGACGGTACTCTAATATTTTTGATACAATCGGATAATCCGGTGCCAGCTTTTCCAGTACATCTGCTGCAGTAGAATATCCGGTCTTGGTCTTCTTGCCATTTGGCATCTGCAATTTTTCAAAAAGAATCACACCAAGCTGTTTTGGTGAATTGATATTAAAGGTCTCACCGGCTTCTTCATAGATTTCTTTTTCAATTTTATCTATGGATACTGCAAGATTCTCTCCATATTCTTTTAAGGCATCTGCATCAATAGCAATGCCTTCCTTTTCCATATCAGATAAGGTATATACCAGCGGCATTTCTATTTTATCAAAGAGTTCTTTCATGCCCTCTTCTTCTAACTGCTTTGCCAGCGGTTCTTTTGCCATTAAATTAATATATGCCTGATAGCATGCCATTTTCAAGAATTCTTCCGGCTTTTCTTCCGATGCTGTGGCTAAATCTTTCTTTCCAAGATAATCCTCTTTCGATGGCACCATCAAATCAAGATAGTCTTTTGCAATATCTTCATAAGCATAGTCATTTTTCAATGGATTTAATAAATAAGCTGCTATTTTCACATCAAAAATATGACTCTTTTCATCGGCTTCTATCCATTTAAGCTGTGGTTTTAAATCAAAGGTGCGAATCTCTGTGCCTGCTGCAAGAAGCTGTCTGCTCTGTTCGAATAGATACTGCTCTGTCACAAATCCCGCAACCGGAATATATGCCACATCTTCTTTTGTGCATGCAACTGCAAGTCCAAGCACAACATCCTTTTCATAAATCAACTGGACGCCTGCTGCCTGCTGCTTCTTTGCCTTTGCAAAAAAATCTTCTACCCCAGCAAAATCCTCGATTCGTTTAAAGTTTTCCTCTCCGGTATTTACCGGTGTGTCCACTTCAAACCGTTTCAAAAGATTCTTAAATTCCAGACGCTTACACATCATATAAGCTTCCGGTGTATATAAATTGCCAATTCTTGCTTCGTTGATATCATATGGGATGTCTGCATCTATCTTAATGGTAGCCAGTGTCTTACTCAACTGTGCCATATCATAATGCTCTTTTAACATCTCTTTCGCACGGTTTGGCTTAATCTCTTCTACATGGGCATATGCATTTTCAATGCTGCCATATGCCACAATCAGGTTCGTGGCTGTCTTTTCGCCGATTCCCGGTACACCCGGAATATTATCTGCGGTATCGCCCATCAGCGCCTTTACATCAATAAACTGCAATGGTGTAACCTGATATTTTTCCAATACCTCTTTGGTATTATAATCTTCGATTTCCGTTCCGGTCCGCCTGGTCTTTGGAATCCGGATTTTAATGTGGTCACTGGCAAGCTGCAATAAGTCCCGGTCTCCGGACACTACAGACACTTCATAGCCTGCTGCTTCACTACGCTTTGCTATGGTTCCCAATAGGTCGTCTGCTTCTAAGCCTTCTTTTTCAATTACCGTAACTCCCATGGCACGCAGCATTTCTTTCATCAGCGGTACCTGCTGCCGCAATTCTTCTGCCATCGGTTTTCTCGTTCCCTTGTATGCATCAAACATCTTGCAAGGTTCATATTAGAACGGCAGACTGCCGTAAAATGCTGCTTTTCTTCGTCGGTCAGTGCTCCGAGCGCAAAAGTTCTTGTAATATCCGTCGTTCCCTCTAAATAGTGTCCGCCGGAATCTACTAATAAGAATCCCTCCGGCTTTAACACTGCATTACTTTCCTTTGTAGCTGAATAGTGCATCATCGCTCCGTGTGGTCCATAGGCACTGATCGTATCAAAGCTCAGATCTGAAAAGTAGTGCTCCTGCTCTTTTTTCTGCGTTCCTCTAAATAGTCCGATGCAGAGATCTCACTGATCTCCATCTTACCGATGTTTGTCTTTAACCAGTACATGAATTTTGTGACGGCTACGGCATCTTTTAAATGAGCTTCTCTGGTATTTTTCAATTCTGTCTCATTTTTAACCGCTTTTAGCATCAGACTCGGAGTTTTTTCGCCCTCTAATACTTCTGCATGCTCTCTGATACACTCTGCGATCCGGTAATTCGTCTCTTCCGCACTGATCGGCACTTTGACCTTCTGAAGATTCTGTGCATAAGTATAGATGTCTTCATATGGGCGGATCGTCACATGGTTCTTCTCTAAATAGTCCTGTACCTCTTTGTCTAAGATCTGTGGATTGACAAAAAAGTATCTGCTCTTTTTCAATGCTGACAAAGGATAAAAAATACCGGCACATGGTCAATATCTCCGCCACGCAGATTTAACAGCCATGCAATATCATAAAGGCTTGATAAAATATGGATGTCGGCTCCTTCTTTTTGCATTTTGGTGCGGACATCGGCAATCTTATCTGCCATGCTTCTTCCTGCATAGGCATCCTCTAAGATCCAGACTTTGTTTGCCGGAAGTTGCGGTCTGTCCTTCCAGATATTTCCGACTAAGTCCTCTTTGACATAGAAACCGCCTTTTTTCTCCTCTGCCATTTTTGCATATTTTTCTCCACTCTTTGCATCCATGACCCTTCCGTCAAATCCGATGCAGGAGCCTTCTGTCAAATGGTCTTTGACATACTCTTCTACTTTTGGCACCCCTTCCTCGCCCATCTTAAAGAGCTTGACGGTACTGCCTTCTAACTGTTTTTCTGCCTGGATAAAATAACGTCCGTCTGTCCACAGTCCAGCCTCTTCTTTTGTGATGACTGCTGTTCCGGCAGATCCGGTAAATCCGGTCATATATTTTCTGGCTTTGAAATATTCACCGACATACTCGGACTGATGAAAGTCGCTGGTCGGCACAATATAAATATCTATTCCACGCTCCTGCATCTGTGCACGGAGTTCTTTTTAATCTTTCCTGTATCATTCTTCATCATCCACCATTTCAAAAAATTTTTGTGTCCAGTTCGGATAGGAACGTTTTAAAAAAATCGGTATTCCCGCTGCATTTAAGAAGCAGTGCTCACTCTTTGCCAATGCCCGCAGTTCCCCGCTCTTTTTATCTGTCATGCGGTACTGTATGGTCATTTTTTGCCCCGTCATAATCGGAAATTTTTGTTTCTATGACCACGGTATCATGGAAATGTACCATACTGGTGTACTTACATTCCATCGCTACGACCGGACTGATGACCTCGGCTTCCTCTAACTGCTGAAAGCTGTAACCGAGCTGCTCTAAGAGATCCATCCTTGCCTCTTCCATCCAACGGATGTGATTGGAATGATGAACAATCCCCATCTTGTCGGTCTCATAATAGTGTGCCTTATGTTCATAAGGTTTGATTTTTCTTGGTTTCTGTTGTTCGTAGGGTGCAATTCTTGTATCCTGCATATACGTTGCCTCCTTTATAAATTAATATTACATAATACCCGTATTTTCCACATGCTCAGCAAAGAATTCATTCAGCTTGATGAGCGGTGTACGGAATACAGTACCGAAGATATAGAAGATCGGGAAGTATACAAATAGTTTTAACAGGCTGATCGCATAATTATGTCCGTACAGTCCCGCAACTGCATCTCGCATCGCATTCATGCCATGTGTAAACGGTAAGAACGGATTGATCATATTGAAAAAATCCCGGCGTAACCTCTATCGGGAAAGTTCCACCTGCTCCTGCTACCTGAAGTACCAGCATAATAACTGCGATTGCCTTTCCTACATCGTCAAAAGTAATTGTCAGAGTATATATAATATTTGAAAAGACAATGCCTGCCACAACTCCTACAAAAATAAATCTTCCCGGATACAGACACTGTATCTTTAACAGATACAGGTCTCCTAAACAGATAATAACACTCTGGATAATACCAAAATTCATAAATATCAGATATCTTCCTATATAAAGTTCAAACGGCCGATATTGACTGATATCTAAATATTTGTTCGTGGATGCACGACATTTGAAGATCGATACTAAGATCAGTCCGCCTACCCACATTGCTAAAATAGAATAGAATGGTGCCAGTGCAGAACCATAGTTTGCTACCGGGAAAATCTTATGTGTCTCTAACTCTACCGGTGCTGAGAGGAACTCACCAATGGTCTCCGGACTGTTCTTATAATCATTTAAATCTACCCCGAACTTCTCTAGTACAAAGTTCTGGATCGCCTGGGAGATATTCATATTCTTTTGCTTTTCAATCTCCTCTAAGATCTCTTTCATACCCTCTAATTCGGTAATGCCTTTTCCAATGGCATCCTTAGAGTCCTGCAGTACCTTTGTCATAGATGTCAGTGAAGTTCCAAGGGAACTCATCGCCTTGCTGACACTGTCCATGGTCGCCTGTGCCGATGGAACTGCCCGCCAAAGGATTCCGCTGCTTTTCGCACGGCATCTACATTGCCGACTGCTTCATCTGCTGCTGCGGACACCTGCTCATTCATCGTTGTCTCGATCTGTGTTCCTATATCTGCGATCGCTCTTTGCAGGTAGTTACCGTCTCCTTAAGCTGACTGATCGCTTTTAGTGCATCATCCCGGGAAGTCGATGTCTGCAGGTTCTCAATGATCTTATCTAAGGTCTCTATGCCTCCATTTAAAGAACTGTTTGCATGTTCTAATCTTGCCACACAGTCACTTCCAACCGGTGTCTGATAGAAAATGGTATTGTTCTTTAAGATATCGATCAGTTCATTATTTGTATTCACCAGCTCCTGCAACTGTGTCTTAGTTGCATTTAATGTCGGGATTGCCTCAGCCGGGTTATTTCCCTGTACCAGTCTTTCGATCGAATCTAATGACTGATAGATGCTGTTTAAGCTGGTAGTGATCGCACCTATCGTATTTCCGATACTATCCGGTGTATCAGATGCTAAATTTTTAACGCATCCATCTGTATTGTATTAGAGGACTGATCCTGTACCTCTTTTACGGAATCTTTCAGGATTCCAAAAGAAGTATTTATGGTCTTAGACAACTCTTCTAAAGCATCCATGGTAGCCTGAAATGCCTCTACGGTGTCAGTCAGGTTATCCATGCCCTCTTCTAAATCCTGTAAAGACTCAATGGCTGTATCTACCTGCTCTTTTTCTTTGTCTAAAGAAATGTCCTGTACTAATTTCCGGTTCAGTGCCTTATCCTTTTCGGACATGCCTAAGACCACATCTCCGATGACTGTCACACTTTCTGAAATAAATGTTTTATTGACCATCTGCTGGATAACTCCGACACCCTTATCGGTAATCTTTGGTGCAATGGCATTCTTCTTCTCATTGACATAATACTCGATCTTTGGACGCTCGATATCCGGTGTCAGCACACTGGTCATATTTTTACTGAAATCCTCCGGAATGACCACGGCTGCATAGTATTTTCCACTGCGGACTCCGGCTAATGCCTTTTTCCTTATTAACAAACTTCCAGCCAATCTGTTCGTTTTCCGCCAGACTTTCAACGATGCTCTTACCGACATTGAGTTCCATACCCTGTACCACAGTTCCCTCATCTACATTAGAAACCGCTACGGATATATGGTCCGTACTTCCATACGGGTCCCAGCTTGCCTGTATATTAAACCAGGCATACAGCGACGGAAGCACCATAACACCAACTGCAATAATAGCTGCAACCGGATTGGTAAAGACTCTTTGAAAATCATGCGCCATAATCCCCACAATCCGCTTTGTGCTGCCTGTGATTGCCTGTAACACTTTTCCCATAATTGTCCTCATTTCTATATTTTTACGATTTATACTAATTTAGCTTTTCTAAAATTTTCTCACGTTTTTCAGAAAAAAAGCAATTCCTTATTGTAACGGAAATACCGTTCTGACTCACATTCCTGTAAAAATGCCACACTCCGGGCATTTGAGTTCAGTTCTGTAATAAAGATCACCATTTCCTGTCCGGTCAGTCCGGTACCTTCTAAAAAGTCAAAGGCATATTCTAAATACTGTTCCGCAGTCTGACCCATTTGCAGATATTTCTGATTTTCTTCTTCAAACCACTCTTTTATTTTTGCAAATGCAGTTTCAAAATCCATGCTGCCTTCTAATCTCAATCTTTGCAGATACGTCTCTAATAAAGTTCCTGCCCTTCGATAGTTCTGCTCCTGTCTGCGGCTTAAAAGCTCTGCCTCTTTTTTCTGTTTTTCCTCAAAAAAGCAGGCCTGCCGTTACTTCTTCTAACAATTCTAATGCATCCTTTGATACTTCTGCCTGTCCCGACTCTTTATAGCGGATCAGCGTTCCCTGCAGCAGCTCCATTTCCTCTTCTTTTTCGACTGCAAACCGGATACGCTCGTTGACTTTAGAAATCAGAAGTCCTAACACTGCTAATCGTTCATCAAAGGAAGCGTGACTTACCTTTTCATTAAAATTTCATCCGGATTGCCTTTAAAGATTTCTTCGATCGATAATCGGTGCGGTATTTATAAAACAGTTCTAAGTAGTTTGCAAAATCTTTTTGCGATCTTCGGATGCTGGATGTACTGTTCCACCACTTCCCGGTCGATGGTCTTGTCGATCTTTCATAAATCCCGATCATCGTGGACAGATCTTCCCAGCCTCTTGGCGTTGCAAAACAGCGTCCGTCTACCGTAGTCTCCATCTGATAAAAATTCTGTTTTTTCGTGTTCAGATAGGAAATAACCGCCGGATGCAGTCCGTTGGCATATGCATACTCTTTCCAGACCTGAAAATCCGCTTCCACTTCGATCTTTACGGATCCTGTCCATCGTAACCACATCGAACTCACGCACGGATTTGTTATATTCCGGCGGGTTTCCTGCCGCAACGATCAGCCAGCCGTCCGGTATCTTATGGTTTCCAAAGGTCTTACACTGTAAAAACTGCAGCATCGCCGGAGCCAAGGTCTCGGATACACAGTTGATCTCATCAATAAACAGGATTCCCTCCTTTAAGCCGGTTCTTTCAATTTTTTCATAAATAGATGCCACGATCTCGCTCATGGTATATTCCGTGACTGCCTGCTCTTTTTCCATCAAAGGTATGTTTTGAAATAAATGGAAGCCCTACCGCACTCTGTCTCGTATGATGTGTGATCGTATAAGCCACCAGCCCTATCTGACATTCCTTTGCGATCTGCTCCATGATCTGTGTCTTTCCGATTCCCGGAGAACCTAAGAGCAGGATCGGTCTTTGCCGGATCGCCGGTATTTCATATTCACCCACTCATTTTTCAAAAAATACGCTTCTATCGTATCTTTTGATCTCCTGTTTTTGCACGTTTGATATTCATTCTATTTTACTCCTACTGTTGTTCTTCTAAATCTTCTTCGCCTAAGATCAGTTTGATCGCCCACGGTGGGACATCCACATCCAGATAGTCCTCTTTTAAAAAATACAAATGCGGTATCATAGGGCGGTTTTTTCAATGGATAGCGTCCATATCCGTCTGTAAAATAAAGCAGTCCTTTTAACTTTGTAAACTTCTTTTCTGCCAAAAGACGGTTGACATAAGTAAACACCGGACGGAAGTCCGTTCCACCCAGACCACGGATCGTAAAATGATCCATATAGTCCTGCAGTTCTTTGGCATTCGTTACTACCACATCTGATTGTACACGTTCATCACACTGGATGATATGTACGCGGAATTTCCGGTAAAATGATTCGGACTGACTGAGGACGGAATAGGTCTCTTCTAAAAACTTCTGCACCAGTTCTCTTTTACAGGACATGGAAGTATCGATCACGATCACAAAATCTTCGATCCGGTTGACCTCTTTTTGTCTCCTGCGGCTCGATCGGCGGCATATTGCCATACATTTCCATCCCGTAATGATAAAATATGTAATCAAAACTGTCTATGTCCACCTGCATCTCTTTTTTTAAGACACAGAATTTTTTCAAAAAACTGCGGTAATCATACCGCTCCCTGTTCTCTACGGCAAGCTGTTCACACAATCCTTTGGAATCTTCTGCCGCCTCTTTTTGAAAATGTCGATAATTCGGTCTCCATCTTTTCCCGAATGTCCTGCCAGCGGTTTTCATTTGGCATTCCGTTTCGCTTTTTTTTTCGCTATCACTTTTCCAGTATCGGTGGTCATCCACATGAAATTCCAATACCAGCCGCACGATCGTGCGGGGGTCCATATCGTTTTCTGCTAACAATTTATAAATCCCCTCTGCGGTAAGAACACGGATTTTTTCCTGTAATCCATTATAAACCGCCCTGCGGTAAGGTCTTGAGGGCATTCGCAAACACCTCACCGGCAGGCTGTCAATGACGGACTCCACTGCAATATCACATGCTAAATCCCCAAAGCATTTTTCTCTTCCCGTTTTTCCTTAAAGACATGGGCAAACAGGCAGTGGAACACACTGTGCAGATATGCACGGTTCACCATGACATTTCCTATTTTATACTGTTCGATCAGATGTGGGATTTCATAATAAAAGACGGCTCCATCCACTGCATAATCAGACACCTCAAACGTCGGCTGCAGGGAAAGGCTGTTCAATGCCACATCTAAAAATCTCATATTCAGATATAATTCATTTCTCGCATCCTGTAATATCTCTGTACAGACTGCTGTTTTTTTCTAATAATTCCTCTTCAAACATACTCTACGATCTATTCTGCCTTACAGGGAAAATCCCTTTTTCTTTCCTATAGAAAATCTGCGTTTTGATATATCCATAAGCATACTGACTGCTGCCACATCACCGGACACTGCTTTTCATCAATAGTTCGAGTTCACTCTTTTCATGCACAAATTCTTCTGCCAGCCAACGGAGCAGTTCCGTCTCGCCTTCTCTTTGAAATAACTCCGCCGCCTTTTCCATATGTTCTTTTTTAAAAAGTCTCATAAGACTGCTCTGCCTCTTCTTTTTAATCCAAGCGGACTTTTCAGGCGGTAGGCAGATGCATATACCGCTTCTTCCGGCTCCATGTTATGCCTGCCGATCTCAAACAGCCGGTCATATTCCTCCCAGTCGATATTGTATTACGAAATGCATTCCGGTACTGTATCCCTACACCATGCGTATGCGTCTCTATGATCCGTGCCGGAGTATTCTCGACTGCCTCTTCAAAAAATGCCGGATACAATACCTGAAACCCATCTTTTCCCAGCCACTCTACTGTCACAGTCTGGTTCAGATCGACTAAAACTTCTCTTAAACAGGACTTTCCTGTCCCATATCCCGTACATGCAGTTTTGACAGACGTTTGCATCCGGTAAATGCTCCCGCTCCCATATAACGGATATTTGCTCCAAATGTAAATTCCCTGAAATATCTGCAGTTATAAAATACATATCTTCCGATACGCTCTACCGTTCCGGGTAACACCAGCTCTTCTAGCAGTTCTCCACAGATACATGGCAGTTCTCCTGGATTTTTTTTTGGCTCTTTTTTCCATATCGGCTGCAAACGCATATGGTGCGTCTCCGTAACCGGAAGCCCTTCGATCTCCTCCGGTACTACCACTCTGCTCTCTTTCGCATAACACCGGAGAATACATATCCCCTGTTCTTTTTTTTTCATATACAAAGTATGCCTGTTGCTGCATAACATTCCTTTCTGTCATTCTGCACAAAAACCTATGATTTATTTTTAGCACAAATGCACTTCATTTTCTATATAGAGAACCATCTTCCTTCAGAAGTAACTCAGCGGATTTTAATTTACCATTGTAGTTATAACCCATGGAATAACCATGTGCTCCGGTATCATGAATTACCAGATAATCGCCCATGTCAATCTTCGGTAACATACGGTCTACGGCAAATTTATCATTGTTCTCACAAAGAGAACCGGTTACATCATATTTGTGGTCGCATACGCTGTTGTCCTTGCCCAGCACGGTAATGTGATGATATGCACCATACATTGCAGGACGCATCAGGTTTACTGCACATGCATCCACACCAATGTATTCCTTGTGTGTATGTTTCTCATGAATTGCCTGCGTCACAAGGCATCCATAAGGTGCTAACATAAAACGTCCCATCTCAGTATAGATAGCTACATCACCCATACCTGCCGGAACTAAAATTTCATCATAAACCTTGTGTACGCCTTCGCCGATAACACGGATGTCGTTTGGTTCCTGGTCTGGTGTATAGTTCACACCAACTCCACCGGAAAGGTTGATAAAGCTGATATGGCAGCCTACTTCTTCTTTTAATTTAACAGCTACTTCAAAAAGCTGTTTTGCAAGCATCGGATAATACTCGTTGGTTACGGTATTACTTGCTAAGAATGCATGAATACCAAAATTCTTTGCACCTTTTTCTTTTAAAATCTTAAAGCCTTCAAATAACTGCTCTGTTGTAAATCCGTATTTTGCATCTCCCGGGTTATCCATGATACCGTTGCTCATTTTGAACACTCCGCCCGGATTATATCTGCAGCTGATGGTCTCTGGAATCTTACCGATTGTCTTCTCTAAGAAGTCGATATGGGTAAAGTCATCCAGGTTGATGATTGCGCCAATCTTGTCTGCAAATTTATATTCATATGCAGGGGTATCATTGGAAGAAAACATAATATGCTTTCCGTCAAATCCCTGGGAATCAGCTAACATCAGCTCTGTCTGGGATGCACAGTCGCAGCCGCAGTCATACTCTTTTAAAATATTTAAGATAAATGGCCACGACGATGGATGACATTTTTAACAAGGCTTCTGAGACTTATAACGTACCGGTTGCCCTGTTAAAAGCGATAGCAAAGCAGGAATCCAACTTCGATCCGAATGCCACTTCTTCGAGCGGCGCACGGGGTGTGATGCAACTCATGCCTGCCACGGCTGCGTCCTTAGGTGTAACCAATGCCTATGACCCGGAGCAAAACATTATGGGCGGTGCAAAATACATCAGCCAGCTTTTAGACAAATACGATGGCGACACGACATTAGCTTTAGCTGCCTACAATGCCGGCATGGGAAATGTTGCAAAATACGGTGGAGTTCCGCCTTTTAAAGAAACACAGAACTATGTGGCTAAGGTTACGGCTTATATGAATGAGAATCTTACCATTGATGAGACGAATAATCAGATTTCTTCTGCTGATTTTTTATCAGCTCTTGACAATAATGATTATGATGAACGCGTGCAGAGTCTCTTAGAGCAGATTTTTTTCCTATGAGGACTATATGCGTTTCTTAGAACTGCTTTTTAGAGCAGATGACTGCAAATAAGGATGCAACAACCGGCTATTCTTCCGGACATGAGGACGAAACTTCAGCACGGAGTCTTTATTCTTTCCAGAATGTCAGCTACAATCCTGCGATTGTCAATCTTCTGACTCAGACTCTAATGTATAGTTGATTTTTGAACATTATTTTTTGATTGCATTTTCTATCTGTTTTTTATTGACAACTACGGTTGTCATATAGTATACTATCATTCGTTGAGACAATCGACAAGCTGATGTGGCACAGGTGGTAGCGCACCTCATTGGTAGTGAGGAGGTCACGGGTCCGAGTCCCGTCATCAGCTTTACGGGAAAACCCCGGTAGATATCACAGGAAGTGATGTTTGCCGGGGTTTTTGGGTGTTACGGGGTGTTCTTATAAGTCATGTTTTGACCTCTTATATCACGCTTTTTCGTGCAAATGCAACACGGATTTTCATGGTTTAATACCCAAGGCTCGCCCATGTTTTCGGTCCGCAGACTCCATCCACTTTTAATCCTTTATAAGACTGCCATCTCCTTCCTGTGTTATGCTCCATATAAGGGATTTATATTATAAGCACTACTGCTTTTTACAATACGAGGAGGTGTATTCATTGGCATTAACTATAGAAGAATTGCAAAAATATGTACACCGGAAAATGTTATAATAACAATACATGCAGCAAAACGCTTAGAACAACCTGGTATTTTTCTAAAAGAAGTACTTAACTGTATTATGACCGGAGAAATTATTGAACAGTATCCTGATGATTACCCTTATCCAAGTTGCCTGACTCTTGGAAACATGACTACAAATAAACCTCTACAAGCAGTAATTGGTACAAATGGTCTTCAGCTTTGGATTATTACAGCCTACTACCCTGCACCTGAAAAATGGATGGATGATTTGAAAACACGAAGGGAGGAATAATTAATGAAGTGTTTTTTATGCAAAGGTGATATGATCAACTCTACCACTACCTATATGACAACATATAACAATTGTTACATTATTATAAAAATGTACCTTGCCAAAAATGCAACCAATGTGGCGAAGAATATATTGATGGCATTACTATGTTAAAGATTGAAAATATTATAGAAAAATTAAAATCTATGCTAACGGAGATTGCTGTTGTTGATTTTGAAAGTGCCGCATAACACTAAAAAAACGTGCCGGCTGTTTTGTTAAGGATACCAGCCTTTCGGCTCTTACATCTCCACGTTTTGCTTCCTGTTTTAACTTTGTTTCATTTAGGGAAATCACCGCGATTTCCGCACTTGCAAACACTGCATTGAGACCGATCAAAATAATTTGTAATAGAAATGCTCCAAGCATTTTTTTCCCTCCATATATACTATTTTTACATAAATAAAAGACACCGTCTGTAGTTGCTTTACAAAACGCCGCCTATTCTATGAGTTTTTTTGATATTTGCTGATATGTATCTATGTTAATCTCACCTCTTTCTGTTCAATATCTCCCTTCATTGGAATCGATGCCACAAAGTCACAGTTTTCTTTTACTAATTTGCTGACACCTTCTCCTTCATTTCCGATAACCAGTCCGATAGAACCTTTTAAATCCAGATCATACATGGTTGTGCCACCCATATCTGCACAGACAAACCACATGCCCTGCTCCTTTAATTCCCGGATGGTATTGGTAAGATTGGTTACCTTGGCTACCGGTGTATAATAAATGGCTCCTGCGGATGCCTTTGCTACGGTAGCGGTCAGTCCCACTGCACGGCGCTTTGGAATAATGACGCCATGGGCACCTGCCAGATTGGCAGTACGGATAATTGCACCCAAATTGTGCGGGTCTTCAATATTATCCAGCAAAATGACAAATGGTGCTTCATTTTTCTTTCTGGCATTTTCTAAAATATCTTCTACCGTTGCATAAGAAAATGCTGCTGCCATGGCAATGACACCCTGATGCTTCTTCGTCTCTGACAACTGCTCTAAACGCTCTTTTGCCACAAACTGTACCAGCGTATCATGCTTTTTCGCTTCTCTTAAAATGGTCTGAATGGGACCGTCTTTACAGCCATCTAATACAAACAGCTTGTCTATGGTTTTTCCGGAACGAAATGCTTCTAAAACTGCATTTCTTCCTTCTATCTTCGTGCTTTCCGCCTGTGTGTTTTCCATCTGCATTTCTTCCATTCTACTTTCCTCCTGCCAGGTCATTCTTTCCGGTCTTCACATTATAGTGTCTGATTGCTTCTTTCGCCAGTTCCAAAATCCGCTCAAACTGATCCGTCAGATATAAATAGCCCATCAATGCTTCAAAGCCGGTGGCACGGCGATAATCTGACATAGTTGCGTTTTTTGCCATGGTCGGAGACTTGGCATTTCTGCCTCTGCGGTAAATTTCCGTTTCGTCTTCCGTAAGCATCGGAGTCAGTGTCTCCATCATCGTTGCCTGCGCATGTGCTTTCACCAGATGGCTGGTGGTCTGATGCAGACGGGATGCCTTGGTATTGCCTTTTCCAACTACAATGCTTCTTATGACAAGGTCATAAATGCCATCTCCTATGTAGGCAAGTGCCAAAGGGGAGTAGGTTGCTACATCCACCTTTGGCAGGTCAAAATATTCTTTGATATGGGAATCTATGCCTTTTTCCATTTTACACCCTCTCTGGTATCCTCTAAGACAATTCCTTTTTCCAAAAGTTCATTACGAATTGCGTCTGCTTTGGCAAAATCTTTTTCCTTCTTTGCAGCCTTACGCTCTTCGATTTTTTCTAATACATATGCTTCTAAATCTGCATCGATTTCATCGGCAGGATTTGCTACTTCTCCCGCTGCTAAATCAAGAGATAATACATAATCAAAATCTTTTACCAGTGCAAGCTTGGTTGCATCGGTCATATCGGCTTTCAATACTTCATATACTACAGTCAGTGCCATGGAAGTATTTAAATCATCCTCTAATGCCTGCAGGAATTTCTCTTTGTATGCATCAAATTTATCCTGCTCTACTTCTGTAGACGCATCCAGTTTTGCAATGGTCTTACGAAGCTTTACATAGGAATTTTCCATATTATCCATTACTTCATAAGAGAATTCCAATGGCTTTCTGTAATGGGACTGCAGACAGAACATACGATATACCAGCGGCAGATAACCTTTTTCTTCCAATAAGGAAACGGTCAGGAAATCTCCCTTGGATTTACTCATTTTTCCTGATTTATCATTCAGATGATGCACATGGAACCAGTAATTACACCATTTGTGTCCAAGATATGCTTCACTCTGTGCAATCTCATTGGTATGATGTGGAAAAATATTATCCACACCACCACAGTGAATATCCATATATTCGCCTAAATGCTTCATGCTGATGCAGGAGCACTCGATATGCCAGCCCGGATAACCAACGCCCCATGGACTATCCCATTTCAGTTCCTGGTTATCGAATTTGGACTTGGTAAACCACAATACAAAATCACTCTTGTTGCGCTTATTTTCATCCTCAGATACGTCATCACGGACACCTACCATCAGCTCTTTTTCGCTCTGGCTGGAGAATACATAATAATCATCTAATTTTGATGTATCAAAATATACATTTTCTCCGGCAATATATGCATAGCCTTTCTCTAAAAGTACCTCTATCATATGAATAAATTCCGGGATACAATTGGTTGCCGGCTCTACCACATCCGGACGTTTGATATTTAATTTGGAGCAATCGGAAAAGAATGCATCGGTATAATACTTTGCAATCTCCATAACGGTCTTATGCTCACGCTTTGCGCCCTTTAACATTTTATCCTCACCGGTATCTGCATCACTGGAAAGATGTCCTACGTCTGTTATGTTCATGACACGCTTTACATCATAACCTGCATAGCGAAGTGTTTTCTCTAATACATCTTCCATAATATAGCTGCGCAGATTTCCGATATGTGCAAAATGATATACGGTTGGTCCGCAGGTATACATTTTCACTTTGCCATCTTCGTTTGGCACAAAGGTCTCTACTTTTCTTGTAAGGGTATTAAAAATCTTTACGTTGTTCTCCATGTTATCCTCCATCGTTCCTGGAATTACTTATTTAATTCTTTTCTACTTCCTGCTTTAATGCCTTTATCTCTTTTTCCATATCAATGATACGATTGCATAATTCTGAATTTTCCCGCTGCAATACATTGATGTCTTCCTGTACCGGGTCCGGCAGATTGCACTGTTACCTTAAAACTCGGATACAGCAGAACTTCCCACGGTGACTTGATTGAGGGGTCTCTCTCCTGTATGATCTGAAATTCTTCTTTGACATGGTGTATAAAGCCCATATTTACACTTCCCTTTTATATATTATAAAATTATAACGTGATTTTTGGATTAATCTTATATAACAAAAATCAAAAAAACTCCGTCTCATATTAGAGACGAATTTATCCGCGGTTCCACTCTAAGTAGAGCAATCCTGCTCTCACTCAAAACACTTAACGTGTGTCATCCGTATCCGACTACCTTTTTTCCTTCGCCGGATCGGCTCCCGAATGCACTTCAAAAATCCAGTTTCCAAGACTGCTTGCAGCCGATGACAGTCTCTCTCTGCGGTCTGTAATTTCCTACTCTCTTCGTTCTTTGCCTTTATAGACTATTTTTTATATCCTGTTATAGTTTATGCAAAAATGATCGTTTTGTCAATTACTTTCTATTCGAACTCCTGCCTGCACTGCATCCTGTGCATCCACTGCATCCGGCTCCGGTATCTGCTACGGCATGGCCTTCCGTCATAGATACTGTTTAAAGAGCAGATTGCCTGTGCCGCAATGCCCTCTTCCCTTCCGGTAAAACCAAGCCGTTCTTCTGTCGTTGCTTTGACATTGATCTGTTCTTTTTCTATATGCAGTGTCTTTGCAATATTCTCTTCCATTTCTTCTATATATGGACGCAGCTTTGGTTTTTGTGCTATAACGGTTGCATCAATATTCTCAATGACATATCCTTCCTGTTCGATCGGTTTTCCCACATGCTCTAACAATTTCAAGCTGGAAATACCTTTATATTTCTCATCTGTATCAGGAAAATGTTTCCCAATGTCTCCCAGTGCTTTAACTCCTAACAGTGCATCCATGATTGCGTGAAGCAATACATCTGCATCGGAATGTCCCAACAATCCCAGCGTATGTGGTATGTTCACTCCACCCAAAATCAACTCTCGCTCCTCTACCAGTTTATGCACATCATATCCCATGCCTACTCTCATTTTACGATTCCTTCTTGTCTTCTTTCTAACTTATACTTGCTTTTTATTCCTGGACTTTCTTAAAATTCTGCGTCTTTTCTTTCAGCTCATCCGCCTGCTCCTGCAGCTGCTCTGCCCATTGTGCTAAGTCACCGGTCACCTGTGCCTGCTCTTTGGAAACTTTTAATCCGCTCTGGTATTTTCCACACAGGATGAGGTATTCGCATCTACACTGTCAAACGATGTTCGGATCGCATTCTGGGCATTCGTAAATGCCTGCAATTCTTCAGACATATCCGTATTCATTTCGCCCAGTGTCTTAATTGCACTTTCAATGGCAGAAAATGCCTCCTGCACCTGTGTTGCGATTTCTGCATTTACACGGAAGGACTGTCCATACTCCTGTATCTGTGATACTGTTTTTTCAATCCGCTCCTGTATTTCGGTTACTAAATCGCGGATTTCCTCTGTGGCATCTTTTGTCTGCTCGGAAAGCTGTCGTATCTCATCTGCGACTACTGCAAATCCTTTTCCTGCTTCTCCGGCTCTTGCTGCTTCGATCGATGCATTGAGTGCGAGCAGATTGGTCTGTCCTGAAATTCCTGTGATCGTGGAAATAATATTGGTGATATTTTCTGATTTCTGCTCCAGAACCTTAACACTTTCCTGCAGGGTGTTAATATTTTCCATATTTGCCATTGTCGCACTTCCAAGTTTTTCTACTACTTCTATGTTTTCCGTTAATTTGGCATTGGCTAATACAATAGTACTTCCCATATCGGAAAACTGCCCTTCAAAACGACTGATTTCCCGTTCAAAATTACTCAGTACTTCTTCGCTCTGATGCACATTTTCATATTGAACATTCATCGTATCGTTGATATTTTCCATTTCCTGTTTTACACGTTTTGCCCCTGTACGATCGTGTCCGTGATATTTTGCAGCTGCATGGAAGATTCTTCGATGTTCCCGGCCGCTTCTTCTGATGTAGAAAGAAGTCCGCGCAAGTTACCCAGCATTTTATTAAAAGCCTTTTGCCAGTCTGCCCACCTCATCTTTGGACTCCACCTGTATACTTTCGTTCAGATCATTTGAAGTTACGGTATGCTCTAAATGCCGGTCGGATCTACGATTTTTTTCGTCATGATCGTAATGATCACGATTCCTACCACCAGTGAAATTGCCATTGCAATTACAAAGCCCTGCAACATGGAATTGACATCCTGATACAGCACTTTTTTTTCTAATGCGATCACCACATGCCAGTCACAGCTTTTTACTTTTCCAACAAAAATCCTCTTGTGACTCCATCGTAATCTTTCAGCCAGATGTTCTGCGCCTTTTTTCCATCTGCTTCCAGTTTTTCGGATAATTTTTATAAGGATTTCCTGCTAAATCATTTAACCTGACCGGTTCATCATCCACATATCCGTATTTTTCATTCGGATGTACCATCAGACCATCATTCTGATCCACCAGCATCGCATAGCTGTTTCCTTCTAATTCGCATTTGTTTACGATCTCTACAACCCGATCGATGAAAATGTCCTCTGCTAAAACTCCGACAACTTTTCCATCCCCTCCACTTTTTTGAAAGTGTAATGACATATCTGCCGGAATCAGCATCTTTATATGGAGATTCGTAGTGCACTCCGTCCTTTTCTTTGCCGCAAGATACCAGCCGCGCTTTGTAAAATCCACGCTGCCGTCCGCTTCATATCCGCTTCCCGCCGTCATCCGGTTATCTTCCGACGTAAAATAGATGTCATAGATGATGCCGTCTTCATTCTGGTTCTGCAAAAGTTCCTGCAGATATTGGGCAATGTTTTCCGGCTCCGCCATCTTCTGAGCCTCCATCGTTCCCGCCGTCACCTCTAAATATGTCGCATATCCATTCAGCCATGTCTCTATCTCCTGAGCATTTTTCTCGGCTGACAGTTCTGCCTTTTCCTCTTCTTTCTGGGACATTTTTTGATGATGCGATGTTGTAACTGATCGCTGCCGTAATCCCCAGACAAACGATACAGATAATGCAGGTAACCACCCGCAGTTTTTCTCTTTAGACTCTTCATATTTTTCCCCTCATAGCATACTCTTTGTAACTATAAATTCTTACTTCTATTTTAATTATCTGACATCTGTTCGTCAACTGGTTTTCACAATTTTTATGCTTTTAAAAAGGTTTATTTTTACTTACTAAAGAAACCTTCTTTTCTGCTGTTTTTTCTGTTATAAATTATCTCTTAAAGGTCATATTCTTGTTTGATTTTTTTTTTTTTCTAACAGGGCCCTGCACCCTCCACACTGTCCTCATAGGTCCGGTCAAAATTCCCTGTGTACCATGGATCTGCAATATCTCTTGGACTATCCGAAAAATCCAACAGCCTGTACACTTTCTTTTGTGTATCTTTTCCAATAATACGCATTATATTACGGATATTCATAGAATCCATTCCGTCGGATAATCATATGCATCGTAATCTGCTTTTTGTCATCTGTTCCGCTCTATGCGGGATCAACAGGATCCCGACCTGGCGAAGTTTTCCGGCTGTTCCGTAATGCGGTGGATTTCCGATCTCTTCGCGGCTTGTGGCTGCGGAATCGATTTTGAAGTGGTTTGTTAAATTCTGTTCTTTGACCATGTGGGTGAAAATGCTTTTGACACATGGGGCTGCGGCAGATGTTGCCGTGGCAAATGAATAATATTTTTATCATCCCTTAAAAACTCCTTGTTTATCCTTGATTTTACTGAGTTTTTAGCACTTTTACCTTCAACCTTATTTCAGTATAATTTCGTTTAATTTGGCATATTTTTTCTTGTTTGTCGTAAATACTGTCGTATTTGAGTTATCTCTACGACAGCACCTTTTTTAGGAAGTAACTTTATACTGCCTCCATAGCATTTTACTCACTCATACCAAAAAATGTTTTACGACGCTTAAAATGATTTTTTACGACAACTCTCATCCATAAGTAAAACTTCTGCCTGTGCATCTTCAAACTTAAATGTGTGTAAGTGTTCAATGTTACACCGATATCGCTGTGTCCCATAAGGTACTGCAAGGTCTTTGGGTTCATTCCTGCCTTTGCCATGTTACTGCAATAAGTGTGTCTGCAAACATGAGGAGTTATTTTCGGAAGCTGCGCTCTGTAGATACGATTGTATTTTTTCCACAACATGCTGAAAATATTTCTCCCAATGCAACGCCACCATCGGCATCTCATTTTTATCCAAAATAAAAATCCGCTCCTGCCGTCAATCATAGGCTCCACATTGGGTTTCGGACGATTACCAATAATCCGTTCAAAACACTCCTTAACCTCCGGCGTCATGGGAATCATGCGTACACCACAGGCTGTCTTGGTATCTTCTATGATATAATGCATGTCTCTGGTTCGCTGTAACTGATGGTCCACATTGATACGATTATTCTTAAAATCAATATCACTGATAGTCAGCCCGCAAAAATTCAGAGATTCGAAGTCCGGTCTTAAACAGAATAAACATCCCATCATAATACTTGGCAAAGTGCTTATCTTCCTTTACAAACTTAAGAAATGCCCTTTCTTCTGCCCTGCTGATAGCCTCTCTGGTAACACTGTCATTTACCACCACAGTATTTAATTGAAACTCAAATGGATTCTTCCGAATCAGGTCATCATCTACCGCCATCTGAAATGCAGGTCTGACCACACCCCGCACTGTATGAATGGTAGAATATCCTCTTCCGTCATCCTGTAGCTTAATAAGCCATGCCTTGGCATCGGATAACTTCACCCTATCAATCCGTTTCTGCCCAAATTCCTCTTTTGCAATAATGTTTATCACAAAATTATAATTAGCTTTGTGTTATGACGCACGCCTCTTTTTTCTCGATCAACATATTTCTTAACCAATTCAAGAACCGTTATGTCTCCACCTTCATAGCGAAGCCCTTCGTACAAATCCTTCTGAATCTGCTTTTCTTTTTTCTCTTAACGGAACACATGCTTTTTCTTCCCGGAGGTAATGGGTCTGATGCCGTCAGTTTTCCAACTGTACACTGACTTTCTCTTACCTGCATTGTCCAAGTACTTGTATTCATACATTCCATCTTTTCTCTGGCTCTCACCGTTTAATAGTTTGCGACCTTTATTGTCGCGTCTTACATCATATGACATATCATTTGCTCCTTTCCAAATTGAGAGCCGAGCTATGATACATTCAATATACCATAACTCTGACTCTATTTCTACCGAAAATCGTTTGTCTGCCATGCTAGATGGCGCTAAGATTTTCATCTATATACGCTTCGAACTTCTTGCGTTTTATCTGTGGTCTGGTACCATTCCACAGAATAAAATCTGCATCCGGATGCTCATCTATCAACTTCCTGAGTTTCTTGTATCCAATATGAAAAATACTCCGATGCCTCCTGCACAGAAAGCGTATACTTTCGCCAAATTGGAATACCTGATTTAACTCCGTTCTCATTTTCCATCACTTGATTCATAACTTATGCATCACCTCACTCTCTTAAAAATTACCTAGTCTTCAAAAAACTAAGGTTATTGTAACAATGATGAATCCATTTGAAATTGAATGAGACTTGACCGGATTTTGAGCGTTGCTGAAAAAAAACAAACACTTGTTCGATATGCTATTCTATGATATACTTTCCTTAAGACTCTGTGTGTTCGCAAACGAATATTTTAAAGAGAAAATTTTTAGACAAACGATTGGAGAAAAGAATTGAACAGACTGGATTTTTCATTCTGTAGCAATACTGCTACAGAAACATTTAATAGAAACCGCGGATATGACACAGATTGTTTTTATCAGCACATTATTTTCCTGCTTCGTGAATGATTCCGATTTTTCTTTTGACGAAGGCTTGTGTTGTAAATGGATGAAGGGACAGGCTAAAATCAGCCCGAAAATTGTAAGCTACTACCAGATTCCTAAGCATCAGGAAGAAATGTACGCAGATATGGAAGAAGAAGTTTTCCTTATGATTAGCGACGTAGGTGCGTTAATAACCGATTTGCATGATTTGTTAATAAGTGATGTGTCCGTGTCTGAATTAAAACGCAGACAGTTACTTTCCCATTTTAATGATACTTTTAAGGCAGCCATTTTCGCATCAGAGATTTTACTATTTGCAATTTCAAGACCTTTTGTGAAAGCAAATCTGAAAGCCAATGATATCTCTCCGGCTGTAGAGGATATTATCATTACTGCCACTGTCCCAAAACCGGTAAAGACATATATTGACAGACCGGAATCCATTGCCGCTATAGATGCTCTTTTTAGAAGAACATAACACTCTCTTTCTTTATGGCATCCCAGGTATTGGTAAAAGTGAACTTATTAAGGTTTACTGCAAAGCACACAAAAAGACTACACCAATATTCTGTTCTTGGAATATACTGGTAGCCTGTATGAAATGATTGCAGATATGGAATTTGTGGATGATTCGGATACATTAACCGAAAAAGAACGCTTTCGCAGACATTTTCGTTTCTTAAAAACTTTAAAGAATGATAGTCTCATTGTAATTGATAACTTTTAATCCGGCTACAGCACAGGAGAATTTACTATCTCAGGTCTGCTCCCTAAAATGCAAAACTGTATTTACCA
>VOFC01005165.1_pt1 | contig 40094 bp, 66 predicted proteins | sample 5384161 | NCBI WGS metagenome assembly VOFC01 (sample SAMN12384722, study PRJNA508395) | human gut metagenome | isolation source: healthy gut B | host: Homo sapiens
TCCCCAGCACTTTGGTGTGGTCCAGACCGATGTTGGTGAGCACGGCGGCCTCCGGCGCGGGATCACATTGGTGGCATCGAATTCACCGCCCATGCCTACCTCGCATACCACAATATCGCACATCTCCCGGGCAAACCAGGTCAGACCGATGGCCGTTACCAGCTCAAACTCCGTGGGGGATCCGCCATGCGGTCAGCCAGCGGGCGCAGCTCCTCCACCAAGGCGCACAGAGTATCGTCCGGGATAGGTGCGCCGTTGATCTGCATACGCTCATTGAAGCGGAAGATGTACGGCGAGGTGTACAGTCCCTGTCTTATACCCGGCGGCACGCAGCACGGAGGCCAGCATGGCGCAGGTGCTGCCCTTGCCGTTGGTGCCGGTGACGTGGACATACTTTACGTGCCGCTCCGGATGGCCAAGCAGGCCCAGCAGCGTATCGATACGGCTGAGCCCGGGCACACTGCCCCGCCAGTCCACCTTGTGGATGTACGCCAGCACCTCATCCAGCGTCATGGCTGTCACCGCCCTTCGTCTTTATCCGCCGCAGTACCGGGAGAGTGCGTTCCGCCGCATCAGCAGCCACACCAGCAGCGCGTCGATACAGCCGGTGATGGCGAACTGAACGCTGCGGGCCGCCAGCCGGGTGAGGAAATAGGGCCATTTGGCTGCACCACCGTACACCAGCGCCAGAGCCATGCTCTGCCAGAGCACGGAGCCGCATACCGCCGCAGGAAATACCGCCAGCGCCGCCCGCCTAGGCCTGCGCCAGACATACCGGCGCACCAGCCCCGCCCACAGGCCGTACAGAATGGGCGGCAGGCAAAAGATCGGGTTGTAGCCAAAGGGGAAAACAGACACCAATGAAGTCGGCGGCAAAGCCCACCGCGGCGCCGGGCAGCGGCCCGAACAGCAGTCCGGCCAGGAGAATGGGCACTGCCTCCAGAGAGAAGCGGCTTACTTCGCTGGGAATGATGGTCAGCAGGCGCGCCAGCACCACGCTCAGCGCGGTCAGCAGAGCGCAGACCGTCAGGGCATAGGTGTCGAGGACCGGTACGGGGACGACGTAAAGTTCTTTTTTCTGCATAAAAAATACCTCCTTATCCTTGGGATGGGAGGTATCACCATATAGATAACAACACAAACTGCCCGTGGAAGCTGGAATGGTATCGCGGCGCAGATGCACCTTCGTCCGGCGGCAGCCTCCCATCCGTCCGGCACTTAACGCACCATCCCTACACGGAACTGCTCACAGTATATACGCATTCCCGCGGAAATGCAAGAAAAATAATCCCACAAGATATAGACCCGACAGTTGACTACATTCCACAGGATGATGTATAATGGTCGTGAATACATACCGAGATGCGGCAAGGAGGGCACAGCATGGCTTTTGACTTTGAAAACGGTTCCTACACCGACGCCGCCGGGCGCACGGTCCTTGATCCTGCTGTTTACAAGGACTGGCAGATCGGCGCGGCGGCGGAGCAGGCCCTGCCCCGGTAGACTGGTTCCGCCGGCATCGCCATCGGTCAGTCCTCCGTTATTGCGGACCGTCTGGCACTGAAGCTGTTCGACTACCATGTCACCGAGTCCGGCTTCGCTGCCGACATCGGCTTCGAGAAGTTCTGGAACGTCAAGACCCGTCTTTCCGGTCTGACCCCGAACGTCTCCGTTCTGGTTGCAACTGTCCGTGCGCTTAAGATGCACGGCGGCGGCCCGAAGGTCACCCCGGGCGCTCACCTTTGCCAAGGAATACACCGAGGAGAACCTCGAACTCCTGGAAAAGGGCACCTGCAACCTGTTCCATCATGTGAACACCATCAAGAAGTCCGGCATCAACCCGGTCGTCTGCATCAACCGCTTCTACACCGATACCGACGCTGAGATCGCCCTGCTGAAGAAACTCTGCAAAGAGCACGGCGTGCGCTGCGCAGAGTCCAACCACTGGCGTTACGGCGGCGAAGGTGCAATCGAACTGGCAAAGACCGTCGTCGAGGCTTGCGAGGAGCCCGTCAACATCAAGTTCCTGTACGATCTTGACATGCCGCTGCGTCAGCGCGTGGAACTGATTGCGAAGGAAGTCTACGGTGCTGACGGCGTTGACTGGGCACCTCTGGCTGTCCAGAAGGCAGAGCGCTTCGAGTCCGACCCGAAGTACAAGGATTACTGCACGATGATGGTCAAGACCCACCTGTCCCTGTCCGACGACCCCACCAAGAAGGGCGTTCCCACCGGCTGGCGGCTCGCCATCCGCGACATTCTGGAGTACGGCGGCGCGAAGTTCCTCTGCCCGATGGCCGTTCTGCTGACCGGAAAGCCTGTGGCGGATCCGCTGTCCGCCGACACCCGCACCCGTGCCGAGGCGCTGCTGTTAAAGGGCGTCCAACCCCGTTTGGTCCTCCTGCGCTGCGGCGATAACGAGGCCGACGGTGCGTACATACGCGGCGCCGTGAAGCGCGCTGCGCTTTGCGGTGTGGCCGCGGAGCTACGCACCCTGCCCGCGGATGCCTCCGCCGATGTGGTGGCGGCAGCTATCGACGCCGTCAACCGTGACCCTGCCGTTCACGGCTGCCTGCTGCTGCGGCCTCTGCCGCCCCATCTGCGTGGGGAGGAGAGCGCCCTCTGCGCCCGCCTGGCGCCGGACAAGGACGTGGACGGCATGACGCCCGAGAGCGCTGCCGCCGTGTTCACCGGACAGGGGAGAGGTTTGGCCCCTGCACCGCCCAGGCCTGTATGTCGCTGCTGCGCCACTACGGCATTGACTCCTGCGGCAGGCACGCAGTGGTCATCGGCCGTTCCCCGGTGGTAGGCCGTCCGGTGTCCATGCTGCTCCTGCGGGAGAACGCCACCGTCACCGTTTGCCATACAAAGACGCCGGATACGGCGGTCCTGACTCGCGAAGCGGATATCATTATCACCGCCGCCGGCGCGGTCAACAGCCTGACCGCCGCCCATGTCCGACCCGGCCAGATCGTGTTGGATGTGTCCATGAACTGGAACGGTACCGCCCTCTGCGGCGACGCGGACTTTCCGGCGGTGTCGTCCATCGTGGATGCCATCACGCCTGTGCCCGGCGGCGTAGGGGCTGTCACCTCCGCAGTGCTGATGGCCCATACCGTCCGCGCGGCGGAATATCTGACAGGGGAGGGCGGCACATGAACGTCTTTACTCCCGCCGAGACAGCGGCCAACTATGCTGCCGCCGGTGTCCTCAAGACCCGGCAGCCCTTTTGAAGCTACTGCTTCTGGGCATTGCCGCCGGAGCGCTGATCGGTTTTCCGGTCTGCGTCACCAACATGGCTACCTATGCCATCACCAACGCCAGCGCGGTCCGTATCATCGCCGGCGTCCTGTTTGCCTTCGGCCTGGGCATCGTGGTGCTCACCGGCGCCGAGCTGTTTACCGGCAATACCCTCCTGGTCATCAGCCTGCTGGACAGACGCGTGACCTGGGGTGCCATGCTCCGCAACTGGGGCGTTGTGTATCTAGGCAACTTTTTGGGTGCGCTGACCCTGAGCTGGATCTGCGCCTACTTCGGCTGGCTGGACGCGGGGAGACGGCGCGCTGGGCGCTTATACCATGCAGCTGGCGGTAGGGAAGATGACCATGCCCTTCGGCAAGGCCTTCTTCATGGGCGTGCTGTGCAACATTCTCGTCACGGTCGCCGTGCTGGCGAGCCTGTCCGCAAGGATGCCGCCGGCCGTATTCTGGGCGCGTGGGCGCCAGTGATGTTCTTTGTGGTGGCCGGCTTCAGCCACTCCATCGCCGACATGACCTATTGTGCGCTGGCCCTGTTCGGTAAGTCCGCACCGGCCTGCGCCGCCGTGGCGCAGGCCGCCGGCGCGGACCTGTCCGTCCTGACCTGGGGGCGCTATTTCCTAGGGAATATGCTCCCCGTCACGCTGGGAAACACGGCGGGCGGCGTGCTGGTGGGCCTTGCGGCCTGGTACTGCTATCTCCGCAAGAAAGGATAACGTTCCATGAATATGTTTTTTGACCCTGGCTTACTTATTCTTCATTGGCTCCACCCTTGGATGGGTGGCTGAGCTGCTGTACCGCCGGTTTCTCTCCGGCGCAACCCGGAGCGTAAGTGGATCAATCCCGGCTTCTGCGTGGGGCCCTATGTGCCCCTGTACGGTTCGGGCCTCTGTATTCTTTATCTGCTGGCCTCCATCGGTGAAAAAAACGGTGTGGATACGGGGGGGAGAAGCTGCTGATCTTTGCGGGCATGGCCCTGAGTATGACGGCTATCGAATATATTGCCGGTATCGTCAGCCTGAGGTTCATGCACATCCGCCTTTGGGATTACAGCAAGCAGTGGGGCAATATCCAGGGTCTGATCTGCCCGGCCTTCTCCGTCCTTTGGGCGGCGGTCAGTGCCGTACTACTTCTGCGTCCATCCTATATTCTGGACGCGCTGGATTGGCTGTCCCGCAACCTGGCCTTCTCATTTGTCATCGGCTTTTTTCTTTGGCGTGTTTACCATCGATCTGGTCTATTCCGCCAAGCTGGTGTCCCCGCATCCGCAAGTTCGCCGATGAGCACGACGTGGTCATCAAGGTGGAGAACCTGAAGGCCCATTCGCCAGCGGCAGGAGGAGCGCCGCGAGAACAGCTTCCTCTGTTGCCTACCGCTCCCGCAGCGAGCTGCTGGAGCATCTGCGCGAGGCGCAGGAGAGGCTTGGGAGGAAAGACGCCGCAAGTGATATTGCTTTTTACAGGAGGCTGCCGTATGCACATGACTGTCTTGTTTGCAAGTCCCCGTGCGGCGCATAGCAACACCCACGCCCTGCTGGTGCCTTTTTGGAGACGTGGCGTGCCGCAAACGGCCACACGGCGAGGTGTTTTTCACTCTTTGATCTGCACATTGAGCCCTGCCGCGCCTGCCGCGGCTGTCAGATGGACTGGGAGCATCCCGCCTGCGTTCTGGCGGATGATATGCCCGCCATATTTGACGCCGTCCTCTGCAGCGATATCCTGCTGCTGGCCGCGCCCATCCACTCCTGGTTCTGCCCCGCGCCCATGAAGGCCGCGCTGGACCGCTTCGTCTATGCGCTGAATAAGTACTACGGTCCCCGCGGCCGCGGTCCGTCTCTGCTCTCCGGCAAGTCTCTGGCCATTCTGACCACCTGCGGCTACCGGCCGGAGAAGGGCGCAGACCTGTTCATCGAGGGGATGCGCCGCTGGTGCAGGCACACCGATATGCGCTATGTAGACGCATTGACCGAGCGCCACCTGGGCTACGATCACACGTTCATGGACGCGGAAAAGAAAAACCGCGCCCGCGCCTTTGCCAGGTCGCTCATGCGGGCATGAAAAACGGCCTTCGGTTTATGCCGAAGGTCGTTTTTTGCGTCAATGCAGCTCCTGCTGCTTCATCCATACATCCATGACCACGCTGGGGCAACAGCTTCGTCAGCCCTGCCTGTACCCGCGCCACAAAGCCGTACTTGCACACGTCCTTGCCCCGCTTGGCGTCCCGCCAGGTGCGTGCTACAATGTCGTCCGGATCGTACATGGCCGCGTATTTCTTCACAATGGGCGTCTCATCCGACTTGATGGCCCGGTCAAAGAACGCCGTCTTTGTCCAGAAGGGGCACACCGCCATAACGCCGATGCCGCGGCTTTTCAGCTCCCGGTTCAGGGCCCGGCTGAAGCTCAGCACAAAGGCCTTGGTGGCCCCGTAGATATCGATATAGGGGGATGGGCTGGAACGCCGCCACGGAGGCGATGTTGATGATCTGTCCGCCCCGTGGCATATAGGGAGCCGTCAGCTGGCACAGGGCCACCACGGCCTGACAGTTCAGGTCCGTCATGTTCAGGTTTACCTCCAGCGGCGTGTCCACCACGGCCCGGAACTTGCCGAAGCCGCTGCAATTCATCAGCAGGCCCACCTCCACCGGCGTCTCCGCCAGCGCCGCGGCGTAGTACATCGAAGCTGCCGCGGTCCGTCAGGTCCAGCGCCAGCACGCGGACGGGGAAGGGGACCGTGGCGCGCAGGGACTCCAGCTGCGCCTCGTGCCGCGCGATGACCCACACCTCGTCAAAGGTGCCGTACCGATCCACCGTCTCGGCGAACCGCTTGCCCCATGCCGCTGGACGCGCCTGTGATCACTGCGATCTTCTTCATACGATAGCCCTCCCGCTCTTGTTATATCCCTACTGTATCCCATTTTTGGGCGGCCGTCAACCGGTTATCCCCCGCCCGCGGCACAAAAAGAACACGCCTTACGGCGTGTTCTCTCGGCGCTTTCGGTTACGCGGCGGCGTGTGCGGGCTTGTTCTCGTGCTTCTCCTCGCGGCTGCGCTCCAGCAGCAGCGCGCGGGTGGTGGAAGCGGTGAACACCACAGCCCAGAACAGGGTGACATACTCGCCGATCAGGCGCATACCCGCCTCGGGAGCCGTCATCAAAAAGGCGGACGCGATGACCAGCACCAGGGAAACAACGGCGATAGCGACGTGCGTAGAAATGTTTTTCATGGTAACATCCTCCTTGAAAAAAATTTTATGTGAGTTTTGTTGTTTTTTGGTTTCAGGCTCTTGCCTTCCTGTTGATGCTATAGTAGAATATTTCACAGAAAAGTAAAGCTGTACTTTGTTATAGTGCTTGTTAGAAATACTAATAGCTTGGAAGGAGGAAAAAACCATGGAGACCGCCCGCTGCCGCGCCTTTCTGGCCGCTGCCGAGACCGGCAGCTTTTCCCGCGCCGCCGAGATGCTGCGCTACACGCCCTCCGGCGTCAACCAGCTGGTCACCGCACTGGAGAAGGAGATCGGATTTTCTCTGTTCAGCCGCAGCACCAAGGGCGTGGCGCTCACGGCCAACGGCCAGCTGCTGCTGCCCGTTATCCGTGAGATACTTCACCAGGAGGATAAGCTTTTGAGCTGTCCGCCCAGATGAACGGCCTGCTGATCGGCACCGTCACCATCGCCGCCTATTCCAGCATCGCCACCCATTGGCTGCCCGCTGTCATCCGGGATTTTCAGGAGAACTACCCCCACGTGGAGATCAAGCTGATGGAGGGTATCTGGCAGGAGGTGTCCCAGTGGCTGGAGGAGCGTACCGCCGATATCGGCTTCCTAAGCTACCAGGAGAATATGCCCTTCGAGTGGATCCCATTGGCCGAGGACCCCATGCTGGCGCTGCTGCCCCGGGATCATCCGCTGGCCGGTGCCGCCTGCTACCCGCTGAAGCGGTGCGAGCAGGACAGCTTCATCATGCCCGCCCTGGGCTGTGATGACGACGTGGAGGCGCTGTTTGCACGCAACCACGTTGATCCCAACATCCGCTATACCACCATCGAGAACTTTTCCGCCATGTCCATGGTGGAGCAGGGCCTGGGTGTCAGCGTGATGAACAAGCTCATCACCGAAAAGCGTATCTGCGATGTCGCCATGATCCCCATCGACCCGCCGGCCAGCATCACGTTGGGCGCGGCACTCCACTCCCCGGGCGGACGCCTCGCCGGCCGTAAAGATGTTCCTGAAATACGCCGTCCGTATGCTGACAAAGAGCGCCGTCTGAGCCTATCGGAAAATCTTATATCCATTCAGTGTTCCCGCTTGCGGATACCCTGTGGAATAGGGTATACTTACTTTAAATAACAAAAGGGAAGGAGTGCCCCTATGGATAAGCGCATTCTCGTCATCAACCCCGGCTCCACCTCTACCAAGCTGGCCCTCTTTCAGGGTGAGCAAAAGCTGTTTGACGCCGCCGTGCGCCACAGCAAAAGAGGACCTGAGCCCCTTCTCCTGGGTCATGGAACAGGCGGATTTCCGCCAGACTGCCATTGAAAAGGAACTGTCCGCCCACAATGTGGACCTGACCACACTGGACGCCGTCTGTGCCCGGGGCGGTCAGCTGCCCTACTGTGCCGCCGGTACCTACCTGGTGGATCAGGACATGGTGGACTTCATGTACACGGTCCGCGATGCGGCCCATGCCTCCAATCTGGGCTGCGTGCTGGCCCTGCGTATCGCCCGTCCGCTGGGTATCCCCGCCTTCATCTGCGACCCCGTCACCGTGGACGAGATGACCGATGAGGCCCGGATATCCGGACACCCGATGCTGCCGCGTATGATGACCGGCCACGCCCTCAACTGCCGCGCCATGGCCCTGCGCTGCGCCGCAGATGTGCTGCATAAGCCTCTGGCCGATTGCCGCCTGATCGTCCTGCACCTGGGCGGCGGCGGCTCCGCCCGCCTGTTTATCGGCGGCAAGATGGTGGACGGCGTCCGCGACGACGAGTGGATGTTCGCCCCGGAGCGCATGGGCGGCGTCAGCCTTCAGCCCCTGGTGGCCATGTGCTATTCCGGCGCGTACACCAAGCAGGACATCATGGACCTCATCCGCGGCAAGGGCGGCCTGATGGCCCACTTGGGCACCGCCAATGCCCAGGAGGTGGAGCAGCGCATCGCCGACGGCGACGCGCACGCCAAGCTGGTCTATGACGGTATGCTGTACAGCTGCGCCCGGGCCATCGGCGGCTTGGCCGCCGCGGCGGATGGCCGCGTGGACCGCATCATCCTCACCGGCGGGCTGGCCCACTCCCGCTATGTGACCGGCTACCTGACGCAAAAAGCTCTCCTTCATCGCCCCGGTGGAGGTCATGGCCGGCGAGTTTGAGTTGAGGCTCTGGCCGCCGGCGCAAGCCGTGTCCTCAACGGGCAGGAGCAGCCACGCCGCTTCGCCGACATCCCGCAGGCATAAAACAGTCCGGCCGCCGCCGGACTGTTTTTTTATGCTCTTTTTCTTCCGCAGACCTGGTACATCTCCCCATTGGAGATCACCGTGTCCACGTCCAGATACGGCGCCATCAGCGCCCGGACCTCGTCCTCGTGCAGCAGACCAAGAGACACGGGCTTCGCGCTGCCGCTGTGGTGGGCGTCCAGCGCCGCCCGGCTCATGCCGTGGGCGATGGACAGCCGCCCGCCGGGCCGGACCAGCCCCGCCAGCGTCCGGACCAGCCCCGCCGGATCGGGAAAGTGCGGGAAGGCGTTATAGACCATCACCACGTCGTAGGGCCCTGCTGTCCCGCACGGCGGCGCTGTCCTCCACATCGCCGCATACCACCGTGATCTGCGTCCCGGCGGCCTTTTCCGCCGCCCGCGCCGCCATCTCCGGCGACAGGTCGACAGCCGTTACCCGCGCCGCGCCACGCTTTACATAGTCGCCGAACAGCACGCCGGTGCCGCAGGCCACGTCCAGCACCGTGCAGCCCTCGCATACCCCGGCGTTATCCAGTATCCGGGCGATGACCGCCTCATTCCGCACCATGCCCGCGTCCCAGTCCGGTGCCAGCCGGTCAAAAGAACGCCTGTACATCCCGTTTGTCGATCATGCCGCCGCCCTCACGCGAAGAACGTGGCCGTGTCGATCTGCTGATAGCCGCCGAAGCTGTTGGGCATCCGATAGATCTCCTCCGCAATGCCCTTGCCCAGGAAAGCGCCGGTGATCTCGTTGAGCTTCTCGGTCATGTCAATGTCCGTGAACTGCTCCGGATAGACGCACTTGGCGGAGAACCAGGCATTGGCCAGCGCGATCTCATAGTTGGTGTAGTAGGCGTTGTACGCCATCTGCAGATACACCTTGCCCTCCTGCCACGCCTTGCAGCTGTCAAACAGGCCGTTGTCCTCCGCGTACAGGGGCTTGATGTTTTTCACCGCCGCCGCGTCGATGAGCATGATGTCCATGTCCGGCCCCAGTGCCGTGAACTTCTCGGCTTCGATGGGCTGTACGCCCTTGGCGCTCAGCCCGCTGACGGTGTTCTTGATGTTCGCCACGGTAACGTGCTGTAGCTCTCTATGGTCATCAGGTGGTTGGTGGTGCCCCAGTTGCCCAGCCCGCAGATGTACACCGCCGGCTTGCTGTCCTCGGCGATACCCGCCGTCCGGGCCTGAATGTCTGCGGTCTCCGTGCTGACAAAGGCCAGCAGCTCGAAGCGCGGGTCTCCTTGCCGAACACCTGACCCAGCAGGGTGATGGAGCCGCTGAAATCCTCGCTGAACACGCCGTCCACGCCGGTCCGCAGGGTGATGACCGGCACACCCACCTGCTGCTGCAGGGCTTCGGCCTTATCTGTGTCCTCATACTCGAGACAATGATATCCGGCGTACAGGACAGGATCTTCTCCGCCTCCGCCGCCTGGGCGTTGGGGCCGCCCACGCCGCAGGAGGGCAGGGCGGCGAAGGTATCGCCGTACACCATCACGCATAGGGACGCGCCACACCGTCGAACATCTTGGGACGCTCCTCCAGCGTGGTGTTGTCGATGTCCTCCACACCGCACAGCAGGCTCACGTCACCCACATAGCTGTATAGCCGCAGCGCGCCTGCGCCGATGCACACCACCCGCTGGTAGCTGCCCGGCACGATCTCCACCTGGCGGCCGATCATATCCGTTATCGTCACGGTTTTCAGTGCGTCATCTGTGCCATCCTCCGCGGGCTTCTCGCCGCAGCCGAACAGCGTCAGGGTCATCATCAGCGCCAGCACCAGGGCCAAAACTCTCTTAGTATTCATCTTCGTTTACTCCTATCAGTATTTTCTGTCCGTCGATCTCCGCCGCGCGCACCCGCGCACCGAATATATCCCACACCGTCTCCGGGGTCAGTATGTCCCCGTTTCCGGCGTATCGTACCTGTCCGTCCCGCATGAGGAACAGCCTGTCACCATAGGCCATGGCCTGGTTCAAATCGTGCAGGGTGCACAGCACCGTCATGCCCCGTGTCCTGGCCAGCCGCCGCGCCTGCCGCAGGATCCGCTGCTCGTTGGCCACGTCCAGGTTGCCTGTGGGCTCGTCGAATACCAGCAGCTTCGGCTCCTGGGCCAGCGCCCGGGCAATGGCCACCTTCTGCCTCTCGCCGCCGGACAGCGTCTGCACATTCCGTTCCGCCAGCGCCGTCAGGTCCATGTCCGCCAGCGCGGCCTCCGCCGCCGTACGGTCCGCCGCACCGGGCTGTATGCCGAAGCGGCTCACCCGCCCGGCCAGCACCGCGTCGTATACCCGCAGCGCGCCGAATTGCAGCTCCTGGGGCACGTAGGCCGCCACCTGGGCCCGCTGCTGCCGTTTCATGGCGCCCAGCGCCTGTCCGTCAAAGAGGATCTGCCCCTGCTCCGGTGTACACAGCCCCAGCGTTGTTTTCAGCAATGTGGTTTTGCCGCAGCCGTTGCGGCCCAGCAGCACACCTACTTGTCCTGTTTCCAGTGACAGACTGGCGTCCCGCAGTACCGGTGCGCCCCTGCCGTTCATAGCGGAAGGTCACGTGTTCCACCTTCAGCATACACCGCCCTCCTTTTTTCCAAAGATCAGCGTCAGGAAAAACGGCGCGCCCAACAGGGAGGTGATGGCCCCCACCGGCAGGGCGGAGCCGCTGCCGATACTGCGGCTCACCGCGTCCGCCGCCAGCAGCAGCGCGCCGCCGCACAGGGTCGCCGCCGGCAGCGCCCACCGGTGGTCGTGGCCCACCAGTCGCTTGACCGCGTGGGGACAGATGATACCCACAAAGCCGATCATCCCCAGGAAGGATACGCACACCGCCGTGATGAGCGATGCCAGCAGCAGGGATACCCACCGCAGCAGCGCCCGTTCACGCCCATGCTGCCCGCGGCGTCCCCACCGCTGAGCAGCGCATTGTACCGCCAGGCCAGCGCCGCAAAGACCGCGATCCCGCCGCCGTCACCGCCAACATGATCCAGTCGGCCCGGTATGTAGCGCGGCCCAGGTCGCCGAAGCTCCAGATCACCGCGGCGGAAAGTCCCACATCCGTGGCGTAGAACTGTAAAATCGTGGTGGCCGCCGTCCACACAGAGCCAAGTGCGATACCCGCCAGCACCACCACGTTGGGGGAGAAGTCCCGCAGCCGGCACAGCGCCAGCACCACCAGCACGGAGCCCGCCGCAAACACGAAGGCCAGCGCCGACGTGGCAAAGGGATCTGCCCCTGCCGTATAGCTGGTCAGGTTGTTGCCGGTGGACAGAAATCCGCCCGACAGCGCGATGATGGACAGGTTCGCGCCGAACACTGCCGCGTTGGACACGCCCAGCGTGGCGGGGGAGGCCATAGGATTGCCCAGCACCGTCTGCATGATAAGTCCGGATACGGATAACCCGCTCCGGCAATAACGGCGGCCAGCAGCCGCGGCAGACGGATGTGCTGCATGATCCGCACCGCCGCGCTGTCCCCGCTGCCGAACAGCGCCGAAACGCACTGCCGCACCGACATCCCGGAGGACCCCACCAGCAGCTCCAGCAGGGCCAGCAGCAACACCGCCGCAGCCAGCGCCGCGATCACCGCTATTTTTCTTTTCCGTGCCCCGTCAGCGCCCATGTCCTGCCTCCCGCGATTTTATATGGTGTATCATACCTCAATTTTCTCCACGGCGCAACCCGGGTAGGGGGTTCCGATCATGCCGATATCTCATATTTCTCACCGAATTCGTCCACCCAAACCGTGCGGTCCCTCTTGACAAAAACCACCTGCCCTGCGCCATAGTATACCTATCAGTTTTCTTTATAGGTGGTGCCGCCATGGATATCCAGAAATTACAGGCCCTGGCCGTCATTCAGGAGGCCGGCAGCTTCTCCCGCGCCGCAGAGACGCTGGGCTATTCCCAGGCGGGATTGACCTACATGATGAACAGCCTGGAAAACGAGATCGGCCTGCGCCTGCTGGACCGCAGCTACAGCGGCGTCCGCCTCAGCGAGACGGGCAAGAGCCTCATGCCCAAGATCCACCGGCTGCTGCAGGTCTACGATGCCCTGAACGGCGAGATCAACGCCTGCAAGTGTGCCCAGCAGGCTACACTGCGCCTGGCGGCGCTGGACACCGTCTCCACCCGCTGGGTGCCCCGTGCCGTGGCGGCGCTGAAGTCCGAGTATCCCCAGATCACCGTCAGCGTTATCTCCGGCAGCCCCATGCAGGTGGACAACTGGCTCCGCGACGGCAGTGTGGAGCTGGGCGTTACCGACAAGCGCTTTACCGGCACGGATATGGACTGGATCAGGCTCTGTGACGATCCTTTCCTGGCCGTTCTGCCGCCGGACAGCGATGTACCGGACCCCGTGCCCGTGACCTGGTTTGCCGGCCGTGCCGTTATCATCCCCGACTACGGCACCAACACCGACACCACCCGCGTGTTCACCCGTGCCGGCGTGGAGCCCGTCTACACCGATGACCGTATGAACAACCCTTCTGTCCTGGCCGCCGTGGCCGCCGGATTAGGCAGCACCGTTTTTTCCCGGCTGGAGCTGGACTATTACGCCCGCCAGGATCTGACCGTCCGCGCCATGGACCCGCCCTGCTGCCGCGAGCTGGGCGTGGCCCTGCGCCCCGGCGTCAAGGGCGACGCGGTGGTCCGTTCCTTCCTCCGTGCCCTTCGCGCCGCCGCCGACGCGGACAAATAAGCAAAAAAAACGCCCATAGGCGTTTCTTTGCTTATTTGAAGAATTCGAACCGCGGCTGCTCCTTCGTTACGGTGCCGGTCTCGATCTCCAGCCCCTCGCCGAAGTATTTTTTCAGCAGCGCCACCAGCTCGTCCGCCGCCGCCTGCACCTCCGCCGCGTTCACGTCGGAGAAACCGTCGATGGGGAACAGGATGGCCTTGGTGTTCTCGGTGATCTTGCCGCGTTCGGACTGCCGCCAGGTCCACCGCCGGGTCCGTATCTCGTGGCCACAGGCATATACCGCCTCGCCCACGTCCGGAGACTCCTCCTCGGTGGAGCCGAAGGGAATGAACGTGTCGCCCTCCTCCGCCAGCCGGACGTCCAGCCCGTCTGCGATGGTGTCCAGATCGTGCGCGCCCATGGGCAGCCTGTGCTTGATGGACACCGCGTTGCCCAGGTCCACCGCCGCGTTGATGTGGGGAAACCCTTGCCCTTGGCGATACGGGTCAGCAGCGCCTCGATGGAGCACATAAACTTATTGGGGTTGATGCCCAGGGCGGTAAACGCCGCCCGGTAGGGCAGGATATCCTCCGTCTCCTTGGGCTTTTTGCCGGTGAAATAGGCCTGCACTCCGCCACATTCCCGGCCAGCATTTTCTCCAGCTCCGGAATGTCATGGGTGTTGTCCAGCCCGCGCACCGCCACCGCGCCGAAGCAGGCGTTGGGCAGCTTATCGAAAAATTCCTTTGATACCTGGTAGTACACAGCGTTTCCTCCTTGCCTGAAGTATGTGTCCGCGGCCTCCCCGGCAGGAGGCCGCCTGTTTTTGCCGATGGCATATTCTAACGCTTTAAAGGGTAAAAAGCAAGCCCTTTTTATCGCTGCTCCCGACCCAGCTTCAGTCCCAGATCAAAGGCCTGCCGGTTCAGCGGCAGCAGCGCCGGCTTTTTGCCCAGCTTGTGCTCTATGGTGCGCCACACCACGTCCTCCGGCACCACCTGGGTATAGCCCGCGTACACGCCCAGCATGATGATGTTCAGCACCTTGGCACTGCCCATCTCCAGCGCCAGCTCCGTCACCGGAGCCTTTACCACCTTGATATCCGTGCGCGTGATCTCACTCTTGACGATGGAGCTGTTGATGTACAGCGTTCCGCCCGGCACCAGCTTGTACAGGAACTTGCTCAGGCTGGGGTCGTTCATGACGATCAGGTCGTCCATCTGATCGCCCAGCGGCGCGCCGATATCGTCGTCGGAGATGACCACATAGCAGTTGGCGGTGCCGCCCCGCTGCTCCGCGCCGTAGGAGGGGAAGAACGTCACATTTTTGTCGGTGCTCTCGCAGGTGGCCTCCGCCAGAAACTTGCCCAGCGTCATCACGCCCTGTCCGCCGAACCCGGCGACCATCAGATTTCGTTCCATCACGCGCCCTCCTTATCCTTGTCCCGGATGACCCCCAGGGGGAACTCCTTGAACATTTTTTCCTCCAGGAAGCCCAGTGCCTCCAGCGGCTCCAGTCCCCAGTTGGTGGGACAGCTGGTGACGATCTCCACCAGCGAGAAGCCCCTTGCCGTCCAGCTGGTTCTGGAATGCCTTTCGGATGGCCGCCTTCGTCCTGGCCACATTATTGGGGGGTTGTTGCAGCTGGTGCGCTCCAGATAGTATGGGGCTGTCAGCTGGTTCAGGATCTCGCACACATGCATGGGGTAGCCGTGCTCCCTGGGATCACGCCCCTTAGGCGCGGTGGTGGCCTTCATGCCCACCAGCGTGGTGGGGGCCAGTTGTCCGCCGGTCATGCCATAGATACCGTTGTTCACAAAGATCACGGAGATATTCTCACCCCGGTTGGCGGCGGACATAGTCTCAGCCAGACCGATGGAGGCGAGGTCGCCATCGCCCTGATAGGTGAACACCAGGGTATCGGGATTGCTGCGCTTCATGCCGGTGGCCACGGCGCAGGCCCGCCCGTGGGCGGCCAGCAGATAATCGTAGGTGAAGTATCCCATGCCCAGACCGCAGCAGCCTACGCCGATGGCGCAGGTGCACTTGTCCAGCATATCCATCTCCTCCAGCACCTCGCCGATGAGCTTGAAGAGGGTACTGTGCATACAGCCGGGGCAGAAGCCGTCCACCATGTCGGGCTGAATGCCTTTTGTTCTCGTATATACCTTTTTCCATGTCCGACGCCTCCTTATCGTTCCAGCAGTTTCCTGACCGCGTCCATGACCTCGCCGCGTCCCATGATCTCGCCGCCTGCGTGCAGGCACGTCTCGATGGGGCAGCGGTCCGTTGATGGCCAGCCGGATGTCGTCCACCACCTGGGCGGGGATGCACATCTCCACGTCCAGAATGGCCTTGACCCTGTCAAAGTCCAGCCCCGCGTACACGTCGGCAGGGAAGGGGTACAGTGTCTTCGGGCGGATGAAGCCCACCTTGTGCCCCTCCGCCCGCAGCAGCTTCACGGCGGAGCGGGCGATGCGTCCGCAGATGCCGTAGCCGGTGACGACCACCTCGGCGTCGTCCAGATACAGCGTCTCCGCCTCGCTGGGCCAGCTCTTGTACAGCTCCTCGGCCTTTTTGCAGTGGCGCTCCTGCTCCTTGGTGTCCCAGCGTCCGGCGTCGACAGTGGCCCGCGGCTCCTTGTAGGAATCGTGACCCACCGCCGCCCAGCTGCGGCACTGGTCCTTCAGTGCCTTGACCTCCTCGGCGGAGCGCTCCGGCGGCAGTTCCACCGGCTCCATGATGGTGCCCATCACGCCGTCAGTGAGGATCAGCACCGGGTTCCGGTCCTGCTGTGCGTAGTCAAAGGCCGCATAGGTCATGTCCACTGCCTCCTGCACGGTAGAGGGAGAGAACACCCGCATTCTGAACCCGCCGTTGCCGCTGGCCTTGGTGGCCTGGGTGTAGTCCTGCTGTGCCGGCTGGATGGTGCCGATGCCGGGGCCGCCCCGCTGTACATTCACATATACGATGGGCACCCGTGCGCTGGCGCAGAAGCTGACGCCCTTCGCTCATCAGGCTGATGCCGCAGGAGTAGGAGCTGGTCATGGCCCGTGTGCCGGTACCGGCGGCGCCGTACACCATATTGATGGACGCGACCTCGCTCTCGCCCTGTACAAAGCTGCCGCCTACCTCCGGCAGCCGCCGTGCCAGATATTCCGGTATCTCGTTTTGCGGCGTGATAGGATAGCCGGCAAAAGAACCGGCAGCCTGCCCGCACCGCTGCCTCAGCGATGGCCTCAGTGCCCTTCATAAATACTCTTGCCATGCTCCCGCCTCCTTATTTATACACTTCGATGGCCGCGTCCGGACACATACGTCCGCAGATGGCACAGCCGATGCAGTTTTCCGGGTGTGCGGCCACCACAAAGGGGTAGCCCTTGGAGTTGACCTCGTGTCCCACGGCCAACACGCCCTTGGGACAGAACTTCACGCAGTAGCCGCAGCTCTTGCAGCTCTCCGCGCAGATGGTGACTTGCGCCATTTCAATGCCTCCTTATCCTTCATCAAGTCCCGTCTCCGGGACAGTCATTCGCGGTGTGAGGGGCAGCAGCGGCAGCTCCGTCCGGCCCTCGACCTCCGGCAGCAGCGTTTCCGACACGCCGCCGCCTCCACCTTTACATAGGGCGTCAGCAGCCGGAGCCCCTGCTCCACGCCCACTAAAATTCCTCCGCCGTGGTGCCGATGCCCAGCGTGGGGTTCAGCAAAAAACGCGGCAGGCCTAGCCGCGCTGCCTTCAGCACGGCGCTCAGGGTCCCGTCGATGTGCTCCACCGTCCCCGACCAGGGCCGGTACGGGTTTACCACGAAGTATGCGTCCGCACTCTTCAGCAGGTGTGCGTATCCGCCGATGAGCCTTGCCCCCGTGTCGTTGCCGCCCACGTCCAGAATGACGCTCTTGCTCTTGTCCAGCAGCAGCGGCACCAGTCCGCCCACCTGCGTGGGCGCGTCGGCACACTGCTGCTCGAAGTGCACCGTCACCCCCGCGCCCTCCAAAAGGGCCGCCGCGTCCCTTGACCGCAGCAGTGGCTTTGTCTGGTCCAGATCGAAGAAATGCACATCCCGTCTACGCTCCGCCGCCGTCAGCGCCCACTGCACCGCCAGCTCAGATTTGCCGCACCCGGCCTCGCCCAGAAATACCGTCACCCGCTGCGCCGGGTCCGGCGCATACCGTGCCATACCATCCCTCCTTTAGCCCTTCAAAGTGCTGTATATTTACGAATACCATTATACCCGCCCGCTTTGCCCCTGCGAAGCGTAAATGCCCGTTATCCTATAAAGCTTTTCTTATATCTGACGGTGTAAAAAGACCGGCACCCGCCGGTCTTTTTTCACATGCTTATCCGCCCAGATAGGCCTTGCGGATGGCGTCACTCTCCAGCAGCTCCGCGCCGGCGCCCTCGGTGACAATACGCCCCGTCTCCAGCACATAGCCCCCGGTCGGCCACCGCCAGCGCCGCCTGTGCGTTCTGCTCCACCAGAAGGATAGTGGTGCCGTCGGCGTGCAGCTGGCGGATAATGTCGAAAATCTGCTCCACCAGCAGCGGCGCCAGTCCCATGGACGGCTCATCCAGCATCAGCAGCTTGGGGTGGCTCATCAGGGCCCGGCCCATGGCCAGCATCTGCTGCTCGCCGCCGGACAGGGTTCCGGCTACCTGCTTGCGCCGCTCCTTCAGCCGCGGGAAGCGCTCATACACACTCTCAATATCCGCTCTTGTCCCCGCTGCGGCAGTAGCCGCCCATGTCCAGATTCTCCTGCACCGTCATGTGCTGGAAAATACGCCGCCCCTCCGGCACCAGGGCCATGCCCCGGCCCACCAGCTTGTGCCCGGGCACGTGGCGCAGCTCCTCGCCCATAAAGCGAACGCTTCCAGTCCGGCTATGGAGCAGCCCTGCCACGGTGTTCAGAGTGGTGGATTTGCCCGCGCCGTTGGCACCGATCAGCGTCACCACCTCGCCCTGCTCCACGTGGAAGGACACGTCCTTCACCGCGTGGATGCTGCCGTAGTACACATTGATGTTCTCCACCTGCAGCACGCTGCTCATGCGCTCGCCTCCTTCTTCCGTCCCAGATACGCTTCAATGACCGCCGGGTCCGCCTGGATGTCCGCCGGTGTGCCCTTTGGCGATGATGTGCCCGAAGTTCAGCACGCAGATACCCTCGCAGATGTTCATCACCAGGTTCATGTCGTGCTCGATCAGCAGCACCGCGATCTGGAACGTATCCCGTATCTTTCGGATGTTCTCCATCAGCTCCGCCGTCTCCGACGGGTTCATGCCCGCCGCCGGCTCGTCCAGCAGCAGCAGACACGGGTTGGATGCCAGCGCCCGCAGAATCTCCAGCCGCCGCTGTGCGCCGTAGGGCAGCGAGCCCGCCCGCTCATCGGCGTGACTCTCCATGTGGAAGATGCTCAGCAGCTCCTCCGTCCGTTCCCGGGCGATGTGCTCCTCCCGCGCATACCTGGGGAAATGCAGGATACTGCCCGCCAGCCCGTAGCGCACCGAGTCGTTCATGGCCACCATCAGATTCTCCGCCACGGTCAGGTCGCCGAACAGACGGATATTCTGAAAGGTCCGGGCGATACCGGCCTTATTTACCTGGGCTGTGGTCATGCCGTGGGTGTCCTTGCCATCCAGCACAATAGCGCCCGCTGTGGGCTGGTACACCTTTGTCAGCAGGTTGAATACAGTGGTTTTGCCCGCGCCGTTGGGGCCGATGAGTCCCGCGATCTCCGTGCGGCCGATGGTCAGATCGAAGTCCTCCACCGCCTTCAGTCCGCCGAAGGTCACGCCCAGCCCCACGCATTCCAGCACCGGGGACTTGTCTAATGTCCCGCTCCGGCAGCAGAGCGGTGACTGGGCGGTTTACCAGCTTTGCTTTTGTTTTCACAGGGTGGCACACTCCTTTCTCCTTGGCGTCAGCTCTTGCAGACAGCGCCGAAAAACCGCTTCATCGCCGGGTTATTGGTGGCCTGCATCACCAGAATCAGCACCACGGCGTACACCAGCATACGGTAGCTGTCCACCCCACGCAGGGCCTCGGGCAGCACCGTAAGCACAATGGCCGAGATTACGGACCCGGGCACACTGCCCATGCCGCCCAGCACCACGATGACCAGGATCTCGATGGACATATTGTAGTCGAAGGTGGCTGCCTTGACGTTGGCCAGGGAGTGTCCGTACAGCACGCCGGCGCACCCGGCGAAGAAAGCTGCAATAACAAACACCGCTAACTTGTACTGTGTGACATTCAATCCCACGGATTCCGCTGCAATGCGGTTATCCCGGATGGCCATGATGGCCCGGCCGTACTTGGAGCGCTTCAGGTTCAGCATCACCGCCACTGTCAGCATCACCAGCGCCGCGCCATAGGGCAGCAGCTCCTTGGCCCCGGCGTAGATGGCCGAGGTATCCAGACCCAGCGCACCGCCGGTGATGTTCAGATTTGTGATGATGTTCTTGATGATCTCGCCGCAGGCCAGGGTAACGATAGCCAGATAGTCGCCCCGCAGCCGCAGGGCCGGCAGGCCCACCAGCAGACCGAATACCGCCGCTACCAGTCCCCCCGCCAGCATACTCACCGGCAGGCGCACGCCAAGCGGCAGGGCGGTGGTGTGCAGCGCGATCGATACCAGGCACCCGGAGAACAGACCCACGGACATGAAGCCCGCATGGCCCAGGCTCAGCTCACCCAGCAGACCCACCACCAGGTTCAGCGACACCGCCATAACGATGTACACCGCAACGGGCACCAGCATATTGGTCACCTGCCGGGTCAGGTGCCCGGTATACAGCAGCGCCGCCATTACCACAAACAGTGCGGCCACCGCCGCCACGGTCAGCAGGTCCGTGCGCTGTTCTTTTTTTCTGTGTCAGCTGCATTTCCTTCACCTCACACCTTCTCCTCCATGCGCTCGCCCAGCAGGCCCGTGGGCTTGAACACAAGCACGAGCACCAGCACGGCGAACACGATGGCGTCCGCCCACAGGGTAGAGATATACGTCTTGGACATCTGCTCGATCAGGCCCAGCAGTATGCCGCCCAGCATGGCGCCGGGGATGGAGCCGATGCCGCCGAATACCGCCGCCGTAAAGGCCTTGATGCCGGGCATGGCGCCGGTGGTGGGCTTGATATATACATAGGTCATGCCGTAGAAAAGGCTTGCGAAGGCTGCCAGTGCCGAGCCGATGGCAAATGTCAGGGTGATGGTCCTGTCCACGCTGATACCCATGAGGGTGGCGGCCCCCTTGTCCTCGGACACAGCGCGCATGGCTTTGCCCAGCTTCGTCTGTCGATAAACAGCGTCAGGGCTGCCATCAGCGCCGCCGTCACCGCCAGCGTCAGCAGCGTGATACCGTCTATCTGCACGCTGCCCACGGAGAAGCCGCCCAGCTTTACCAAGGTGGGGTAGGCCATCTGCTGCGAGCCGAAGAGCAGCAGCGCCGCATTCTGCAAAAGATAGCTGACGCCGATGGCCGTTATGAGCACACTCAGCGGAGCCGCCTGCCGCAGAGGCTTATAGGCGCAGAACTCAATGACCACACCCAACGCCGCGCATACCGCGATGCTGACGATCACCGTTACCCACGGGGATAGGCCCAGCTGCGCCACCGCCACAATGCCGCTGTAAGCACCCACCATAATTACATCGCCGTGGGCAAAGTTCAGCATTTTGGCGATACCGTAGACCATGGTGTAGCCCAGCGCGATCAGCGCGTAGATGCTGCCCAGGCTCAGCCCGCTTATCAATGTTTGTATCAAATTCGTCATAGTCGTCATTCCTTTGCGCTGCCTCGTTCCGCCCTCCCGGCGCAGCGCCGGGAGAATGGGCGGGCTTATTGTGAGGAAGATAGGTAAAAATCCTTACGCCTCCGGTTATTCTGCTGCGGAGTCGGTCTTTTGGCGTTGTCCGCTAAACAGGGTGCCCACGCCGTTCTTGTAGAGGATGGCGCTGGCGGCCTTGTTGGTGTTGCCGTCGGCACTCCAGGTCATAGTGCCGGTCACGCCCTCCACGGTGATGGTGGGCATGCGGCCAGGTCAGCGCCGGAGGTGCTGCCGTTGGCGGCCTCCACAGCGGCCTTGACGGCGTACACCGCGTCATAGGCATCCGCGGCAAACTGGTCAGGGGTGGCGTTGTAGGCATCCTGATACGCCTTCACAAAGGCCTGCACCTTGGGCTCGGCAGAGTCGGCGGCAAAGGGGGTCATCATCAGAACATTGTCCGCGATGGTCACATCCTGGCTGACCTTGCCCAGGATGCCGTCCAGACCGTCGGCGCCGAAGAAGTAGACATCAGAGCCGAACTTGCCCTTGGCCTGGGTCAGGAAGGTGGAGGCCTCCTCCGCGTAGATGGGGAGGAACACCACCTTGACGCCGGAGTTGGCAAGTGCGTTCACCTGCGTGGAAAAGTCGGTGTTGGTGGCCGTGGTGAAGGTCTGGGTCTCCTTGATGGTCACGCCGACCTTCTGGCACTGGGCAGCGAAGGCATTATACAGGCCGGCGGAGTAGTCGTTATCGCTCTGATAGAATACGCCCACCTCGGTGGCCAGGGCCTTGTCCTTCAGATAGTCCGCCGCAGCAGTGCCCTGATAGGAATCGTAGAAGCAGACGGAAGGCCTTGTCATTGCCGTCGATGCATTTATCGGCGGAGCCGGTGGTTTCCATGATGAACATATCGTCGGCCTTGGCCGCTGCCACCACGGAGGCCGTCTCACCGGACAGCACGCCGCCCAGGCACACGTTCATGCCCCAGTCCATAAGCTTGCCGTAGGCCGCCACAGCGCTCTCAGGGTCGCCCTGAGAATCCTGGAAGCTCAGCTCCAGCTGCTTGCCGTTCACGCCGCCGGCGGCGTTGATCTCCTTGACGGCCAGCTCCGCGCCGTGCTGTACGGACAGACCATAGTTGGCATAGCCGCCGGTCAGGGGGCCGACGCCGCCCAGCTTAATGGTCTCGGTGCCGCTGGCGTCGCCGCTGCCGCCGTTATCGCTCTTGCTGCCGCAGGCCACCAGGCTCAACGCCATCACAGCGGCTAAAAACATTGCAACTACTTTTTTTTTTCATGGTTTTGTTCTCCTTTACGTTGGTTTTTTAGGAACTATGCACCGGCGGCGTCTGCCGCAGGTATACAAAAAAGCGGCTCCGCCAATGGCAGAGCCGCTTCGCTGTATCAGGTGTCAGCGCGTCATGCGGTTATCCGTGCCAATGGCGCATAGGGAAAAGCGGCCAGTACCAGCAGTACCAGCACCAGAGAGCGCAAATAATAATGGACGCCATAATAATGGCGCCCAGCACGGACAGGATGACAGTATGAGAAGCGGCGCAGGCGCAGCAGAAAGCAGCACCGGCGCAGGCGGCGGTCATCATGGTATTCATGGCTTTCTTCGTGGTCTTGGTCATCACGGCCGCCTCCTTCGCTTCAAAAGTGATGGGCACTATTTTAGCAAAAGCGAAACCGCAGAAGTCAACGGGGTTTTCTTAAAAACGTCATCATATCGCACAATCAGCCACAATATGCATTATGCAATATGCATAAAAAACGAACCACTTTCTCCCCAGAAACTGGAAATTCCACAGCCGCAGCCGGTCTGCCGCCCGAACACAAAAAACGATATAGACGGACAAACATACGACAATACCGAACAATGCCCCTTGCATTTTCTGCGTTATCCTGTAAAATAGACACGAACTCCGCGCGGTACGCGCGGAAGCGGAACAGACTGAAAAGGGAGGCCCGTCCATGCATACGCCCCGGCACCCCACACGCAGCATAACGATCATGGCGTCAGCGCTGCTGGCGCTGTTTCTGCTGTCCTTCGTGCTGGGCCGCTACGGCGTCCCCTGGGCGAGGTGGTAAAGATACTCCTCTCCCGCGTCTTTTCTATTGAACAGACCTGGACGGACAACATGGCCATCGCCGTGTGGAATGTCCGCCTGCCCCGTATCCTGCTGGCCTGTCTGGTGGGCTGCGGCCTCTCCGCCGCCGGCACCGCCTACCAGACCGTGTTCCAGAACCCCATGGCCGCACCGGATATCCTGGGCGCGTCCTCCGGTGCCTGCTTCGGTGCGGCGCTGGCGATCCTGACGGGCCAGAGCACCGTGATGGTCACCGTTTTCGCCTTCCTGGCCAGCCTGCTGTCCGTGGCCCTGGTCTATCTGGTGGGCCGCCGACCCGGGGCAGCGGTGTGGTGAGCCTCCTGCTGGCCGGTATCATGGTAGGCTCGCTGTTTTCGGCCTGTACCTCCCTATATCAAGCTGGTGGCCGATCCCACCAATCAACTGCCCCAGATCACCTACTGGCTCATGGGCAGCCTCTCCGGCACCCGTATGCACACCGTCGCCTTTGCCGCCGTCTGTATGGCGGCAGGGCTGACGCCCTGCTGCTGCTCCGCTGGCGCATGAACCTGCTGACCCTCTCGCCGGATGAAGCCCGCGCCATGGGCGTCCACACGGACCGCCTGCGTCTGGCGGTGATCCTCTGCGCCACGGTGCTGACGGCCTCCGCCGTCTCCGTCTCCGGCATGATCGGCTGGGTGGGCCTGGTGATCCCCATCTCAGCCGCCGCCTCGTGGGTAACGACTGCCGCAGGCTCCTGCCCATGGCCTGTCTGTTCGGCGCGGCCTTTCTTCTGCTGGTGGACGACCTGGCCCGCACCCTTGCGGCGACGGAGATCCCCATCGGTATCCTGACGGCCTTCGTGGGCGCGCCGTTCTTTATCTACCTCATGGTGAAGGGAGGCGACCGCCTGTGACCCTCACGGTATCGCACCTGACCTTCGCTTATCCCAAGGCCCCGCCGGTGCTGGAGGATGTCTCCTTCACCGTGCCCGCCGGTGATTTCCTCTCTGTGCTGGGTGCCAACGGCGCCGGCAAGAGCACCCTCTTCCGCTGCCTGCTGGGCGGCCTGGAGGGCTACACCGGCGCCATCTCGCTGGACGGCCGCGACGTGCGGACCTTCTCCCGCCGGGAGCTGGCGGCCCGCATCGCCTACATCCCGCAGATACACCGTCCCACCTTCGGCTATTCCGTGCTGGACACCGCCCTCATGGGCCTGACCTGGCACTTGTCCCTGTTCCAGAGCCCCTCCAAGGCCCTGGAGCAGCAGGCTCTGACCGCCCTGGAGCAGCTGGGTGTGGCCCACCTGGCGCAGCGGAACTTCGCCGCCCTCTCCGGCGGCGAGCAGCAGCTGGTGCTCATTGCCCGCGCCCTGTGCCAGCAGTCGGAGCTCCTCATCATGGACGAGCCCACCGCCTCTCTGGATTACGGCAACCAGCTCCGTGTGCTGGAGCAGGTGCGTTCCCTGTCGGAGCAGGGCTACACCGTCCTGCTCTCCACCCACGATCCCCAGCACGCCCTGCGTTTTTCCCGCCGCGTCCTGGCCCTGCAAGGGGGCCGCGTGGCGGCGGAGGGCGATACCCGGAGCGTGCTGACGCCGGACCTGATCCGGCAGCTCTACGGTGTGGAGTCCGTGCTGCTGGATACGCCCGACGGCGCGGCCCCTGCTGCCGGTGTGGGGAGGTGACCGCCATGTTTAGCTGGTCGGCGGACACTGTCCGCTTCATGGCCGATGCCTGCCGCCGCACCGACTTCCACGAAAAAGCTGACGGCGCTGCTGCTGCCGTACCTGAAGCCCACGGATCATATCCTCTGCGACGCCGGCTGCGGCCTGGGATACCTGTCCCTGGCCCTGTCATCCCATGCGGCCCATATCACGGCGGCGGAGCGCGACGCTGCGGCCCTGTCCGTCCTGCGGCAGGAGCTGGACGCCCGGGGCATTACGAATGTGACGCCCCTGTGCGCCGATGTGCTGGCCTATACGCCGCCGGTGCCCTTCGACGCCATGGTGTTCTGCTTTTTCGGCAGCATGGAGGAGATACTGGCCGCCGCCCTCCGCCAATGCCGTGGCACGGTGCTGGCCGTGGTGCGTGACGACGTGTGCCACCGCTTTTTCCGGGGCACCCCGTGCGCCGGGCCGCCATAGCTTCGATGCCGCCTGCGGTGTGCTGGACGCCCACGGTGTGCCCTATACCGCCCGGCGTGCGGCGCTGGACTTTCCCCAGCCCTTCCGCACCCTGGAGGATGCCCGGACGTTCCTGGCCCTCTACGGCGGGGGAGCGCCTGCGGAGGACGATCTCCGCACCAAGCTTATTTCCACCGGCGACCCGGACTTCCCGTGGCAGCTGCCCGGCGTCCGCCGCTTTGGAATAATTGCATTTGCAATGAAAGAAGGAGAACGCATATGAATAAGACAAAACGATTGCTGGCGCTGGTCCTGGCGCTGGTGATGAGCCTGACCCTGTTTGCCTGCGGCCGGAAGGTCCAGGACGATAAGATCGACGACAGCACCCGGACGGAGGACACCACCCGCGTGTTCACCGACTCCCTGCGGCCGCGAGGTCACCGTCCCCACCGATATCCAGAAGGTGGCCGTCTCCCGGCCCGCTGGCCCAGATGGTGGTCTTTGCCATCGCCCCGGACAAGATGGTGGGTGTGGCCAATGCCTGGGACGAGACCGCCGAGAATTACTTTGACCAGAAGTATCTGGACCTGCCCCTGCTGGGCCAGCTGTACGGCGGCAAGGGCGAGCTGAACCTGGAGACGCTGCTGACGGCCGATCCCGACGTGGTCATCGATGTGGGCGAGCCCAAGAGCACCATGGCGGAGGACCTGGACGGCCTGCAGGAACAGACCGGCATCCCCTTTGTCCACATTGACGCCTACCTGGCCTCCATGGACGATACCTATGCCATGCTCAGCGACCTGCTGGCTATGCCCAACGAGGGTCAGGCCCTGGCCGACTACTGCCGCAATGCCTATGACACCGTCAAGGCCATCGTGGACGGCGTGGAGAAGGCCGATGTCCTGTATATCACCGGTGAAGAGGGCCTGAACGTCATCGCCAGGGACTCCTATCACGCCGAGGTCATCGATATGCTGTGCAATAATCTGGCTGTGGTGGACGAGCCCTCCTCCAAGGGTACCGGCAACGAGGTGGACATGGAGCAGATCCTGAACTGGTACCCTCTATCGTGTTCTTCGCCCCCGGCAGCATTTACAGCACCGTGGCCGATAACGAGAACTGGCAGACCATACCTGCCATCAAGGACGGCAAGTATTACGAGGTGCCCTTCGGCCCCTACAACTGGATGGGCTTTCCGCCAAGCGTCCAGCGCATCCTGGGTATGCAGTGGATGGCCAAGGTCCTGTACACCGAGGCTGCCGATTACGATATGTATGAGGTCGCCCAGACCTATTTCCAACTGTTCTATCACTGCGACCTGACCATCGACCAGTACAACGCGCTGGTGGCAAATTCTCTCCCCGCTGTGGAGGCCGCCGGCTGAATAAACGAACAGGGAGCGGCACCGCCGCTCCCTATGACCCTTGAAAGGAGACACATATGAACAACATCTTCCAGACACTGCTCTACCAGCGGGAAAAGCAGAAGGACACCGTGCTGGCCACCATCGTGTGGGACGACGGCTCTGCCCCCCCGCGGCGCGGGCAGCCAGATGCTGGTGGAGGCGGAGGGTCTGCTCTCCGGCCCCATCGGCGGCGGCGCGGTGGAGCTGCGGTCCATTCAGCTGGCCCGGGCGCTGCTGGCCGGTCAGCACGTGGACGCCCTGTATGACTTCAAGCTCTCCCGTGACGGTGAGCTGGGCATGGCCTGCGGCGGCGATGTGACGGTGCTGTTCACTCCCGCCCGGTTGTCGGATCGCGTCTGGGACGCGCTGGCGGCGGAGGTGCTGCGCTGTGTGCGTGACCGTGTGCCCGGTTGGCTGGTGCTGCCGCTGGACGGCGCCGCGCCCCATATCGCCGAGACGGCGGAGACAGGCGAGGGCGTGTTCTCCCTGCCGCTGCCGGTGGGGGAGCGCGCGGTCATTTTCGGCGCGGGACATATCGCTCGTGCGCTGACGCCTCTGCTGCGGACGATTGGCTTCCGTCCCGTGGTGGTGGATGATCGGCCGGGCTTTGCCACGGCGGAGCATTTTCCCCAGGCGGACCGGACCATCTGCGGCGACTTTGACCGCATCAGCGACTACCTGACGCTGACGCCGGAGGACTATGTGGTCATCATGACCAACGGCCATGAGCACGACTTTCAGGCGGAGGTGCAGGTGCTGCGGGGCGAGACGGCTTATGTGGGCGTCATCGGCTCCCGGAAGAAAACGGCCTTTGTGAACCAGCGCCTGCGGGAGGCGGGCATTCCCGAGGAGAAGATCGCCTTTGTCCACACGCCGGTGGGCACACCCATCAAGGCCGTGACGCCGGAGGAGATCGCCGTGTCCATCGCCGGTGAGATGATCTGTGTCCGCGCCGCGCGGCGCGAAGCGGCAGGGGAGGTACACCATGGCTGTCCCATGCACTGACCATCTGTTCCTCACCGGTGACAAGGGCGTGGGCAAGTCCACGCTGGCGCGCTGCCTGCTGCGGGACCACCGGCCCCTGCGGCTTCCGCACGGTCCGGGTGACCGGTGTGATGGAAAGACCGTCGGTACACCTGCTGCCCGCGGCAGGCGGAACGCCCTCGGCGGAGAATTTGCTGTTCTACTGCGGCGCTTATTCCTGCGAGAGGTTCGACACGCTGGGCACGGCGGCCCTGCGTGACCGTGACGGGGACGTCCTGCTGATGGACGAGCTGGGCCCGGCGGAGTCCGGTGCCAAAAAATTCTGCGAAGCGGTGCTCGCGGCCCTGGACGGTGACCTTCCCGTTCTGGGCGTCCTGCAAAAGGCGGACACGGAATTTCTCCGGGCGGTGGCCGGTCATCCCCGGGTGCGTCTGGTGACCGTCACCGTGGAAAACCGGGACGAGCTGCGCCGTACCATGACCCTTTAACAAACGCTGCGCTATGGTGTACCGCATATAACAAAAGGGTATAAAAAGAGCACAGAAGCAGGTCAACAAGAGCAGCCTAAAGTAAACGAAAGTGACATGCACCGTCAAAGGACGCGGGAAGATCCCGCGTCCTTTTTTTTCGACTTTTACTTCCCATAAGGGACGGTTTGCGGTATACTATGGGGGAGAAAACAGGGGAGGTGACGCGGTGAAGCTGCGTATCATCACCGGCCGCGCCGGTGCGGGAAAAAAGTAAGCTGGTGCTTGAAACCATTGCGGCACAACGGTTTGGGCGCCCGCAGATTTTGCTGGTACCGGAGCACGCCACCCACGAGGCGGAGCTGGATCTCTGCCGCGCGCTGGGGATACCGCCAGCCGTGACGGGGAGGTGCTGAGCTTCCAGAGCCTTGCCACCCGCGTACTGTCACAAACCGGAGGCATATCCGATATAACGTTAGATAATGGTGGTAAAATACTGATAATGCGCCGCGCCTTGCAGGAAGTTTCATCATATTTGACGGTGTTTTCCAAGCCGTCACAGCGCCCGGCCTTTCTGCGGGGGAGCTGGTGGCCCTGGCCGATGAGTTGTACGCCTATAAAATCGCGCCATCCCTTCTGCTGCAACAGGTTCAGGACATTCCGGGCGCCGCCGGAGATAAGCTGCGCTCTACGGCGCTGCTGTTCGGCGCTTATGACGCGCGACTCCACGGCGGCGACTTTGATGCCCGGTCAAAAGTGCAGAAACTCTGCGATAAACTGCCGAATTCGGACTATTTATGCGGAAAAGATATCTACATTGATGGGTTTTCCTATTTCAACCGAACGGAGGAGGATATCATTGCCGCCGCGCTGAAAGCAGGCCAACTCTGTTACAGTGACTCTGCTGGGCGATGACAGCGACCCGCAGCTCTTCCACAACGGCATACAGCAGCGGGAACGCCTGCGCAGACTGGCGAAGGACGCCTGTTGTAGTTGTGAAGTGGAAAACCTTGTCAGTAACAGCGACACAGCGTTTTCACACCTGGAGCGATACTTCCTCGGCGCGGAAAAAGTGTGGACGGGCGACACGCCGCCCATCACATTGTATCAGGCAAATACCGCCTATTCTGAGGTGGAGTATGTGTCTGCGCAGCTGCGAGCGCTGGCACAAAATGGCGTTCGCTGGCGTGAGATGGCCGTGGCGGCGCGGAATATGGAGGTATATGGCCCGTTGCTGGAGGCCGTGTTCCGCCGGGACGATGTTCCCGCCTATATCAGCCGCCGGAGCGACATTTTGGAGCAGCCGGTCCTGACGCTGCTGCTGTCCGCCGTCGACGCAGTGACAGGCGGCTTCGAGTATGAGGATGTGTTTCGCTGCCTGAAGACCGGCATGACGGCACTGACGGCGGCGGAATGCGATCTTCTGGAAAACTACGTGATCCGTTGGGAAATTCGGGGCAATATGTGGCTGCGGGACGCCGACTGGACGGCAGACCCGGATGGATACAGCGGAGAGATAACTGATTATCGCCGGGAACAGCTGGCCGAGATAAACGCGGTCAGAAGAAAAGTCAGAAAACTGTTTCTTGCCCTGAGTGATGGGATGAAAGTCAATAAAACGGTAAGAGGTAAAGCTGAAACGCTTTACAGATTTGCGGAGGACGCCGGTACACCGGCCGTGTTGGAACAGCGGGAGAAAGAATTGCTGGAGCAGGGGCAGATGCAGGCGGCAGAGGAGTATGCCCAGCTGTGGCGGATATTCTGTGATGTGCTGGATCAGTTCGTGGCGCTTTTGGGTGACACGGAGGTGGACGGCGATGAGTTTGCGCGGCTGCTGCGGCTGACGCTGAGCCAGTATGCCGTGGCCACCATACCCGCTGCGCTGGACCAGGTAAAGGTAAGCCCCTTGACGCGCAATGACCGCCATACAGTGCGGCATCTTTTCCTGCTGGGCGCCAATGACCATGTGCTGCCCACGGTGGAGAAGGGCGGCGGTATATTGGACGAACAGGAGCGTGAGCTTTTGCAGCAGCAGGGAATCTTGCTGTCCGACGCCACGTTCGACCCGCTGAGCAATGAGCTGCAGAATATCTATGCCGCCCTGGCCCAGCCAACGGAGACACTGACCGTGTCCTGGTGCGCCGGCGATGAGTCGGGGGCGAAACTGCTGCCGTCCTTTGTGGTAGAGCGTATCCGCAAGCTGTTCCCTCAAGTGGAAATACAACGGGAAGACGGCGCGTACCGCTGCGGACTGCCTGCGGCAGCGCTGGCACTGGCGGGACAGCGGCCCGGCGGTGCGCTGTGGCGTTATTTTGAGATGCATGGACAGGGCGGTACGCTGGAGAAGATGGCAGCGGCCCGGGCTATGGGCCGGGGAAGGCTGTCACCCGGGCGGTACGCAGCCTGTACGGCAGTACGCTGGCCATGTCCGCCTCGCGGCTGGACCAGGTGAAGAGCTGTCACTTTGGCTATTTCATGGAGTACGGCCTCCGGGCCAGGGAACGGACAAAGGCGGATTTCCAGGCGCCGGAGGTGGGGACGTTTATCCACTATCTGCTGGAGAATGTCCTGCGGGAGGTGGAGCAGCAGGGGAAGCGGCCGGAAAGACCGGCGCTGGCGGCGTTGGTGCGGCGGTATACGGATGAGCATGTCCGGACGGTCATCGACGGCTACGGCGAGAAGAGCGCACGGTTCCGGTATCTGTTTTCCGGCTGCGGGAGACGGCGTTGGTCATTGTTGAGAACGTGCTGGATGAGCTGGAGCATTCGGATTTCCGGCCTGTGGCCTTTGAATTGGGCTTTGGCGGCAAAAACGGACAGCTGCCTGCCGTCACGGTGACGGCAGGAGATACCACGCTGTCCGTCACCGGTAAGGTGGATCGGGTGGACGGCTGGCTGAAGAACGGGAAGCTATATCTGCGAGTAGTGGACTACAAAACCGGGAAAAAGGCTTTTGATCTGGCGGATGTGCGCTATGGCCTGGGTATTCAGATGCTGCTGTATCTTTTCGCACTGCAGCGGTACGGCGGGGACTATTTTGGGGCGGCGGTGGAGCCGGCGGGAGTGCTGTACCTGCCGGCGAGGGACGTCGTTAAAAAGGCGGATCGGGCCATCGCGCCGGACAAGCTGGCCGCGCTGCTGCGGGGCGAGCTGCGTCGGACGGGCATGGTGCTGTCCGACCCAGAGGTGCTGACAGCCATGGAGCACAGTGCGCTGGAGTCACCCTGCTATTTGCCTATTGCAGTGAAAAAGGACGGTTCGGTCAGCGGTCTGGCGGCCAGTGTGCTGGCGGATGCGGCTCAGATGGGCAAAATGGGCCGGTATGTGGACGAGCTGCTGCGGAAGGTAGCCGGGAGCTGGGCGATGGCAATATTGACGCAGATCCATGCCGCAGGGGGCCTCAGGAAAGTGCCTGCGACTGGTGTCCCTTCGCGTCGGCCTGCTGGTTTGACGAGAAACGGGATAAGCCCCATTATCTGCAAAAGACCACGCCGGAAGAATTCTGGCAGCTGGTGGACGAGGAGGTGACGCGCCGTGGCTGATATCAACTGACGGCACAGCAGCGTGGGGCAGTGGAGGACCGGGGCGGCAGCCTGCTGGTGTCCGCCGCCGCCGGATCCGGCAAGACGAAGGTGCTGGTAGAGCGTGTGTTCGCTTATCTGACGGAGGAACACTGCCCATAGACGATTTCCTTATTATCACATTTACCCGCGCCGCTGCCGCCGAACTGCGGACAAAGCTTGCCGCAGAGCTGGCGAAGCGGGTGGCACAGGACCCGGAGAACAGTCACCTGCGGCAGCAGATGTTCCGGGTGTATCAGGCGGACATCAAGACGGTGGACGGCTTCTGTGCAGGGCTGCTGCGGGAGCATATCCATCTGCTGGAGCCGGTGGATGGGCGGAGTCTGACGCCGGACTTCCGTATCCTGGATGAGACGGAGGCCGGCGTGCTGAAGCAGCGGGCACTGGAGGATGCACTGGAGGCGTTCTATCAGCGGATCGAGCAGGGGACGAAGGCTGCCGGGCGTTGGCGGAGACGCTGGGCTTTCGGCCGGGATGACCGGGCGTTGGCGGCGCTGGTGCCGGAGCTGCACGGAAAATTGCAGAGTCATCCCTACCCGGACAAGTGGTTGGAGAAGGCTGCGGAGAGCTGGGCGAACCTGCCGGAACGGCTGGGCGACAGCGTGTACGGCCGGACGATCATGGAGGACACGGTGCGCCGCGCCAGTTACTGGGCGGGGCGGCTGGAACGCGCCGTGAAGGATATGGAAGACTGCGAGAGCGTGTATAACGCCTATGGAGATCGGTTTTTGGAAACGGCGGCGCAGCTGCGGGAATACGCGGCCGCGGCCCGGGAAGGCTGGGATGCCATGGGCCGTGTGCAGCCGGCCTTCCGGCGGATGGGCGTGGTGAAGGGGACGAATGCGCCGGGGCGAAGGACGCGGCGCGGGCGGTGCTGGAAAAGTGCCGTGACGCATTGAAGAAGCTGTCCGCACCGTATCAGACGGCGGAGACGGAGTTGCTGGGCGATCTGCAGGTCATCGCGCCCGCTATGCGGGCGCTGCTGGCACTGACAGGGGACTTCGACAAGCGGTTCCGGGCAGAGAAGGTGCGGCGGAACGCTATGGATTTCTCTGACCAGGAACACTACGCCGTGCAGATGCTGTGCCGCCAGGACGGAACGCCCACGGAGCTTGGCGAGCAGGTGTCCCGGCGGTACCGGGAGATCATGGTGGACGAGTATCAGGACACTAATGAAGTGCAGAACTGTATCTTCCGGGCGGTATCACGGCAGGAGAGAATATCTTTGCCGTGGGCGATGTGAAGCAGAGCATCTACCGGTTCCGGCTGGCGGAACCGGGGATATTCCTGGAAAAATACAGGACCTATGCCGATGCGGACCACGCTGCGCCAGGTGCGCCGCGGCGGCGGGTACTGAGCCGGAACTTCCGGTCACGCCGGGAGGTGCTGGCGGCTGCGAACTTTGTGTTTGCGGCGCTGATGTCCCGGGAAATGGGCGAGCTGGATTATACAGAGGGCAGCATCTTCACTTTGGGGCGGAATACTATCCGGAGGTGCCGCGGGAGACGGGTTCCACTATCTGGCTGTGGAGGACACCGGAGCAGCGGTTCGACCGGGCGGAGGCCGAGGCGCGGTTTGTGGCAAAGCGTATTCGCCGTATGCTGGACGAAGGGTTCACTGTCCGAGGTGAGGACGGCACCATGCGTCCGGCAGCACCGGAGGATATCGTGATACTGATGCGCTCACCCAGCGCCCGGCAGACGGTATTCGCCGCCGCCTTGGCACGGGAGGGGATCCCCTGCGACGGCGGGGAAAGTGAGGATTTCTTCTCGGCGATGGAGGTCGCAGTGGTATTGTCACTGCTGGAGGTGGTGGATAACCCACGACAGGATGTGCCGCTGATCGCGGTGCTGCGTTCGCCACTGGTAGGCATGAGCGCCGACCGGTTGGCGGAGATACGGGCCGTACAGCGTGAGGGGGATTATTACGAGGCGCTGCGGCAGGATGAGGGTGAGGACGCGCAGGCGTTCCTGTCGCTGCTGCATGAGCTGCGGCAGGTGGCGCGGGAACTGTCCGCCGATAAGCTGCTGTGGTATATCTATGACCGCTGCCGGGTGCAGGCGATCTTCGGTGCCATGGAGGACGGTACAGCCCGCCAGGCGCGTCTGAGGGCACTGTATGACTATATACGGCGGCTTGTGCAGGGCGGCAGAACGAGTCTGTTTGACTGTGTACGGCAGGTACGGCAGCTGCTGGAAAGCGGCGATGCCGGCCATTACCGCTGCAGGTGCAGCGGGCGGTGTGCGCTTGATGAGCGTGCATAAGTCCAAAGGCCTGAGTTTCCGGTGGTGTTCCTGGCTGACTTGAACAGGAGCTTCAACCGGCAGGACCTGGATCGGCCGGTGCTGGTCCATCCCAGCTGGGCGTTGGTGCGGAGCGCGTGGAGGTGGAACGCCGGCTGCGGTACGACACCGTCTCCAAAACGGCGCTGGCGCTGACGCTGGAACGGGAAGCCAAGGCGGAAGAACTGCGGATACTGTATAGCCATGACCCGTGCACAGGAGAAGCTCATCATGGTATGCTCGCGGAAAAACCCGGAGAAGCACCTGAAGGAGCTGTGTGCATTGGCGGAGCTGCCGGCGCCGCCGGAGGCGGTGGCCGCGGTAAACTGCCCGGGCGATTGGCTGCTGCTGGCGCTGCTGAGCACATATCAGGCAGGGGTGTTCCACGATTACACCGGGGTACGTCCCGCGGTACTGTACGACGGGCCGGAGGGCTTGGCGCTGCGGCTGCACCGCATCAGCGGTGAGGAGGACGGCGGTGCGGCGATGCCGGCGGAGGAGCCGGGATCGCAGGCACCGGATCCGCAGCCGGACGAGGCGGCGCTGGCGTTCCGGTACAGTCACAGAGCGGCGACAGTGACGCCCTCCAAGGTGACGGCTACCCAGCTGAAGGGGCGGGCCATCGATCAGAGATCGCCGAGGGGACACTGCCGGCGCGGCGGACCGCCGCACCGGAGAAGCCGCGGTTTTGCAGGAAAAGCGCGGACTGACCGGGGCAGAGCGCGGCACAGCCATGCACCTGGCGATGCAGTTTCTGCCGCTGGATACTCCTGCGGTACCAGAGGCAGTGACGGCTTTTGCAGAGACGCTGACGGCCCGACGGCTGCTGACGCCGGAGCAGGCGGCGGCGCTGGATATCCCGGCGCTGGCGCGGTTTTTGGCGTCGTCGCTGGCAGAGAGGATACGGACTGCGCCGCAGGTGTGGCGGGAGTACCGCTTCGCGTTGCTCACCGATGCGGGTATTTATGACGTCGCGGCAGCAGGGGAGGAGATACTCCCTGCAGGGCGTGGCAGACTGCGTGTTTGAGACGACGGCGGGTTTGACGGTGGTGGATTTCAAGACTGATCGGGTGACAGCGGCAGAGGCGTCCCAGCGGGCGGAGGCCTATCGGCCGCAGCTGGACGCTTACGCCGGAGCGCTGTCGCGGATACTGGAACGGCCGGTGACGGAGCGGATATTGTACTTCTTTGCCTGCGACGAGGAAATTTATTTGTGAAAATAGCGAAAAGTGCTTGCATTTGCCGGGAGAGTGTGCTATTATCACAGTTGCGTTTGCGGCGATGCCGCGGCGACGAGTGAACCAGAAAGGGTGAACAAGAGCAATGAAGGAAGGAATCCATCCCAATTATCAGCAGACTACTATCAAATGCGCCTGCGGTAATGTGATTGAGACAGGTTCTACGAAGAAGGATATTCGCGTGGAAGTCTGCTCTAAGTGTCACCCCTTCTTCACCGGCAAGCAGAAGCTGGTGGATACCGGCGGACGCGTTGCCAAGTTCAACAAGCGTTTCGGCCTGGACAAGTAAGGATACACCACTTTGCAAGACCCGTACCAATGGTGCGGGTCTTGTTTTTTATTTTACTTTTGCGCCGGATGGGGTATAATCGTGGAAAATCATCATAACGAGGACGACTATGGAACGAAAAACCATTGAAGAAAAAAAAACGGTGCGCGGGACTACGCGGTGCTGGTGGGGCTGCGGTCCCCGGTACTTGGTGCGGACAGCGCCGACGAGGAGAGTTTGGCGGAGTTGGCGGCCTTAGTGGAGACACGGCGGGCGGTGAGTCCGTGGGTATGATCCTGCAGAGCCGGGAGAAGCCAGACCCCCATAGCTTCATCGGCGAGGGAAAAGTGGAGGAGGTCAAGCGCATGGTGGAGAACAGTGAGGCCACCATGGTGATCTTGACAACGATCTGTCCCCGTCGCAGGTGCGGGTGCTCACGGAGCTGTGCGGTGTGCAGGTGCTGGACCGCAGCGGCCTGATCTTGGATATCTTCGCCCAGCGAGCCCGGACAAAGGAGGGCTGCCTACAGGTAGAGCTGGCGCAGTATCAGTATCTGCTGCCCCCGGCTGATCGGTATGTGGTCTCATCTGGAACGGCAGGGCGGCACCGGCGGCTCGCCCATCGGCACGAAGGGCCCCGGTGAGACGCAGCTGGAGACGGACCGGCGGCACATCCGGCGGAAGATCGACAAGCTGAAGGAGGAACTGGAGGAGGTGCGGCGCGTCCGCGCCACCCAACGTCAGCGGCGGCGGAAGAACGAGATACCCGTGGTGGCCATCGTGGGCTATACCAACGCGGGCAAGTCCACGCTGCTCAATGCCATCACCGGCGCGGACATACCGGCCAACAACCGACTTTTTCGACACGCTGGACACCACCACGCGGCTGCTGACCGTCAGCGATACGCTGGATGTGGTCATCTCCGACACGGTGGGATTTATCCGCAAGCTGCCCCATCAGCTGGTCGAGGCTTTCAAGGCCACGCTGGAGGAATTGAGTACGCCGATCTGCTGCTGCACGTCATCGATGCCAGCAATCCGGAGTGGCAGGAACAGGCGCGGATCGTGGATGATCTGATCCGGGAGCTGGGGGCGGAGAATATCCCTTGCATTCGTGTGTACAATAAGTCCAATTTGGCGTTGGCCTTCCAGCGGGACAAGGAGGGGCACGCGGTCTCCGTGTCCGCCAAGACCGGCGAGGGGTTGGACAGACTGCTCTCCGCCATCGACAAAAAGCTGGACAAGGGTACGAAGCGGGTGACGCTGCACCTGCCCTATGACAAGGCCGGAGCGCTGGACAGCCTGTACCGGGAGGCCAAGGTGGAGTCCGTGGAGTACGGCGAGACGGTGGATGTGGTGGCGGTGTGTACGCCCCGAATCATCGGCCAGCTGAAGGACTATATCGAAGGTTGGACGGAGCCGAAGGAGGAGTGGGAATGAGCGATTTCCGCGTACCCTTTGGCCCGTCAGAGACGGAGTTCACCGAAAAACGATCCCGTTTTATCGGCCATCTGCTGCCGGTGGAGACGGAGGAGCAGGCGCGGGAATTTATCGTGCAGATGAAGAAAAAATACTATGATGCGCGGCACAACTGCTGGTGTTATCTCATCGGCGGCGATACAATGCGCTACGGCGATGACGGTGAGCCTCAGGGTACAGCGGGGCAGCCTATGCTGAACGTGTTTCAGCGGGAAAACGTCACCAACGTGGTGTGCGTGGTCACGCGGTACTTCGGCGGGATCTTGCTGGGGGCCGGCGGGTTGACGCGGGCGTATTCCAAAAGCACCCGCGATGCGCTGGTGGCGGCAGGCGTGTCGGAGGTGGGCCTGTGGGCCATGGCGGACATTCCGTGCCCCTACGCGTTGTTCGAGCGTGTGCGTGGTGAGGTAACGGCCCTGGGCGGCACGGTGGACAGCGCCGATTACGGCGCGGACATTCGGCTGACGGTTTCGCTGCCGGCAGAGAACACTGCGGCGCTGCGGGAACGGCTAACGGAGCTGTCGGCAGGCGGCATCGTGCTGACGGTAACGGCGGAGGCATACCGTCCGGGACCAAAGGTGGAAAATAAAGACAGCGACCCCGGAGGCAGGGACCTCCGGGGTCTTTCACGTTTTGCGCTGGGGTATCATACGATGGCATGAGTACAAAGGAGGTGCCAGCATGGAGGAATATCTCATCACCGCCCGGTCCGTGACCCAGGCGCAGCGTATGGCGCAGCTGCTGGAGCGCCGGGGTGTGTGCGTGCCGTGGTGGGCCGTGTGCCCATGGGCCTGACCGGCAAGGGGTGCGGCTATGTGCTGCGGCTGCGGGGACAGACCCGCACGGTAGCGGCTCTGCGGCTGCTGCGGGAGGCGGGCTTTGCACCCGCGCAGGTATTTGTTCGTCAGGACGACGGGTATAGTGAGGTAGAGTTATGATCTATTTTGATGCGGGGGCCACGACGCTGCAAAAGCCGGAGACGGTGGCACGGGCTATGTACCGTGCGGTGGGGCAGCTATCCTCGCCGGGGCGGGGGAGTTATCCGGCCACGCGGGCGGCGGAGGAAACAGACCTGCAATGCCGCACACTGGCAGCAAAGCTGTTTGGCGTGACTGATCCGGCGCGAGTGGTGTTCACCTCCTGCGCTACACATGGGCTGAACATTGCCGTGCATACGCTGGTGAAGCCCGGCGGACGGGTGATCATCTCGGGATATGAGCACAACGCCGTTACCCGGCCGCTGCACGCCATACCGGTGTGGAGCTCACGGTAGCGGATGGGCCTTTGTTTGATGGGGAGGAGATGGTACGGCAGTTCGCCGCTGCGCTGGCGTGTCCGGCGGACGCGGTGATCTGCACACACGTGTCCAACGTGTTTGGCTTCCGACTGCCGGTAGAGCGCATCGCGGCGCTGTGTCGGGAGAAGGGTGTGCCATTCGTGCTGGATGCGTCGCAGTCTGCGGGGATGCTGCCGGTGGACATGGATGCGCTGGGCGCGGCGTTTATCGCCATGCCGGGGGCATAAAGGACTGTACGGGCCGCAGGGCACGGGGGCTGCTGCTGTGCGGCGCGGAGCCGGAGCCGCTGCTGCGGGCGGCACGGGGTCGCAGTCGATCCTGCAGGAGATGCCGGAGGAGCTGCCGGACCGGCTGGAGCCCGGGACCCACAATATGCCGGGCATCGCAGGGCTGTTGGAAGGGCTGCGGTTTGTGGAGCAGCAGGGCGTGAGCCGTATCGCCGAGCATGAGACACCTGAAGCGACAGATGGCGGCACTGCTGCGGGATATTTCCGGTGCGGAGGTGTTCTATACCCCGGAGGATGGGGCACAGACAGGTGTGCTGAGCTTTCGCCTGGACGGTTGGGACTGCGAGGCGCTGGGCGAAGCTCTTGCGGCGCAGGGCGCGGCGGTGCGGGCGGGACTCCACTGTGCGCCTTTGGCGCACCGCACGGCGGGGAACGCTGGAGACGGGCACCGTGCGGTGCAGCTTTTCGGCCTTTAGCACCACCGCACAGGTGGAGCACTTTGTCCGTATTTTTGCGGCAAATCGTTCGTTAAACTGCCAAACTGTTCACATAATTTTTGTTGCATTTTTCCCAATATTTTTTATATAATGTTAGTATCTATTTTATGCCCGTAACAGGAAGGGTGGTAACGTGGATAAGGTACTTTCGTTATTAGAAAATATTGGGAATTACTTATTGCTGATACGGATATCGGATATACTGGACATCGCCATTATCGCGTTTCTGGTATACAACCTGCTCCGTATGGTCAAAAGTACCCGCGCCGAGAATATCCTCAAGGGCGTGGTGGCGTTTCTGCTGGTGCTTTGGCTGGTTGATATATTGCAGCTCAACGCCATATCGTACCTTATGCGGAACCTGGTGCAGGTGGGGATCCTGTCCATTATCGTCCTGTTCCAGCCGGAGATCCGCCAGCTACTGGAGAAGGTGGGCAGCCGGAACATCAAACTGCTGCGGGCCTTCAACGATCCCAAGCAGCAGTCGGAGCTGGAGGCGGCCATCGATCAGACCGTGATGGCCTGCAAGGAGATGTCGCAGAGCAAGACCGGCGTGCTGATCGTCTTTGAGCGCGACATCCATCTGATGACATGGTGCGAAGCGGTACGACGCTGGACGCCGCCGTGTCCTCCGAGCTGCTGAAGAACATCTTCTTCGTCAAGGCCCCCATGCACGACGGCGCCGTCATCATCCGCAACGGGCGGATGCTGGGGGCCGGCTGCATGCTGCCCCTGAGCAAGAACGTCAACCTCAGCCGGGATCTGGGCATGCGCCACCGGGCGGGCATTGGTATGAGCGAGAACTCCGACGCGGTGGTCGTCATCGTTTCGGAGGAAACGGGCTCCATCTCCGTGGCCATCGGCGGGATGCTCAAGCGGCACCTGAAGCCGGAGACGCTGGGCAAGCTGCTGCGTAATGAGCTGATACCGCCGGAGGAGGAAACGGAGGACAAGCCCCGACGCAATCTGGCGGAGCTGCTGGGACTGAACAGAAAGGGGGCGGATGACCATGTCGGAACGGATCTCTGATACAAACA
>VOFC01004714.1_pt1 | contig 40067 bp, 54 predicted proteins | sample 5384161 | NCBI WGS metagenome assembly VOFC01 (sample SAMN12384722, study PRJNA508395) | human gut metagenome | isolation source: healthy gut B | host: Homo sapiens
AGCTTCCGGCAGAGCCCCGTCACGACGCCCTCGATGTTGAAGTCGTCCTTGTCGGTGATCTCGGTGACGGGATGAACGCCTTCCTTCGCGACGGGCACTAGGCGGCGTCCGTCTTCTCCGTATTCCTCATAGCGGCGCATCGTGAAGCGGGCGTTGATGTGAGGCGAGCACGATGTCGCCCGACCTGGCGTCAAGCGAACGGTCGACGATGCAACACGTCCCCGAACTCGATCCCCGCGGCCGTCATGGCCGTGCCCGTGCACCTCACGAGAAGGTGGCGAGCGGATTCTTCACGAGCATGCGGTTGAGGTCAACCTTTCCCCACCGAGCCCCTCCCCGATCGGAGACGGAGACCCACAGGGCACTCGGAGCTCGAGCAGGTGATCGCCGCCACGCTCTCGGCGGGCGCAAAGCCGAGCGGGCTCTCGAGCTCGTCCCAGCGACAGGACTCGGACGGCAGATCGGGACTCAAGAGCGGGCATGACGGGAATCCTTCTTTTGAAGAGGCGACGTGGTGATCAGGGTATCCTGAATCATAGCCTGCCTCAGCCAAACCGATGTTCCTCACGTTCACCCGTCACCGATCCAGCCTCAAAACGCGGGGACGAGTGTTTCCTGAAAAACGTTTATAGTTTTTGCGACAACGCGTGAATTCCGCGCACAAGCTTGCGGAACCACGCCTTTTTCAGGGTTCGCCCATCGTTCGTGTCCATTGTTTTCGTCCGCTCATCATGCTGGCTTCATCCATCGTCCGTCATCGTCCCGTCAGGGACCTCCTGCTGCGTCCTTGACAGCGCCTTCTGCTTCAGGGACTCCTCTCTTCCCGCGCCCGTCGTCATGCCGAGCCGCCGCGACCTCTTCAATCCCGCCGAGGCCTACGTCGACGCGCTCGGCGACGGTCAGTCGAAGAAGCGCGTCATCCAGCTTCTCAACCAGATCTCGCGCTTCTTCGGCGCCGCCGACCTTCACGCCATGGAGTGGCAGATGCTGACCTACGACCATGTACTTGCCTTCCGGGAGACGCGCGTGCGCTCGGGCCTCTCGCCCGCAACCATCAACCTGCAGCTCTCCGTCATCAAGATGACCTGCAAGCAGTGCTGGCTCAAGAACCTCATGCCGCTGCAGACCTATGCAGCCATCAAGGAGGTGAAGTCCGTGCGCGGCGGCCGCGTACCGAAGGGCCGCGCCCCTCAAAGCCCGCCGAGTCGGGACGTCTTCTCAAGACCACCGAGGCCGACGGCGACATCCGCTCGAAGCGCGACGCCGCCATCATCGCGCTCGCGCTCGGCTGCGGGCTTCGCCGATCCGAAATCGCCTCTCTCCTTCTTGAGCAGGTCGACCACGTGCGCCACACGATCACGGTCCGCGGCAAGGGGCAACAAGGAGCGCCGCGTCGCGGTGGCCGACGCCGTATGGGAGCGCCTCGCCGTCTGGCTCGAGGCCAGGGCGGGCGATCCCTGTCCCAACGTCTTCCTGGCGGTGCGCCGCTACGGCAGGATCTCGACGGCCACTCCATCACCTCCTCCGCCGTCTACCAGATCCTCAAGACCCGCTCCAGCCAGTCGGGCGTCGAGGACTTCTCACCTCACGACTCAGACGAACCTTCGCGACGAGGCTTCTCGGCGCAGGCACCGACATCAACCTCGTGCGAAAGGCCATGGGCCACGCCTCCGTCCTCACCACCCAGCGCTACGACAAGCGCGAGGACGAGGAGGTCGAGGAGGCGACGAGAAAAATCCTCATTTGACCCAACCAAACGGTCCAGCCCAAGTTCGGGAGGACCGTTTCGAAAACTGCGAAAGGCGCCGGAGCACGTCAGAACATCTTCTGCAGCGTTTCGTTCTCGCGCCTGTGTTCGGCTTCGGCCTCGGCCTTTTCCTGCAGGATGCGCTCGAGCTCCTTCTCGAAGGTGGCCTTGGAGATGAAGAGGAAGCTCACGGAGAGCCGTGGCGCTCGTGGCCCGTCTCAACGACGGTCATGCCCGCGTCCTGCCAGTAGTGGTTGATGGAGCCGCGGTTTTCGTAGCTCGACACGGGGCCGAGGGCCGAAAGCTTCATGCGCATGGCGTCGACGCCGTTGCCGTCCGCGCCGTAGCGGACCATGAAGCCGAGTCCGCCCTTGAACTGCTCGACGGAAAGTGCGGGATGGCCTGGCAGAATGAAGCACGGCTCGCCGCGTACCTCGCCCGTCTTCACGAGCGAACCGTCGCGCTCGATCCTGCAGCCTGCGGCCTCGGCCTCGGCCTGAGCGACGAGAAAGTCGGTTTCACCCGGCGTCAGGATGCCAAAGAGCCGTCCGGCATGGGTGCGGGCGATCTCACGGGCGCGTGCGATGCGCTCCTCGCGCTCGCGGGCCTCCTTCTCGGCGGCCTTGAGGTTCGAGGCCGCAAGTTGGGCGGCGGCCAACTCAGCCTGCTTCGCGGCCTCGGCCTTCGCCTGCTCCTCCTCGATGCGGCGCTTGACGGCGTCATAGTAGGAGACGGGCAGGATCTCGATCTCGTAGTTGCGCAGGATGCCCATCTCCTTGAGGACGATGGTTCGGTCGCCTGCGTTGAAGACCCAGTAGTGGGCGTTCTGCCTGCGGCCCTTCGTCGTGAGGGGCTCGCCCCAGCGTCGCTTGAGCGCGTTGATGAGCGCCTTGCGGTCGCCGCCCGAGCCGCCGTCGATCTCGATCACGTCGCGACCGTCCTCCCTGTTCTGGAAGAAGACCGTGACGGGGAAGCAGTTGGCGATGCCGCGCTCGTCGGGCAGAAGCCTGTAGAACCACCCGAAGGTGTGCTTCATGACGTCCTCGGGTCCGCCTTCATGTGGTTGTTCACGCGGTAGTGGCAACCCAGGTCGTTGAGACGCAGGAGAAGCTCCGTGTGCGTCGTCTTTTCGGGCGTGTAGATGCGGTTGACCTGGTCGAGGCTGCGCATGACGGCATCGGTGCCGTTCGAGCCTGCGCAGACCAGTGGAAATCGCGGCAATCGTGCCGGCCGCGAGGACGGATAAGACGGATGCGCTTTTCATGAGCGGGTTGTTTCTCAGGAATGTTTTCCGATTGAAGGCATTCTGAAAATTATAGGAAAAGCGACTGTCCGACTCATGTCCGGATGTAACAGCCTGTGCCCATGAAGAGCGCCGTCTCAGGCTCCTCCCTCTCCTGCAGGTGTTCTTCGGCCTCCTGGACTTCGACGGGCGCATCGGCGGCAGGCTCCTGCACCGCCTCCGGGTCGATCCTCTTCCCGTCCCTCGCGTAGATTTCGACGGGTCCCTTCTCAACCCCCCTCACGTAGGAGCGGATCTCGCGGGTCCCGTCGGGCCTCACGGTCGTCACGCGCCCCTCGAAGGAATCGTTCATATAGTTTCCGAACACGGCGGGCTCGCCCGTCTCCTTGAAGAAGAGCTCAAACGGACCCTGGCGCACGCCCGCAACATAAGTCGTCTCCTCAACGAGCACGCCCTTTTCATTGAAGCGGCGGGTTCTTCCATCGAGCTTCCCGCCCTGTATTCGGCCTCAAGACGCTTCGTGCCGTCGGGCGCGAACTCCCTCACCATCCCGTCGAGCACGCCGCCCGCATGGGTTTCTGCTTCTGAGCAGGGTGCCGTCGTCTCCATAAAGCCTGCGTTTCGCCGTCAAGGCGCCCGTCCTTGTAGAAGGCTTCCTCGAGAACGCGTCCCGTCCGGCGGGAGGTCCTGACGGCGGGGCCCTCGAGCTTGCCGGCGACCCATTCGGCCGTGGCCACGGGCTCGCCGTCGTCGAACGTGACGGACCTTCCCCTCCCTGACGCCGTCGATCACGGGCGTGATCGTGATGAGGCCTCCTCCCTTGAGGACGTCCGTCTCGGTGATGCGGCCGCTGTACACCTTCCCCTTCAGCCAGTAGAGGCCGTCCTTCACCACAAGCCTATGGACGGGTTCTGACGGCAGATGCAGATAGAGTTGGTAGCGGAAGGGCCAGGCGGCGGCGAGAACGGCGCAGGCGCCGAGAAGCGTCAGCGTGAGGCGGCTCTTGATCATGGGCGGGCTCGAAACTTGCGTACGGAAACCTAAAAAAGAATGCCACAAGTCGAAGCGCCCCGCACGAAATCGGGCAGTCCCGTCCGCGGCATTCACCGTCTGAGTGCAGTGAGCGAGACGCCGATCGCGAGCAGCAGCATGAAGATCTCGCGCCAGCCCGCCGCCTCGGCGATCAGGGCGCCGATCATGGGTGCGGTGACGGGCGCAATGCCCTGGATGGCGCCCACGACGGCCATCAGGGTCGCAAGCTCCCTGCCCGCATGCAGGTCGGCCGCAATCGAGCGATACATCACGACCGCACCCGAGGCGCCGAGCCCCTCGAGAAAGCGCATCGCGATGAAGGTCTCGATGTCGGGCGCAAAAACCGCACCCGCCGTCGCGAGCGAAAAGACCGCGAGGCTCGCCGCGAGCGGAATCCTGCGCCCGCGGGTGTCGGAAAGCGGACCGATCCAGAGCCTGCATCGTGGCGGAAAGACCCCCATCGATCGGGCGCGCCGGAAAGACGTCTGATGAAGTCCGGCCCATCTCTGAACGATGGGGAAGCAGATTTGTTTAAACGAGTGACTTTTTGACCAGGTGTTGAAAAGCGTCGAAAGTTCCCGTGAACGTTAGTCGTTCGATTTTTCCGAATAATGCTGAAACAACTCGATATTTGCCTAAAAATTGGGCAAATATCGTTTTCAAGAGTCGGCAAGGCCCCATGGCACTCGAGACGAAGCGCGCACCAGAGTTTCGGGTAATCAGCAAGGTAGCCTTGGCGGAGCGCACCATTTGCGCAAGCGGTTGCAGTTGTAGAGAGCAAACAACGTGAGCGCTCGACTGTGATTTTTCGCCAACCCGCGATAACGAACCTTGGCATAACCATAAATCCTCTTCAGCCAGAGGAAGCACCACTCAATCGAGCATCGTACCGATGCTTTTGCATGTTCCAGTTGCCGCTTTACGTTCACGCATTCGACGAGCGCTTGACCAAGTTCGCCTCCAAAGTTCTCACTGATTGACAATTCCTTCTTCCATGCGCTCGGCCTGGCAGCAATGTACCATGACACGTCCTTGAAAGGAATCGCCAGAATTTCAGCACGCTTGTGGCAACCGATGTAGCCGGAATCAAGGAAGACTTTCTTCTCAAGCCCCTTCAGAAGGTCGCCCAGATGAGTAATGTCATGTTCATTAGCCGGTGCGGCGACCGTGCCATAGATGATCCCGGATTCAGAGCAGGCGGCAATGTGCTCCTTCATCCCGAAATGCCAGGTGTTGGCCTTCTTGCCCGAAGCCATCTCAGGATCTCGAGCGTGAGCCTTGTTCTTCGTTGACGACGGCGCTTCGATAAAGGTGCCGTCAGTCGCCACCATATCAATAGAACAGGCTCCGGCCTCTGCTGCCAGGTTTACCGTGCGCTCGAGGAATTTCTTCGCCAACCCATGTTGTTCAATGAAATGCCGGAAGCGCAGTATCGTCGAATCTGAGATGAAAAGACGAGTGCTGGACACGCGGCAGAAGTTGCGAGCCACCATATCGCTCGCCAAATATGACTCCATCTCTGGATCAGACAGGTTGAGAGAGACCTGAAGCAGGTGAACCCGAACCATCGTTTCAAGGCGCGTATACGGCCTTCCTTGTTGAACCGTCTCGCCGGCTTTGATGTGGTAGTGAGGCAGGCATAGTTGGATCAATTCGTTGATTACATCATCTGTCAAGCGATCCATGGCATTCACGCGGCGATCAGCAGGGGTTCCCTCGTTCCGAGAGGGACTTCGCCGCAGCTGACGCCCGCTCTCCCGAAACTTCCCCCATCGGTGAAAAGGGGCCGCCTGCGGACGTTCGCGGGCGGCCCCTTCAGTCGTCTTCGATAAGGAAGACGGAATCGGATTCAGGCTCAGGCGGCAGGGAGCTTCGGGAGAAGCGCCTTCATGCCCTCGGCGCCCGCGAGTGCGCAGGCCGTGAGGAAGACCATCTTGGGGCCTTCCTCGATGTGGATGGCGTCGTAGTACTCGTCGACGGTGTGGGTGCGGTACATCGCGCCGCCGCCCGAGAGGCAGGTGGCGGGGATGCCGAGGCTCACGGGCTTGTTGGCGTCGGTCGAGGAGCAGGTGTAGCGCTTGAGCTCGAGGCCGAGGCAGTCCATGGCGGCGCGGCTCGTCTGGAGGACGGGGCAGTCGTGCGGACGCTGGCCGCCCGGACGGTCGCCGATCATGGTCACTTCGAGCCTGACCTGCTTCGCGGGATCCGTGACGCCCCAGATGGCGTTCTCCTCGGCCACGCCTTCCTCGAAGCACTTGAAGATCATGGCTTCGAGCGCGGCAAGATTGCCGTCGTCGAGCGAGCGCATGTCGACGTCGACCTGACAGGAGGCGGCGATCGTGTTGACGCTCGTGCCGCCCTTTGATCGTGCCGATCGTGAACGTAGTCCCGGGCCTTCGGGGCACCTTCACGTGCGCGACCTTCGCGCCCGCAAGGCACATGGCGTGGACCGCGCTCGGGCATTCCGAGAAGTTCGTCCAGGAGTGGCCGCCCGGACCCGTGATCGTGAAGCGGTAGCGATGGCTGCCGATGGCGGCGTAAAGCAGACGACCCATGTCGGCGTTGTCCACGGCGAGGAAGCCGTCGATGTGGTTCGTGCCGTTGAAAAGGTGCTTGAGCCGCGGATGTCGCCGTTGCCTTCCTCGCCGACCGTGCCGACGAACCAGATGTCGCCTTCGGTCTCGACGCCCGTCTCCTCGAAGGCGCGGATCGTCTCAAGAAGGCAGCGCAGGCCGCAGCAGTTGTCGGCGATGCCGGCGCCCAATAGCGGTCGCCTTCGCGGCGGACCCTTGATCGGCGTGCCTTCGGGGAACACCGTGTCCATGTGCGCGCCGATGGCGAGCACCGACCGTCGCCCCTGCCGGGACGACGGCCGATCACGTTGCCGATCTCGTCAACGTGCACGTCCTTGAGGCCGAGAGCGCCTTCATGCGGCGCACGATCCTCGGCGGCGCGGACCTCTTCATGAAAAGTCGGCGCAGGAATCTCGCAGAGCTCGCACTGCATGACCATCGCGGCCTCGGCGCCATCGTCGAGGAGCTTCATCGCCTGCTTGACGCGCGGCTTTTCAAAGAGCGCCCTGACGGGCTCGAGGTACTCGGGAAGAAGCGGAGGCAGTTCGGTCATGATGTCCATCCTCATGTTTGAATAGAAAGGGATAGTCCGCACGCTCGCACGAATCCTTTCCGGCGGGCGCGCGGCTTTGCCGCCAAATTCTATGCCCGCCGCCCGTTTCTTCCGCACGGGCTTCGGAAAGTCCCGATCAGATGCCGCTGGTCTAAAATGCCTGCATTTCCGTCCGACTTTACGTCCTCCAGACGCCGTCCGCCCATGCCGCTTTCCTCAGTGCCCTTCGTCATAGAATTTCCCTTCGTCCTCGGACGCCCCGCCCCGCTTCCCGATCCCTGGACCACGGCCCCCGACGCCTGCGTTCTCGAGGCCCGCCGGCGCATCGAGGCTGCGGGCTTCGTCCCCGCGGGATTCACGGGACGCGTGGGCCTGATGCTCGTCGAACATGACGGCATCGTGCGGGCCGAAGCCCTGCTCGAGCCCGTGCGGGCCGAGCTCATGACCCGTTGGCAGGACGCGACCGCCGCGCTCGTGCAGCCCCGCGTTGAGGACGAGGACGTGCGCGAGGCGCTCCTCGTCGACGGCACGGGCCGCGGAACGACCTTCAGGAGGTGCTCTCCGAGGTCTTCGCGCCGTTTCCCGACCGCGACGACGACCACGGCGGACGCGAGCAGCGCGCAAGGCGCGCCGTCTGGCGCGGCTTTCTCACCGACGGACTCGACGATCCGTGCGTGCGCCTTCTGATGCGCCGCAATGCCGACCCCGCCCGCAGGGATTCGAGCCGGCTCATCGCGCTCACGAGCTGGTGGCGGGGCCCGTCTCCGGGCTGGGACATCCGCCACGACGGCACCTTCTGCGCCCCGAAGTCGGGCGCAAGGTTCCTGCTCTCGAAGCTCCTCGAGGGCATTCCCCACGAGCCCCGCGTCCCCAGCAGGATCCCGCCGGGACGGCTGCGAGCCGGAAGTCCTCTACGAGGACGACTTCATGGTCGTGGTCGACAAGCCCGCGAGGCTCGCCTCCGGTGCCCGGCGGCAGCGAGACGACGAGCGCAAGGGAGATCCTCGAGCGCACCCGCGGCGAACTCTTCGTCGTGCACCGCCTCGACATGGGCACCTCGGGCGTGCTCGCCTTCGCCAAGACGAAGGAGGCCCTGAGGCCCCTCAACCTCGCCTTCGCCGACCGCACCGCACAGAAGACCTACATCGCGCGCCTCGAGGGCCTGCTCGAGGGCGAGGGAGCGCCAGCAGGGCTCGATCGCACTCCCGATCGCGCTTCACTGGTTCGAGCGCCCGAAGCAGTGCGTGCTGCCCGTCTCCGAAGGCGGCCGCGAGGCCCTCACCGACTACGAGGTGATCGGCGTCGAGGACACCCCCCGAAGGCCTCAAGAGCCTCGTGGCCCTGCACCCGCGCACGGGCAGAACCCATCAGCTGCGTGTGCACTGCGCACACCCGAAGGACTCGGCCTTCCCATCGACGGCGACCCTTCTACGGCACCCGCGGCCTCCTTTTGAGGAAACCCGCGAGCACAGGCTCTGCCTGCACGCCGCATCACTCAGGATCACGCACCCGATGACGGGCCGCCCGCTCGAAATCACCGCTCCGTTCGACTTTCCGACCTTCTAAAAGCAAACAGCCCCTGCGGAATCCCACAGGGGGCTGTTTGCTTTTTGTCTGCCCGCCGCCCGACCTCTCGGGCTGGCGTTCAGTTTGCGTCTTTTCCTTCGACGCCTCAGCGGCCTTTGCCTTCGCCTTTTCCCTCGTTTTTTCCTCGGCCTTCGCGGCCTTCTCCGCAGCTTTGGCCTTGGCGGCCCTGAGCTTGGCGGCCTCGGCTCTGGCGCGCTTGCGTGCAAGCGCCTTCTGGCGGCGGCGCTCCTTCTCGGCGGCCTCAAGCGCCTTGCGGGCGTTCACGTATGTTGCATGATTGGCTTCGAAGGTCTTGAGCAGCTCCTCCGCAAAGGCGCGGATGCGGGCCTGCTTTTCGGGCGAATGACGTGCCTGGAGTTCCTGAAGCGTAACCACGAGTTGTCTCCGTTTGTGTTGGTCCTGAATGTTCCGTTCCGGGGGATCGGAGCCTTCATGATACAGAATGCTGCGCCCGAATGGACGGTCCCGTCCAGGCCGCCCCTTCCCATGGATCTCCTCCCGAGCGCGCACATTTGAAGCTCCCCTGTCTAAGACAGAGGATTCACCTTGACCGTCAGACAGCTCTTTCGGGGGGCAAAGCCGCCTGAACGTCACCGTCTGTACAAAGTGTGCGCGGCAGACCTCTTTCCCGTTCCGCCTTGCTCCCACAATTCGGCTTCGTGAGCCCCCGAAGCGTCTTTCGATACTTCAGGGTCGCTACAAGGTTCATGACGACACAGACCGCTGCCGCTCAACAGTGCTTCCGCAGTCGTCCACTTCTCCAGGAGAAGGGCTCGGTCGTGTCCTTTTTTCAGTTGCATGGCACGCCAGAAATGCACTCATGGCGTCTCGCTGCACGAGCGTGCCGGTGTTTCCCCCAGCGGTGCCACCTTTCCTTCAACGGCTTCTTGCGATATGCATCCGTTGCCGGATCGTACTGCGACATCTTCAGCTTATAGGCATTGAGTTCGATCACCTCGCAGCCGGCACTTTCAGCCTTGCGTTTGAGATGCTCCACAAACTCGCCCATTCCTCCGATTCGTCGATCGTCCGAAGCAGCGTTGAAAAAGATCGGTAATTGTTTTTCTCAATTTTGATCGTGCCGCCGATCTGCAGCAGATCGTTCACAAGCTCACCGTGGTCGCGCTTGCGGGTGGGCCGCCAGGCACCGATGGTGCTCGGCAAGCTTTGCCGCCGTCCTGCGTCCGCGATTGCTTGTGTTCCAAGTCGACGAACCCTTTTTCACGGTTCCGTCGGGATTGTAGTTGTCGGGATTGTTCGCTCGTCTTGAACGGTCGATCCTTCGCTGCAGAAGACGGATCTTCGGCTCCTTCAGATCCACGTGAGGTGCAACCTCGACTATGGCCGCATGACGCTCATGAAAATAAGCAATCCGGCTTGAACCCGGTCGATGCCGACGACCTCGCATTTGGACGCATAGACCTTTGCGAACGGGCGGCAGGCCTTCAACCACGAGCTGCACGAACCAACGTTTGACGCCGTTGAGCGTCCTGCGCACGATTCGGCAGTATTTCACGTGCCGGTCGGAGGCGAGCGCCTCCTTCATGTAGCCGGTGTCGGGCTTCATGTACGGCATCACGTGCTTGCGCCAGACAATGAATGGCTCCACGCTCGGGCTTGTACATGATTTCCTGATTGTTCGTGCCTTCGATGGAATTGAGTCCACGCCTGAAGGATTTGAAGCGAGGTCTGCCGGCTTTCCGGAACATGTGACGCTAGAGAGCCTTCAGACCGTCTTCCCGATGTTCTGAGCTTCATGGGCACCAATGTCGTTCCGACCACTCACCTTACGATGATTATTCGCAATGATCGCAAGGCCGAATTCGGTTGGTCCAAAGACTTTATGAACGGCATTGAACGCTATTGTTCGCGCCTTCCCTTTCGGCATGTCCCGTGCCTCCCGCCACGCCTTCGTCTCACGCATGCGCTGCAGACGCCCGAGAGCTGTCCCGAGCGTCGCATTGCGCATTGTAGAGCGTGCGTCCGAACTCAAACGCCTTTCGAGAAAACGATTCTGCTGATCGTTCACACGAAGCGGAAGTTCGACGATGTAGGAAGAGGTGGAGGTGCGCATAGGCAATGTTACTGCACGACCGAAAACTTTTGTGCGCACACTCCCATTGCAATGAGAGGTAAGGCGCACGGGTTCTCAAAAAGAGGGCGAAGTCCTGACCTGAGCGTACTCGACCGACTCATTGAACACCTTCGTCGATGAGGCGCTGCTCATAGTTGCAGCCGAGCTCGTGCTTGTTTTCGCAGGCCTTGTGGTACCAAGCCTTGGCGGCCTTCTTGTCCTGAGGAACGCCCCTGCCGTCCTCGTAGATGAAGCCGAGCTTGAGCTGCGCCATGGCGTTGCCCTTTTCGGCGGCGCGGCGGTACCACTTGAGGGCCTCCTCGATGTTCTGCTCGACACCGTTGCCCTTGAAGTACATGTTGCCGAGGGCGAACTGGCTCTCGACGACGCCCTGTTCGGCACGCTCCCTCACGAGCGCGACGTCGGGAGCCGCAGCGGCGGAGGCCGCCGTGAGCGCGGCGATCACGCCTGCGACGATCGAAATGGAAGTCTTGCGGATGTTCATGATGTTCTTCTTCCCGTTCGTTGTTGCGTTGGATGCAGGCCTGAATCCGGCCCTGCGTCCGCTTTCTTGATTATGCCCGTCTTCATGAGCGCAGGCTTAAGCCCGACGGCCGAGATGCCTGCCCGTGACGCTTCGGGGCTCTGCGGGCGCATCCTCGGGCACGCCTTCGAAGACGACCGTGCCGCCCGCGTCTCCGCCGCCCGGTCCCAGATCGATCATCCAGTCGGCCGCCCGGATCACGTCGAGGTCGTGCTCGATCACGATCACGGTTGCGCCCGCCTCGACGAGCCGCTCGAAGACCGCCATGAGCGTCGCGACGTTTTCAGGATGCAGGCCGATCGTCGGCTCGTCGAAGACGAAGAGCGCATCATCCTGGCCTCTGCCCATCTCGCCCGCGAGCTTGAGCCGCTGGGCCTCGCCGCCAGAGAGTCCGGGCGTCGCCTCCCCGAGCGTGAGGTAGCCGAGGCCCGAGATCCTCGAGCACCCTGAGCCTTGCCGACACGGTCTTCATGTCGGCTGCCGCCCGAAGCGCCGTCGAGACGTCCATGTCCATGAACTCGGGCATCGTGTACGCTGACTGCGTCCCGTGCGCCCCCGCCGCCTTCGCGGCGCGCCTGATTGCAAAGGCGGCCGGCGCATAGCGGCTTCCCCTGCACGCGGGACACGGCACGTCCACGTCGGGCAGGAACTGCACGTCGAGGCTGATCGAACCCGTGCCGTCGCATTCGGGACAGCGCAGCCTGCCCGTGTTGTACGAGAAGTCGCCCGCCTTCATGCCCGCGGCCTTCGCGTCGGGCGTCTTCGCGAAAGCCTTCCTCAGATCATCGTGCACGTTGGCATAGGTTGCAACCGTCGACCGGACGTTCACGCCGATGGGCGTCGCATCGATGAGCTTCGACTGACGGATGCCCTGAGCCGAGATCGAGCCGACGTGCGCAGGCAGTGCCGTCCCGTCGATCGCGGCCCTGAGCGCCGGGAGCAGGCTCTCGAGCACGAGCGTCGTCTTGCCCGAACCCGACACGCCCGTCACCACCGTGAGTCTCCCCTTCGGAATCCTCACGCTCAGAGGTTTGACCGTATGGACCGCCTTCGTCTCAAGCAGGATTTCGCCATGCTCGAAAAAGACTGTCTCGCGGCGTCTTCGTCCTCACGACCGCGGGTCTCCCCGACAGATAGGGGCCGATCATCGAATCGGAATTCGCCTCGATCTCTCCGACGCTCCCTTCGGCAATGACGCGACCGCCTCGCGGCCCGCCTTCGGGCCCATCTCGATGATCCGGTCGGCCTCTCTCAGGATGTCGACGTCATGATCGACGAGAAGGACCGTGTTGCCGTCCGCCACCAGGTCGTGCATCACGGCCTTGAGCCCCTCGACGTTGGCGGGATGGAGCCCGATCGAAGGTTCGTCCAGCACGTAGAGCACGCCCGTCGTGCGGTTGCGCACGGCCCTCGCGAGCTGCATGCGCTGCCGCTCGCCCGTCGAGAGGCGTCGAGGCCGCACGATCAAGCGACAGGTATCGAGCCCGAGATCGAAGCCTCGCGGCCGTGTGTCCGAACGCCTCGCAGAGACTCTCCGCCATCGGCCGCATCTCGAGCGGGAGCGACGCGGGCACGCGGTCGACCCAAGCGCACAGGTCGACGAGCGGCATGCGAGAGACTTCGTCGATCGAGACGCCCATGATCTTCGGCGCCCGCGCGGCCTCCGAGAACCTTGAGCCCCTGCAGTCGGGACAGACATCAAACCTCAGAAAACGCTCGACACGCTTCATGCCCGACTCGTCCTTCACCTTGGCGAGCGCGTTCTCGACCGTCTTTACGGCTGAGAAGTACGTGAAATCAAGCTCCGCCGCGTCGTTCGATCCCTTCGGATGATAGAAGATGTGCTTCTTCACCATCGGGCCGTCGTAGACGATCGCCTTCTCCTCGGGCGTCAGCTCTCTGAAGGGCACGTTCGTCCTCACGCCCATCGATCGACAGACGTCGGTCATGAGCGACCACATCAATGTGCGCCAGGGCATCACGGCGCCTTCGTCGATCGAAAGCGTCTCGTCGGGAACGAGCGTTGCCCTGTCGACCGACCTCACCATGCCCGTGCCGTCGCAAGTCCTGCAGGCGCCGCCGCTGTTGAAGGCCAGATCCTCCGCACCCGGCGCAAAGAACTTCGCCCCGCAGACCGGACAGACGAGCGCCTTTTCGGCCGCGACGTCGATCGTGGGCCCGACCATGTGGCCGTTCGGACACCTGTGAAACGCAAAGGCGCGAAAACATGAGGCGAATCGTGTTGAGTAGCTCGGTCCCCGTTCGAAGGTACTCGGATACCGGGCACGCCCGGTCTCTGATGGAGCGCAAGCGCTGCGGGAACATGGAGCACCTCGTCGACATCGGCCCGCGGCGCCTGCGTAAGCCGCCGGCGCGTATAGGTCGAGAGCGCCTCAAGGTAGCGCCGCGAGCCCTCGGTGTAGAGGACGCCGAGCGCGAGCGACGATTTGCCGGACCCGGAGACGCCCGCCACGCCGACGATTTTATTGAGCGGGATGTCGACGTCGACGTTTCTGAGATTGTGCACGCGCACTTCGATCCTGCTCACCATTGTGCTGTGCTCCGTTTTTTGGAAAGACGTACTCAATCATACGTCCGATGCTCCGCCCAAAAGGCCCGCCTTCGCGACGGAAGACGGGCCGTTCCCGATCGGCCAGGCAGAACGGATCAATGTGGACGTCAGCCCGCTTCGCCCGTACCGGCGGGTTCGGCAAAAATGAACTTCATGACCTTCTCCGTCACTTCGACGCCGTTCGACCTGATGATGCCGAAGCCCCTTTCGTCGGGTTCGACCGTCACGCGGGCGCGGCACTCGTCCTTCACGCGGCAGGCGAGCGCCTTCGAAGTCGACGAGGTCCTTCACGAAGTCGTGCACGGCGACGACGTCGGGACGGGTCTTCATGAGTTCGTCGTCAAGCGGATGAATCTGGACGCCGACATCGAAGTCGGCGAACGTCTTCACATCCTTCCTCCGCCCATCGCGCCCATCGCGCGCACTTCAAGCCTCGGGAAGTCAAGCTCCACGTTCTGCATCTTCAGGCCGAGCCTGCCGTCCTGAGCGGCCTGCATGAGGAGGCTCGAGCCCCTTCGGCGCGCCCGGGCGGCAGATGCCCGGCACGCTGCAGACGTCGGCGCCCACAGAAGCCTGCCCGCCGCCTCGGGCAGCACACGTCCTCGGGCGCCGTGACGGAGCCCTGGAAGTGCCAGTATCTGAGTGCGGAAAGCGGACCTGCAGCCGCGGGAGCCTTCTCAAGCGAACCGTCATGCGAGAAGTCGAACCGCCAGCCCGCATTCACCTTCCTCGCCGACAGGCGCGAGGCGCTCCTGCCGAACTTCACGTCGTCCTTCGCATCGACCTTCTCGAACCCGGAGAATCCCGCGCCGTCGCTTTCAGCCGTGAGGATCACGGGCTCTTCGGTCTCGTCGGGTAGGAACCTGTAGACCAGACGCTCGCCCGCCCAGTTGAGGCGGAAGACGAAGGCGGAGAATCCCCAGTCGCCTTCGACCGGGAGCACGTGGTAGGGCACGCCGCTCGCGGGCATACGGAACGAGCCTGCCATCCTTCTCGACGGGTTCGGCCTTCACGATCCTGAAGGTCGTGAGCGCCTCGCCCGAGGCCGTGGTGCGACCGTCGACCTCGGCGTCGAGCCAGTGCACGCGCAGGTTCGTCGGCATGAACGGAAGCCCGAAGTCCATCGTCACCTGCGGCGAGGCCTTGTCGACGAAGGCCTGCAGCTCGGGCGTCGTCGAAGTGCCGCACGACGGGCTTGGCGCCATGCCCAGACGCCAGACGCATTCGCCCCTGAGAGGCATCTCGGGCAGGCCCTGCACATGGAAGACCACCTCGAGCCTTCTCGAGCCGAAGGTCCTTTCGATCTCGGTCACCTCGATGCCCGCCGGGCACGGGACTGCCCGCCGCCTTCAGGTCAAAGAGCATCTGATCAACCACCGACTGCTGCCAGCCGACATAGCCCGCGTAGCCCCGGCCAGCAGGCCCGCAAGGCATGCGCCGCCGAATACCACCCGCTTTCTCCAGGGCATATGCACCTCCATGATCATGCACGTGCGACACCACGCCGCTCCGAAACGCCGGAGCATTTCCTTCTATCTTAGTAAAACGCGCGTCTGAAAGACAATCCGCCTGAAGGCGCATGACGGCCGCCCCGCCGCGCCTCCCCCGCTCCTCAGGCTCTGAAGCGATGATACGAAATTCCCTCTTCCCTCGCGCAGAGACGACTCGAAAAAAAGTCCGCGGGTTATTAATAGCCTCAGTAAATAGGCTGGTCTACATCAAATCCCTGAATGATTTCGGGGACTCTTTTTATTCATAAAGAAATTCCGTCTCGTTAAATAGGCTAATTATGCTATAATAATTAGAATGAATACCAGTAAATTTGCCCCTAAAAACCCAATAAATTGGACCTCCGCCATGCCAATCCGGAGGCTCAGGCCTATATTCGTGAACAGGCTATTCGCCTGCACCCAGGAAGGTTGGACCAACGTTGATATCGCCAAACACTTCAATGTTCACAAGAACACCGTCGGGAAGTGGTTAAAGCGTGCGCGTAGTGAAGGTGTCGAAAATGCCGTCAAAGGGCAGAAGCGTGGTCGTAGAGAAACACGCAGTCATTCCTGTCGGATGAGCAGAAGCAACAGTTGTTGGACTTCATCACCGATCACTGCCCCACGGACTTTGGTATTCAGCATTCGCTTTGGCATTCGTCCTCTATCCGCCTGTTGATTAAGGCTAAGTTTGGGGTCGACGCTGCCAAATCCACATTGTGTCGCTGGCTGAATAGTGTCGGCCTCAGTTATCAGCGTCCGGTAAAGCGCTCCATTCAGCAGGACGAAACGAAAGTCCAAGAATGGCTGAATACGACATATCCGGCATTGGTCAAGCGAGCCGCTGCAGAAAATGCCATCATCCTGTGGCAGGACGAGACGGCTCTCAAGCAGGATCCGAACTGGATCAGGGATTGGGGATACCGTGGCGAAACACCGGTGTTGCTGATTAACGGCCGGGCTCGATATGGTGCTGCAGTCATGCAAGTGGCTGTCAACAATCGTGGAAAACTGGTTTTTCTCCATCCAGAGCAAAGCTGTCAACGCTGAGGATTTCCGCGATTTCTTAATCGGAATTCGCAATGAGTACGACAAGGAGCGCAAGATCATTGTCGTTTGCGACAATGCCAGCATTCATAAAGCCAAAGTCGTGAAAGACTGGATTGAGGAAGATGGCAACTTCGAACTTGCCTTTATTCCGCCGTACTCACCGGAGTTGAATCCCGTGGAGGTTTTCAATCAGGTACTGAAGGTCAAGATGCGCATGGCTCCCGCCATGACGCAGGCGAAGGCTCAGACCTTCGCTCAAGAACAAGCGCAGTCGATGAAACAGGGTAAAGGTGCCGGCGTTCGCAAGTGCTTTGAGCGCGACTCGGTCAAATACGCCACATACCGTGAAAGCCAAAAGCATTTAAAGGATAAAGAATAAAGGTTTTTATAACGGCTGTACTCGTGTACGGCCTTTATTTGAGACTATTTGTAAGCCTATTTGCCGGGACGATTAATAATGAGCTTCCACCATAGAATTACACTATTCCTAGGGCAAAAGAAAACAGCATTTTTTGAGGCTGTACGGAAAAAACCGAACGGAACATTTTTGTTTCATTCGACGTGGCAACAGAGGGTTTTGAAGAGCTTCCCTAACATCTTGTCTTTCATGAATAATCCTTCCCGCAGAGATCATTACGAGATGCCTAGAAACCAGATCGCAACTCCATTAGCGCCTTCAGCCTTATGATGTCCGCGCCATTTGGATATTATATCCATTACACATATGCGTTTTTTCCTATAACACCTGCTTCAGGAAAGCGTTTGTTCCACACCAGTGCCTGCAACCAAACTGGGACTCATGAGTCCCAGTTTGGTTGCACAGTCAGAAGTTTTCAAAACGGATCTTCGTCCCCGTAGTCAATAGGGCCGTAATCGACGTCATCGTCATCCCTGTCGTCTTCCTCTTCGGAATCATCACCGTCGTCAAGCCAATACGCTTCGGGCTCGGGCTTTACCTCGGGGACATCTCAAGCAATTCTTCTTCGCATTTGCTCACGGACGGCCTGTTTCGCAGATCCTGGATGACCTGCATGAAGGGATCGGCTTCCTTTTCTTCAGCATCGGACATGGGTGTGTCTCCTTTGATTGATTCGACCCTGACAATCTAGCATGACCAAAGGTTAGCCTGCGGAATGGCAAATTTGGGATTTCAGAACGGAGCATCTTCCGCCTGAGTTCCGAAGAGAGATTCAAGCGTCTCCAGCCCGGGTGCGGACTTAACGTCTTTCTTTGTCTTCTCACCCGAAAGCAGTGCGCAAAGCCCCGTGCACCGCCTCTCGGTCAGCGCGTCCTTGACGGCCATCCGTAGCGCCCGCTTTTCGCCAACCAGAACCACGGTGCGCCTCCCACGAGGAGGCTGATAAGAAACCGGCGAGCACGTGGTCAACATCGGTCAGGCCGGGAACGCAGAACGGCGAATCCTTCTTACCCGCTTAGCCGAGCACAATCGCAGCGCCGCCAAGACCTTCTGCAACGAAATCATTTTCTTTACGACATCCACCGACGACTTTGGCGCAACCTAGCTTTACTACCTGAACTTCCCGCGGAAATTACACTCAAGCCCTATGGGGACCCGAGAAACGTCATGATCTCGCGGTAGCTTTTCCCACTTTTTCATCGCGCTGAGGATTTCCTGCCCCATTGCAAGTTCACGCTCCTGCTGCAACTGCAGCAATTCCCTGCAGAGTCTTTCATAGCGCTCCTTCGCGGCGGCAGCCTTCTTCTGGAGGTCGCTGATTTTGGCATCAATCGATGCAATCGATTTCCGTCTCGGCATTTCCATCGCTTCCTTCCGAATCTTCGTCCAAAACCTTTTCGTCCTTCGTCTGCACATGGTTCCCGCCATGACGCAGGCGGAGGCTCAGACCTTCGCTCAAGAACAAGCGCAGTCGATGAAACAGGGTAAAGGTGCCGGCGTTCGCAAGTGCTTTGAGCGCGACTCGGTCAAATACGCCACATACCGTGAAAGCCAAAAAGCATTTAAAGGATAAGGAATAAAAGTTTTTATAACGGCTGTACTCGTGTACGGCCTTTATTTGAGACTATTTTGTAAGCCTATTTGCTAGGACCACTAATAGCGAGTCCCGCAAACGCGGTATCCAGACGACAATCGCCCCGCTTCGCCACGGCCGCAATCGTCTTCACGACATCGACCTTCCGCGTGCAGGAAATTCTCCGGAAAATGTCTCACTTCGGGGTTGTCCCCTAGGCGAAAACCTGTATACTTCGTCGTCCGATGCAGGAAGGCCGCGGGGCCGAATTCATCAAACCGCAAAAAAATTCATCTGCCGGCCGGACTCCGAGGGAGTGCGGTCTTTTTTTCGCACGGATCATCTCCATCATGCTTGAAACTTTTGGCATCCTCAACATCTGGGCCTATGCGCTCGGCGCTCTGATCATCGTCATGATCCCCGGCCCGAACACGCTCTTCGTGCTCAAGACGAGCATCGTCGACGGCCGCCGCGCGGGCTTCATCGCCGCTGCGGGCGTCTTCACGGGCGACGCCGTTCTGGTCTTCCTCGCCTACCTCGGCATCGCGGCCCTCGTGCTCGCGCACCCCGAGGTCTTCTTCTGGCTCAAGATCCTCGGCGCCGCGTACCTCGCCTGGCTCGGCGGCAAGGCCATCCACGCCACGTTCTTCGCCAAGAAGGCCGAAAAGGCCGAAGGCGAATCCGAAGTCGTCGTCAAGAAGAGCCGCAGCCTCGTCAAGGTCTACCGCAACGCCCTTGCGCTGAGCCTCACGAACCCGAAGTCGATTCTCTTCTACGTCTCCTTCTTCGTGCAGTTCATCGATCCGGCTTTCGACAATCCGGCGATCTCCTACACCATCCTCGCTCTGATCCTTGAATGCTTCAGCATGGCCTGGATGACGCTCCTCATCACCGCGGGCGCCGACCTTCTCAAGTTCTTCGGCCGTCGTCCGTCCGTCGCGAAGCTCGGCAACACCGCCATGGGCAGCATGTTCCTGCTCTTTGCATCGAAGCTCGCGCTCGACGCCTGACGCTCCGACGTGACAAGCACCAAATAAGACGGCCTGCAATCCGAATGTGGAATGCAGGCCGTCTTGTTTTGCCTCTCCCAGAATTTCGAAGACGTCTACCGGGCCGAGGCCATCGTCATCAGCAACTCGCGCGGTGACTGCTACGCGAACATGCATGGGAATGGCGGGACATTGGCTAATTCCTAAGTTTCACAGACTCTACTTTTGATTCTTTTCTCCAGAATCTGATTGCCTTGGAAACCTTGCGTTTGAAACGGAAAACCTGGCTCGCGACGGGTGGTCGCAAAAAGCACATACCTCTTGAATGTTCTGGGATGAACGATCCCGATTTTCGCTGCTTCCGAAACGAGAGCCTTATATGGCTTCAGGTCGACCACAGGAAGAGATTGAGCATCTTTGCAAAGATCCACGGTTGCGTCAGCAAAGGCGGAGGCGGCAACCAATGCAGAATGGTCTGAAACCCTTTCGGCGACATCTACACAAAGAGCTCTCCCTTTGAACATTTGCCAAGCGAATTTTTCACTGCGAATGGTTGAATCAAGTCTTTGACGGTATGCGTATAAAGTTTCAGGAAGATATGAAAAAATTTTGGCGCGAAGAGCAACCTGTAGGCAAAAGAGCTCATCCTCAAGAGTTTCACGGTCTGATGGGAATCGAATGCCTGTTATCGCAGAACATTTCAATAGTTTCTTCCAAACCATCCCGCCTGCACCACAAGCATTTTTCCATCGCAACTTAGAGAAAACAAGCTCGACGAATTCATCTCTGTCGAAGGTTTTCGCACACTGGATAACACCTTCTGTTTTCGTCCGTCCTTCGTCGTTGAATTTGAAGAACCCGCAAACAGTAATGTCAGCTTGAGTTCGAAAAGCGTTTTGGATGAGGTGGGCTAAAAAGTCTGGCAAGACCTTGTCATCGCTGTCAACAAACGCTACATATTGAAAGGTTCCATCTCGCTCGATGCGATCAAGCGCGGCGTTTCTGGCTGCAGAGATACCACCGTTTTTTGGTGGATCACGATTAATCGCAGATCTTTGACGGCATACTCATCAAGGATTGCGCCAGACTCATCGGTAGATCCGTCGTCAACTGCAAAAACGGTGAAACTGGTGTATGTCTGCGTAAGAATCGAATCAAGGCATTCGCGAAGATACGAAGCGACGTTGTATACAGGAACGATGACTGCTACCTTGGGTTGGGTATTAGTATTTGTTTGTCGGGGAGGGGGGGTTATCTCTTTGATACATTTTCAATATGCTAACTAAATTCAACTCGAGTCGTCGAACCACCCGAGAGCAGGTTATGAACCCGTAATTTTATCACACCTCGTTCGAGCACTTTATGCATCGAACTGCTCGCGCGTCCTCGGCTCGCGGACGAGCAGGCTCGCCACCTCGGTCCTGAAGTCGGAGACCTCTTCGAGCGCCATGAGCGTGCGTGCGAGCTCCTCGGTCTCCTCCTCGGTGAAAACCATGCCGACCACGCCCCTGAACTTCCTGAGAAGCGCCTCGTCAGTGACGGGATTGGTCGGTGCGCCGAGCGGCATCGGCACGTGTTCGCGCCAGCTGCGGCCGTCCTTGAGCGTCACCTCGACGATCGGCTCGTCGTCGTCCTTCTGGCTCTTGTCGACCGTGAAGCGCACGCGCGCCATCATGGCGGCGACGCGCGGGTCCTCACGCCGGGCGCGCGCAAACGAGGGAAGGCCCGCGGAGCCGAAGACGAGGTCGGCCGCCACGCTGTAGGGGATGGAGAGCTGGGCCGAGTTCATCGGATGAAGCGTCGCGTGACCGCACATGCCGTAGACGAACGGATTGATGATCACGTGCACCTCCTCGACGTCATCGGCCGTGAAGCCGTGTGCGGCGCGCAGGTTGTCGACGGCGTCGATTGCGGCATGGGTGGAGCGGCAGGAGGCGTGCGGCTTGATGGAGACGCGCCCGAGCTTCCAGTTCTCGCCGAGTTCGCGCAGATAGGCATCCGGGTCGCTCGAAGTCGGCGCGAAGGAATGGTTGAAGCCGCCCCAGACCTCCTCGAAGACGTGCGTCGGCCCGTGAAGCCGCGGCGTGCGAGCACGGCGCTCATCAGGCCGCCCCAGGCTGCATGGCCCGCATGCATGCGCTTGCTCTGCGCGCCGTCGTGCACGCAGCACCAGAGGCCGGAGGAGAAGGACGAGGCAAGGCCGAGCGCATTCTGCGTCTCCCTCACGGAAAGGCCCAGGATGCGGGCTGCGGCTGCGGCCGCACCGAACGTGCCGCAGGTGCCCGTCGAGTGGAAGCCCGCGCCGTTGTGCGGTTCATAGGCGCCGCAGGCTCGAGCGGACGGCGGGCGACGTCGTAGCCGATCACCACCGCGTCGATGAACTCGCGCCCCGTCACGGGACGGTCCGCAAGCTCCACCGCGGCGACGGCCGCAGGCACCACCACGGCGCCCGAATGGTCGCATCCGCCCGTGTCGTCAAGCTCGAAGGCATGCGAGGCCGTGCCGTTGACGAGCGCGGCGTTGACGGGCGTCATCGTCTCGCCGCGGCCCCAGAGCGTGGCCCTGCCGGGCCCTCGCCTTCTTCGCGAAGCACGGCCGTCAGGCGCTGCGCCTCAACCGAGACGGCCCCCCGCAACGCCCGCGCCGATCGAGTCGAGAATGTGGCGCACGGCCTTCTTCACCATCGCGTCGGGCACGGCCTCGGAGGGCGTCTCCATGACGAATCGGGCGAGCACCTCGCTCTTGAGAACATTCGGAACAGCGGTTTCAGTCACTTCAGGCTCCTTTCGTGAATTCAGTCGTCAGGGCAATCCATGACTGCCCACGGGTCACGCCAATGATACCGAAAGCCCGCTGCCGACGTGCATGCGGAGCCTTCGAACACAACGAGCGCCAGGCACCCCGTAAAAACCATGATGTGTGTCAGTGCAACAAACTGTAAATACCGCGTGGCGGCCTGACTGAAATACTGCCGCCTCCCTCCAACAACCAAAAAGAAAGCTTTACAACCATGGAAATGGATTTCCAACTTCTGGCTCCAGTTCGCCATCGTTATGGTCTGCGTAGCCATCGGCGGCCGTCTGGGCGGCGTCGGCCTCGGTGCGGCCGGCGGTCTCGGCGTGTGCCTTCTCGTCCTCGTTCTTTGGCGTTCCCCGGGTTCTCCTCCGATTTCCGTCCTGCTCATCATCACGGCGGTCATCGCCTGTACGTCCGTCCTTCAGGGCTCGGGCGGTCTTGACCTGATGGTCCGTTGGGCCGAAAGCTCCTTCGCCGCTGGCCGAAGATGATTACCATCGTGGGGCCGCTCGTGTGCTCCTTCTTCGTGATGGTCGGGCGTCCTACGTGGCCTTCGCGGTCTATCCCGTGGTCGCCGAAGTGGCGGCCTCGGCTCGCGTGCGTCCCGAGCGCGCCGTTTCGGCATCCGTGATCTGCGCCGGCATCGCCGTGATGGCCTCGCCCATGTCCGCCGCCATGGCCGCCATGGTGGGCATCATGGCCACTCAGGGCGTCGAATTCCATCAGATTCTGGCCGTGACGATCCGACCTTCATCCTCTCGCTCTTCTGCGCCGCCCTCTCCGTGTTCTGGCGCGGCAAGGAGCTCGAGGACGACCCGGAATTCAAGGCCGCCTCGCCAACGGCGACTACCAGTGGCTCGCCACGCTCCACGACTGAAATGAAGTTCGCGGAGGCTCCGTTTGCCCGCCGTGCCGTCTGCATCTTCCTGCTCGGCATTCTGGTCTCGATTCTCGTGGGCTCCGTCTCCGACCTCCGTCCGTCCTGGACAGTCGGCGAAAAAGACCACGCTTCTTCCTATCGCGAACATCATCCAGATGGTGATGCTCGCCACGGCCTTCTTCATCATCATGCTCTGCCGCGTCCCGTCCGGAAGTTCGCCTCGGGCTCCGTGTTCCGCCCGGCCTCATCGGCGTCGTGCGTCTTCATCTGCCTGGTGTACGGGCACGTTCTTCGACCAGCACACCAAGGTCCTCTCGCCGACGCCTTCGCCGGCCTCGCCAAGGATGCGCCGTTCGTCTTCTGCCTTGCGACCTTCTGCGTCTCCACCGTCATCTTCTCCCCGACGGTCTCCACGACGACATGATCCCGCTCGGCCTCAAGTTCGGCCTGCCGCCCGAGTTCCTCGTCGGCACCTGGGCCTGCTGCTGGCGACTTCATCATCCCGGGCGGCGCGCAGATCGGCTGCACGGCCTTCGACCGCACGGGCACGACGCGTCTGGGCACCTTCATCAACCCTCCTACCTGCGCGTCTGGCCTCGTCTTCGTGACCTGCGGCACGTTCATCGGCTGGGGGCATCTCAAGCTGGTCTTCTGATCGGCCTGATCCCGAAAGTCCATATCGAAACGGTCGTCCTCCATGCCGGAGGGCGCCCGTTTTCACATTCGGTGGAATGCACGAAGGGGCGCGGATTCAGCATCCGGCGCCCCTTCAATTGTCCTCCTTGTCCGTCCTTCAGCCTCCCGTCCGGGAGAGACAGAGAGAGGAAGGAGCGGATCCTGCCGACTACTTTGCAGCCTTCGCCTCGTCGGGCTTCGCTTCAGCGGCCTTGAGGGCTCCCTCGATCGCCTGCCTCATGCTCGACTCGTCCATGTAGCCCTGGTGCCAGCCGAGCTCCTTGCCGTCCTTGTCGAAGAGGATCTGGGTGGGCACGGCCGCGATGCGGAAGTACGGCACGAGTTCGGGGTATTCGGAGGTGTTGATCTCGCGGATGGCGGCGCGGCCCTCGTACTCCTGGTCAAGCTTCCTGAGCGCGGGCTCCATCAGGCGGCAGGGCTGGCAGCCGTCCGCGCTGAAGGTGACGAAGGTCACCATGCCGGGCTCGGGCACCTTTGCCGTCGAGCTTCTGCATGAGCGGGTGAGGCCAGCACGGCGGCAGTCGCAAGGGCGCCGAGAAGAAGTCGAGTGTTCATGACGAATCCGTTTCGTTTGATGATGATTATTCAAGACCTGCCGCACGTTTTGCGGCAGAACCTTCCGATGATAGCGCACAAAGGATGGACGGTTGCGCCGAACTGCGTTCGATTTTCCCTTCCTTCCGAATACGAAACCGCGAATGCCGAAGTCTCGAGACTACAATCCATGGATCAGAACATTTCGGGAATCCGCCATGCAGCCTTTGTGCCATCTCCGTCATCAAGGGCGACATCACGACGCTCGATGTCGACGCCATCATCAATTCCGCCAACCGCTCGCTTTCGGAGGCGGCGGCGTGGACCGCGCCATCCAGCCGCGGGCCGCGAGCTCCTCGCCGAGTGCATCGAGCTCTGCGGCTGTCCCGGTTGGGCGAGAGCCGGCTCACGAAGGGCTACGCGCTCCCCGCCCGTCACGTGATCCACACCGTCGGCCCCGTCTGGCTCGGCGGCGCATCGGACGAGGTCGAGACGCTTCGCCGCGCCGTCACGTCCGCACTCGACATTGCGCGAGACATGAAGTTCGAGACCGTTGCCTGCTGCTGCATCAGCCGCGCATCCACCGCTTTCCTGTGGACCTCGCCGCGAAGACCACGCTCGAGGCGATGCTTGCGCACGATTTTGCGGGCCGCGTGACCGTCTGCGCCTTACACCGACGAGGACCTCGAGGCCTACAAGGCGCTTCTGCCGCAATGACTCGAGACCCGCGCGGGTTTTCCCTCATCGAGTTATTAAGCAAAACACCATCCTCCTTGGGCAGAATTCCAAGATTTCTTACACAGACGCTGACCGCCATGACGTCCCTTCAAATCAAATCCGCTCTTCTTTTCTCCCTGATGCTTTCGGCCGCCGCCCTTTCTTACGCAGCGCACGCCGCACCGGCCGCCGCTCCCGCCGCATCGGCCGAACCTGCTTCCGGGACCATGGTCATGACGGCCCGCGAGACGCCCGAGGCCGCCTGCGCCCGCGGCGAGGCCGCCGCCTGCACGGTGGCCGCGCTTCGCGTGCTTCCGTCCGTCGACAAGGCCCGGAGTGAGCAAAAGGCCGTCGGCGAGGCCCGCGCCCTCTTTGAGAAGGGCTGCAGAGGCGGGGACCCCGAGTCCTGCCGTCATCTCGGTCTTCTGCTTGCCGAGGGCAGGATCTATTCGGCCGACCTTCCGGCCGCAAAGGAACTTCTCTCGCGCGGCTGCACGATCGGCGACGACCGCAGCTGCCGTGAAATGGCCCGCATCGCCAACGACGCGGGCGAGCACGAGGCGTTGGTCTCCTGGCTCGGCAAATCCTGCATGCTCGGCAACGAGACGTCCTGCATGCGCACCGCCACCCTCGACCGCTCCGACGACCGTGTGCGCTGGGTTGAGGAGGCCTGCAGGCTCGGCCGCATGGACGCCTGCCTCGACGCGGCCGAGCGCCGCCAGAACGGCAACGGCGTGCCCGTCGACATGAAGCTTGCCCCTTCAGAACTACCAGGCCGCCTGCCGCCTGAGCAACGCCCCGTCGTGCTTCCGCGCCGCCAAGATCCTGCGCTCTGGCGACGGCGTCAAGGCCGATCCGAAGGCCGCCGCCGTCTGGTACGACAAGGCTGCCAGATGCGCCAGACCCGCGCCTGCGCCATCCTCGGCGACCTCTACCTCTCGGGCGAGGGCGTCGACAAGGACGATGTCCGCGCCAGGCTCTACCACAACATTGCCTGCTCGAGCGGCCTTCGCTCGAGCTGCCCCAAGGCCGGCCGCTGAGCCCGCCAGCCGAGCCCGAATCGAACTTCCGGTGGGACAAAATCCACTCAAGGACCTAGTCCCACTGGCGTTCACAGCGAATACACTCCCGCTGATACCTTCAGGATCAGCCCCCGGAGCCCCCTCCGGCCCTCCCCGCAGACGACGTACTCTTCCCCCCGCCCTGCCCGGACCGCAGTCATTCCCGACTTCCCCCTATTCCCGACCGGATCACCCGTCAATTTCCGTCCACCACACCCAAAGTTTGTAACCGTTCATTTCCGAATTACCCCATAGATCCGTGTAAAGGCCTCTGCGACTAGGAGATTAGCCAATTGCGGTTTGCGCAAGGTTCCGTGCGTCTTGCGGCGACGATAGCGTTTTCTTAGTTCGACTCTCATTCTGTGTAAAATGAATCCGCATCGGGAACAGGATTTTGACGCAAAGTATCGCCGATTCCCGTTCACCTAGGTGCATACTCCGAATCGCGATTCAGCTGTTTGAGGTATTTTATAAGCAACAAGAGATATCAACGGACCCACAAAAGCCGTCGATATCCGAAAAATCAGCTGATCTCATTACACATTCACAAGGGGACTATCGTGAATTTCACCTCGACCGACACACTGGCGGCCGGCTCCGAACTCAGCGTTCCGGCATCTCCATGCGCGAGCTCGCCCGCCGCATCGACATCGCCCAGCCTTCCAGTTCCAAGTGGTGTCCAATCCAGGCCGTTCCGCGCGTCATCTCTCTTGAGCGCATGGCCAAGGTCTTCGGCGTTTCCGCCCACTGGCTCACCTACGGCGAGCACGCCTCCGGGCCGTGACGAAGTCGTCATCCGCCCGCGTCCCGAATCCTCCGAAACGATCGGCCTGTCGCTCACGGCCGACAGCGCCAAGCGCACCTTCGGCACGGAAGCCAACAAGCTCTCGCTCTTCACGCAGGAATCCGACGACATGGCTCCGACGATCCGCAGCGGCAGCCTCGTGGTCATCAACCATACGATCAACAAGGTGATCGGCTCCGGCGTCTACCTCGTCCAGGTCGGCGAAACGAAGGAACTTCGCCGCATCCAGCCGCTCGTTGACGGCACGCTCGACATCCGCATCGACAATCCCAAGCGCTTTGCGAACGAAATCGCCACCGACGACAAGATCGTCATTCTCGGCAAGGTGCTCTCCACGGTTTCCGTGAAGCACATCCGCTAAGCAGCGATCAGAACAAAGGGCCTCCCTTCCGGAGGCCCTTTTTCTTTGTCCCCGATCAGATCGCCATCGAGCGCCGGTCCGATGAGGACATAACCGGCCGGCTCGAACGAGTGGGGAAATGTCGAAGCACCCTGTTTCACACACAAACACTATCCATGACCACGAATCGTGCTGCGTCCTTCCTTCGGAGGCCGGGCATGCATTTCGTCCTCAGTCGACGCCCGGCATTTCGTCCCAGCACGTCGTGCTGCAGGGCGTCATGCGGTCCCTGCGCATCTCCCAGCCGTCCGCCTGCAGGCAGGCCGCCGTCCTGATCGCATCCCGCCCGAAGCGTCCCGTGATCATGTCGGAGGTCATCATGAGCCTTCTGCGCCGCTCACGGGCCGAATCGTCGAAGAGGGACTGCGGCTGCACGCATCGCGCTGCGCCGTCGACGGCGGGCACGAGTCCCGAGAGCACCACGCCGCGCCTGCAGTAGGCGAAGCCCCTTCGCCAGGCCCTTCTCACGAGCGCCTCGGCGACCGCCGTGAGCTCGATGGTGTCGGCTGTCGGCCGCAGGAGCCTCGCCCACCTCGGCCGAATGCTGCGGCTCGTTCTCCCTGAAGCGACTCGTGCTGAAGAGAACGCCCACGTGCGTCGCCTCGCTTCCCTCGCGCCGAAGCACGCGGGCCGCGCTCTCCATGCGCACGGAGGCCGCGCACAGCAGGCCGTCGAAGTCGGAGACGGGCGCCGAGAAGCTGCGGGAGCGCACGATCTGCTTTCTCCCCGGCGGCGTCTCTCAAGCTCGATGCAGCAGCGCCCCCTGGAGTTCGAGCCAGGTGCGCTCGAGCACCACGCCGCCCAGGCGCCTCACGACGCCGCCCGGCACCCTCACGAAGTCGAGCACCGTCCGCACGCCGAGGGCCTCCGAGCTTGGCGGCCGTCCTGCCTCCCACGCCCCAGACCTCCGAGACGGGCGTCACCGCAAAAGGCCTTCTCCCTGCGCGCGGGCGAAAGGTCGTCCCAGTTGAGGACGCCCCGAAGACGGAATGAACCTTGGCCCAGTGGTCGCAGAGCTTGGCGAGCGTCTTCGTGGGCGCAATGCCCGCACAGGTCGGAATCCCCGTCCACTTGAGCACGCGAGCCTCGCCTCGCGGCCGAGCGCCAAGATTCTCCATGCCCGAGACGTCCGCAAACTGCTCGTCGATCGAATAGATCTCCTGCCTCGGCACGAGCGTGCGGATCACCGCCATCATGCGGTCCGACATCGACTGGATAGAGCTCGTAGTTGCTCGAGAGCACCGCGACGCCGTGCCGCTCGGCGAGCTCCCTGATCTGAAAGTACGGGACGCCCCGCGCAATGCCGAGCGCCTTCGCCTCGGCCGTCCTCGTCACGACGCAGCCGTCGTTGTTCGAGAGGACCACCACGGGCGGCGCCTGAGCGTGGGATCGAACACCCTGTGCACCGAGGCATAGAAGGTGTTGCCGTCAATGTGAAGAAACGCGTCGTCATGCAGGACTCCTCCCGTCGACAGGCGCACGGCCTAGGGGCCGCGCCTCCGAGAATGCGGCCGAGCGCCGTCACGACGCCAGCCACTCCTGAAGTCGTCCCACTCGGTGGGACGCAGGATCCTGTAGTTGCCCTCCTTGTTCTCGGGCCTCAGCTCAATGACGCCGTCAATGCGCTTGAAGCGCTTGATCGTGAGCGCGCCGCCGAGATAGGCGAGCACGATGTCGCCGTCGACGGGCCCTTCGAGCTGTCGACGAGCAGAATGTCGCCCGAGGAGATCCCCGCGTCGATCATCGAGTCGCCGTCCGCCTCGATCACGAAGGTCGTGTGGGGCTTGCGCACGAAGAAATCGTTCAGGTTGAACTCCTCGCTCGCATAGTCGTCCGCCGGAGACGGAAAGCCGCACGAGCCCTTCATCTCGACGCGCGTGACGTTGTCCTTCGGATCGTTTTTTCAGCGGCACGCGCCCGACGACGCGTACGTTGAGGTGCTCGCGAGGCAGCACGTCCGCAGGCCGGTCCTCCCCTTCGGGCGCCTCCTCCCGCGTCATGTCCGCACGAATGAGGCCCCAGGTAGCGGTTGCCGCCCTTTCGCCTGCAGTGCTCGGCCTCATCGGGCCTGAGCCTCACGCTTCTCACCCGGAATAGGTTCCCGATCCCTTCGACGACCCGGCGCCCGTGCGCGCACCGCCTCGCGGGCGAACCCGCTTCCTCTTGTCCTCTTCCGACATCCCGCCTCCTTCAGACAACCTCATCCAATGCCGGAATTGTAGCTCAAAAATCAAATTAAAAGCCGCGTCACCCGAAACCCCGTTCCGCATCACCATTTGCGAATTCAAAGCGGACGGCCCGCAGGATTCCTTCAATCCTGCGGGCCGTCCGCCTTGCAGTCGCAGTGACTGCGTCTCTTTTAGAGCACCTCCGGACGAAGCTTCTTCGGCCCCGCTTGAGGCCGATCACCGAGAGCTCTTCACCGAAGGTCTCGCGATGCTTCTTCCACTTGCGGATCGTCTGCGGGTGCGCGCTGAGCTTTCTTTGCGATCTCAACGCAGTTCATGCCGGCGTCAAGATCTCGGAATGCGCGCTTGCGAACGTTCTGAAGCGCTTCGGGATGCATCTGCTGCAGGCCGCCGCGTCGCCCCTGCGACACGGTGTCAAGCGGGGGGAGCTGAATGAGCACTCCACCGCATGTAGGGACTGCTGGCACGGCAGCGGGTAGGTCACCCGGTCAATCGAGCAGAATTCAGTCATGTTTGCCTCCTGTTTGTCAAGCCCCCCTTGTCGGGGGGACGGATTCGATGCTAACACGTGAACGCCTCCGACGTCCTTCCTCCCACAGAGGGCAGTTGCTCAAAAGTCGCACCTAGACTCAGGGTTTTTACCCAACACCCCTTCGCTTTTTCCGACGCGCCATTCGGAGGGTTTTCCCGACCTTGACGAAGCTCAAGAAAAACCATGCTGGGCTCGACCTTCGACTTGCGTATTTTTCCCTAGTTTTCGGCGATTGTTTTTTTCAATTGACAGAACGCTCGAATGACTTGAACTTAACATTCGGCAAAAACGAACGAAGAGTGTAAAGATTGGCCATAAACATCGACCGGATCAAGCCCATTGTTTTCCCATACAATCGTGAGTCGAAATTGAAGGCTCTTTTTGAGCGGGCCGTGCGTCCGAGCGCGAAATCTGTACACTGTCCGATAATCTCGAACGGATCCCCTCATGAAGCTCTTCATCGCCGAAAAGCCCTCCGTTGCCAAGGCCATCGCCACCGAGCTCGGCGTATCGGGCCGAGGCGACGGGTTCATCAACTGCCGAAACGACGTGGTCGTCACCTGGTGCTTCGGCCATCTTCGAGCAGGCCGAGCCCGACGCCTACCTGCCCGACGACATTCCGAAGACGAAGAAGGGGCGCAAGATCTGGCGCATGCAGGACCTGCCCATCTTTCCGCAGCACTGGCTGATGGAGGCGAAGAGCGAGCGCGGTGCGAAGAAGCAGCTCGGTGATCGGCAAATTGCTCAAGTCTGCGGCAACGGTCGTCAACGCGGGCGACCCCGACCGCGAGGGACAGCTCCTCGTCGACGAGGTGCTCGAGCACTTCAGGGCCCGACAGCCCGTCGAGCGATTCTGGGTTTCGGCGGTGGACCCCGCCTCCATCCGAAAAGGCCTCGCCAAGCTCGGCGACAACCGCAGCTACGCGGGCATGCGCGACGCCGCGCGCGGACGCTCCCGCGCCGACTGGCTGCTCGGCATGAACCTCTCACGCGCCTACACGCTCGCGGGCGGCGACGGACTCCTCGCCGTGGGCCGCGTGCAGACGCCGACGCTCTTCATGGTCGCACGACGCGACTACGTGGTGCGCAACTTCACGCCCGTGCCCTACCTCTCGATCACGGCTGACCTCGCCAAAGAGACCGTCCCCTTCACCGCACGCTGGAAGCCCGGCCCCGACCAGAAGGGCCTCGACGAGGAAGGCAGGCTCCTCATCGACCTCGACGTCGGCCGCGCGCTCGTCGAGCGGCTCGAAGGAAAAGACCGCCACGGTGCTCTCCGCCGAGACGAAGCGCCGCAAGGCCAATCCGCCCAAGGCCTACTCGCTCGCCGACATCCAGATCGAGGCGAGCAAGCGCTTCGGCATGACGGCCGAGAACACGCTCAAGGTCTGCCAGTCGCTCTACGAAGTCAGGAAGATCACGAGCTATCCTCGTACTGACTGCGGCTATCTGCCCGAATCCCAGCACGCGGACGCGCCCGCCGTGCTCGCCGCCGTCGCCAGGAACTTCCCCGCCGCTGCTCCCGCCTGCGCCTAAGGCCGATCCGAAGCTCAAGAGCCCGACCTTCAACGACAAGAAGGTGACGGCGCACCACGGCATCGTGCCCGTCGCCAACACGATCGATCCCGCCACGCTCACCCGCGAGGAAGCCGACATCTACCGCCTCATCGTGAGGCGCTACATCGCGCAGTTCTTCCCGGTGCACGAGTTCGACGCAACCGAGGTCGTGCTCGGAATCGGCGACGAGACCTTCACCGCCAAGGGGCGCGTCGTGCGCGTCGAAGGCTGGCGCATCCTCTTCGAGAAGGACCGCAGGGCCGCCGAGGAAAAGCGCAGGAAGAACCCGAAGGCCACAGGCGGCCGGGATCCGGACGCCGAGGACGAGGACGACGCCCAGACGCTCCCCGCACTCAGGAAGGGCGACGTCTGCGACGTGCGCGCCGTCAAGGGGGCGCGAGGACAAGACGAAGCCGCCGCAGTTCTTCACCGAGGGCACGCTCATCGCCGCCATGGAGAACATCTGGCGCAGCTTCGACGACCCGAAGGGGCAGGCCATGCTCAAGGAGGCGGGCGGCATCGGCACGCCGGCCACCCGCGCGGCCATCATCGCCGAACTCAAGCGCAAGGAATACCTCGAGACCGAAGGCAAGTACCTGCACTGTACCGAATCTGGCCGCAGGCTCCTCAAGCGGGTTTCGCCCCGCATCCGCTCGGCCGCCATGACCGCACACTTCGAGGAGCGCCTCAGGCTCGTCGAGTCGGGCGCCGAGCAGCTCGACAACTTCGTGAGCGAATACGAGGCCTTCATCGCGGCCGAACTGCAGAAGGTCCGCGCTGGACGCACGGCCCCGAGCGGCTCCGCACGCACCGGAGCGGCAAGGCCCGCACCCGCACCGTCCCGCGAGCCGTCGCCCGAAGCGCCCGCCCCGAACATGCCCGACGAGCCGCCCCCGCTCGATACGGTCTGCTGATCGTCCGGAAGACCCGCGCGCCCTCAAACGAAGAAGGCTCCGCCTTCCTCCGTCGAAACGGAGAGAAGCGGAGCCTTTCGCGTCCAGATAGATCCTCGCAGGACGACGTCCTGCGTCAGAGCTTCTTGACGAACTCGGACTTGAGCTGCATCGCGCCGAAGCCGTCGATCCTGCAGTCGATGTTGTGGTCGCCTTCGACGAGGCGGATGTTCTTCACCTTGGTGCCGATCTTGAGCGGCGTCGAGGCACCCTTCACCTTGAGGGTCTTGACGATGGTGACGGAGTCGCCGTCGGCGAGCAGCGTGCCGTTGGCGTCCCTTCACGACGAGCTTCTCCTCGTCATGGGCGACTTCCTCGCCGGGCGTCCATTCATGGGCGCATTCAGGGCAGACGAGATGGCCGGCATCCTCGTACACGTACTCGGAGCTGCACTTCGGGCAAGGCGGGAGAGAGGTCATGGCGGTGTCCTTGAACTGTTGGTTTTCTGAGTTGCGGGCGCCTGCACGCGGAGCGCAGGCGCGAAAGGAGCGCATTTTAACATGATGCGCATCGAGTCCCGCCGAAAATGAGCGGGTATTTGCAAGACTCAGCCAAGCGCGGCGACATCGGCCGCCATGCGCGCGAGGAGCGCCTCGTCGGGCGTGAAGCCCGCAGGATCGCCCGGACAGAATTCGAAGACGTACTTGCCGAACACGCGGGCCTGACGGCCTTCGGCGATTGTGTCAAAGAGCGCGAGGAGCAGGTCGGCGTTTCCTGCGGACGGTCCCCCGCAGGTGACCGCAAGGCCCATCGGCTTGTCCTTGAGCGCCGAGACGACGTGCGGATGCTCGCCGCCCACCCACTTCACCAGGGCCGACATGCGGTCGTCGAGGCACTTCATCTGGGCCGTGAAGCAATGCCGTAGAGCGGCGTCGCCATGAGCACGACGTCGGCCGCCACGATCTTCGCGAGCACTGCATTGGCGTCGTCGCCCGTCTGATGACAGACGAAGTGCTCCACATCCTGCTGGCAGCTTAGGCAACCGATGCAGCCCCTGATGCCGAGTTCGCCGAGCCTGAGCGTCTCGAGTTCATGGCCGCCGAGCCTGACGGCGAGGGCCTCAAGCACGCGGGCGGTGTTGCCTTCGCGCGGACTGCCGTTGATGAGAAGGATCTTCATCCGTGTTGTCTCCTGTTGTTGCCCGAGGGGCGTGGCTTGCTTTCCGAGAGGTCCTCATGATAGCGCGACGCGGCAAAGCGCACGCAAAATGCGCAAAAGGCCGTGCGGTTGAGGCACAGCCCTTTCGATTTCCTTCGATCACGTTCGATCGCGCCTTCCGGACGCTTCTACCAGCTGCCGCCGAAGAAGCCGCCGAAGATCTGCGCGGCCCTGTCGAGGTCGAGCCTATCGGGGTGGGTTTCGCTCAGTCTGCGGCCGGCCTCGCGCTCGGGACTCACGGTGCCGCCGAGCATGTCGGTCATGCGTTGGAAGACCTCGGGGTCGATGCGGCCGCGGCAGAGGAAGGTCTCCGCAAGCGTATTGCCCTCGCCCATCGCGACGAGCTTCTCGCTCGTCTTCTGCATCCAGGCCTTCGACTTCTCGCCCTCGGGGTCGCCGCCCATGGTGGCGAAGCAGCCGATCGTCTTGTTCCTGAGACGGGGCGCGATCCTGAGGATCTCCTCGGGCGCATCGCCCCTGTCGCACCAGAAGCCGAGCAGGACGGGATTGTAGGGCGTGAGGTCGTCGGGAACCTCGGAAGGGCGCATCATGACGGCGCCAGGCAGCGCGTCGCAGACGGCATGTCCCACGGCCAGCGTGTTGCCGGTGCGGGAGCTGATGATGATCAGGGGCTTCTCGGTCATGTCGGGATTCGTTCAGGAAGCTGGAATTGAAAGTATAGAACGCCGCGCCCGTTTCGCACAGGCGGCGAAGACTACGACTCCTTCTCCTCGACGCCGATGCCGAGCGCCTTGCGCCATGCGCAGGTCGCCTTGCACTGCTTGTCGGCCTTGTCGAGCATCTTCTCGTGCTCGGCGAGCTCCTCGGGCGAGGGCTCGGGCATGGTCAGGCGGGCGATGATCTCGGGCGGAATCTCGACCGCGTCGCCCCAGTTGTCGAGGTCGATCTCTGCCCTGGCCGCGGGTCATCGTCAGATACACTTCGGCAAGAAGCTGGCTGTCGAGCAGTGCGCCGTGGAACACGCGGGCGGAGTTGTCGATCTTGTGCATCAGGCACAGGCCGTCAAGACTCACGCGGCGGCCGGGATACATCTCGCGGGCGATCTCAAGCGTGTCCGTGATCTGCGCGACGTAGTCCTCGAGCCTGCCCCTGCCGAGACGCTCGAGCTCCATGTTGATGAAGCCCACGTCGAACTTCGCGTTGTGAATAAGCAACTCCGTGTCGGAGACGAAGTCGAGGAACTCGTCCACGATGTCCGCAAAGACGGGACAGTCCTTCACCTTCTCGTTCGTGATGCCGTGAATGGCCGTCGTCTCCTCCGGGAATGTCACGCTCTGGATTGATGTAGATCTGCAGATAGTCGTCGGGATCAAGCGAGATCTCGCGGCCGTTGAGCCTCACGCAGCCGATCTCGAGAATGCGGTCGCCCTTGTCGGGATCAAGACCCGTCGTTTCCGTATCGAGCGTGATCTGCGGCTTGTTGAAGCTCGAGTAGCGCTTCTCATGCGGCTTGGGCGGCACGAGGATCTTCTTGCGGGGACGAGCCTGTTTCGGGGCGTCCTTCGAGAGGTTGACCCTCTCGTCTTCATACTCGGTGGTGGAGGCCATCTGCGTGTTTCTCATGTGTCTGTTCAACTGACCTAACTATATCGCACATTGATCCCGGCGACGTCCCTGCACGACCGCTGCCATGCGACCGCCTCGACTCCACAGGCGCATCATCCTGCCTGAGCCCCCGGCCTCACCGTCCTCTGAAACACGTCGGCGAATTCGACATGCTCGTCTTCTGCGTCGCGTAAAATTCCTGCAGCACAACCAATCGTTCCGGGCTGCGTCCGAGGCTCGTCCTGAACGGGATTTCGCCTTCACAGAACCACCTCGCAGGAAGCCTCCGAATTCATTCGGATGGAGGAATGCGGCAAACCTCTCTCTTCCAATCTATTTGTTGTCCCCCGATGAAAGGCGTGTGTCTTTCCAACCCCTGTGCTAAGGTACTTCCATGAGCACGAAATCCTTCATCATCAGTCTTCCGATCATCACCGGAGGTCAAGACCGCCGTCGGCTGCGCAAGAGCTTCAGCTTCGGCTCCCTCATGAAAGCCTTTCGCCTCCTTTTCTGCAGCACTCCTCGTTCCGCTCGGCGCGGCCCTTGCAGCGCCGTCCGCCACGATCGAGCCCGACGCCCCGCCTCCGCAGCGAGGCCCGCACCGTCGTGCGCATCGGCCTGCTTGATTTCGAGTCGGAGGCATCCTACCTGAGCAGACGCGAAAAACATTCAGGAGACGATCGTCCGCCATCTGCAGGAAAATTCACCCGGTCTCCGGATCGTTCCGCGCTTTTACACGACCGGAAGCGCTCTCCGAAGCGGTGAGAAAAGGCGAGGTCGAGTTCTTTCTCGGCAGCTCCGGCTTTTTCGTGCAGATGCGTCCGATGGGCGCGCGACATCGGCACCATCACGTCCAGGGCCTTTTCCTGATCCGAACCGCTGCGTTGCTGGCGTGATCGTCGTCAGGAGCGGGCGAGCCGACATTACGGACCTCGCCAGACTCCGAAGGTATGATCGGCCGTCACGACGAGCCGCGCGCGAACTTCATGACATACATGCTCAACATGGGCGAGATCGCCGCCGCAGGCTTCAGGCCCGACAAATTCTTCAGCGCCGTCACCGAAACCGACAACCGTCCTGTCGAGGTCCTGCGAGCGGTCGTCGAGGGCCGAGCCGACGCAGGCCTTCTACTTCGCGCCTGCATGCCCGAGGCCATCACGGAGCGCCATCCCGAGTTCGCGGGCCGCTGGACCGTCGTCAACGACAAGCCCGGCCTTCGCGCCGAGTCGCTCGGCTGCCGCTACTCGACCGACATGTATCCGATGGACGATCGCGAGCGTGCCGCACACGCCGCCCGTCATCACGAAGCATGTCGCAATGCTCCTTCTCAACCTCAAGCCCGACATGACGCCGGGCGGCTTCACCGTCTCGATCGCGACTGAGTTCGACCGCGTCAACGACCTCTTCCGCTCGCTCAAGACCGGTCCCTTCTGCCTATCTCAACCATTGGACGCTCGAACGCATCTGGGACGAGGCCAGAGGCGGCGTCCTCCTGCTCCTCGGGTTTTCGCCGCCTGGATCCTGCACTTCGCAAGACTCGAGAAGCTCGTCAGGCGCCGCACCGCCGACCTCAGCGCCGCACTCGAGCGCGAAAAAGGCCGCCCGCGAACAGGTGCGCGAGACGGGCGCGAGGCTCGACAGCCTGCAGCGCGCGGGCATTGTCGGGCAGCTGAGCTCGATGTTCGCGCACGAACTCTGCCAGCCGCTCTCGGCCGTTCGCTGCTACCTGCGCGGCATGCGCACGCTCATGCGCCGCGGCGCACCCGACCCGGTGCTCGCCGAACGCTGCCTCTCGGGCATGTCGGCCGAGCTCGACAAAGCGGGCGCGATCATCGACCGCGTGAGAAGCTACGCCAGAGAGGGGCGCCAGGCGCGACCTCCCCGTCGACCTGCCCGCACTCCTCTCCGAGTGCCTCGCCGACATGACGAAGTCCGACCGCCTCAAGGTGCCCGTCGCCGCGGACATCCGCCCCGGCCTCATCGTCTCGGGCGACGCCGTGGGCTTTCCGGGTCCTCGTCATCAATCTCGTAAAGAACGCCCAGGAGGCGATACTCTCGGCGCCCGAGCCGCGCGCAAGCCTCCGGAGGCCGTCCCTACGGCCTCTTCATCACGCTCGACGCGGCAGATGAAGGCACCGCCGTACGCCTCACCGTCGCCAACACGGGCGCGCGTCTCACGCCCGAAGCTCTCGCCGAGATCGGACGTCCGCTCGCAAGCTCGAAGTCCTCGGGCCTCGGACTCGGACTCATGATCTGCAAGTCGATCGCCGAGGCCCCACCTCGCCACGCTCGCCTTCTCGGCCCGCACCGCAAGGGACGGCGGCGGACTCGCCGTCACGCTGACGATGCCCGCCCGAAGCGAAGCGCCTCTGCATGAAAACTACGGAAATCTGCCATGACCGAATCCGAATTCTGATCCCGCCGAGGCGCGACTCGGCACTCATCCGCCTCGTCGACGCGAAAGGCCCGACGTGCGCGCCGCACTATCCCTGATGCTCGAGATCGAAGGCTGGCGATGCGTGAGGCTACGCGAGCGCGCGGGAGTTCCTGGTCGAGAATATGGACTCTCCCGGCTGCCTCGTCCTCGACGTGCGCATGCCGGGCATGAGCGGCCTCGAACTTCAGCAGGCGATGGAGGAGCGCGGGATTGAGCTGCCGTCATCTTCCTCACGGGCCCGGCGACCTCGACACCGCGATCCAGAGCCTCAAGCGCGGCGCGGTCGACTTTCTGCTCAAGCCCGTCGACGACGAGAAGCTCCTCGCCGCCATCTCCTCGGCCGTGCACAAGGACGCCTGCGCCCGCGAAGGCCTTCGGCCGAGCTCCTCAAGGCGGGCGCCAAGGCCCTGAGCGACCGGGGAAAGACATCTGCTCGAACTCATCTCGCTCGGCCGCAGCGACGCGCGCATCGCCTCCGAGCTCGGCATCTCCGAGCGCACCGTGCAGGGCCACCGCGCCAAAATCTACCGGAAGTTCGGAATTCATTCGGGCAAGGTCCTCGAGGCCATGCTGCCCGACATCATGCGCCTCATCGGCAGATGAGGCCGGCCCCGCCGTTCTTCGCCGCCGCCCGCCGCTCTCTTCTTCACGCACGGGACGAAATCGCCTCCCGTTGACCTTTTCCAAGTTACGCGCGTAATCCGTCGGCCGACAATGCAGTCATGACAAACCGAGCGCAGCCCGCGGGCTTCGGGGTCCCCAGAAAGGGGCCCCGTCGAACAAGACCACCCGCTGCTTCGCTCCAGAAGGGAGAAACATCATGACCGCGAATCTCACCCGCCGCCGCATGCTCGCCGCCGCAGGCATCGGCGGCACCGCCGCAGCCGCCTTCACGGGCGCCGCATCCGCACAGTGCCGCAACGACGTCAAATGGGACGAAACCCACGAAATCGTCGTCGTGGGCGCCGGCATGGCCGCCGCCGTCAAGGCCGCCCAGACGGCGCCAAGGACATCCTCGTCCTCGAGAAGCTCGCCTTCACGGGCGGCAACACGCTCATTGCCAGGGCTTCATCAACGCCGCGACCCCGTGCGCCAGCCGCGTCAGGGCATCAGGACTCGCCCGAAAACCACATGAAGCAGACGCTCTCGCCGCAGGCCTTCTGGCGGGCGATCCCGACGCGTCAAGGTCTGCGACAACGCCTACGGCGCCATCACCTGGCTCGAATCCCTCGGCATGAAGTTCAAGGACAACGTCATCCAGATCTTCGGCGCATCTATCCGCGCTCGCACATCCCTGCGCGCCAGGGCTGTGGGCTATGTACTGTCTCACGGCGTGACCAACAGTGGGAATCATCCGCAGCCGGTGGGCCGTGGATTGCCAAGGTTCAGCTCGCTAAGGGGCTCCGCCTGCCATCTGCGCCACAGCGGTTGCGCCTGCCGCTGGCGGCCTGGCACCGGGCAATTGCGCGAGCTGCATGGGACGGTGCGCGTCATGTCGGCACCTCCTGCCCACGGGCGCTGCATGCCGTGCGCGCCGGCGTCACCTCTGTCGGCATGGATCATCCAGCGACCTGGAAGCCCAGGAGAAGTTTTTCTTCACACCAATGCCAACGGCCTATCGCCGACAGCGCGGCAAATTGGACAAGTCAACGAAGGCGAACGCCGCGACGTGATCCGCGACGCTGCTCGGCAATGCCGGAACGCATGGCGCTACATGGTTCGCGTGGGACAACATTTGAATCTTCAGCGAGTTGGCTACGCGCGCCATCGGCACAGATCACCGGAAGTAACCGCGAACTGACGGCATACGATCAAGCGCTACAACGAGGTTCGTCAAGAATGCCGCGATTGACGCAGATTTCGCCGGGCAGCCTCGTCAACCTCACCAAGCGCATCGAGGATTAACCCTTCTGCCCGCGTTCTGGCATGACGGTCCATCACTTCCACGATGGGCGGTGACAATATCGCAACGCGTTGCTCAGGCCTTGACCAAAGCGCAAGGTTTTGGGGCCTTCTACGCTGCAGGCGAAACGCGGGCGTATCTACGGCACGAACCGCGTCGGCGGTGCAACGCTGTTTCCCGGACCGCTTCGTTTCGCCAGACGCCGGCGAAATGCCGCAAGTCGCCTTCGAGACTCCAGTTCTTCACGATCGGGCGCCGTCTCCTCACGGCGCCCGGCATCGACCTCACGCATGCGTGGACTTCTCCGCATGTGCTGTAATGCCCGCCCGGCTTCCTCCAACGGCCCGGCAGGATTGCTGGAAGGGGTCGGTTCTTTCAATAAACTGGCCCTCATTTACTTCCTGCAGTTTAGCACATGTGTAACTGAATCGCTACTGA
>VOFC01003762.1_pt1 | contig 40066 bp, 58 predicted proteins | sample 5384161 | NCBI WGS metagenome assembly VOFC01 (sample SAMN12384722, study PRJNA508395) | human gut metagenome | isolation source: healthy gut B | host: Homo sapiens
GGAAAATTGATGGAAGTAGCTCCCGGTCATGCTGATTTGTTGGAACCGGACCGTGCAGAAGAAATACATTATGTGCTTTATACGGACGAAACTCCCTATCGTATGCAGAAAGAATGGCTTAATGAGGTGCCGTTTGATATCTATTCTGTGAATGTGCATACAGGAAAAAAGCAATTGGTAGGACGTAGCTATCGGACAAGACCGAAGTGGTCAATGAACGGTAAATGGGCTGTGATGTGTGATCCTGTTGCACAGGTATGGAATAAGTTTGACGGAACAACGGGTAAGGTTACCGATATTTCAACAGCCATTGGTTATCCGGTATTCGAGGAAACTTATGATAAACCGAATCCTGCGCCTTGCCTATGGCATTGCAGGGCTGGACTGCTGATGGTAATAATGTACTGATTTACGATACTTTATGACTGGTGGAAGATAGATTTAACCAGAGAACGTCAATGGAATGTTTCACCAAAGGATATGGCCGCAAAAATAAGAGATCTATCCGTAAAAATGACCAGCAATATTGATAAGGAAGTTTTCAAACCGGACGAGACGGTTGTAGTCAGTGTGTGGATGAGAATACGATGGATGAAGGCATTTATTCGCTTATTTATGAAAGGTCGTTTGAAGAAGCTTGCGGAAGGTCCTTATATCTATGCGATTCATCGTTTCTCGGATAATCAGAAGTATTGCATCTGGAATCGTCAGAATATGTCAGAATTCCGTGATCTGTGGTGGAGCAAAGCCGATTTCTCCGATCCGATCCGTATAACGAATGCTAATCCTCAGCAAAGTGAATACAAATGGGGAACTTGCAAAGTTGGTGGAATGGACAAACTATGAGAATAAACCCAATAAGGGAATACTTTATCTGCCGGAAGATTATGATCCTCAAAAAAGAATATCCCGTACTGGTACAATTCTATGAAACGCATTCAGGTGGATTGAATACTTATCATGCTCCGATGTTGAGCAGCGCAATGGGTGATGTGATGTATTTCTGTCAGCAACGGATATATCGTATTCATGCCGGATGTGCATTTCACTATAGGAACACCGGGACAGAGTTGTTATGATGCCGTAGTAAGCGGAACCAAATATTTGATAGAGCAGGGGATAGCACATCCGGGAAAGATAGGTCTGCAAGGACATAGCTGGTCGGGATTCCAAACCAGTTATCTGGTGACTAAAACCGATCTATTTACTTGTGCTAATATTGGTGCTCCTATCACTGATATGGTGACCGGTTATTTGGGTATTCATTGTGGTGGAAGCGGTTTACCGCGTTATTTCATGTACGAAGAATGGCAAAGCCGTATGGGAAAGAATTTGTGGGAAGCCAAGGACAAATATCTGGCAAACTCCGCTATCATAGAGGCCGATAAGATACATACGCCGTTACTGATCTGGCATAATGACAAAGATGAGGCTGTGGCTTATGAACAGGGGCGTGCCTTGTATTTGGCTATGCGCCGTTTACAGCGTCCGGCATGGCATCTCAACTACAAAGGTGAAGGACATTTCCTTAGTAAGCAGGCTGCCCAGAAGGACTGGACTATCCGGATGATGCAATTCTTCGACTATTACCTGAAAGGAACAAAAGAACCGCGTTGGATGAAAGAGGGTATTCATCTGAGGAACGTGGCATTGACCAAAAAATATGATTTACTAGAAAAATAAATGAAATGAAGAAACTATTAATGACAGTTATGGCTCTGTCTTGCTTTTGCATTCAGCAGCTATGGACAGAAGAAGGTGGAGAAACAAATTATAGGTAAATGGTGCAATCCTTATACCTATCAGTCTACCGGTGAACTGAAAGGATTTGAGTTTAAAAAAGGTGGGAAATGCTCTGCCGTCAATATTCCCTCTTTGGATTTGAAGACTTGGAAGATTGATAAAGATGGCTATTTAATCGTTGAAGGGTTTAGCAAAGGAGAAGATGGAAAGGTGGAAGTGTATAAGACACGTGAACGTATAGGTTACATAACACCTGATTCATTGGAATTGGTTGCGCAGGACGGACCTCCACGGTTGGCTTTCCTGTATCTGAATACCAAGTCTATCAAGAAGTTAGTCACTTCGGAAGTGGCTCCCGACAAGAAGTAATAAATCTCTCTCTTAAATAATTTAATGTTAATTAGCGAAGGCTAATGAAAATGCCCTGTCGTAGTGATTACGATAGGGCGTTTTTTCATTTATAGAGGATGATTGAGAAAGTCTGGTATTTAGTGTAGCATTGCCAACGCCTTATTTTCCGCCGCTTCCATAATTTCCCGTTCTCCGGGGCCTTTATCGTTTATACCGCAAAGATGAAGTATCCCGTGAATAATGACACGGTGGAGTTCATTGTCATAAGAAGCGCCGAATTGTTCTGCATTGGTGCGTACAGTATCCAAGCTGATGAATAAGTCGCCGGAAATGCGGTCGCCTTCACAATAGTCGAAAGTGATGATGTCCGTGTAGTAGTCGTGTTGCAGATATTGGCGGTTTACTTCCAGAATTTTTTCATCGGAACAGAAAATATAAGCGATTTCACCGAGTCTTTTCCATAGGAAGCAGCTACGGCTTTGATCCATTCCGTTGTTTCGCGTTTCTTGATTTCAGGCATTTTGATGCCTTCTGTTTGATAAGTTACAGCCATAATTGAATGTTATGATTTAAAAGAAGAATATATAGCTGATGATGATAGCGGCGATGATACCGGAAAAGTCGGCTATCAGGCCGCAGGTGACGGCGTTGCGGGTTTTCGTGATGCCTACGCTGCCGAAGTAGACGGCAAGGATGTAGAACGTGGTATCCGAGGCGCCGCGTGCCACGCAGCTCATGCGTCCTACAAAAACGAATCCGGCCCCAGTTCCTTCATTGTATCAATCATCAGTCCGTTGGCCCCGCTGCCGCTAAGCGATTTCATCAATGCAGTGGGCAGTGCTCCCACAAAGCTTGTGTCGACTCCGCATAGTCCTACTACGTATCCGATACCTCCCCACCAGAAAATCCATGGCTCCCGAAGTACGGAATACCGCAATGCCTACCAGAAAAGCAACCAGATAAGGAATAATGCGCACAGCTGTCGTAAACCCTTCCTTGGCTCCTTCCACGAAAGAATCATATACGTTAATCTTCTTTCTGACACCCGTTAAAATAAACAGGATAATGACACTGAACAGAAGAATATTCGCTATCAGGGTAGAGTAAGTGCCCATATCTTCCCGAGAAACACTCAGGAACAGGTAAATCAAACCGGAGAAGAAAAAGACAGATGATACCCATTAAAATCAGAATGGGCTTATTGATCAGGTTTATCTTCTGGGCGATACTGACTGCTATGACCCCGACCAGAGTGGAAATGAAGGTACTTAACAGAATAGGAATAAATACATCCGTAGGCTGGGCAGCTCCCATTTGTGCCCGGTAAACCATGATACTGATCGGGATGATGATGAGGCCGGAAGTATTAATCACCAGAAACATAATCATCGGATTGGAAGCGGTATCTTTTTCGGATTCAACTCTTGCAATTCTTTCATCGCTTTTTTAGTCCCAACGGGGTGGCGGCATTGTCCAGTCCGAGCATATTGGCGGACATATTCATAAAGATAGAGCCTAACACCGGATGTCCTTTAGGTATATCCGGAAACAATCGGCAGAGTACCGGACTCAGGAAACGTGCCAGAGCATTAATCAGTCCGCTGTTCTCTCCGACTTTCATGATACCCAGCCAGAGGGCCAATACTCCCGTAAAGTCCCAACGAGATTTCGAAAGCTGTCTTTGACGAATCGAATGTAGAGTTCATGATAGCCGTAAATATCTCCGTATCTCCCAGGAAAATTACTTTTATAAGGGCGATAATAAAGGCGACGACAAAGAATCCTATCCAGATGTAATTTAAAACCATAGTTGATAGCGTGTATATAGATGATGCAAAAGTAGTTATTACGTTTCAAATAAACTAATAACAGGATAAAAGGTTGTCTCCCGACACGTCATAGATGAAGACTTCGTTGCACAGACAGTGCTTCCCCGCTGGCACAACTGTGCCATCGCAGTGGCACGATAGTGCCAACAGGGTGGCATGGCTGTGCCAATACGTTGGCACAAGGTTGGTCCTATATTCTCTTAAATCTTTATAAATAGCCTTCCGATAGCTGCCATTCAGAGCGTGCCCGGAGTTTTTATTCGTTTTTCTTGTACTGAAAATGAATGTAAATCTCTATCTTTGTCTCCTACTTTCAAGAAATAAATGGAACAGGAAGATTTTAACATACGCGAACATCAGCTTACTTCAAAGGGAACGGGATTTTGAGAATGCACTCCGGCCGTTGAGTTTTGAGGACTTTAGCGGACAGGATAAGGTGGTGGAAAACCTTCGCATCTTTGTGAAGGCGGCACGCTTGCGTGGCGAAGCACTCGACCATGTCCTGCTGCACGGACCTCCCGGATTGGGAAAAACAACGCTTTCAAATATCATTGCCAACGAGTTGGGAGTCGGCTTTAAGGTCACCTCCGGTCCGGTACTTGACAAGCCGGGAGATTTGGCAGGTGTGCTGACCAGTCTGGAACCGAACGATGTACTGTTTATTGATGAAATTCACCGGTTAAGTCCTGTGGTGGAAGAGTATCTTTATTCGGCAATGGAAGACTATCGCATTGATATCATGATTGATAAAGGGCCTTCGGCACGTAGCATCCAGATAGATCTGAATCCTTTCACGCTGGTTGGCGCAACAACACGCAGCGGTCTGCTGACGGCACCGCTCCGTGCACGTTTCGGGATCAATCTGCATCTGGAATACTATGATGATGATATCTTGAGTAACATTATCCGTCGTTCCGCTTCCATATTGGATGTGCCTTGCTCGTTGCGTGCGGCAGGAGAAATTGCTTCACGCAGCCGTGGAACGCCCCGTATTGCAAATGCCTTGTTACGGCGTGTACGTGACTTTGCACAGGTGAAGGGTTCCGGTTCTATTGACACGGAAATAGCCCAGTTTGCACTGGAGGCATTGAATATTGACAAGTACGGACTGGATGAGATAGACAATAAGATACTTTGTACGATTATCGATAAGTTCAAGGGCGGTCCGGTGGGACTTACAACCATCGCTACGGCCTTGGGAGAAGATGCGGGGACGATTGAGGAAGTTTATGAACCGTTCCTGATAAAGGAAGGCTTCCTGAAACGCACACCCCGGGGTAGAGAAGTGACGGAACTGGCTTATAAACATTTGGGAAGAAGCCTTTATAACAGTCAGAAAACATTGTTTAACGACTGATAGTGGGCGGTACCATTTCACCGGAATTGATTAAAGTAAAAAGTCGGTAGTATCTCCATTCTCCTCCTTCGGGAAGGAGGAGTACCCGTAGGGAGGTGGTAGGTGAATACATAAAACAATTATCTATGCACGATATAATGAATAAGCCCGAACTAAAATCCGTTCGAAAAGATCTAAGAAATATGAGTACTTCTGCCGAAGCCACTCTCTGGAAGTTAATCAAAGGGCAGCAAATGAATGGACTTAAGTTTCGTCGGCAGCATAGTGTCGGTCCTTATATTTTAGACTTTATTGCCCGCAATTCCGGCTGGGGATAGAGTTGGACGGTGAAGTACATTCTACTACGGAAGCTATGGATTATGCTGATAATCGTGCACGTTTTCTCGTCAATGAGAAAAATATTTGGGTAATACGTTTTGAGAATAGAGTCGTATTTGAGAATCCTACGCGGATTGTGGAGGAGATTCGGGGAGGTTGTGAAAAAAAAAGGAGAGAAATCCTACCACCTCCCCTACGGGTACTCCTCCTTCCTGAAGGAGGGAGAATGGAGATACTACCGACTTTTAATCAATTTTGGTGAAGGTAGTATTATAATATCATTAATCTGATAAAATAGAACATGGCTGGACTGAAATCATTAGCAAAAGATACTGCGATTTATGGATTGAGTAGTATTGTCGGTCGATTCCTCAATTATATGCTGGTACCGTTGTACACAGCAGTCTTACCGGCTTCTTCCGGAGGCTATGGAGTAGTATCAAATGTCTATGCATTTACAGCTTTGATGCTCGTGCTGCTCACGTTCGGTATGGAAACGGGTTTCTTCCGCTTTGCCAATAAATCAGGGAAGATCCGATGAAAGTGTATGCAAACTCTTTGCTTTCAGTAGGCAGGGTATCCATGATTTTCGTCCTTCTCTGTCTACTGTTCCTGCAACCGATCGCCAATCTGCTGGATTATGGCAATCATCCCGAGTTTATAGCGATGATGGCTATGGTGGTGGCTTTGGATTCTTTCCAGTGCATTCCCTTTCGCCTACTTACGTTATAAGAAAAAGACCGATTAAGTTTGCGGCTATTAAATTGCTTTCCATTATCGGTGGAATTGGCTTGAATCTGTTCTTTCTGTTGCTCTGTCCGTGGCTGAATGTTCATTTTCCGGCAACGGTTTCTGGTTTTATGATCCGGATTATCTGGTAGGTTATATTTTCATCAGTAATCTGATTATTTCGGCAGTGCAGATGTTCTTTTTCTTTATTCCTGAATTGAGAGGCTTTTGCTTATAAGTTGGACAAGGCACTGCTAAACGAATGGTAGTATATTCTTTCCGGTGTTGATTCTGGGGCTGGTCGGTATTCTGAATCAGACGGTGGATAAGATGATTTATCCGTTTCTTTTCGAGGATCGTCAGGAAGGACTGGTCCAGTTGGGCATTTATGCGGCTACCAGTAAGATTGCTATGGTAATGGCTATGTTTACGCAGGCTTTCCGTTATGCATACGAACCCTTTGTTTTTGGAAAAAAACAGAGAAGGGACAATCGTAAAATGCTATGCGGCTGCAATGAAATATTTCCTCATCTTCTCATTGTTGGCTTTCCTTGCCGTGATGTTCTATTTGGATTTGTTGCGCTATCTGGTGGCAAGTAAGAGGATATTGGGAAGGGCTGGGAGTAGTGGCTGTTGTGATGCTTGCAGAAATATGTAAGGAATCTATTTCAATCTTTCCTTTTTGGTATAAACTGACGGATGAAACACGTTGGGGGGGCTTATTTCTCACTGATAGGATGTGCCATTATTGTGGTGATGAACATTGTGTTTGTGCCTGTGTATGGTTATATTGCTTCTGCGTGGGCTTCTGTTGCCGGATATGGGGTGATTATGCTGTTGTCCTATTGGATGGGACAGAAGAAGTTATCCGATTCAGTATGACTTGAAAAGTCTGGGACTTTATATCCTGCTTGCTGCGGTACTGTATGTGATTGGCGAACAAGTGCCGATTTCTGATCTTGTGCTCCGTCTGGCTTTCCGTACTGTGCTTTTTATTGTTGTTTGTAGCATACATCGTCAAGAAAGATTTGCCGTTAAGTCAGCTACCTGTTATTAATCGATTTATAAAGAAGAAATAACTTATGAAGACAGATGAACGTAATAAATTCGCCATAAAGTCCTTTTTAGGCGAATATCTGGATTTGAGAAAGGATAAGGATAATGAACTGGCAACAGTTGATTCTATCCGTAAAGGTGTGGGAGTTCAAGGGGGCGAACCTGTGTGCCATGTTGATTTTCATGGCGTTGCTTGAATGTGAACCTATCATGGGCCATGTTGATTTCTCCGGACTATCATTCTGTCGGCTTGAACGACTTCGAACTGATGAAACGTTCTTTAAAGAGTTTTCCTTATTACGACCGCTTTCAGTGTGACGACGGCGACAATCTTCTTCCTTTGGCGCCTATTGCCGGTTCACAATCAGAGCTGTTGGCCCGCACTTCGCCGACAATTTATGACGTATTCATCGCACTTTTCGGTGGTCTGGCAGGTGTGGTCGGCTCTTTCTACGAAAGAAAAGGGAACGTGATTCCGGGTGTCGCTATCGCTACGGCATTGATGCCGCCGCTTTGTACGGCAGGTTACGGTCTGGCATCCGGTAATCTGATCTATTTTCTGGGAGCCTTTTTACCTCTACTTCATAAATTCCGTATTCATTAGCCTGGCGCAACTTTTATCGGTGTGCGTGTGATGCATTTCCAGCGGAAAGAGTTCGTGGATAAAAACCGTGAAAAGACGGTGCGTAAATATATCATCCTGATTGTGATTCTGACGATGTGCCCGGCTGTTTATCTGACATTCGGCATTATCAAAAGTACTTTTATGAACGGCGGCCAACCGGTTTATCAACGAACAGTTGGGATTCGAGAATACGCAAGTGCTTGATAAAAAAATCAGTTATGAACATAAAGGAAAGTCCGTGTTGTCCTGATCGGCTCGGAAGTGCCGGATGCTTCGATATCCATTGCCCGCAGCAAAATGAAAGATTACAAGCTGGAAGAAACAAAGCTGATAGTATTGCAGGGATGAACAACGAAGCGGTGGATGTGTCTTCTATTCGTGCCATGGTGATGGAGGACTTTTATAAAAACAGCGAACAACGCCTGCAGGAACAGAAAGAAAAAATTAACTCAACTGGAAGACAACCTCCAACAATATAAATCGTATGATGAAATGGACGTACTTTAGTGCCGGAACTGAAGGTGCTTTATCCTTCTATCACTACGCTTTCATTGCTCACTCGCTCGAAACACGGGTAGATTCGATGAAAACGGATACGGTGACGCTGGCTGTCATGAAGTTTGCCAAACATCCGACGAATACGGAGAAGGAGAAAATCAGCGCATGGCTGAAAGCACGGGTGGGAGCGAAGAAGTTGAGGCTCATTACCGAATAAAGAATCTATAAAAAATAATAGCATGAAACTCAGACTAACCGCAGTGATTCTCCTTCTCCCTTTGCCTGTCACAGGCATTTGCCGACGAGGGAATGTGGCTATTGGGGAACCTTCGCAAGAACAAGCAGGCGGAACGGGTGATGAAGAGAACTTGGTTTGCAGATGCCTGTAAATAAACTGTATAATCCGAAGAAGCCGGCTCTGGCAAATGCCGTTGTCGTTTCGGTGGTTCTGTTCGGGAGTGGTGGTTTCCGAAGAGGGTTGGTATTTACCAATCATCACTGTGGTTTCAGCAGTATCCAGCAGCATTCTTCCGTAGAACATGATTATCTGAAGGATGGTTTTGTAGCCCGGAAGAATAGTATAGGCATGAATCAAGCGGTAAAAGAGTTGAAAGTGATAGAGAAAAAACAAGCTTTGGAGCGCCAGTTGCAAGAATGGATCCGTCGGGAACCTGATAAGCGAAGCAAATATGCAAGGGTTCTGACTGAACTGGAGCTGAATTATCGTAATCGTAGAAATGCGGCGCGGGCTATGGCATATTTTGGAGAAACATTTGCTAATGGACCGGAGTTGATTACGGCAGCCTTGGCTGTACTGAATTTTGATTTTGAGGCAGAGGAGAGTGATTTGGAGCGTAATATGCGGCAATTGTTGGAGATTTATGCCAATATGGATATAAGTGTGGATAAACAAGTCTTTGTGGCTATGTTGAAAGAATATGCGGCTGAGGTAGGCAAGGAGTTTTTACCTGATGTTTATCCATTGATAGAGAAAGATTTTAAAGGTGATTACCAAGCTTATGTAGATGATTTGTATGCTCGTTCCTCTTTAAAGACACCGCATGGGTTTGAACAGGTGGTGAAGGGAGATACCACTTATGTCTTGTTTGATGACCCTGCGGCTTCTTTTGCTATTGATATGTTGGTGAAATTTTATGAATTCAATCAGTCGGTGGAAGAAGCTAGTATGAATATTGAGAAAAATGAACGTTTGCTGAATGAAGCAATGCGTGAGATGGAGGCAGATAGGGTGTTTTATCCGGATGCTAATTCTACTATGCGTCTGAGTTTTGGCATGGTGGGTGGTTACTCACCGAAAGATGCTATTGAATATTCTTATTTTACGACGACAAAAGGTATTTTTGACAAGATAAGGCAGTATAAGGGAGATAGTGATTTCGATGTGCTTCCTTCTGTAGTCGAATGCTTGAGAAGGAAGGATTTCGGACGTTATGCTACCGGAGATGGTAATATGAATGTTTGCTTTATTTCGGATAATGATATTACGGGAGGGAATTCCGGTAGTGGAATGTTTAATGGAAAAGGGGAATTAATAGGTCTTGCTTTTGACGGGAATTGGGAAGCAATGAGTGGAGATATTGTTTTTGAACCTAATTTGCAGCGTTGTATCGGGGTGGATATCCGCTATGTTCTTTACATGATTGAAAAATATGGGAAAGCTTCCCGTTTGGTCGATGAACTGAAATTGACAGACTAAAAGAAAAGTATGAAATGACAGGAAGCTTGGGTATGTCAAAGTTCCGATAGTTTGTCATATAATCTTTCATCCGGAAAGATGGCAAAAAAACTGTTAATATTAATTCGATGTAAACAAGGATATTCGGCAAATCTTTTTTTGAATAATACGATAAATCCAACTGATTCATTATAAGTCAGTTGGATTTATCGTATTATTTGCGGAATGTCCTTGAAATGACAGGTTGTTTCAATTCTGCCTGCTCCGCTATTATTCGAGAGAAGTGGATGTTATTTGCATATTTCTACTATGTCCAATTCTCTTTCATGAAGTTGGCTTCCTCATTTCTTGGATTTCTTTTTCTTATTGTTATCGCTGTTAAAGAATTGTTTCCAGTCGTCTTTCGTTTTGGGACCGCGTTCTTCAATGTAGCCACGTTCCGCACGGCTGGGTCTTCCTTCTTTTGAGGTCGTTTTTTTATTGGACCTGTCACTTTTTTTGCCGAATGAAGCATTCCTTGCTGCACTGCTTCTGCGTTCGCCATTGTCGTTTTTGCCATTATTGTCACCGGCAACTTCTACTACAATTTTCCGGCCGCCATTCAGATTAACCTTGTTCAATGCTTTAATCACGTCCTGTGCCTGATTTTCTGCTACTTCGAAGAAAGAGAAATTCTGCATCAGGTCTATTCGTCCGATGGTAGTACGTTGCTTCTTCATGTTGCGGTTAATCAGTTCTATGATTTGGTTGGCATAGAAACCGTCTGTCTTTCCTACATTCAGGAATAGACGGGTGTATCCTTTTTCTGCTTTACGCTCTGTCTTTTCACGAGCACTGCCATGATCCTTGCGTTCTTTGGAGCCACGTTCGCTGCGACGGTCATTTGTGCTGGGAATTTCTATTTCCGGAGCGTTACTATAGTATTCCAAGAAGCGGTTAAATTCCATTGACACCACGCGCTTTATCAGATCTTCCTTTGAAAGCCATTCCAGTTTACGATAGATTCCGGGTAGGAAGGATTCAATTTCTTCATCGTTTACTTTTACCTTTTCTATGTCATCGATCAATTTGATCAATTGCTGTTCGCAGATTTGTTTACCGCTAGGCATTTCACCCATGATAAATTTCTTTTTGATGATTCGTTCGATCTCGCGCATTTTCCTTTTTCTCTCAGATTGATGATAGCGATAGATACACCGGTTTTACCGGCACGTTCTTCCGGTACGTCCGCTACGGTGAGTATAGCTTTCCGTATCATCCGGCAGTCCATAGTTGATGACATGAGTCAAGTCATTTACATCAAGACCGCGGGCTGCTACATCAGTCGCTACCAATAACTGTAAATGACGTTGGCGGAATTTCTGCATGACCAGATCCCGTTGTGCCTGACTTAATTCTCCGTGAAGAGAATCGGCGTTGTAGCCATCCTGGATCAGTTTGTCAGCAATTTCCTGCGTTTCTTTTCGGGTACGGCAGAAGATGATACCATAGATCTGTGGATAGAAGTCAACCACACGTTTCAATGCCAGATATTTGTCTTTGGCATGAACGGTGTAGGCAATGTGGTGAACATTTTTGCTTCCTTCGTTTTTGGTACCGATTGTAATCTCCTTGGCGTCGTGGAGATAAGTCTTTGCAATCCGGGCTATTTCAGGGCTCATGGTTGCTGAGAACATCAGGGTGTTCCGTTCTTCGGGAACCTTTTCCAGAATAGCGTTGATACTGTCTGTGAATCCCATGTTCAACATTTCGTCGGCTTCATCCATAACGACGTCGGCTACAGTGTCCAGACGGGCCACTTTCCGTTCCATGAGGTCGATGAGACGTCCGGGAGTTGCTACGATGATATGTACTCCGGCTTTCAACTTTTAATCTGGCTTTCAATGGATGAACCACCATAGACAGGCAAAATCTTCAAGTCGGTAATGTATTTGGAATAATCAGTCAGATCGCCTGCGATTTGCAGACACAATTCTCTGGTAGGGCAGAGGATCAAAGCTTGTGGAACACGACGGCTTACATCAATTTTTTGTATCAGCGGCAGACCAAATGCGGCTGTTTTTCCGGTTCCGGTTTGTGCCAGAGCCACAACATCATTGCCATTTCCCAACAGATACGGTATTACTTCTTCTTGTACAGGCATGGGATTCTCATATCCCATTTCTTCGATCGCTTTCCGTATTTCCGGGGGTTGTACTGCTTTCTCGTAAGCGTCTGTTATAGGGATATTGAGCACTGCTTGTGCCTCTTGTTGCAAGAGTTGTTTGATGGAGTCTATCATATAATCAGTTTATTTTTTCTTTTAGTTCATCCGGGGTGTTTGCTATTTCGTAATAGGTTGAGAAAGGTTGGCGGGCAAAGCCTTTTTTTTTCCAAGGTTTTGAGTGCTTTCAGCAGCTCGTTGTAGAAACCATATTCGTTATAGAAGATAACTTTCTTTGTGGTGGTAGCCAATAGAAGCGGCAGCTATGACGTGGAAAATCTCGTCGAGTGTACCTACACCACCAGGCAATGCGACCAATATCTCCGACTTCTCTGTTATCACATCTTTCCGGTCGCTCAGGTTACGGGTATGAATCACCTCGTCCAGTAGAGAGCTTACTCTACCATTTTCTTCCAGTTTGGTAGGAACTACTCCGATGACCGTACCGCCATTCTCTTTCACGGCGCGGGCTACGCATTCCATCAGTCCGAGATTGGCTCCTCCATAAATCAACGTTTTGCCTGCTTTTCCCATCCATTCGCCGATTTGACGGGCACTGTCGAAGTACATTTTGTCAATGTTTTCCGAGGCAGAACAGAATATTCCTATCTTTTTCATACACGTTGTTGCTAATATAGTCTACAAATATCTGCAATTTTCTATAAACAGCAATAAGTTTTATTGTATTTTTTGTGGCATTAATTCAATAAGGAAGTAGAAAACAATGCATTGCAACGAATATACATTACCTAATGGCCTGCGTATTATCCATGAACCGACGCTTTCAAAAAGTAGCTTATTGTGGTTTTGCGATTGATGCCGGCACCCGTGATGAAGCGGCAAATGAACAGGAATGGCTCATTTTGTAGAACATCTTATTTTTAAAGGGACGGAGAAGCGAAAAGCGTGGCATATCCTTAACCGCATGGAAAATGTGGGCGGCGATCTGAATGCCTATACGAATAAAGAGGAGACGGTTGTCTATGCCGCCTTCCTGACCGGGCATCTGGAACGTGCCCTCGAATTGCTCGGAGATATTGTATTCCATTCTACTTTCCCGCAGCATGAAATAGAAAAGGAGACGGAAGTGATCATTGACGAAATCCAATCCTATGAAGACAATCCTTCGGAGTTGATCTTCGATGATTTTGAAGATATGATTTTCCGTAACCATCCGTTGGGAAGGAACATTCTCGGTAAGCCGGAACTGCTGCGGAGTTTTCGTACGGAGGATGTTCTCTCGTTTACCCGTCGCTTTTATCAACCGGGGAATATGGTATTTTTGTTCAGGGACAATATGATTTCAAGAAGATTATCCGTCTGGCAGAAAAATATATGTCGGATATTCCTGCAGTGGAAATTGAGAACCGCCGTACGCCTCCGCCTCTTTATATTCCTGAACATTTAACGGTAACTAAAGACACATCAGGCACATGTAATGATTGGTAGCCGTGGATATAATGCATACGACGACAAACGTACGGCACTTTATCTGCTGAATAATGTGCTTGGCGGTCCGGGCATGAACAGTAAGCTGAATGTATCGCTTCGCGAGCGGAGGGGATTGGTATATAATGTAGAGTCCAATCTGACTTCTTATACCGATACAGGAGCTTTCTGTATCTATTTCGGTACGGATATCGAAGATATGGATACCTGTTTGAAATTGACCTATAAGGAACTGAAACGAATGCGGGATGTGAAAATGACTTCTTCGCAATTGGCGGCAGCCAAGAAGCAGTTGATCGGACAAATCAGGGGTGGCCTCCGATAATTTTGAGAATAATGCGTTGGGCATGGCGAAAACTTTCCTGCATTACCATAAGTACGAATCATCCGAGCTTGTCTTTAAACGTATAGAGGCTTTGACTGCAGAGACTTTGTTGGGGAAGTTGCCAATGAGATGTTTGCTGAGGAATATTTGTCAACGCTGATTTACAGGTAGTATTGTGAGATTGCTATGCAGTAAAAGATAGTGGTATACGGATTAAACCATTTGGATCCATCCTTATATTAACTCTATACCGTTATACTAGAGGATAATACAGGAGGATGGTAATTGGTTATTTAATCACAACATTTTATTGTTTATATACAAATTTTCATGCCTTGCTAAGTTATAAAAGGTTGGTTTCTGGACCATTTGATAACCCTGTTTTAGTATTCCCACTTTGTAATCTTTGTGTAGATGTCCTCCTTTCCAAGCTTTTTGCTAGTCCAATCTGCGTATGCATCTGTCCAAAACGGATCATCAGCGGGAAGACCGAGAGGTAGAAAACTTAAGGTTGCCATATAAAGGCTGCCAGTGGAGGTATAACCATCAGCACATTCTGGCTGATGACCGTTGAAGCCAAGCACTAACCAAACCATCCTTATCGAAGTTCTGATTTCCCTCATACATATTTCGGTGTACGGCAGTCAGGGCGCAACGTACTTGGGCAGGAGAAACGTGTGAGGGCAATTTTTGCGTAGAGCTACGTCTGCTAACGATTGGAATGCAGCGGTACGATAAGTAACCGAACGTCCGAAAGCGGGATATGTGCCATCGGGAGCTATCATACGTTCACAAAATTCAGAGTGGCGTATCATGCGGTTCATAGCTTCGTCTAGCTCCTTCTGACTTGCCCAACGTTTAGGTAAAAGATTTTCCAGCATAGCTACCATCATAGAATGCATCACGTAGGCGTTATAATTATCCATACTGAATGATGGACCAATACCAGCCATCGCCTACATACCATTCTTTTACCTTGTTTTTACTTCACACGAATACGGAACTGGTCGTATTGTACACCTTTTCCCAACAGAAATGATTCTGTTAGTCCGGTGAAGAGTAAACCAGTTGTTGTAAGCACCAGTACGATCACGTAAGGATTGGAAGGATTTAATATAGCGTTCTTTTGTAACTTCATCCAATGGTTCCCATAAAGCTTTGGGGCGCGGAGGAAGGCAGTACCAGATAGGCGGCATCTACGATAGGTTGAGCGTGTTTGGTGAAGTTCAGTAAGTTGGGTGATGCAGGATACTGCATTTTTAATCCTTTTCAGTACTTCTTCACGCATCTGCTTGCGTAGTTTGCCTTCTTCTGTATCATCATCGGGGAGTGCTAGCCAAAGGGGCAACCCCGGCGAGTGTGCGGCCTACAGCTTCCAGATGTGTCATGTCTTTTGTAGCCTGCTGTTTCACCGCTACGGGTCTCAATGGGCATATTCTGGTGTAGTGTTCCTTCTGCGAGGTTATGGATGACAGGATATGATATTTTCCAAAAGTAGTCTTTACCCATATGGCGCGATCTTGGGTGCCAGTGGTTTGAATTTCCGTCATGGGAATATTCTTCTTTCCTTTTTTCTTGTCTTTGGCTTGTACTCCTATTGGCAGTAGTATTATAGCCGTTAGTAAACAGATTAGATAATTCTTTCTTTTTCATGTTTTTCCTTTTATTTATAGTGGACTTTTTCCGTCCAGCATTCGGTTATAACGATGTAAAGCTTCGATGAAATAGTAGTCGGCATACGTTAGCGGCACATCTATTTCTGAATTGTGAGGTACGGCACCTACACTATGCATCAGTATAAAGTTTGCATTCTTACCTAGCTCGGCGCGGTAGTTGGTACTACCTAGTGCATGTAGAATCTGTTTGGCACTTTCCAGGATATTTTTGCTTTGCTACCTTTGCTATAAGTACTCAGTTCAGTAATGCCGAAGCTACGCAGGCTGCGGCGGAACGTCGCGGTAGTTATTTACCATTTTGCAGGCGTTGGAACGGATACCGGGTGTGTAACCTTCTTGAAAGGCGTTAAAGTCCCACCAGGCAACCTTTGTCGGAAGGAAGGTTGGGATGATCAAGGTAAAGTCTGCCATCTTTCTGCAGTTTTCAAGAAGCGTTTGTCTTTCGTCTCACGGTAACACATGGTAAATCCATAGATTCCCCCTTGTCCACGTGACCAGGCTGAATTATCTGAATATCCCTGAGAAGTCTCTCCTTTGATGGGCCCGTTTTTTTTATCATAATATATGATGTGGAAGCAACTGTAGTCCCTTACGTACTTGATGGTGCATTACTTGTTCTGCATGTGAAATAGCCACTTTACGAAAACTTTCATCACCCGTCACTTTGGAGGCATGGAATAATAGTTCTAGATTCATCATATTGTCGATGATAACAGGAAAATCATATACTTTGTCACCGTGCCAACTGCGAAATCCATTCCATGATTGAATGACTTTTTGCTTGAGGGCGGAAACGTGTACAGAGTGAACGTGCCGATTCTACTAATATGTCCTCATATTCGTCTTTTGGTGCGAAGCGATTGGCATTACCATAGCTGCAATACATCATGAATCCAATATCATGATTGTCTGTGAAGGTCTTTGCGGGTTCCATTTGATGTGTATAAACTAAGGCAGAGTCTTGCAAAGCTTTGTCGCCTGTGTAGTTTGATAGATACCATAATGTACCAGGAAAAAGCCTGCTGTCCAAAGGTAAATACTTCCTTTGCTGGGAGTACCGTCTTTGCGCATACTGTGTGACATGATAGCTTTTCCATTTTTTCCTTGTGCAGGGGTTTGCATCATCAAACTATATTGTTTGGTGGCGAATTCCATATTCTCTTTGATAAATGCTTTTTTCTGCTTGGGGCGTTTGAGCTTGTGCGGCAGTTAGTGAATATGCCAATGCAGTAAGTACAATCCATCTTTGGGGATTGCCGGATTCTTCTTTATAAATTTAATCATGTTATTAGATATTATATGTTAGATGTTTTTATGCTGCAAAAGTTATTCCTATATAAAATAGGTAGGGGGATATTCCGTCCATTCGAAGGGAGTTTGTGTTTTCACTTTTGTTTTAACGTTTTGTCCGGTAAGAAGCTTTTTAGGAAAGAAATCGTTAATCCTCTCTCTGTTGTGTTAAAATAGATTTTTTCATGGAGAAGACAAATTCAGTACCTGAAATAGATGAAATATCCTCTTTATTTGAATGGAATTATTCACTTTTGTGCTGTAAATAATTAACCCTTTATCTAAAATAAAACTTTTATTATGAAAACAAAAAACTCTTTATTATTATGAAAAAGAAAAAGTGGCATAATTCTTAGTGCGCTTCCTTTGTTGACTTTAGGTCTTTGTTTCATTTCGAATTCTTCATTCGCAAATGGAGTAAATGGAAATGAGGTGATTTTAGTTAATTCTATGGGAGCACAACAAAAAACGGCGAAATCCGAGGTGTTGTTTTGGATGGAAAAACGAGTGAACCAGTTATTGGTGCAGCTGTCAAAGTAAAGGGAACTACTGTTGGTACTACTACTAATCTTGATGGTGAATTTATTTTGAAAGCATCAAAAGGAGATGTGCTTATCATTTCTTATTTGGGGTATGAGAGCAAAAAGAAATCAGTATAAGTCATTTGAAGACTTATACAGTTGAGTTGAGTGAAGCTACTGAATCATTGGATGAAGTGGTTGTGACTGCTTTGGCGTAGGACAAAAGAAAGAAAGTTTGGTTGGTGCTGTGACACAGGTGAGACCTGCTGAATTAAAGGTACCTTCTTCTAGTTTGTCTACTTCATTTGCCGGACGTCTTTCGGGTGTCATTGCTGTACAACGTAGTGGTGAACCGGGTGCCGATGGGGCCAGTTTCTGGATTCGCGGTAAATCTACCTTTTAGTGGCGCAACTGGTGCACTTATTATTTTGGATGGTGTGGAAATCAGCAGTACTGAATTGAATTCACTCGATGCTGAAGCTATCGAGAGTTTCTCTATCTTGAAAGATGCTACTGCTACTGCGCTATATGGTACACGCGGCGCCAATGGTGTAATGATTATTACTACCAAAAGTGGTAAAGATCTCGACAAGCCTATTATTAACTTTCGCTTAGAGGGAGCCTTGACCTCGCTAACCAAAGTTCCTGAAATGGCTGATGGTGTAACCTTATATGGAAGCTTATAATGAAGGAGCCGCTCGCCCCCACTTCGGCTGCTACTCCTATAGTAGGGAAAAAAGATAGAAGGAACACGTGCCGGACTCAATCCCTATCTTTATCCTAATGTAGATTGGTATGATGAGATGTTCAAAAAAATGTTTTTGCCCAGCGTGCCAACTTCAATATTCGTGGAGGTAACAAAAAAAATGGACTACTTTATGAGTGTGGGTGTGAAACACAGCGATGGTAACTTGAACTCGTTGAGCTTTTAGAAATATGGTTTCAGCTATAATAATAACATCAATGTAACCAACTACGATTTTATTAATAACTTGAATGTACAAGCGACTCCCTACTACTAAACTGTCATTGGGTTTGAATGCCCTCTATTAAAGATTGGAAAGGACCGAATGCTAGTACAAGTTCTTTATTTGCATCTACTATGGAACACAATCCTGTAGACTATCCTGTTTCTTTTCCTGCTGGTTATGGATATGATACCGAAGATATTATGTGGGGGATAAAAGTGGGGGCCCATTTGCTACCGGTGGATATATGAATCCTGTAGCTGACTACGTGACCGGATACAAAACAAACCATACCAGTATTATTACTGCCAATTTTAAGTTGCAGCAGGATTTGGGTATGTTTATAAAAAGGATTGGCATTCAATGGATTATTCTCTTTACAAAAACCATTCAAGCAGTAATGCCACTCGTGTGAGTGACTATAATGCTTTTGAGGTCGCTTCTCAAAATGACGAAACCGGTGAATATACTCTTCGTAGAACGGGCAATGAACGTGGTACTGCTATTAAAACCTCGGGCTCGCATAGCGGTAACCGTAAACTCTATCTGCAAGCTACTTTTAGACTATAAACATACCTTTGGCGGTGTACACGATGTGAATGCCATGTTTTTGTTTTAATCGTCAGCAGTACAATACAAATAATGTGACTGACCTTTTTTCCTCACTGCCTGAGCGCAAACAGGGTATTGCCGGACGTGTGTCGTATGCTTACGATGGTCGCTATATGGCTGAAGCTAACTTTGGTTACAATGGTTCGGAAAACTTTGCATCAGGTAACCGCTATGGTTTCTTCCCATCTATCGCTGTAGGATATAACATATCAAATGAGAAATTTTGGGATAATATTCGTCCTGTGATTTCCAACTTAAAACTGCGTGGATCGTGGGGATTGGTAGGTAATGATAATACCGGAGCCGGACGATTTACTTATCTTGAAGATATTGATTTGGGTGGTAGTCCTGGATACACTACAGGTGTCGGTGGAAACAGGGTAACTTACAAGGGACCTAAATGGTCTCGTTTCTTTAATCCAAATTTGGGATGGGAAATAGGAGAAAAGATAAATGTAGGTATTGATCTTCAACTTTATAATAGTTTTAATCTGACAGTCGAAGCATTCAAAGAGACTCGTAGAGACATCTTCTTGAGTCGAGGTAGTACAATCCCCGATTTCTTGGGTTTGAGCGGAGCAACGGTATATGCTAACTTAGGTAAGATGAAAAATATAGGTATGGATTTGTCGATAGATTATAACAAACAGGTGAACAAAGATCTTTTTTCTCTTTCAAGGGAACATTCACCTATGCGCACAATACCATTTTGGAACGAGATGAGCCTCCTTTCAAGAATATCCTAACTTGTCATCGGTAGGGCATTCATTAGGGCAATATTTGCTCTATATTGACAACGGATTATTCCCCGATGAAAAGACCATCCATAATAACCCCTGATCAAAAAAGCTTTGGGATACACTCCACAACCTGGGGATATTTGGTATCATAATCTTCCTAACTACCGTGGTGAATATGATAATGTGATTGATGGCAATGACCGACGTTATGTGGGCAATCCGCAAGACCCGGAAATAGTATATGGTTTTGGTCCTTCTATCAAATTCAAGAAATGGGATTTCTCTTTCTTCTTTCAAGGAGTAGCTAAGACTTCAATTTTGATGAGTGGTATCCATCCTTTTGGTGAGGCACGTATCCGCGGCTTGTTTAAATACATAGCCGATGACCACTGGACTACTGAAAACCAAAATATTGATGCCAAATATCCGCGTTTGACATTGGAAAACAATGGCAATAATACACAAAACTCAACCTATTGGTTACGTAATGGTTCGTTTTTGAAACTGAAAAATGCCGAAGTGGGTTATACTTTCAAAGGCTGGCGCTTCTACTTAAGCGGACAGAATCTGTTGACATTTTCCCCTTTCGATTATTGGGATCCTGAAATGGGAGCGGTAGTGGTATGAAGTACCCCCACTCAACGTATCATCAATTTTGGTATTCAAGTAACCTTTAATAATAAATAAGAATTCTATATGAAAAAAAAGATAGCAAAATTTTTTAATCGTATTGGGAATGATGGGGCAACTTAGTTCTTGCGATTATCTAGACATTGTCCCCGATGAACGTGCACAAGAATCGGATACTTGGAAGACGGAAGGTGCGGTAAGAGGATATCTCTATTCTTGTTATGGCTATTTACCGGCTAACAGAACTTTCGGTAACAGTTATTGGCTTGCCGGAAGAACTCACAGCTGTTACCAAAGAATTGTTTACCACTTTCAAATACGGTTATTATAGTCCTGTCAGTTTGGGATTTACTAGTAATACATGGTCTACTATTTGGAATGGTATTCATCAATGCTACATGTTCCAAGAAAGCTTGAAACAAGTGTCCAACGAATATGTAACAGACGAAATGAAAAAACAATATTTGGCAGAGTCTAATTTTTTGATAGCTTATTATCATTTCTTGTCTATGCGTTCGTATGGTCCGACCATGATTATTCGCAGTGTTATAGATTTAGAAACACCCATTAGTGGTTTCCCGAACGTAGTAGTATAGACGAAGTAGTGGCCTTTATTAACGAAAAATTGATGAAGCAATGTCTGAAGGCGGACTACCTACTACATGGAGTGGAAAAGATTATGGTCGTGCCACACGTCTTGCAGCATTAGCATTGAAATCCAGAGTTTACCTCTATGCTGCTTCACCGCTCTATAATGGAAACACAGAAATGTATGCCGATTTCCGTAGTCCGTTAGATGGACGTCAGTTAATAGCTCAAGAGAAAAGTCAAGCAAAAATGGGAAATAAGTGCTACCCAAACAAAGTATGCAATTGATGAAGTGGAAAAAGCTAAATTCCATCTCTATCACGATGCGGATGCCGGTGAACCAAGTGATGCTAAACCAGGACTTCCCAATAAAGCACAACGAAGATTGAGATATACCAATATCGACAATCAGACAGGAATAATCCGGAAATTATTTGGGCTGACACACGTAATGATGACTATTATGGAATACAGCGTCGCTGTCCGCCTCGTCAGACGCTCGGTGGTAAGTTTGCTGGTATCAGTATGACTAACTGTCCTACTTTGCAAACCATTGAAGCATTTTACACTAAAAACGGGCTTCCAATAAATAAAGGATAAAACGTTCGACTATGACGAACGTTATGAATATATTAGTGCTCGGAAAATTGTGATGGAAACAATTATGAGGATCTTGTGAAATATGCTAATTTTACTCCTAGTAGTGATAAGGTAATGCGTCTTTGCACCGATCGTGAGCCCCGATTTTATGCGTGGACTACCTATCATAATGGATATTTTGAATTTGGTAAATATAACAATGAAGAAATTAGTGCTGATCCGGCTAAACGTGCTATCAGAATCCATTTGTTGAGAGATGATCCTCATGGTCGTGGTAATCGTACCGATCAGGAGTATTCTATTTCTGGATTTGGAAATAAAAAGGGTGTTGTACCGTCCGCTGAATGGAATGTAATAGAATATCCATTTCCGTTATTCCGTCTTGCAGAGCTTTATTTAAACTATGCTGAAGCTTTAGTTGAGTTGGATCGTTTATCCGAAGCTAAAGTATATTTGGATAAAGTACGCGAACGTGCCGGTATTCCTAGTGTAGATGAGGCTTGGGATAAGTATTCTACTAATCCTGGTTACCAAAACACTCAAGAGGGGATGCGAGAGATTGTACGTGCAGAACGTATGAACGAGTTATATTTAGAAGGTCATAAATTCTTCGATATTCGTCGTTGGAAAATAGCAGAGCAACATTGTGGAATGCCCGATCGCGGACTGAATACTAATGCTACTAAGGTGGAAGATTTTACTCCGATGGATCTTCCATTACCGCGAAATTTCCATAAGGGACAATATCTAATGCCAATTCCTTATCAGGAAATTAACAAATGCCCGCATATTGTGCAAAACCCTTACTATAATTAAAGAAAAAGCTTTTCTCTCATGTCTATTAGGGATGAGGGGGAAGGCAAATAAAGTATCTAATACAGAAAGAAAATATACTATGAAGAGTAATTTATTAAAAAAAATAGCTGGTTGGGTTATAATGGTGTTCTTTGGGATGACTATATTAACTGGCTGTGACGATTATAATTTTGATATACCGCTCACTTTTTCCGTTTTTGCTCTTAGACAGCTACAATGTGAACTTTGACCAAAACAGTGGAGAACGGATACTGGAGGTTCGTTGTAACGAAGAATGGACTGTAGAATTGAGCAAAGAACTACAAGGCTGGTGTAGTGTGACTCGTAATGAAGATGACAATTTGATTGTAAGTGTTATTTTGAGTGAAGACAAATATGTGCGTAGAGGTGAATTCTATGTAAAGGCATTTTCTCAAACAGATACTGTACGTGTAGCGCAGTTAGGTTACCAACAAGCTATTTTGGTATCTCCTCAGAACATGAATATCGATGCTGCCGGAGATAAAGTATTGGTGGAAGTAACTTGAATGTAGACTATATTATTACCCTCCCCGATTGGATAATAAAAGAGACTCAACCTGATACCCAGTGCTCGCAGGAAACTGTTACCAAACAATACCTCTTTAAAATAGAGAGTAACAAGGGAGCAAAACGTATGGGTGAAATTGTGTTTGCCGATAGTGATGAAATGTCCGACTTGGAGCCAACCGTTATTAATGTGGTGCAAAAAGGACTGGATGTTTACGAACCTGTTGCACCTGAAGAGGGCAACGATATTCAACTGTTTCCCAACAGTGCGGAAGGTGATGGTGGTGTGCCCGGTGGAAATTATGATGCAACTTTCGATAATGATTTGACTACCGAATGGCAAGCGAATTGGAAAGCTCCAATAGGATTGGTATATCCTCAGTATATTGAATATACTTTTGATGAACCGGTAGATTTGGACTACATCATTTATCATTGTACCTATTCTGCTAATCGTTTTAAAGATGTGAAGATTGAAGTGTTGACCGATGTTAATAAAACACGTAGTGCAGAATATGTGAAAGTATACGAAGGGACATTTGATAACGCCAACTCTACACGTGCAGACTTCAATGCTTCCCAAAGCAATGTGACAAAGGTAAAATTTACTATCAGTACTTGCTATAATATGAGCAAACCATTGCGGTGTCAAGAAATGCAGTTCTTCCAAAAGATCCCAATGCTTTCAAATATGATGAACTGTTTACTGATATCGCTTGCACTGACTTGAAGCCTACCGTCACCGAAGAGGATATTTTGAATTGTAAGAGTTCATTTTACAAGACTTTGGCTTGGTTTATGTATAATAATGAGTACCAACGTGAGTTCCGTATTGCCAACTATAAGGCTTATCCGCATCCTGATATCGATGCTGCTGTTAATAAAAACAGCTAAATATAGTTTACTTGATAATCCAACAGGAATCTTTGTTCCTGCCGGAGAGAACTTGGTAGTAATGGCCGATTTGAATGGATTGATAAAGTGAATATCCGTGTACAGAATCTCGACAAACCAGGACAAGATGGATTTGGAGGAACGGAATATACCATTGTAAACGGTGTTAATACTATTAGCATTAAAGAGAAAGGGACTTGTGTATGTGATGTATCACAAAGATGATTATGAAAATGCCCCTGAAATCACTCTGCATTTTGCATCGGGTAAGGTAAATGGATATTACGATAGTCAAAATCCAAAACTGAAAGGACGTTGGAAAGAGTTACTCAATAATAGTGTAGATACTCACTTTGATGTGATAGGTAAATATGTGCATCTTACGTTTACTACGCGCAGTTTCTGAATTATACTAAGGATGTAGATAACCTGATTAACCTTTATGATGATATGATTTATCGTCAGCAAGAGTTCTTGGGATTGGAAAAGTATGATCGTATGTTTCATAATCGTAGTTATTTCCATGTCCATTATAATAGTGGCTCATTTATGTATGCTACCGATTATCATACAGCCTACATTGAAAGTAGTTTGAATTATCTGGCTGATGAGACCCAAATGGCGGCCAATTGTTGGGGACCTGCACACGAATTGGGACATATTCATCAAACTCGTCCGGGATTGAAATGGCATGGCATGACAGAGGTAACAAACAACATTACTGCCATTTATGTACAAACTAAGGTCTACAACGAGCCGTCACGTTTGACTGTTCAGGATCGTTATGTGTCGGCTTTTCAATAGCATTATGGCAGGTCAAAAGGCACATAATGCCGAAAGCGATGTATTCAACAAATTAGTTCCGTTCTGGCAATTGGAACTCTACTTTGGCGAAGTGAAAGGAAACACCCGATGAAACGGACCGATCACGGAGGTTTCTATGCAGACATCTATGAGAAAGTACGTACCACAGCTAATCCGACAACCGATGGTTTGTGCCAACTCGAATTTGTTTATAACAGTTGCGTATCGGCTGGTATGGACTTGACTGGTTTCTTTGAGAAGTGGGGATTCTTATCACCCATCGATATGATGATTGGTGATTATACCAACAAACAATTCACCATCACTGAAACAGAGATAGCCAATGTAAGAAATCGTATCGTTGCCTTGGGATTACCTAAATGTACAGATGCTGTAGAATATATTGTAGATAACACCGTAGATATCTTCAAGGATAAGAAGAATGTTATAGCCGGTATAGCTTCATATCAAGAAGAAAACCAACGATGAAGGAATCACCACTTCTACTATTACCGTTAATAACTGGCAAAATGTAGTAGCTTTCGAAGTGCTCAATGCCGACAATAAACTTATTTGTGTATTTGAAGGTAGTAAGAAATCCTATAAGATGAATACTGCTTGGGAAAATGGATATAAGTTGATGGCCGTACAATATGATGGTAGTCGTATAGCCACTTCTATTAAATAAAATAGAGGCTTTGCTATTTGAAATGAAGGCTGCTTATTTTAGCACAACCTGTTAGAATAGGCGGTCTTTTATTTATCTTTGTATATAAATTAATCTTTATTACGTTATAAATATGAAACAACTTCGCAAGTGGACAGTGGCTGCCTTTTGTAGTTTGGCGGGGGGTACTCTATGCGCAAACACCCTCTTACTCCACCTATCAAGTAAACAAGGACCTTACTAACTTTACTGATTGGACAGCATCATCTCTGTCTAAGAACTTTAAAGACAAACATTTGAAAGGCATGGAATCCCAGCTAATGAAGCAATTGGCCGAGAAAATGCTGAGAGGTGATTATAACTCGGCCTACTTGTTACAGAGTTATAAGCCTATACCCTCAAATAAGGTACTGGAGCAACAACTCAAACTCACCAACGGATACAGTCGTTACGAAAACATTACCGGGGTCTATTTGGAAGCTGGAGAAAATGTAGTATTGGTGGGTGACCTTCACGGACGCACCGTAGGACTGCTCATTCCAGACTGGATGCGTCAACCTACTCTAGGCTATCAACCGACAAAAAGACCCCGAAGGCTGGGGGACTGAAAAAACAAGAGATACTGTTACACGAAGGTGAACGTAATCAATGTGAAGAAAGCCGGTAATGTGTATGTAGACTATTTCGCGGATGACCCCGACACTGCACCGGCAGTTACCATTCACTTTGTAACTGGGAAGGTAAATGGGTACTTTGACGCTACTGTACAGAGTAACGAAGACTGGAACCGTCTATTAGATAATGCGGTCAGCCCTGTTATGGATGTGAAGGGAAATATATTCAACTAGCATACCCTGTGGAGCAATTAAAAAGTTGGCTTATGGCAAAGGCAAGGAACTGGCTGAGAATTATGACAAGGTAATGCAGGTACAATACGATTTCTCGGGTGCCACGAAATATAATCGTATACCAAAGAAGCGTATTCTGGCGCGTGTCAACTTTAACTATTTTATGTTTCTTTCATGATGGTGACGGTGTAGCTTTTGAGGGTACAGATGGCACTATGAAGGCAGCGATAGGTCCGGAAGTGACAACTAACTGGGGTATTCATCATGAGATAGGACACGTGATGCAGATGCGTCCTTGGCTTACTTGGGGAGGAATGACAGAAGTGAGCAATAATCTTTTTCTCCGTGTATGGCACTATGAGTTTGGGTGATTCCAGTCGTTTGAGTAAGCGTCATATTTATGAGGCTGCTTTTAGTAAAGTACTTAATGCGCCAGAAAAGCAGTTTATCATGTGTGTGAAGGATCCTTTCCATAAGTTGATACCCTTCTGGCAAATTCAAATCTATGCCGATAAGATTGGTTATAAGGATTTCTATGCCGACCTGATGGAGCATTTACGTAACCAACCTCATAAAGGGGCAGGTAATGCATCTATTCATAATATGTATGAATATATTAAGCTTTGCTGTGATTTCCTGAAAACAGATCTTACGGACTTTTTCGATGCGTGGGGGTTCTTTCAGACCGGAAAATTTCACGTAGGCGATTATGGTAACTATGATTTTGAGGTCACTCCCAAGATGATTGAGGAAACAAAGCACTACATTGCTTCTAAAAACTATCCGAAACCGAGTATGGATGTGACAAAATTGACAGATTAGTTTTTGTATGACATAAAAACAATTCACGGAGTTGCATTTAATTCTTTCAATATGAGAAATCTATTTTTTAATTCGATTGCAAATATGGGCAGATGCACTGTTGTTGTATTCATGTTGCTTTTTGTTTGCAATATGTATGGTCAGCAACGCTTTCTTTCCAATCACCCTCGCTTGCTGTTCACTGGTGCAGAAGAAGCTGCTGTGAAGCAGTTGATACAAAACAATCAGCTTGCCGGTGAGTTGGCGGAGTTCTTGAAAGCGAAAGCGGATACATTGGTGATTACTCCGCAGAAACCTTATTTAAAGGATAAATATGGTAATATATTGTGGACATCCGATCTTATGTGAACCGCTTGGGTACGCTTGCATTAGCTTACCGTCTCTACGGTGAGCGGAAATACTTGGATGCCGCCAACGAGGCTTTATTGTGGGTGTGTAACTATCCCGACTGGGATCCACCTCACTATTTGGATACTGCGGAAATGGCAACTGCCGTAGCTATTGCTTATGACTGGTTGTATGATGCGCTGCCTACTTCGACTAAAGACTTGGTAAAGAAATGTTTGTACGAACGTGCCATTGTTCGTGTGTTGCGTGAATACGAAAAGGGTAGCTTGGGAAGTTGGGCGAAACGAGAAACCAATTGGAACGTGGTATGTAACACTGGTATGGTGCTGGCCGCTTTGGGTATTGCAGAAGATTATCCGAAAGAGGCCGCTGTCATTCTTGATAATGCTGCCAAGTATATGCCCAACTGCCTGAAACATTTTGCTCCGGATGGCGTATGCTATGAGGGCCCTGCTTATTGGGGATATACTACCAGTTATTTAACTCTCTACCTAAAGGCGGTGGCTGATAATGACAATGGAAAGGGAGGTATAGCACAACTACCCGGCTTGGAGCGCACGGCGCTTTATCAAAAACGGACACTTACTCCGTCCGGTCGTCTTTTTTAATTTCGGTAATGCGGGGGCTGATGCTCAAAATTCTCCGGCATTTTTCTTATTCAGCCGTATGTATAACCAACCTGAAGTGGCTGAATGGTATCGGGGAAAAGTTAAAATTGACCATGCAGGATAATTTACTTCTACATCAGCTTTTCTTTCTGTCACTTCCTTGGTTTGACAATGCTTCACCTAAAAAAGTGGAGAAAATACCTGCTTTAGAAATATACCACAACACAATTAATGATATAATAGTTTTCAATGGGAATAGAAATAAGAAAAGGTTCTCTATTTTTGATAGCCAAGGGTGGAGAACCTCGTCAAGCGCATCAACATTTGGATGGAGGTACATTCATTGTTGAAAGCAATGGGGTTTGTTGGACAGAGGATCTGGGAGCTGATGATTATGCCCTACCGGGATTTTGGGACGGACGTCCTGACGGACAACGTTGGAAGTATTTCCGTAATAACAATTTTTTCCCATAATACGTTGAGTATCGACCATAAGATTCAGTATGCCAATGGCGAGGCATTTGTTTGCGAAGAGCATACAGATGCGAAGCAGCCTTCTGTAAAGCTGGATATGACTACTCTATACAAAGATCAGGCTTCTTCTGTATTCCGCACGTTCAAATTGTTAAATGATTACACAATAGAGATAATGGATGAAGTGGACTTACTCAGTCCGCAGTCTATAGTCTCATGGATAGCTTCCACCAAGGCACAAGTGGAAGTAAAAGAGAACCGGGTACGCTTGACGCATGAAGGCAAACATTTTTATATGGAAATCATCGCTCCGGCAGGAGCTACCTTTAAAACTTATCCGGCAAAGAATACCTATAAGGGTGAATATCCCATTGAAGGTTACAATATGTTGGAGGTAGAATGTGGATTGGAAGGTGGTAAAAAGGAAAGGTTGTGGTGCGTATGAGCAGTAAAAGAAATATGAGATAGCCTACTAAGAATAATTTAATTAATAATTACGTATGAAAATAACAAATTTTTTAGCATTGGGCATATGCCTCTTTGTTTGGTTCATGTACAATGCAGAAATCTACTATTACAAGTCAACGACAAAGGGTACGGAATGGGGGTGGAATAAAGGAACAATTGTAGTGAAAACTCCCCGAACGACCTGCCGGACAAGAGAGTGTCATCGGGCTGGCTCTTCCCTAAGATGGAAGTAGTTCGTGTGGGATTTGTGGGTTAGGTATGCGTGGGGCGGTGCTGTGGAAACGATTTACTTACATTCCCGGCACTCAGATTGTAGCTCTGTGCGACTATGAAAAGGAACGTGCAGAGAAGTGTCAAAAGTATCTGAAAGAAGCTTCTTTACCAAAAGCGGCTGTTTACTCGGGTGATAAAGGTTACGAAGAATTGTGTAAACGCGATGATATTGATCTGGGTTTATATTGCAACCGACTGGTTGCATCATTTTCCGGTAGCAAAATGCGCATTGGAAAACGGTAAAAATGTAGCTATTGAAGTTCCCTCGGCCATGAACCTGAAAAGAATGTTGGGAACTGGTTGATCTTAGTGAGAAGAACCGTAAGCACTGCATGATTCTTGAGAACTGCTGCTATGACTGGTTTGAAATGAATACCTTAAATATGGCACAACATGGAGTGTTTGGTGAGGTAATCCGCGCGCAGGGTGCCTATATTCATAATCTTGCTCCTTTCTGGAAGCATTATTGGAAGAAAGGTGAGGATGACAAATTGGGGCTGGCGTTTGGATTATAATATGCGTCATCGTGGCGATGTATATGCTACTCATGGTCTTGGTCCGGTGGCGCAGGCCTCAATATTCATCGTGGTGACCGTATGGAGACTTTAGTAGCAATGGATACCAAATCGGTCGTAGGTAAGGACTTGGTGAAAGAAAATGCCGATTCTGTTTGTAATAGTTTCCGTAATGGTGACCATACTACTACTTTGATTCGTACCGCTAATGGTAAAGGTCATCCGAAATCCAGCATAACGTGATGACTCCGCAACCCTACAACCGCCTTTATCAACTGACGGGTACTAAGGGGTTTTGCCAATAAATATCCTACTCAAGGGTACGCCCTTGATGCAGAGCAGTTGAAGGCTTCCGGCGTTCAGCCTAAGGTGGACGACTTGAATTCACATGGCTTCATGCCGAGAGAGGAGCTGGTAGCTTTAGTAGAGAAGTATCAACATCCTATCCTGAAAAGTATGGTGAGATGGCGAAAGAGGTAGGCGGCCATGGTGGTATGGATTTCATCATGGACAGCCGTTTGGTTTACTGCTTGCAGAATGGTCTTCCGTTGGATATGGACGTTTATGATTTGGCTGAATGGTGCTGCTTGGCAGGGTGGGTGAACTCTCTATGGACAATGGTTGCGCCTCTGTTGCATTTCCTGACTTTACCCGTGGTGAATGGAATAAGGTGAAGGCTACAGACACGCTTATGCTGCTCCTGCTGACGAGGAAGCAGCGATGGAAAAAGCGAAGGCTTTCACTAGCAAATTGAAAGAACAAGGCGCCAAAGAATGGGCAGCAACCGAAGAATAAAATAAAATTTAAAAAACATGTAATCAATAGGCTCAGGGTATCAAAGAGTGAATCCCGTTCAGCAACAATAGCAGAACGGGATTTTTCACTTTCCTCTGTACTCTTGTGGTGACTGATTGAAACAGGCTTTGAAGCAATGCCGAAGTAACGTAGAGAACTGAATCCTGCCTGATAGGCTATTTCCGTGATTTGTAGCTCGGGATGATTTCTCAACAGTTCTGCTGCGTATTTCAGGCGGGCATTCATAATGAACTCGTTAGGAGACATACAGCTCAAGGCTTTCAGTTTATTGTAGAATGCGCTACGGCTTAAAGCCATTTCCTTGGCTAGGGCACCGACGTCGAATTCTGAGTCTGAGATGGGCTTTGACCGTTTCCTCTAACTGTTCCAGAAACTTGGCATCAATAGGGTTAAGCGCTAGTGCTTGTATCTCAATTTCAGCAGGAGATTCACTAGTTGTCATTTTCTGGCTAAATTTCTGTTTAGCAGTTTTCGGTTACGCAGTATATTGGCAATGCGAGCTTGCAGCATTTTGTTGTTGAAAAGGTTTCCCAATGTATTCGTCGGCACCGCATTGCAGTCCTTCCAACTTTTGTCGTTCGAAGTGAGGGCTGTGAGCAGTACTACGGGGGGTGTGGCAGAGGTCGAAGTCGGTTTTTATCTTGGAACACATCTCAATACCGTCCATTTCCGGCATCATGACATCGCTTAGTATAAGGTCGGGACGTTCTTCCATTGCTTTTTGTAGTCCGTCCTTGCCGTTCATCGCAATAACTATCCGGTAGAGTGGCGAGAGTAGATCGGTAAGCAGTTGGAGCAGTTCTTCGTTATCCTCTACAATGAGTACGCAGTCCTTGTCCGTCCTTTCAATGAAAATAGGTTCCGGTGTTTCTGCGCATTCTTCTGTTTCTGTCGTTTCTGTGAATGGTGCGAGTATTGTTGCAGATTCCGCTTTTGTTGCCTCTATGAAGGTGACATCGTTGTCATCTTTAAAGAGATTTTCTTTTGGGTAGTATTACTGTGAAGATACTTCCATAATCTATTGCACTTTGCACTTCGATTTGACCGTGGTGTAGTTCTACAATACCTTTTGAAAGAGCCAAGCCGATACCGCTACCGGGTGAGGAAAAGTTTTCGTCCGCCTGGTAGAAGCGGTCGAAGATGAACGGTAGGGCCTTTGAGGGAATACCTTTGCCGGAGTCTATCACCTTAATATAAATAGAATCTCCTTTATCGGTGATTGACAATTCTATCTTTCCTTTTTCGGGCGTATGTTTAAAGGCATTGGAAAGTAGATTGGTGAGGACTTTCCTCAATTGTCGTCCATCGAACCAGCACAACAAGTTTTCTGCTTCTGTATGGAATATGAACTGTATATTCTGTAAGTTCGCTTGGTCTGTGAAATCTTGATGAATTTGTCTCAAGTAGGGGATGAGGTCCATTTGGCAAACGTTTAGATGCAGTTTCCCACGTTCCATCTTCCGGAAATCCAGTAGCTCTGAGATCAGCTCTTTTGAACTGGAATGTGTTTCTGTAGATTTTTGTCAGGCGACTGCGCAGAAAAGAGAGAGGCTATTGACTTGTAACAGTGCTTCAAGTTGTGCGATAATGAGTGTTAGCGGTGTACGAAACTCGTGAGAGATATTGGCAAAAGAACTGCAACTTGGCTTGTATCAGTTCTTCATTCTTCTCTTTTCCAGTTTTTCTTGTGCCAGTGAGGCGCGGAGTTGCATCTTGGAACGTGCTTCACTGAAAATATTCCAGCCAATGACAGTGATTGTGCAGAGATAAAGAATCCACATCCACCAGGTGTTCCACCAGGGATGATGAATAAGGATGGGGAGTTCGATAGCATGTATTTCGTCGAGTAGATTCTGTTGTTGTTCACGTATTACCAGTTTGTACTTTCCGGGGGGATATTGGTGAATACCACAGTATTACCGTTGGTTTTGCTCCACTCTTTGCTGAATCCTTCCAACTTGTATTCATATATTTTTCTGTCAGTATTATTAACGTAATTGTTCGAAGAAAACTGATGGAGAAGTTATTCTCTTTGTGGTTCAATTCTATTTGTCGGACAAAGGGTAAAGCACTCTTCAGAATACCATCGTCCGTTCCGACGGAGATAACCCGATTGTTTACTACTAAAGAAGAAAAATAAAGGTTGTAATTGGGGGCTATTTTCTGCAACGAGGAGTTCATGAACGAACTCATACCTTCTATACCACCTACAAAGGTTTCCCCGTTACGGCAAATCAGAAGTCCGCAACCTTCGTTGATAGCAGAGAGGTGCAAACTCTCCACATCAATTATCTGCTTCTCCTTGGTCTGTGGATGATAAATGAGAAGACCATGGTCGTTACTGATTGCCAGATAACCTTTGGTGGTGATATCCATATTGTAGCAATAGTCGGCATCAATATCTGTGCAAGCTGTAAATTGCTCTTTTTTCCGTCGAACCGATAGATGCCGCTTCCGGAGGTACCGAAATAAAGGGTATTATCGTGACTTTCCGCCATGCTCTGTACATAATAATAGTTTCCCAATCCTTTTTCACCGTATTGATAGATATATTTTTCTTGCGGATTGTTCATGTTGATACGTACAATTCTCCTCCAATGGGTTATCCAAAGGTAGTTTTGAGAATCTATCAGAAAATTGCTTCCTTCTGTATTTGCTTCCGGAGTTTGAGGGAATAGTTTTTGAAAGTTCCCTTTGCCTTCTTTGACAAACATCCCTTCTCCCGTAAGGAGATAGATTTTCTCATCTCTGAACGTTACCTTTATCCAGGTATTTCCAAATTCTTTGGAGTGGAAGACAACTTTCTTGTTTGGAATGTCGAAGCACAAGCCGCCCTGTTTGTGAGTACCTATGTAGAGTTGGTCGTTTGCGGCATCGTAGGTAATGCATTTCAGGTTGTAGAAAGGTCCGTGGGCTGATTTTGCGTCCATTAGGTAGTGAGTGAAACGTCCGGTTTCCCGTTCCAGACAGTTCAGACCACCTCCTTCGGTACAAATCCATACGTCTCCACGCTTGTCTTCCCACCATGTTTCCGACAAAAGGAAAGCTTAATCCGTTTTCGTTGCCGATACTTTCGGTATAGTGGTGAAAGATATCCACTTCGGGGTTGAAGTAGTTGACACCACCATAGTAGGTACCCACCCAGATAGTACCTTGCCGGTCTTTGTGAAGTGAAAAATAGAAGAGTGGCATAGACTTCCGGGTTTGCTTCCTCTTTGATAGTAAAGAAATATGCCCCAAGGTATCTATCTTGTTCAGTCCGTTGAAGGTACCCAGCCAAATACTGCCCTCGTTGTCTTCCACAAAGCAACGCACATCATTGCTGGAGATACCGAATTCCTTTTGGATGGTAAATTGCTGGCTGATTCCGTTCTCTATCTTGTACATGCCGTTGCGGAAGGTGGCCACCCACATCGTTCCACGGCTGTCCCGGTATAATGAAAGCACGTTGATATTTGGAATCACGCAGACGGGGATGAAGGATTATGGATGTTATCGGTTCCTGTAAAGTCCGTTTCGGGTACCCAGCCAGAGACTGTTATTGGCATCTACAAAAGGCGGATGATTGTTTTATGGAAAGGGGCTTGGTAGACGAATCTGAATGTTTCTTGTTCTCGGTCCCATTGGAAGACACTATCATTAACAGCTGTCCATATTGTATGGTTGTGTGCGAATAGAGTTTGTGTGCGTAGTGGTAGAGATAAAAACGATCTTTATGTAGATCATAACGGATCAGTTTCCCATCAGAAGTAAAGAATAGATTACCTTGTTTGTCACTTACTATGTGTGATATTTCATTACCGCCAAAATAATCTTTATTGTCCGGAGAAGGTTTATAGGTTTTCATTTGGTTCCCATCGTAGCAGTTCAAGCCTTCGAGTGTACCAAACCACATTCTGTCCAGTTCGTCCTGGCAGATAGAAAGTACAGATATTTGTGACAGACCATCTGATTTGCCTAAATGCTTAAAAATAGATATTTCCGTGAATGGCAACAGATATGATAAGAAATAGGCATAGTAACGATTTGCTTTTTCATAGCGGGATTTTGAGATTAAGCGTGTTTATGATTACCATACAAAAGTAAAGCTTTTTAGCCGAGAATGAGATGTTAAAAATGAGCTTTTTAATGGAGAGGACATAAATGTATCATGGAAAGGACGATTTCTCCTCTTATGGAGTTAAGGGCATTCTATCTGCTCACAGTGAAAATATTGTCAAGTATTAATACTTTTTAGCTGTCAGGTGCTAACGCCTCTTTTTCAGAGTATTAATACCTGAGTTGTTGGGCATATATACCCAAGGCGCTGGGTCTATATATCCACCACACTGGATCTATATGTCCAATAAATGTTGTGAGACAGCGTTATATACGATGTGGAGGAGGCGAAGGATGATTTCTCTTCTATATTTTTGTGTTTTGTTTTACAGTGGCTGGACAGAATATGATTAATGTTTGCTTAGTATTAGCAAACTTTCCGGTCCCATATTGAACAGCAAGTCTATAATACTCAAGTTAGGCAGGAACCCCAGTTTGGACTCGAAAACCTGGTAATAAGGCTGCGGAACGAACGCTGTATCGGCCGTCCGGAAGTCCTTTTTGGGATGAATGATTTCACGAAAGTCGGCTTCGTCGGCGGTAAACTCCATTTTATATTCGGCGGTACGTTCTATAACCGGATGAATATCTATCAGTTCGCAGACCAGTCGGCAGAGTTCTTCGTTGAAATCGAACAGAAACTCGTATTTCTTTTTCGTAGAAGGGGCGGAAATCGTCTTTGTAGTATTCGAAGAAAGGAGTATTGTTGTAGGCCGACTCAATAGCGTTCCAATGCAGGTGTCTCCAGTTGCCGTGGTCGGAAATCCGGATATCTTTCATTGGGCATTTCGGTGTATCGGGCTTTACGGTGGGGATAGAGAGAGCCAGTTCGCCGTCCGGTCCGGTAATTGTGCATCGGTTACGCGGTAGGTTTGTTTCATATAGTGGTCGTGCTGTTCTATAAAAATCTTGTCGTATGCCAATAGTTTGGTGTAGTACTCGACAGGAGCGAGGTAGGCTGAAGATAAATAAGCTGTTTTCATTTCTTTCATTTTATACGTTTTGAGAGTCGTTTATGTTACTGTTCGGGATTGTCGTGCTGCCCGGAAGATCATTTCACCGTCCGGAAAAACGATTCCAACGGTAGCCGTCAAACACTCCGGTGTCTTTTTCTTTGGAGAACCAGACAAAGAGGCTTTGCCGATCAGATGGTCTTGCGGAACGAATCCGAACAAGCGCGAATCAGTCAGGTTAATGGTGTTGTTGGCTCCCACCCAATAATAATCTTTGGTGAAATAACAGTGTTGTGTTGGTTTGCCGTCCACATAAAGAGTGTCATTCTTGATTTCCGCCTGTTTACCTTCATGCATCACGAGGGTGTTTCGCAGTAGTGTAATATTCCAAGGATGTACCCGGACGAACTTCCCTTTACCGGGGACGATAAGCGGTCGCAGCTCGGTGTCTTTCTTCCCCGCCAAAGGCTGAATCCAGTTATTCCCGTTTATGGCTTGTTCCAACAGGTAATATTCATAACGGCTGAAACTGCGTACATGGGTACTGTCACTGCTACCCATTAAACCGTCATCGTCAATGGAAAGAGTGTGCATGAGTGAAGTTATCAGATTCTCTTTGTCTACCGGATAAGCATAGAGCCGCTTCTTGTCCGGATTGAATTGTACCTCGGGGAGAAATCACAGAAAAAAGGGAATCGATAAATAGAGTATCACCCGGAACACCGATACAACGGCCGATGTAGATCTCGCGGCGGTCGATAACCGGTTGCCGGATGCCGGCAGGATTGTTAAACACAACAATATCTTGTTCCGTACCGGACGCTCGCGCCAACGGTGATAGGAGAATATCGACATGAAAGGAATCCGCAGGCCGTAACTCCATTTATTCACCAGAATACGTTCGCCTTGGAAAATAGAGGTTTTCCATGCCGGTGGAAGGGATAAAACAAGACGTAAAAGCAAATCCCCGGAGCAGAAGCACAATGACTATTGCTCCGGCAAATACTAGTATCCATTTGAATTTACGAATGTTCACTTAATAGCTTCCTTTTTTAATCCACCCACTTAAAAGAGGCGGTTCAACGGATTTTCCGTCAAACCAGCCACGGTCTTTATCGAGCGACAGCCATACAACGATCGGTTTGCCCACAACGTGGTCTTCGGGTACAAAGCCCCAATAACGGGAGTCGGCAGAATTATGGCGGTTGTCACCCATCATCCAGTAGTAATCCATTTTGAAGGTATATTCATTGGTCTTTTCACCGTTGATATAGATACCGTCCGACTTCACTTCAGCTTGTTGCCTTCGTATGCCACGATGCAACGTTCGTAGATAGGCAGGTTGTCCGGAGTCAGCGTAATGGTAGCTCCCTTGGCCGGAATCCAGATTGGCCCGTAGTTGTTGCGGTCCCACTTGGTGTAAAGATTCAGCGGATACATTTGTCCGGCATAGGCTTCCGGTTCCATGATTATTTTGCTGATTAGCTTCTTGTTGCCCAGAAGAGTGTCATACATCTTTTTTAGTCAGCGGAGATGATATACAGGATTCAGTTTTCCTTGCGCATTCCGGCTGTCGAGTCCCATTTCCAATAGTCCGATTTCATAACCGGAGTCTTCCATTAGTGTCCTGTCAGCATTGCTGATTCCCAGTTCACGGAACATTTCTTCCGGATATATGGACCGGTTGTTTGCACGAAGTAGTTGAACTGCAGATTTTCGGGATTCTCGATAGCCTTGCCGTCAATCATGACCTGACCGTCTACGATCTGCAGCGTATCTCCGGGCAGACCGACACAGCGTTTTTACATAGTTTTCACGGCGGTCTACCGGACGCCAGAGCACTTCTCCGTAGGTTCGCGGGTTATTTAGGATCTGTTTGCGTCCTGCGGCGTAATAAGTCATACACGGCACGCTGTTGTTCGCGTGTCAGGCTATCCATATCTATCTGTTTGGAATATATGCGTTGGCCTTCCGCCGTATGCCAATGTATAAAAAGTCTGTCGATCTGTTGGTAATTGACGGCTACCGTATCTCCTGCAGGGAAGTTGAACACTACGATGTCATTCAATTTCACATTGCCGAATCCCGGCACTCTTTTATATTTCCATTGTGGCCATTCGATATATGATTTAGTACCTACAATTGGTAATGTATGTTGCGCCAGCGGCATAGAAAGCGGTGTGTTCGGCACGCGGGGCCGTAACTCATTTTGCTGACATATAGAAAGTCGCCTACCAGCAATGATTTCTCTAGAGAAGAAGAAGGAATCTGGTAGTTTTTGGAAGATATAGATATTGACAAAGTAAACGGCTACCAATGCAAAAGATAATAGCATCTACCCAGCCTCATGACACTCCGAACTGCCGGATTCTTTTGACCTTTTCCAGAACGACCAAGGTATTTTCTTTGTGATATAGATATCGAAAATGAAAGGTATGACGATTAATCCCCACCAGCTTCGCACCCAGATGAGGGGAAAACAAGATAGAGAAGAATAGCAATAGCACATTTAATCCATTGTGCACGTGTGGCTTGTCTCATAGTGGTATTATTTATATTAGAACCTTTTATTCGTTTAAGAACGGAAATAAGTTTTTCATTCCCAGGAATACCTTCGTGATGCGCGGTGTATTCGGCGGCCAATATAGCTCCGAGTACGAAAACCGCCCGGTTCTTGGCATCGTGAGTGATTGAAATGCTGTCAATATCAGACTCATAACGAACAGTATGAATACCGAAAACTTCACCTTCGCGGATAGAACTGATCGGAAGTTCGTCCGGAGCGCAGTCGTTGTTCCGCTGATTGTTCCGTCCGGTGCCGTAAATGTCCCTTCCACCCATTTATCCTTATGGGTCCTATATTCTCTAGAATACCTTCTGCCAGCGTAATGGCAGTTCCGCTGGGAGCGTCGAGTTTGTGGATATGGTGTGTTTCGCTCATGGTGACGTCATACGCGGGGAATTGATTCATTATTTTTGCCAGATACTTGTTGACAGATGAGAAGATGGCTACTCCAAGGCTGAAGTTGGACGACCAGAAAAGGGTTTTTCCTCCTTCGGTACAAGTTCTTCTTGATTTCTTCGCCATGTTCGACATCCATCCGGTACTGCCTGATACGAGTTTGACTCCGGCTTTAAAGGCTTTCATATAGTTGCTGTAAGCCACTGTCGGATTTGTAAATTCTATGGCAACATCAGCCGATTTGAATGCTTCCGACTCGAAGTCTTCCTGGTTATTGATATCAATAATGCAGACAATTTCGTGTCCGCGACTCAGGGCTGCCTTTTCAAGTTCCTTGCCCATTTTTCCATAACCGATCAACGCTATTTTCATTGTTTTCTGACTTATATTCAAAATAATAGTCGCAAAGATAAGATTTTTATTACATTTGCAGTGCACATTAACTTTCTGTTAACATGGAACACCTTCTCCACTATGTGTGGAAACATAAATTATTTCCCTCTCAGAATCCTGCAAACCACCAAAGGCTTACCGGTAGAGGTTATTGATCCCGGTCTCCGGAATCCGAATTCCGGTCCTGATTTCTTCAATGCCAAATTAAAGATAAACAATACTTTATGGGTAGGAAAACGTGGAAATCTATCCCGTTCTTCGGATTGGTTCCGTCACGGGCACGATGGTGATAAAGTCTATGACTCTGTGATCCTGCATATAGTGGGTGAAGCGGACGGAGAAGGGACCCGTACCAACGGGGAGTCATTCCGCAAATGATAGTGAGCTGTCCCGAACGGATAAAAATGCATTATTATGAACTTTGCGTGTCCGACTGTTATCCGGCTTGTTATCCGATCCTCCGTTCTTTACCGAAGCTTACGGTTCATTCGTGGTTGTCTGCCTTGCAAACGGAACGGCTGGAACAAAAAGGCGAAACTGATAGGAGCACGTCTCGAACATTGTAACAATAACTGGGAAGATGTTTTCTTCATCACTCTTGCCCGTAATTATGGTTTTGGCTTGAACGGTGATGCTTTTTGAGGCATGGGCGGAGCTGCTTCCGTTTCGTGCGTTGGACAAGCACCGGAACGATCTGTTTCAGATAGAAGCTCTTTTTCTATGGTATGGCGGGACTGTTTGAAGATACATTTCTGAAAGAAGAACAAAAGGATGAATACTGCCTGCGTCTTAGCAAAGAATTTCATTATTTGCAACGGAAGTTTGAGATATTTCGGGTAATGGACGCTACTCTCTGGCGTTTTCTCCGGCTTCGCCCGGATAATTTTCCTCATATCCGGCTGGCAACAACTGGCTTATCTTTATCAGAAAGGGGACAAGTTGTTTTCCCGTTTATTGGAGGCGGAGACATTGGCG